>Ga0265797_10008881_pt1 | contig 13242 bp, 14 predicted proteins | sample P2T30metagenome_FD_192433 | JGI IMG/M metagenome (GOLD analysis project Ga0265797, IMG submission 192433) | Plant litter microbial communities from East Loma Ridge, Irvine, California - P2 T30 | ecosystem: Environmental > Terrestrial > Plant litter > Unclassified | place: USA: California... | reverse complement strand
TTAACAGCGTGAGGCTCAGATGCCAGATTCTCTGTGCTATGGAAGGCATCAACCCTTTTTATGTATGTTTCGATTCAATATACAAATACCTTGTAACGTGCATTTGAGTCTTACTTGATGTTGATCCATTGTGAGTGGTTAATGTAAGATGCTGCAAGGCGTCCATAGCCTACGAGTATGGAGCCAATACCCAGGAATATATTTGCTAAGTGATGGGGGCCATCTCCGGGCCTAGGAGGCTCTACGTAGACTTGGCAATTCAGGAAAGACTTGCTTATGTGGCGGCACTGCAGATGTTGAGTCCAAGAAATGCGGGCTGAACACCGAGATGCAGGATAAAAGCTGGATGGGGCACGGTAAGCTCATATCAGCTTTTACCCTGGTGATCTTCAAAGGCTAACCACCATCTTGCAATGTATCTCAAAGTGCACAGGTTGAAAGAAATTAGTGTACCGAGGTGTGTGCACAATGTCGTGCCGCTAAGTGGATATGACATGTCGCCACTATATCCTGTCCAGCACGATGCCATTTCAGATGTGCGCATTTCCGTATATCTAAGTCTGGGTTCGGTTGCCTGTCCCGGTGCGCTAGAGTAGGCAAAGCATCCTGTGGGATGCCAAATCCATGCAACATCGGAGCTTTGCCTGTCTGAGGACCTTAGTTGAAGCTCAAGATTTATCCCCCGTGTCGATGTCAAAGCTGCATAAATATGGGAAGGTCTAGAGGTAGCCAGCTATATATATGGTTGTGGAGTGGGAGTTTTGTTTGGTAGCCGCCGCATGTGCTTCTGCCAGAAGGTTGCCGGGCGGCGTGTTAAGCCATTGAATCGAAAGTGCATCGTCGACTGGACATCTTGGTAAAGATAAGTAATGGACGATCGGCTAATATCCAGGAGGATTGTCGAAAAGGGATTGTAATTGATGGAACAACATGTGCCGACGCAACAGGGGACACTAGTGAGATAAGAGACAAGAGCCTTTGTGCGTATTGACAAGAAGTGGACGATCCTTTGTCAAGGCGCCCCTGTCAACAGTGGATTCTGAGCGCGTTAGTGTTGGAAAGCTTTCGTGGTGGCGGGACGATTTGAGTGGTGTCCGGGTGGGGGGTAACCGAGATGGGCACTAGGCGTGCGGACCGTCTTGGCGGGGTGATGCTCCTGCATCTCTCAGAGGTCACTTCATCTCATCAATTCCATGCGGGGCGTATTGAGCACACAAGGCAAGCATGTCCGACAAAAGATTTTCAGACAGGGTACATATGATTTGATGGTTCAAACAAGGTGGCTGTTTATACTAAATCAGTGCCTTGGCCTATGTACGTGTAGTTGGGGTAAAACTACCATTTCTTACTAGAAACCCTGGTCACAAAGTCCCAATTGATCTAACTTATACCTCCCACAAAGTCTGATCACATATTCACAATGCATTCTGAATGGATGCAAATTAAGGCCACCGCTTTGCTAGACCTGTACAACGCTAAAGAAGAGAGGCCGCACTCAGGATCCGTCTGCAGCATCTCCCATCTTCTCGATATCGACCTCACCAATAACACTCTTTAGCAATTCGGGCACAATTTGCGCGGCATCACCCTGGAAGAACCAATCTTCGTCATATAAGCCACCGGCGGGAATGTCTTCAGGATCCATGTTGATGACAGCTACACGCGCCCCCTTCATACGCGCTTGGTCCACGTATCCAGCTGCAGGATATACCCTGGCGCTTGTTCCAATAACCATGATGAGGTCGACATCTCGCTCGTCTGAGATGAAGGCATCTACGTCATCGATGACCTGTTTTGGTAGAGCCTCACCGAACCAAACGACGCCGGGGCGCAATAGGCCGGTTTTGCAGGCGGGACAATGGGGAAGGTGCGCGTAGTCTAGCTCCGGTATGGCGACAGTGATGTCGGAGATGTCGAGTTCTCGAGCTGCGAGGGCGGAGTTTGTCGTTGGATCCGAGTCATCGGTGGGTATGGCAAGGGCGGGCACAATGGGGTCGGTGTAATTGTTTCGCTCAACGTACTTGCAGAAGAAGTCGGAGCATTTGACATCGAAGAGCGAGCCATGGAGGAGCTTGAGTTTGTCGGAGGGATGTTGGGCGCGGGGCGATAGTCCTGGCGGGTCGTGAGCTATTAGCTTGGAGGAGTCAGCTTGGGGGACATACGCACCATCGACATTCTGGCTCAACGTGATGAAGCCTTCCCTCTTTCTCGCTAGCTCTGCGAGCGCATAGTGCGCGGGATTTGGCTTGGCCTTGAGCGCCATGTGCCGTCGATAGCTGTAGAATTGCCACACCAGACCGGGGTTCCTCTCAAAGGCCTGTGGTGTCGCCAGCGAAGTGGCATCATGTGTCCTCCACATCCCCCCGGCCCCTCTAAATGTTGGCAGTCCAGACGAAGCGGACAGTCCTGCGCCAAGTAGGGCGAGAATGCGCGTAGACTTGTTCAGGTGTTCCTGGAAGCTCTGTAGCTGCTCCAGTGGAACCACGCTGGATCTGGCGGCCGAGGAGGCCATTCTGGGGCGAATCGCGTTGGAGAATATGGCGGTGGTCTTCTCGAGTAGTGTTTATGATTACGGATTGCGTTGTGTGAGCGTGTCATATATGCGTTGGCGGTGTAAGGCAGCAATGGAGGTGTTTTGCGGGGGAGGAGCTGTAGTGGCACATGCAGGTACGCGGTAGGCGGTACGTCAGCTTCCTGCTTCCCCACTATCGACCGCTAGTGTCATGGATAGCGGAATGTCTTGCCTCTTCCGCCAAAACTTGATTCGCCCGTCTCAACCTCCGCCCTCTTTTTTACTTTGGCCGCTGTCATGAACTCGGCCCTACGATCATTGCGACCAACTGCGCGCGTGCGATGGCGCTGCAATACCAGAGCGTGGGCTAGGACATGGGAGGCAAGAGCTGGGAACACGAGGACGTACGCCGAGATTGCGGTGCCTGCAGCAGAACTCCGCTTCGGTCAACCATTACATGAGACGCATCCACATCTCCTCAAGGCTGGGGAAGGTAATACCCGCCGCTGCATGTGCCTACCGTGTACTAACTGGGCCTCAGTAACACCCGGTATCACAGCCCTAGAGTACCATCAACGCCGCGCCGCCCTTGCCAAAGAACTGCCACCCAACTCTGTTGCCATACTTGCTGCGAATGACTTGAAATATGCATCAGGCGCCGTCTTTTACAAGTTCCACCAAGATCCAGACTTCTTGTATCTCACAGGATTCAAAGAACAGGATGCACTGGCGGTAATAGAAAAACATGATGATGACGAACATACTTTCCATCTGTATGTGCGGCCCAAGGACCCCAAAGTGGAAGCATGGGAAGGTCCCAGGTCAGGCGTCGAAGCTGCAGAAGACGTCTTTAATGCGGATGTCAGCGGAAGCATCGACGACCTACCCCGTCTTCTCCCCGAGATAGTGAATCGTGTACAAAACATTTACACCGACCTTCCCCAGAATCGCGTTTCCAAGAACCTGCTCTCCCGCTACCTCGCCGGCGCAGAACCTTCGCGCACAGGCGGTATATACAACGTCTTTCGTGAGTCTCCAGCTAACATCAAGTCCCTGCGTCCACTCGTAAACGAACTGCGCCTCATAAAGAGCGATGCAGAGATTAAAAACATGCGCCACGCCGGCCAACATTCCGGGCGCGCCATAACCGACGCCATGCGCCAATCCTTTACCACGGAAAAAGACCTCGATTCCTTCCTCGACTACTGGTTCAAGCAAGACTCCTGCGACGGCCCCGCTTATGTGCCCGTCGTAGCTGGTGGCATCAATGCAAACACCATCCACTACGTCTCAAATGATATGCAACTGAACCCCAAACATCTTGTCCTCGTCGATGCCGGAGCCCAATATGGTGGCTACGTAACAGACATTACGCGGACATGGCCTGTATCCGGCAAATTCTCTCCCGCACAGAAGGACTTGTACGAAATTCTCCTAGCAGTACAGCGAACTTGCATATCCCTCTGCCGCACAGACTCCCGCTTCTCCCTTGACAAACTCCACCACACGGCTTCGCACTCCCTCGCGCAAGGCCTCAAAGACCTCGGCTTCGACATGTCGTCCCCAGACGCCATACACACCCTCTTTCCCCATCACGTAGGCCACTACATCGGTCTAGACGTGCATGACAGTCCCGGTCTTTCCCGCAGCAGGCCCTTTGAAAAAAACATGTGTGTAACTGTTGAACCCGGCATCTACGTCCCAGAAGATGACCGCTGGCCCAAGTGGGCCAGGGGCATAGGCATCAGGATTGAAGATAGTATTTGTGTAGACGAGGAAAGTCCATTTGTCCTTACCACCGAGGCCGTCAAGGAAGTCGTAGATATCGAGGCATTAAGGGGGGGTGAGACGAAGATTTGAAAAGAAGGTAGGTGAAGGAGAGTCACATAGGCTGCATCAGTGGAAATTGTAGAGAGATATACCTATCTGTATATATACACTAGAGATGCTCTATTTAAATCAAATTGAATGTCTTGTAGCCTGTAACATATTGTGGAAAAATGGTCATGCCCATCAATACACATGATGATCCAATCTGCTTCGTGTGGCAAAAAAAGGACGAGTAATCACGTGCTGCGTACTAGTCGACCAGATGTACCCAAATAGAAACATGTAACTTATGAATACATCCTCCTCGTCCTCTTAAACTCCTCCTTTGTTTCCCCCTTCTCCTTCTCCGTTTTCTTTTTTTTCTTGTTCTTGCGCAACAAGTCTAGAAACCAAGGCCTCGGGATAATAATAGAACCGCCCCACAGATTAACACTTATAATAGCAAGCCCGAGTAATGTAGGGAGAAATTACATGCAAGTCAATATAATCTACGAAAATGTGGAAATTACCTTGTTCTATCCGAAAAGTTTGCGTTGGATCATCATTCGTAAAATTTGTGTATTTTGAATGCAACGTCTGTGCGCGATTACCAGCTTAGCACATACTTTTGTATGCGCTTGATCGAACCATTTTTGTTGCCAAGTGGTCCCACCGGACCCCCTCCTCCTCCATGTAATACAAGTTCCAGCGACCAGACGTACACTGATTTACGTGATGACAAAATCCGAAAATAAGCCCACTCTGGACTCGGCGATTTTCTAATTTAGCCCCAAAGCTCACCCCCATTTTTGTTTTCGCCTCCGTTGCGCCGCGGAGTTGTGTGCATCGATGACGACACGCCAGCGAGTTGCACAAGCCTGTTCGTGCACATGGTCATACACGGTGTGCGTGGCCTGAACCTCATGAGTGAGTCCTTGCTCTGTCCATGTTCTCTGTGCCGTCATTGTTTGTGTTGAAGACCTGGTTGCGGGATCAAGACTGTGCCGCTGCTGTTGGCATCTTCTGTCCCTTTGTTCCTGTGCAATTGCACGCTCTGCCTAGAGAGGCTATGTTCTCGTCGTATTCGAGAGATGTAATTTGAGCTATTCGAAAGAAAACACATGCCGGCATGATCCTTCAGAGCAAGTGAAAATGATAGTTTCCAAAGTTGTCTAACTCGTATCGGAACAGCGCGTCTGAGGATTGTTCCCGTCCGGGCCAAGGGAGATACTTTGGGTCGAAGATGCTGGGAGCTGGTTGTTGGACCACCATTGCCATTTCATCTGGGAAGGCGTCTGCGACGTCGATCCAGAGATTTGGGTTAGAGGTTTTGACTATCGAGTATATGACCTGGTATGCGCGTGCGGCGATGACGTTTGTTTCGCGCATGCCGCGGAGCCTGTTCACAAGTTGGCGCACGGCCTGCGCTGATTTTGCTGAAGAGTCGCGGAAGCTTAGCGGACAGGCGATTGCGTTCATGAGGACAGCAAGTGCTTGCATGGCTATGTTGAGGTGGCTTGTTAGCTAGAGACAGAGAATGAGTATTGGAACGGAAACGTACCATTGTGGACGATGGACCACCATGGCCCTTTCTCGTATAGAGACGTGAGGCTAGTCTCGGCTGCCAAGAGAACGGCAACGTCTTGTGCTGCCTGGATACAACTCTCTGCAACCGATTGATCCAAAGAATTGAACTCGTCGATTCCAGCCTCGAAACATCGCTCAATACGACGCAGCGATGGGCGGGTCGTAAGAATCTTCAGTCGATAGTATTGTAGTTTGAGTAAGAATATATCGCGCTTTTGCTCGTGGTTTGCGTTCCATGCCTCGGAGTGAAACTGAGGGATGTTTTCCACTGCCCACTTATCCAGATCCCCGACCAATGCTACGATTGTCTGTTGAATGTAGTCCCACGAGGGAGAAGCCCTTCTCTGGGTGTATAGACCAGATATGACCTGTTGGGTCAACAAGTTCAGTTCGGAGTCGGCGTCTAGGAATCTCGAATCGGGCGCGCTCTGAGCTTGGATATCGGGGATAGCGCTGGGCAGAGGGGTCGTGATGTCCTCGTTGGGTATGATGCTCGGTCGGCCCGTTATGGAGCTCAATAAGCTTTCCAGAGCGTGTAGACTCCACCATGTACGCACCATGCTTTGTTTCTTGAGAGGAGGAACAGAGTCGTTGCCATCTTGGATATGAAGGCCCAGAGAAAAAGCGGACCGCATCGCTATGCCGACCATTACCCAGGCACTATGAAATCCTGATTAGCATATGCTACACGTGTATTCGGACAATGCTTGTTGCGCGGGTATAGGAGGGAAACGATGGAAACGAATGGCACAAAAGGACTCACCGGTTGACGTGGCCGACAGCCATGTAGTAAACCGCGAAAAGACCAGCAGCCTGTAGTTGTTCAGCATTGTATGAATGGCGCTTATTGAACATCAGTTACCTGCGTTGTGGAGAGGTCTGGGGTTGAGAGAACGACGATAGTGTCATTCATACTAAGTAATTGGAATGCCCGTGAGAGATAAACGACGTGATCGAGGTCGTCCGCTCGCCAGTCAGCCTTGATGAGATGCGAGAATTTCGCCCCAATCGCGAATACGAGGTTCACCAGCGCGAACCATTTCTCCGGACAGTGTATAGCCTGTCCGCTCCGCACCAAGTTGTAGTATTGATTTAGCTGGCCTTCGAGTGTCGCCGGTAAAAGAGGAAAAGAGGCATGGACAGTCCTGGTGAAGCAATTGAACAGGAGGCTTGCTGTGTGTTCTGGTGGCAGCTCGAAGGGATTTCCACATTCGGCCAATTTGATACCATCATCGTCCAGATAGTAGTTGGTCAACGCAACATGCGTAACAGGGCTCGCCGGAACCGATGTTGGTGATGTAGCAAAGACGGGTGAAGGCGGGTGAGATAGAGTGGCGGACACGTCCAAAGGCCCCACGAAGATGGTCTCAACAGTCTGTACTCTGCTCCTCAGGCTCTGGAGCCACTGGACCTCTGAGATTTGACCCAAGTAGCCGGCCTCGACGACATCACAACTCTCGGCACCGGCGCCTTCTTCATCGCAAGACTCTTCGGTGACAATACCGTCAAGTCGGGGCAAGGGCGATTGATCCGAGGTGGGCGATGTTTCCGTAGCAAAGGGCGCATGGTTAGATGAGGATGCAAATGGCCGTAAATATGAGTGTTGTTGATACTGCTGAGCGGCGGAGGCTCGCGAGGACGAGGACATGGAAGCAGAAGACTCAATATCGTCGTCCGACTTGGCGTCGAGTTAGCTTGGACATGTGCGGGCAAGGGCGTAATGGTAAGGTAAGGTATGGTGAGGCAAGGCAAGGTAGGGTAACATGGGGGTGGCGATGGGTTGATTTGGAGGTTTTGTGTGTTTTGATCCGTGGCCAGATACTTACGTCTTGAAGGACATCTTCGATCCTTCGCTTGTCGTCGTCGCTAACACGCAAACTAAGCTCCTTCAAAACCGACACCAAGGCCTGATTACGGTCTTTTGCACTGCGAAAGGGTCAATTAGCTGATTGCGCGATCGGAGGGGAGAGGCTGACGTTGCTAGACGATCTCTTCGGGGCCGCTCGTAAACACAGGCCTTGTCGGTCTTTTCGCAATAGTTGCAGCGGGGAAGGCCGCCGCTGCATTTGATCTCTGGTGGAGTTGGTTAGATGGTTGATGGGGTGGACAAGTTGAAGCTGTATCGATCGATGACCCACTTCTCTTGTGGCAGTTACGACATGCTCGTTGCACTCTGTCCCTTTGTCGCGACTTGGGAGTGGTTGGTGGAGGGGCGCGTCGTGCAGGCAAGCGTGGAATGGCGACCTTGAACTGGGACCCGTAAGGACCAGCACCCTGCGGACCGCCGGATCGCTTGTCGTCTTGCATCGAGCCACTCGCAAATCGCACGCAGCGTGGGTAGGGGAGTAAGAACCATCTCAGCGCATACCAGATTGTGTTTATGCGCATTACCGCCTGCGTCATGGGAATCAAAGATTGGGGATGGAGGCAGGGGCTTGGCGGCGGTGTGATTGGCTTCGGTGCTGAGGTCCGCATGGCCAATACAGAGTGTGCCCGCAACGTTTCTCGACCTCTCCACCCGCCGTCAGGCTTCACGATCCGATGGGGACATGGGAAAATGTGCCTGGCCGCATTAGCAAAGCGCATGTAGACCTGGTCGCTCTTTTGCCATGGACATGTGGTATTCTACCATGCTTCGCGTCGCCTGGGCCCGCCCGCGCCCGCCCCCTGCAATCGCGGACGGTTCTACCCTTCTTGGGCCAAGGACTGCCATGTAGCGCGCCGCCGTGTGTACGATACGCGGGTGTGTTTGCGAGTATCCATGCTTAGGCCTGGTAAGAGTTGTTGGGTGTAGTATTGTGGAATGGGCGCTAAAGAAGCAACGTATGCCGCTTGCTAATCGCGTATCTCGTATCGAGGAAAATCCAATGACATGCTCTGCTTACCTTATCATGACATAATCACACCAGGGCACCGGCATGCCACGCCCTATGATTGGCGGGAGGCGGTCCGTCCACTCACGAGCCTAGCATCCACAGCACTACTATGTAGTAGCCCATGCGCCCACACCCTTCTTCTCGCCGGGTCAACATTCACGACCATGGCAGGCGCGCCTTCGCGTGCTCTCCCACAGTTGCTTCCTGCTCCTCCAGGCGCCCGCAGACAGGCTACCAGCAAGCCGAAGAAGCCACAGACCTCAGCGGCTTGCAGCAATTGCCGAGCCCGTAAGACCAAGGTATCTTGACGAGGGGTTTCCGAGACCCTTTACCCCCTCCCCACTAACTTTGCCAGTGCAATGGAGGACGTCCAAAGTGCACCCAATGCGTCACAAAAGACATTCCTTGCGTCTACACTGAGACAGAGTCGCGTCAAGTGAAGCGCAAATACGAGGAGCTGCGCGAGAAGCGCTCCGCCTATGAGGAGTTGTTCGACCTGATCAAGACCATGTCAGAGGCAGACTCGATTGACGTTTTACATCGCATCAGAGCGGGCGGCAACGTGCAGGATATACTGAATCAGGTCCGGGATGGCAACCTCCTCATGCAGCTCTCGCTTGTGCCTGAGACGCGGCGTCGGTATGACCTCCCTTACCGCGTGGAAATGCCTGCTTTCATTCTGGTTGAGAACAACCCCTACTTGACATCCATGGTATACGAGAAGATGTTCAGGGCCTCAGAGCCAGCTTCGATAGCAGGTACGAAAGAGAGTGCGATGAACTTGTATCTGATGCCTTATTCCTCAGCACTGATGGCCGACCCTTTGCTCTCTCGGATAATGACAGCCAACTGGACTTCTGTCATCACTGATAACAATCTATTGAGACAGCTCCTTGGCGCGTATTTCGTATACCAGCATCCAAGCTTTGTTTACCTACATAAAGACCAGTTCCTCCAAGACATGGCTGATGGGAGACATCGATTCTGCTCGCCACTCCTAGTCAATGCAATACTAGCAGCCGGTTGCCAGAGTTCGCCTACCGTTCACGACAGCACTCAGTTTTGGAACCCACGCACACTCGGCTACCTATTTCTAGCCGAGGCAAAGAGGCTTTGGGAATTAGAATCTGCAGAATCGCGCTCACTTACTACTATACAGGCCGCGCTTGTTCTTCAGATTGCTTTGAATGAAAATGGTCTGGATCGAGTCGGCTTATCTTACATGTTGCAGGCTCTACTCATCGCGAAAGAGATCGACCTCTTCCAGAACCCAAAAACCTCTGCATCCGACGACGACGACGACGACGACATAACAAAGGCGCGTACAATCACAGCATGGGGTTTATTCAACTGGCAAGTCATGTATTGCTACTACTTCTTCCGAAAGTCTTTCCTCGACCAACCTCCCGATCTTGCCCTGCCGGACCCAGTACGATACCCACAATGGTACGGCCAAGTCTGGTTACGCTACCCTACATCAGAAACATTGACACCTACATACCTGGGGTGCGAATTGGTAGCGAGGTCTGCGTTGCGTGTCATCATGATGGACATGTCGATAGCACTATATGGAACATCAGAGCACCAAGGCATTCTAACCCTTGAACAAGTCCTTGGCTTTCATTTTCGCTTAGAAGCATGGTTTACAAGCCTACCAGACGCACTCACGGCCCAGAAGATTGTATACCCGACACAGTTGGAGCTCCAGTACGCATGTTTCGCCTGCACTCAAACGATCAAATTGCTGACAATCTTATAGTCTAGAGTATCACTGCCTAATTCTGCAGCTCTGTCAACTCGAGAGTGTTATCCAGATCAAGGAGCCCAATGCGTCCGCCATCTTCAAACAAAAGTTCGACAAGATAGCGTCTCAAGCGAGGGTATCTGTCGAAACCCTGTTAAGGCTCTATTACATCAGGCACAGCTTCGAAGTGCACCATACTTTCAGTGTCTGGATTCTAGTCTTCGTCGGCAACCTAGCTGTCGAAGCGCTTAAACAAGCGAGAAAGTGTGACAGCGTGGATTTCGACATGATCGATTTTTATCGTTCGACACTTGTACTGTGTGCGGTCGGGTTGCATAGCCAAGGCTGTAGCTACCAGCTTGGTAAGCTCTCGTTCCGAGCCCTGCAGGTTTGCATGATGCCAGAAGATCTGCAGTTGGTTCGCACGCATTGCACAGCTGGTGAAGAGGCTGAGCAGTCATTATTGCTGGAACACACCCAAAGTCTCTGGCCCGTACCGATCATCAATATCAACGATAATCCCGATACGGCGCTATTGAACGGTTTGCTAAAAGAGTACCAAGAATTGTCGCTAGACATGAAGGGCAAGTCGCGCAGGAACTCTACATCTGAGCGAGCGCGGGAAGTGGGAAGCGAGGGAGAAAGAGAAAAATTATAAGCATGAGATGTGTTAGTCACAAGTCAGGGCGTCTCGGAGTCTACAGGCATGACATGGTCGAGCTGAAGACCTTGATCCGGCGATGAGTAAAAATGAAACATTATCTGTAATACCAATAATCTCACGACAAGCATCATACATATTCTATCCAGAGACCACCAACCCCGTCTTCCCCTTCTGCAGTATCTAACCTTTCCCTGAGACCTTGCTCTTTACCCGGCCCCGCTTTTCCAAAAAGCACGACATCTCCGAACCAAGACCCAGTTTTGGCAACGAGTTTCCTATGCTCTTCATTCCCTGGATATCTCAGCACGACCTCCGCACCCCCAAAATCAACACCCTCTACCTTCTTTACTCTGTCAAGGCGAAATCTCAGACCTTTCTCTTTACTCTCAGGCTCACCAAGGATCTTCACATACTCATCACATGTGTCTGGAAAAAGCTCGAACCCATCCACAATGACGTTGATTTCCTTGACCCCCAACGCACCACACGCATGTGTCGTCTTCTCCGCATCAACTGGCACCCTAACCTCCCTCGGCGTGACATCATGGCAGAAGAACGGCAGCCGTCCCCTACTGCCCTGCCCACCCCTATCCCCATGCGGAAATGTAACATCCCACTCCACCTTGACGCCATCTGGTCTCTGTCTCCCTCCCCGGATTGGATCCGCGTGGCTTCCTGCCACCAACTTCTGGCTCTCGTTGGCGGGGAGAGTGTTGGTTAGACACCAGTCTTTCCATCCGGTGAAGTTTGCGTCGGGGCCCCACCAATGGCCTTCGGCGAGGGAGGGGTTGCAGAAGGATATAAGTTCAATGTAGCAGCCGTCTGCGAGCAGTATGAGAGTGTTGGAGGTTGCGCCATCGGCGTGGTGGCCGCCGGGGGTGAGGGTGAAGGATGAGGTGAGAGAAGAGGGGATTTGGGGGAGAGTGGTGATTGGGTTAAGGGGGAGAAAGAGGATGAGATGGTCGAGCGACTGTGGTGGAGGTGCCATGGTTGTGAATCTTGGGTATGATATGTATCTACTGGCCTGCAGCCTTATAATTGCTCGCGGCTCTGGAGATTTGGTGTTGCTGATGAATCAGGGTGCCGGCTTGATTGGAGATACAAGACTTGTTGGTTGTTTGTGAATCAAACTCCTTGTCATTTCCAGACCAATGTCTTTGGAGTCATCCGAGAAAAAGATGGGGGCGCAGTTTGCGCGCCTGGCCAGAATGGGCAAGAAGCTTCATGGGAAGGTGGGGTAGGTAGCTGGTGACAGTATCTTCAAACTCCGGTCCAGCCCCTCATCGCGTTGTCCCGAATGCGAAAGCAATGAACATGATAACAACGGGTCTACATCTCTCTCCGATTTCTGATGTCGGCACAACAGATGTTGGAGCGCAACAGTAGAGTCTGGGAAATATCGGCTTTAAGCAGCTCAATTCGCTCCGGATCAAACGCCACACGAACAGGCAGCAGGCAGGCATGCGAACCATTCCTTGATTCTTCCTGCATCCATTCTGCATAAGCAAATTGGCGTTAGGCATATTGCGCATCCCGCGCATTTGGCCCCCAACACTTTCACCCGTCGTCAGGAGCGACATTGCTTCTTATTGGTGCAACATGCTGGGCGAAATGCGTTCGCTGTCACGCCTTGATCACCGGCGGGGGGCTGGGGCGTGGTATTGTAGAGCTACACGAACCCATGATGCAGAAAGAGGAGAAGGGCCTGCGCGATAATCGAGACGATGGCGGTGATCTTGGCGACCGCTATATCGTTACGTATTCTGTTGCGTCAGCCGACTCGGGTGATGTCAGTATAGACACAGATCCGGAGATGACACCAGCTACTGAAGAGAAGGAAACTGGGCATGTGACTGTAGAGAAAGCGACCGAGAGTCCTACAGGAACTTTTGATGCTGAGATCAGTGGAAACGATGCGCGGATCGATGAGAACCTGGCTGAGTCGTCGGATGAAGAGATTGTCTTCAAGGGCAGGGCGAAGCCCGAGAACAACACCGTACCTGTGAGAGACAAACATGATGGGAAAGAGCCTCGACCTCGTAGTTCTCGA
>Ga0265797_10008880_pt1 | contig 13242 bp, 13 predicted proteins | sample P2T30metagenome_FD_192433 | JGI IMG/M metagenome (GOLD analysis project Ga0265797, IMG submission 192433) | Plant litter microbial communities from East Loma Ridge, Irvine, California - P2 T30 | ecosystem: Environmental > Terrestrial > Plant litter > Unclassified | place: USA: California... | reverse complement strand
TCTTTGCCAACCTGCTGAGCGCGGGCGGCTCCGAAGAGCGAGAGAGAAGCGAGGGCGAGTGTCCTGTACATGGTGACTTGTTGGATCGAAAGTCTGCTGTGGGATATCGAAACAGTGGCGGTTGAGATGGCCTTCTTATACAAAAACTTTCATCTGACGGGTACTATCCAAGGTACTTTGCACAAGTACCCATATGACCGTTGATAATTGCAAGGCGCAGAAGATCTGCATCCTTGACGGTCCCCTAGGTCGTTCTCACCAATACCGTAAGAATTACGGGACGTCGGGAGTGTGAAAAGACGCTAGAAGTGCCAGAGTAATGAAGGGTAGATGAACCGTCCCTAGTCGTGACCCCATCGTGGGGTAGTCTGGGGTATTGCGGAGATCTGTGCGCCACGACATCCGGGATCTTTGCCTCAAGGGGATAGTGTATGGAGTGATGAACGGATAGGCATATGGAGACGTACTATGGCTAGTTGACCTTATTGGCAGCAGAGTCTTAGCCCTCAATCCTATTCGACGGCGAGTGAAAAGCCTCGTATGTGCAAAGGCAAAGCTGTGGATCAACACTCGCAGCCATATCTCGAGACTCACATACGGCGTCGTGGTTGTATCACGAGTCACCTCACGGACACATGTTGCGCATCCGTAGATCGTACCTTTCATGTACGAGGAGTGGCATACGGTACTGAGGTCGGACGATCCTCCTGAGAGATCCATCTCCGCCATACAGCTGCACCCAGTAGTTTCGAAACCCGGTTGTATTAGATTGCTTCGTCCATGACCCATGGGCATATACGAGCGAATCTTCCAGAAAGATGTTCCGGTCTCGTGGATTTTAATTTGTAGCAAAGGTCATGAGGCTCGTTGTCTTTCCCTGGATAACGGTTTAGCCCTAAGAGTAATTGCCAAGATCCTCGAGGTTCTTACGTCGCTAGGCATGGTACAGGGACGAGTCTGCAGTGACACAGGACTTGCCCCTCTGGAGCTATTTCCGACCTACGTGGCTGGCTAGCTGGTTTTGCCTGGAGTCCATCACGCAGCCTCGGTCATATTGCCAGGTCTACCCGAAAGACAACAACCCGTTCTCAGATGCGTGAGAAGCATTGAGAGAGTTTTGTCAAATGATCTTCTCGTTGGAATGCAGGAACACAACAGAAGCGCCGGACCCTGTAAGCAAGGTGAAGCTTCCGGACCAGACGGGACGAGACTCCTCTAAACAATTGGCTGCAAAGCTTGGAGCTTAATCAACTTGACTTGAACCTTAGCAAAATGGCAATGACCGGATTTCTCGGTCGAACTGCTGGCGCAGATTAGATTGAGGTCCAGGGGTCGCTCGCTAAGGCCGGAACATGCGCCTCGAGTTTGTCCGCCTGTCGGCTTCTGACGTAGAGGTCATACACGAGGACAGCAATATTGTTATGGCAAGTGGGCAGAATCATTTTCCATCTCTACTGCTCAGCAAATGCGTTGGTGTTGGATCAGAAGGTCGGTTGCTGCAGACTGAGATCCAGGTTCAATGTAATCAATTAGCGACAGGTAATATAGGTTCTGACCACTCGATATGAACTCCGCATCAGTACACTGACGATCACAGATCCACGGCGAATGCATCCCAGGTAAGCGGCAATACTCCAGGGATTGGCGAATGGGACGCTCTGTACTATACTGCGACCGGGCATAACACATTGAGCCGCAATCATCGTGACACTGTGATCTTTAGCCTTTGGCGACAGTTTCTGAGGTAACGACGGTTAGTATATTCGCGCGTGATAGGATGAGGATGTCAGTGTTGTTTGCAAAGTGCAGAGCAGGAAGGGGTAAATCGGCTAGGGCACAAGAAGACTAGCGTGGCGTTGTTCCTCCGCTTCCCAAGCGGTCATGTCCGCGTTCACTCAAACAGCATATGTGACGAACGACCAACGGTTTCCAAAACTTGTACTTTAGTCAGTGTCGCAAGTCTACGCCATCTCCTTCGACCGGCGGATCTGGTACGAAAGGTACCGCCAATGGGTTCAGATCTGTGATATGGCGCTGCTTCTTTCAAGTTGTTGCATTATAGTACTATCGTTACTTGTGGTTAACGAATGATCTATGCAGCCCAGTGGGTACAGTAAAGTCGTATACGAGTATGTTGGCGACCAGAAATTTTCGGAAGGGTGGCTTTGCCATGCTACGCAAATTGACCACAGCATACAAAGATGTAACTTAAGACACTGTGGGATTCCCTTACGCATGATGATATGGACTGCTGCATAGCAGGCTTTTCCGCAAGGATCTGTTAACAAAAAGCTTATTGACGCGTACCCGAGTCCCCTTGAATTCATTGTTGTTTTGGACTGACCACCACGAGCAGTGTAAGCCCCTATCCATCACTTTATTGTTTTCTCCGGCCGTTTGTTCCGGCAACCATATTGGTCTGATATCTACCAGAGAACCACGCTCGTCATCTTCCGTCATAGTTACCTTCCGCTCTAGGTTCTCGTTGTATCGTGCCATCTCATCGATCACTTATACCTCTGGTTTTTGGTTTCTTAAATCAAACCAGACTGCTTGAGATTCCCACAAAAGCCCTCAAAGCATGGTCGACAATCGGTTCCCGGTCTTTCCAGATCAGGATGTTGACATTACTGATGCTGCATCTCATCTAAAGCGGTGCCCCGAAGAGGATAGCGCCTATCATCTTTACAGTTGTGAACTGCAAACGCCGTAGGATCATGGGCAAGCTTCGTTACCTAATACTGGCTCTAAATCCTGTCACTGTCCCAGGCAAGGAGGCTAAAGAAGGTGTATGAAGTCAGTACATAGAGATTTCAAATCCACGGTGTCAATTCCTCAGTTCGGAGTTTTGGCCGGTTTTCGATTGCACATTACCAAGTTGTACAAAAGGCAGTAGGCCCGCTTGTTCTAAGTCCATATTCTCCGACATGAAACCTTTGAAATACCATGGCACATACTATACGGAGGCTGTGCAGTGGCGAATAATCCAATTGCAGCACATCCAGTCATGTCAGTGACTGAAGCGCAGCATCTAAATAGGTAAAAGAATATGTTTGGATATCTAAACCAATCCTCTCCCACGCTGAGCGTCGAGGCGGACCAGCTCTTCAGCAACATTCCTCGCCACATCTCGTCTATCCTCCTCGTACTTCCGCGCCACCTCTTCGTTCTCTTCTCGCGTACGCCAATAGCGCGGTCTTGCACTGGACCGTCTAATTGCACTATCGTCTTCTTCCGACATGGTTCTCTTCATGAACGACCGATAGATACGCGACTTGGATGGGTTCTTCGCAGCCACATCAGCGACGTCAGCCTCGTCTGATATATGGTCTATACACGCAGCCTCGAACGCGCGTCTGACGGACCCCGCAGGTAGGCTGGTAAGTCTCACGAGACAAGTGTTAGCCCCGCTGTCATCACCACTCCCTACCCCGTGCGACCTCCATCCCGTCTCGAATGGAGTTCTACCCGTGCCCAAGTCCCGCCAACTCTGCACCACTAGTCTGACCTGTCCACCAGTAGCATGTGAGAAGTCCTGGGTAGTCACACTCCAATCCGTCGCACAGGTCGAGCAGTTCTGTGTAAACTGGTACTTCCAGCCTCGGCGGATCACATTATCGATGGCGGCCATGAGACCGGTATGGCCGTTTGGTGTATCGCGATGGCCTGTGACGATATGTGGGAGGAGAGGCCAGAGCGACTTCAAGAGGTTGCGATTTCTCGTTGTGAAAGCGGGCAGAATGATTGCGTAGGAACTGTGTAAGAGAAAATGGCCTTGAACTATCCTGGCTGAGAGACTGAGCTTAGTGGGAACTGGCGTTCTAGAGATTCGCGCCATTTCTTTCTTCTCGTAAGTGAACGCGGAAAGGGGAATACCGTGCTCGTCTCCCCACGATGCGCGATTGATGGCAAGTCGGACATGGTGATATCGTAGCTTGTACCCGTTCCCGGCGTCCAAGTAGCTATTGAAGTCTGCACAGTCTCTTTTACCCCCTGGATGCTGGCTCTTTGGTCCGTCTTCAGCGCTCCAGGCATGGAATCTATCACACCAGGCGCAAAACCAATGGCCGGGAAAGGCGCGCTCTACTACTGCCTCGATGGTCTTTCTCTTCTCGAAGCGGTTCTTGCTCCCCTCGACATGGCGAGAAAGGACTTCAGTGCCGAGAGCGTAGTAGACGTACCGACTTGAAAGGCAGAAGGCTGCTGCCGAGGAAGTGTCGAGGTAGGTATTGACTTGTTGAATGAGTTCGAGTGGGAGACTGAGGATCGGAGTCTTCCGCGCCGGTGTTGGTAGCTGCTTGATTGTGGCCATGGAATCTGCGACGTCGTGCTCCTCGAAAGTAGAATCCATGCTCGTTCTTGAACTTGCGGTGTCGGACGCAGATGAGTTGATGGTCGATGGACGCGATGACTGTGCAGAGCTAGAGCTCATGGACCGGCGAAAGATACCCATGATGGCGACTCAGATTTTCTATTGTCTGACTGGAGATGCGAGATAGCGAAATGAGGCTGAATCCAGGTACCAGCGCCAGAGACCCCTTATGAACTACAACTATAAATCGAATATGCCAGCATGTGATGAAGAACAGGATTAGTCAAAGAACACGTCCAAAAGCTGCCACATAGTCGTTGCAAATTCGACGCCGTCTCGCGCGGCCACCGCATCCCCTTATCAATGCGTTTGCCGATGCACGACATGTCATCCGGCGGCCGTTTCTAACAGGCATGACAGTGGCACGCAACACGCTTGGCACGCCGGAACTAGGCACATGCCTACCAATCTACCGGTCTCAGGGACCAGACGACCTGTCCGGCGGTGAAGGTGAGACGGCCGTCATTCACCAAACACACGTGCGCTGACCAAGTGGGGCTTAGCGCAACGTTGGCAACGTGGGTGTGGTGGGGTATGCCTGTAAGCGCCCTCCGCGCCGCCACTGTCGTCTTGATAGCGTGCAAGATTCTAGCCGGGTGAGTCAGACAGAGAGCAGGTTTGACGAGATAGTGTTTGAATATTAGATCGAAAGGCAGATGTAAACGCTATGCTATGCGGAAAAATAGCGGCTTCGATATGCTTCGCTGTGGTGCGAGGCATGTCTCATGCAAGCCCAAATTATAGATGTATATAGTACACATGCGCTTCTGGCTCATGGTGCGCAACCCTAGGTCATTTCATTACAACTTCTGGCTGTCGTCAATCGTTCCTCTCTTCAATGCGGTCTACTTGGGCAACTCCGGGTTCAGCTTGAGCTGCGGTACGGGAGGGCCGGTTCCAGCTCTCCGCCTGCGCTCACGCTCGTTGAAGCCAACAGGTTGGTCCAGCTGTGTGGTCTTCTTGAATCTGCCACCCAGATTGCGCATCCAGTCCTCGCCCTCGCCGGCATCAGCACCGAGCCAGTACTTGGGGGAGCCGCTGAGCATGACGCGGCCCAGTTTGCCCTTCCAGCCGCTGCCCTCTTCTTTGCCCTCTGCGAAGGGGTTCTCTGCGAGGTCAGTGGCGGATGTTTGCATGTTGTTCGAGTTGTACCATGCAGCGGAGGAGGCGTTGGCAGCGATGTGTTGGCGGAGGCACTGGCGGGCGAAGGCCAGCATGATGAAGACAAAGTAGACGCGAAGGGCCCAGAAGCCGGAGATGAGGGAGATGGACATGATGCTTCCGCTCTGGAAGACGGCGTTGCCGAGTCCCGCGCCACCATCTGCGCCCTGTCCGACTGCTACGGCGTGTTGGCCGGCTTGCATGCCCTCGGTCGGCTCGGCGATGATGTCAACCTGCGTGACGTTGTGCTTGGGGCTTGTGAAGCCCGCGTTGTCCTTCATGCCGGGCGACAGTCCGGCGTTCTCATCGGGGTGTGCGGCGAGTGTATAGAACCATGCGATGCCGAAGAAGGCTGTGTACAGGGCGTTGATGACCGAGTCGAGCGCATAGAGATGCGCCAGGAGGACCGACTCAAAGGGACTTTGTAACCGGATGTGCTTGTACAGGAATGTGGTAGCGACGAGCGCAAAGGTCGAGTAGAGGTACATGGACAGCTGCCAGCCGTCGATTTTCGCTCCCGTAAGCAGCGCGAGGAGGCCGTAGACGCCGGACGCCTTGTTGATGACCTGTAGGAAGGTGATGACTTCGGCGCCTGTGCGGAGCGACATCTTCTGGAGGAACGTCTGCAGGCCAGAGTCAGTCTCGTCCTGTTGCAGCACGTGGTATCGACTGCCTGGGCGCGTCGTGTTGCTGGACTTACCTTGGGCCTGGGGATCTCGAGCAGGTGAGAAGGCGCCATCATGGTCGCGACTGGTCGTGGAGTCAATCTCCACGTGTATGTGAAAGCGGAATAGGGGTAGCTATGCTCTGGCTAAGACTGGAGTTTTGCTGTGTTTGGTAGGGAGACGACGTTGACCGTGAAAGAGGCTGATGGATGACGGATGCGCCCGGCACTGGGAAATTGGCCCATGTGCTCATCTCGCGCTAGCCCCTTTCCACGACTCGGACGCGCCCTTGACACTTCGATGCACTGTGAAAACTAGACACTGTAGTTAATCTTGTCTCTTTACTACAGCAATGCATATTAGGAGTTGTTTGCAGACATGAATAATCTCAAGTCTATAATACTAGTCTTTGTAAGTCTCTTGCTAGCAATTAATATTGGCTGCGAGGTAAGGTCTATCATTTCTATACTCGTTCCTTTTGTATGCGGTCGATGCAGTCTCCGCAATGAGCTCACATGAATTCATCGCAATTACGACCAGTTGTTGTTTCCACAATCGTCGGCCTTGCATCTACAATCGAGTTTCAAAACCCAACCCAGGCCATCTTGGTGGTGACGTAGCCCGCGCCAGTAGCCGCCAGCCTTCAGCCTCCGCCCGACCTGTGACACAACATCGCATGTAGTCAAACAGCATCTAAAACTACACTTGACCCATACTACTCTCTGCAGTTCCTACATCCACAAGTCGACATGGCAGATTACGTACCACCTGCGCCAAAGCTCCGCGAGCAGGATCTCAAGGGCAAAGTCGCCATTGTCACGTAAGACATGTTTCTACACTTGAATTCCCCTGTGCCTTTGAAGAGGTTATTCCTCTCAACCCGTACATGCTCTCTCGCATACATACCTCGAGAAGATCTAACCCAGAGTAAGCGGTGCATCGAAAGGGATAGGGCGGGCGATATCTCTCTCACTCGCAACACGCGGCTGTTCCATCTTAGGAACCTACTCGTCCCCCCAATCCGCCCACAACTTCGACACTCTCTCATCCACAGTCCGTGACCTCTATGCCTCTTCCAACAACGAGGTTCCAACCATGCGGGGCGTGGTCGCAGACATAACATCTCTCCCTTCCATCGGTACTCTCCTCACAGCTCTCGCTAACCATTTCTCCGGCAAGAAACTCAGCATACTCGTCTTCAACGCAGCCTTCAATACTCGACCTAGGATAGGTAGCGCCAGCGAAGCAGACATCAGCCAATCTCTAACAGGAAACTTGCACTGGCCAATCGTTCTCATGGAAAATCTGGTGCGTCAGGATCTCTTCACGCCACACAGCCGCGTCGTAGTCATCTCTTCAGATCGCGTACGAGATCCTTCTCCTGGATCTGGACTGTTCAATGCTACGCGCGCAGCAATGGAGTCGCTGGTGCGATCGTGGGCCATTGAGTTGCCGCATAGCTTTCCAGGAACGACAGTGAATGCTGTGTCTGTGGGACTGACGGATACACCTGGCTTGCGGTCCTTTCCCCCAGAAGCTGTGCGGGCGTTGAAGGAACAGAGGCTACCAAAGGTCAAGGTCGCCGAGGGAGGAAGAATGGGACAGGCGGAGGATGTAGCCGATGTTGTAGGGTTTCTAGTCAGTGAGCAGAGTAGATGGGTTAGCGGGAGTGTGATGGCGGCGAATGGAGGGGCTGAGTGGGTTGGTGGGAGTTCTTGAATGGTTGAGAGTCGAGCTTCTTCATACTGGTGGCCGCATGTGCGACGGGCAAGGTCTCGAATTGAAGGTGGTAGTACAAATCTAATACTTTGACGTCTCGTCGTAACTCTACAAACGCTCAACATGGTGCCGCTGCCATTGTCTCGCAACGTTGTCGACTATGTGGAAGGATAGTTACAGATATAACTAGAAGATACAATACGTAATACATGCATTCATGCAAAGGAGCCGTTGTGTATGACTTGTACCATCACAAAAACGTCCCAAAGATACACACGGTCACTCTTTCGTGAAGACTTCACGTAGAATCTCGTGTATACCTTTGGGAGAATCTCGTGTATTTGTACAAGATCATCTAGTGACTAGTTTGTATAACATCGTGCCGGCTTGCTTCGTCCGGCGTGCGACCTTGCAAAAGTTCGTCGACTTCTTCCGAGAGCTTTGAATTGCGCTTCTCGTGTTCGGCTGCGAGCGAGTCCAACTTGCTGGCCGGCAAATTATCTGGGTATCCATTCGCAGCAATTTGTTGCTTCAACGTTGCTACCGCGGGCCCGTCCACTTCGTCCACTTCGTCCACATCCTCAGGCTCCGTGACCATGGCCTTTCTTGCTTGTCCTCTGCTTGCCTTCATCCGTAGCCTCGCCTGCTCGATGAAAGAAAAGTCATTCAGCGTCTTTTCGATTTGATCTTCAACAAGCTTCTTTGTGTAGTTGGCAAGAGACCTAGTGGTGAAGACATTGGGGAACCGATAACTCAACCATAGATAGCACACAATCATTTTGTGAAGCTGCTCCAGTTTATAAAGGTATGAGCGGTCGCCGGAAGGAGGCAAGTCCATCGTTCCGAGGGGAAGAGTGTCAAGGTCCAACAGACTACCTGATTTGCCTTCTGCGATACATGCAGCTAGCTGGCGAAGGAATTCTCTTTCATGCGGGTCGCGCATGCTGATAGGCGCGGCGCAGATTATAATACGATCTTGGATGCTCAGACCTTTCACAGCATGGATGTTATCGGCAATCGCCAGCTGATCCTTGAGCTCACAGAGGTGGAATCGAGGGTGTATCTCGGAAATTTCATGTAGACGTAGCATTATGTAGCTGAAAGGCGTGCCTGGGGGGAAGTAGTTTGCGAATCGCTCAACGATGAGAGACGGAGGAAAGAGGCCAGCTGAATTGATCTGCTCGGGTTCGCGTTTCATGCCCAGCTTCAAGTTGGCGTGGTCGATGTGATCCAGTGTAGTGACCCATCCTACAGTCTTCGCTTCAGGCCTCTTTGCCTCGACGGCATCCGGTTGCTTGTCATCCAGGCCGATGGCGGGGTCGACAGCCCTGTCAGCAATCGAGGTTTGCTCCGAATCAGTAGTGGTTGCTTGGTGAGCGGTCTTGTAGCGGCCAGCACGACCCGCAATCTGCTTGATCTCGGAAATCTGCAAGGGCACATATGCCAAACCATTGCTTTTGATGGTAGATTCAAATATGACGCGCTTGATAGCACTGCACTAGTCAGCATCAGCCGCAGAGCGGAGTAAGGTTCCACTTACAGATTGAGGCCCATGCCGATGGCGTCACTCGCTACTAGGAAATCGTAGTCGTTGTCCGGGTCGTTGAACAAGCGTGCCTGTTGGGCTCTTGTCTCGGGCGGCAAGCTTCCGTATACTATGGCGCACTTCTTCCCCGTCTTCTTCTCAACCTCTCGGCGCAACGCATGGATACCCAGGACGGTAAAGGCGACGATGCAGTCACCCTTCTCGAGCCTGTTGAGATTTCCCCTCAGACTTTGAGCTTGCACCTCGAGTGGCGTCAGACGCTCGTACTCGTGTACATGTACCTTGTCGCCAACGAGGGCACAGAGCTCACGCATCAGCGGCACCGTCCGGGCTTCTCCACAAAGATGGATCTCCTTGGCTTGCAAGCCCAGGAATGCCTGTGTCCACGCCCACCCTCGCTCTTTATGGCTGATCATCTGGATCTCGTCGATGACAGCTACGTCAAACTTGGTGTTGAGCGGAGCCATCTCGACAGTGCAGCTGTACATGTTGGCGCGAGTGTCGTCGGGCATGCGTTGCTCCTCTCCGGTAACCAAAGCGCATGGCTTTCCCTTTGCATTCAGGCGCGTGTAGACTTCATGGGCGAGGAGACGTAGTGGACCGAGGTAGATGCCCGAGTCAACTTGTTCAAGGCGCTTCAAGGCGTGGTATGTCTTTCCAGAGTTGGTCGGCCCAACATGCATGTGTATTGTGCGAGTAATCTCTCGTGTCGCCGGGTACCACTCGGCGGGATAGCGCAAATCCGCCACTTCCTTCTGGTTCTCCAACTCTGCCGTCGTGAAGCGTCCGCCACAGGCCTGCGCATAGAACATGTATCGCAGCCTCGTCTCGAGCGTAGCCTTTTTCCGTTTGGCCTCACTCACCAGAGACACCAACTCTGGCGGCGCCTGCTTGATCCATAGGCTGATGGAGCGCTCGAAGGTGAGCCATTCCTCGTCGAACTCCTTGGGGCTTAATTGAAGACTGTCGAGGAACTCTGGCTTCACGAATTCCTGCCGTATTATGTCTAGTTTGTCCCGGACTATGTCAAACGAAGGACTGGTGGAACGATAGGCTCCTGATCGGAAGGGGTTCTTTTGCTTGAGCGGGTTAAACGACGAGGTCTTGCTGCCCGAGAGTTGTGATCGCTGCGCGGCCTGGATGCGTGGTAGGAGGCGTGGGGGATGCGATCGTGAGCGGGCGGCGAAAGAGCAAATGAGACACAGCGAATTCCGCCGCGCTGGCAGTAGAGGCATGCCAATGGTGGGTATCGTGCGCGTAGAAGGGGACCAGGAACTATAGCGCCATGCGCCTGCAACAAAAGAAGAGCAGCAGAAAATCAAAGTCAAGTCGACGATGTCATGTCGAACAAAAAGTTAGCCAAGCATCTGCTAGACACCTCCGGCGGGCAAGGGACCGTCGCCGCAACCTTCCAGGGTTGCGACACGACCTCTCTAGCTGCGACGCGCTCCCCACACCACCACCACCGCCCAGCCCAGCACCACGCCCGCCGCGTCCACCCAGTGCCGCTGAACACGCACCCTCGGCCCTCTGCTGCGACACAGCTGCACTCTCCACCGGCTTATTCTCCCTCGCCGGCATTGGCTGCCCTACCCCGCCAACATGGCGTCCATGATAGACATCCAACGAGAGCGTATGCGGCGACCTTGGGTACACAGAAGAGACGGCTGCTGACAGCACACACAGTCATTCTCAACTCGATCAAGCAGACCACCCGCGGCGACGTATGCAACCCCTGGCCGACGCTCGTACATGGCTAACGACTGCTGCACAGTGGAAGATACTCATCGTGGACGAGGACAGTCAGAAGCTGATCAACAACGTGGTCAAGGAAGATGACATCCTCAACCTCAACATTACAAGTATGCGACGCTGAACCCTGCCGGAGCGCCACTTTCTGACCTCGCAGACATCGAGCGCATCGAAGACCGGCGGCAGACGATACGCGACATGGACGCCATATACATCATCACACCCAAGCCGCACATAGTCGACTGCATGATGGCCGAGTTCGACCAGCGCAGATACCGGGGCTTCTTTTTGATATGGACCACGTTGCTGCCACCACACCTCAAGGAGCGCATAGACCGGTCGCAGATGGCACGCGAACAGATTCGGAGCTTCCGTACGGTGCACCTCGACTTCCACCCCCAGGAGTCGCACCTCATCACCTTCAAAGACCCCTGGAGCTTCCCCATCCTCTACCACCCCGAGTGCAACAACCTCGTAGTGCGACACATGGAGGACATTGCTGAAAGAGTAGGCGCCTCTCCTCCCCAAGCCACCTCCGCTAACAGCCCAGATAACTGGCATCTGCGTCGCACTGGGCGAATACCCCATTATCCGCTACTACCGACCGCGGGCCCCAACCCACGAGGCCAGCGTCTTGTGCTCACATCTTGCCCGCTTCGTCCAGGATAAGCTCGACATGTACGCCCAGTTCAACCAAGACTTTCCCCCACAGTCAAACCGGCCCCGCGGTGCCCTCTACATCACCGATCGATCCATGGACCTCATGGCTCCCTTCCTCCACGAGTTCACATACCAAGCAATGGCCATGGATCTGCTGCCGATACAGGACAGCGACAAGGTGACGTACCGCACCATCGTCAACGAGGAGGATCCCGCGGCCGAGGAAAAGGACATGGAGATATCCGACAAGGACAAGATATGGGTCGAGAACCGCCACCGACACATGAAGGACACTCTCGACAAGCTGATCAGCGATTTCCAAAAGTTCATCGCCGACAACCCCCATTTCACCAACCAGGATGCCCAGAACGCCGCCGGCATGAATGGACTGAATGCAATCAAGGACATGATCGCTGGACTGCCGCAGTTCCAGGAGATGAAGGAAGCCTACTCTCTTCATCTCACCATGGCGCAGAAGTGCATGGAGATATTCCAGAAGCACAAGCTCCCGGATCTGGCTTCCGTCGAGCAGGTAAGTCGCACTGACCGTAGGCTCGCACCGTTGCTAACCTTTGCAGTGCCTGGCTACTGGCCTTGATGAAGACTACCGGAAGCCCAAGAACATGACTGACCAGATTGTGCGCACCCTGGACGATGAAGAGATAACGCCAGCTGACCGGCTACGACTTGTCGCGCTATACGTTCTCTTTAAGAATGGGATCCTACCAGCCGACCTCCAGAAGCTCCTCTTCCACGCACAGCTGCCGCCCACTGACGGCGAAGTCGTTCGCAACCTTGACCTCCTTGGAGCGCGAGTCGCCAGACAGCTCAAAGAGAAAAGAGACGCTCCGCCACCGCTTTTCCCGCCTAAGCCAGCCCCGCCACCAAATGCTGAGGATTACGGCTTGTCCAGGTTCAATCCCGCGTTGCAGGATATGCTAGAAGAGCATGTCCGCGGCAGCCTGCCGCAGGATGTCTTTCCCTTCACAAAGATGTCGCCCGACGATGCCGCGAGCATGGCACAAGAGAATGCTGCGCCTGCGTCACTGCGCTCTGCAAAGCCGACATGGGCCAAGTCGCGGCTCGCAAGTGCAGAGCCCCGTCAGCGAGTCATCGTATTCGTAGCTGGTGGCGCAACCTACTCCGAAGCCCGCGCCTGCTACGACGTCTCAAATAAGACCTCGAGAGACGTCTTCCTCGTCACATCGCACATGATGAAGCCGCAGCTCTTTCTCCGCCAGGTTGGCGATCTCAGTCAGAACCGCCGCAACCTGCGCTTACCCATCGACCAACCACAACCGAAAGCTCCAGCGCATCTGTTCGAAAAGCCTGAGCCGCCAAAGCCTGCGCCGCCCCCTGCTGGCACC
>Ga0265797_10008879_pt1 | contig 13243 bp, 9 predicted proteins | sample P2T30metagenome_FD_192433 | JGI IMG/M metagenome (GOLD analysis project Ga0265797, IMG submission 192433) | Plant litter microbial communities from East Loma Ridge, Irvine, California - P2 T30 | ecosystem: Environmental > Terrestrial > Plant litter > Unclassified | place: USA: California... | reverse complement strand
GTCGACCGGGATATCGAAGAAACCCTGGATCTGGTCGGCATGCACGTCCATGATCAGGACGCGCTCGACGCCGGCTTCTTCCAGCATGTTGGCAACGACTTTGGCCGAGATCGCGACACGCGCCGAACGCGGGCGACGATCCTGGCGCGCATAACCGTAGTAGGGAATTGCCGCAGTGATGCGGCCAGCCGAGGCGCGCTTGAGAGCGTCGACCATCAGGATGATTTCCATCAGGTTGTCGTTGGTGGGAGCGCAGGTCGATTGCAGGACGAAGACGTCCTTGCCGCGGACGTTCTCGTTGATCTCGACCATGACTTCACCGTCGGAGAACTTCGAGACCACGGCTTTGCCGAGAGGAATGCCGAGGCTTTTTGCGACCCCTTCTGCTAGCGCCGGATTGGCATTGCCGGTAAAAACCATCAGGTTTTCGTAAGCCATGGGAGTCCCAGAGATGTAAGCGTTGAAAGAAACCTTGGGCCGCTCATCGAGAGGGATAAAGCGACACTACAAAAAAAATGGGCCGCTCGAGGCGGCTCCACTTTAGATTGCCTGCTGGAGCACGAGTCATCCACAGTTCAGGCAAAGAAACTTTGGCAGGGGAACAAGGATTCGAACCTTGGTATGCTGGAATCAAAATCCAGTGCCTTAACCAGCTTGGCGATTCCCCTACGCTGAAACTCTACTTCCTGTCTTTACCGCAACTTTATTTCGTTGCTGCATCGACAGACAAGATTTTATTCTACAACTCGCTGATTTGCAAGAGCGATTTAATCGGATGTTTCGTTAGCGACTTTGCTTTCCACGCTTTCCACTTACTCGGCACTTGCTGCAGTACCGCCTCTGCTTCTTGCTCGCTGGAAAACGCGCTGAACACACACGCTCCGGAACCAGTCATCCTGGCCGCTCCATAACCGCTCAACCATTCGATCGCCTCTGCTACCGGCGGGAACAATCTTGCTGCTACGTCTTGCAAATCATTTTTCCCGAAGCCAATTTGATCGTCTAGATCATCATGTCGTCTGGAGAAGTCCGATATTATGATGGGCTTCGTATTTCTTGTCAAATCTGTTGCCGTAAAAATTGCAGCGGTGGGTACGGCCACACCCGGCTCGACCACGAGGTACCAGCAATCCGGGCCCGGCACGGCCTGCAATGCCTCCCCTACCCCTTCCGCAAACGCGGTTTCGCCGAACAAAAAGAAGGGAATGTCCGCGCCCAGCGGCAAGCCCAGCGCGATCAGTTCCGGCGTCGACAAGCCTGCCCGCCACAAATGATTGGCCGCCATCAGCGCGGTGGCGGCGTCCGACGAACCGCCGCCGAGGCCGCCACCCATGGGCAATCGTTTGTCGACGGCGACGTCGAGGCCGGGCGGCAGGCGGCCGTGGCGGCGCTGGAACTCCGCCTGCAGCGCACGCAGCGCCCGTACGATCAGGTCCTGCTCTTCCGGCACGCCGGGCACATCGGTAGTGCGGACGATACGCTCGTCGTCGCGCAGGTCAAAGTGAAGCGTGTCGCCGTGGTCGATCAGTTGAAAGACCGATTGCAGCAGGTGGTAGCCGTCGGGACGGCGGCCGGTCACGTGCAGGAACAGGTTCAGCTTGGCCGGGGCCGGGCAATTGTGCAGAGAAACCATCGCCATCAAGCCGCCGGATCGATGACGATGGTGAGCGCCAGCTCGTCACTGGTGGCGGTCGCGCTGCGGTCGGCGTTGATGCGGCGCGGCATCGGCACCGCCGTACCGTCCGCTGCCTTGCCGCCCTGCCACTCGGCAAAACGCAATCGCCAGCCATCTTGGGTGACGACGTTACTGTTGGCCGGCGATGCCGCGAACGGCTGGCCCTGGGCATCGACCGCATGGCCTTGCAGCCAGTCGCGCAAGCCGCTCACCGGCAGCGTCCAGCCCAGCGTCTGGGCCGTCAGCGTATCGATGTCGGCGGCGCTGCGCGTCTTGCCGTCGTTCAGCGTCAGCGTGGCGGCCTGGGGCGTGACATGGAGCACGGCCTGGGTCTGGCGCAACGGCCCGAACAATTCGACGTCGATACTGCCCGGACGCTGGGTCCAGCTATAGGCGCCGTTCAGGTGTTGCGGCTGGCCATCCTTCTGGTAGGTCACCGACAGTTTGCCGCTGAGGTCGATGGTGTCGCGGTAGGCGGCCACCGGGACATTGGGAACCGGCAGGCTGGGGCCTGGCGTGGCGCAGCCGGCGAGCGCGGCGGCAAGCACCAGTACGGGCAGAAGACGGAAAGAGGAAGAGATTTGCATTGCTGTGAGTCTCGAATTGAAAGGGTCGCAAAAATGCGAACCGGCGGACATGGCCGCCGGTCCATTGCATTGGGTGAAATATTATTTCAAATATAACTGCATCTTGAAATACTATTTCAAAGCGATGCACGCAGGCGCGTCAGCGTGCTTTTCAGCGCATCGTTCTGCGGATCCTTGGCCTTGGCTTCGCGCCAGAGCTTGCGGGCATCGTCCTGCTGGCCCAGTTTCCACAGCACTTCGCCGAGGTGGACGGCGATCTCCGGATCGTTGCGCAGCGAGTATGCCTTGCGCAGGTGGGCGGCCGCTTCGCTCAGGTTACCCATCCGATATTGCACCCAGCCCATGCTGTCCATAATAAAGGGATCGTTGGGCGCCATGCCGAGCGCTTTCTGGATCAATTCATGGGCTTCCTTCAGGCGCACGTTGCGCTCCGCCAGCGAATAGCCGAGGGCGTTATACGCATGCTGGTTGTCCGGCACCTTGGCGATTACCTGGCGCAGCGATTTTTCCATCACGTCGACCTTGCCGAGCTTTTCGGCCACCAGCGCGTAGTCGTACAGCACATCCATATTGTCCGGGAAACGCTTGACGCCGTCCTGCATCACCTTGAAGGCTTCCTGGGGCTTGCCGGCGTCGCGCAGGATCTGGGCCTCGACCTGCACCACCTGTGCCTGTGCGGCCTTGTCGAGCGGCTGCAAGGTTGCCAGCTGCTTGCGCGCGCCGGGCACATCGCCGCCCTTGGCCAGCAGCTGGGCGCGGCGCAGGGCGACGCTGAGCTGGACTTTCGGGTCCTCGCTGTCCAGGCGGTCGAGCCAGTCGGTGGCGGCCTTGATGTCGCCGCGTTCCTCGGCCAGCTGCGACAGGATCAGCAGCGCCTTGGTCGGGTCGCGCTCTTCGTCCGGGGTCTTGTCCATGACCTCGACGAAGCGCGTGAAATAGCCTTCGGCACCGGCCGCATCGTTCATCTGCATCGACAGCACGCCCAGCGCGTACAGGGTGGCCGGATTGCCGGGCTGGGCTTTATCGAGCACCAGGAATTCCTTGCGCGCGGCGTCGAACTGGTTTTTGTTGACCAGCAGGCGCGCGTAGGCGGCGCGCACTTCGCGCGCGTCCGGATGGGCCGCTAAAAAGTCCTGCAGGATTTTGGTGACGCGCGCTTCGTCTTCGGTGACCTGGGCCAGGGTAAGCACGGCGATTTCGGAATCCGGCTTGATCTGCACGGCGGCCTGCGCTTCGCGCACGGCATCCTGCTTGGCCCCCTTGGCCAGCGCGGCCTGGGCCAGCACCACGTGGGTTTCCATCATGTTGCCGTAGGGCGCGACCAGGCGCTGCAGCATGGCGATCGCGGCGTCCTTGTCGCGCGCGCGCAGCACCAGCTGCTGCATCTGGAACATGACCAGGCCGCGTGCGCCGGGCGTGGCGTCGGCCAGGCGCTGGGCCAGGATTTTTTCTGCTTCCGGCAGGTTGTCGGACAGGATCACCAGCCCCAGATAGTACTGGTTGGCCTCATCGGACCCCGGCGCGTAGTCGCGCCACAGCTTGACGGCGGCAAGCGCGTCGTCGGGCTGCTTGGCCGACAGCGCCATCTCGGCGGCGCGCTTGGCCAGGCGCGGATCGCGGGTCTGTTGTGCCAGGCTCATCATGGTGAGATACGGGCCCTGCCAGTCGCCGTTCTTGAAGGCCATTTCGGCTTTCAGCAGCTGCTGCATCATGGCGCTGGTCATTTGCACGTTCGGCAGCTTGTCCTCGCTCTGCTCCGCCGGCGGCTGCGGATTACCGGCGCGGGCCTCGGCGGCGGCGAGCGGCTGGTCCGACGTATCCTGCGGCTGCTGCTTGGGCGCCACAGTGCAGGCCGACAACAATGCGGAGAGAGTTACAATGGCGAAAGCGTTTTTCAAGGCAAATCCCACGTCAAAAAGATTGTCCGATTCTACGCTGAACGCCTGCCGCGCGTACGAGACCGCAACACGTTTTTACATTCCTGTCATCTTTTCTTTCCATCGCTAATGCCTGAACTCCCGGAAGTCGAAGTCACCCGGCGCGGCGTCGCGCCGCACCTGGAAGACCGCATCGTCGAAGACGTCATCCTGCGCCGCGAAGGCTTGCGCTGGCCTTTCCCGCCCAATCTGCGCGAATTGCTGGCGGGGCGGCGCATCCTGTCCACCGGCCGGCGCGGCAAATATCTGTTGATCAATTTCGAGCATGGCGTGCTGATCGTCCACCTCGGCATGTCCGGCCATTTGCGCGTGCTGCCCGAGGGTATCGAACTCAAGAAGCACGACCATTTTGACTTGGTTGTTAATGGAGTCAATGAGGGCGGCCCCGAAGGCCGGCGCGTGCTGCGCCTGCACGATCCGCGCCGCTTCGGCGCCGTGCTCTGGCACGCCCACGACGACGGCGAACTCGAGCAGCACATCCTGCTGCGCGGCCTCGGCGTCGAACCCTTGAGCGATGGCTTTTCCGGCGCCCTGCTGTACCGTGAAACACGTAAGCGCAGCGCCCCGATCAAGCAGGTGTTACTCAGCGGCGACATCGTGGTTGGGGTCGGCAACATCTACGCCTGCGAAAGCCTGTTCCGTGCCGGCATCAGCCCGAAGACGCCGGCCTCGCGCATCAGCCGCGCTCGCTACGACAAGCTGGCCGAAGCCATCCGCGACATCCTCGCCGCCGCCATCGTGCAGGGCGGCAGCACACTGCGTGACTTTATTGCGGTAAATGGTCAATCTGGATATTTCCAGCAGACATATTTCGTCTATGATCGTGCAGGAGTTCCTTGCCGCAACTGTAGTACCCCGGTTCGGCAGATCAAGCAGGGCCAGCGTTCGACCTTCTACTGCGCGATCTGCCAACGCTGAAGCCCGCAAAACACACGGCCAACGATCATGCAAGACCTACAACAATATAGTGCGTGGCGCGAACGCGTCGCCGCGGCGCTGGAACAGTACCGCACCTGGGTGCAGGCGGCCGAGCTGCTGGATGCCGAAGCCGGCCAGCGCCTGGTGCGCGCGCTGGCGCGGGTGCGCGACGACCGCCTGTCGGTCGCCTTCGTGGCCGAGTTCTCGCGCGGAAAATCCGAGCTGATCAACGCGATCTTCTTTGCCGACTACGGCCAGCGCATCGTGCCGTCCAGCCCGGGCCGCACCACCATGTGCCCGACCGAGCTGGCCTGGGACCCTGCCCTGCCCCCGTGCATCCGCCTGCTGCCGATCGCCACCCGCGCCGCGCACCTGGCCACCGGCGATTACCGCGACGATCCCGCCGCCTGGACCGTGCTGCCGCTCGAGCTCGATGCGCCCGAACGCATGATCGACAGTTTCAGACAGGTCAGCCTGACGCGCCGCGTCGGCAAGGACGAAGCCGCCGCTTTCGGCCTGTACGATGCCGAGGATCCGGACCTGGCAGCGACCGTGGGCGAGGACGGCCTGGTCGAGATCCCGCAGTGGCGCCACGCCTTGATCAACTTCCCGCACCCGCTGCTGAAGCAGGGCCTGGTGATCCTCGACACGCCGGGCCTGAACGCCATCGGCACCGAGCCGGAACTGACGCTGAACCTGATCCCGAATGCGCACGCGGTGCTGTTCGTGCTGGGCGCCGAGACCGGCGTCACCAAGAGCGACATCGAGGTCTGGCGCACCCACATCGGCGCTGGCCCGGGACGGATCGTCGTGCTGAACAAGATCGATGCGATGTGGGACGAGCTGAAGACGGCACAAGAGAACGATGCCGCGATTGAGCGCCAGCAGGCCAGCGTGGCCCAGCTGCTGGGCGTGGCCGAGACTCAGGTGTTCCCGGTCTCGGCCCAGAAGGCGCTGGTCGGCAAGATCAACGGCGACATGGCGCTGTTCGAAAAGAGCCGCATCGGCCAGCTGGAGGCGGCATTGTTCAACGAGCTGGTACCGGCGCGCCAGGACATCCTGCGCAACGGGCTGCGCCAGGACATGGCCCTGCTGCTGGCCGGCCAGCAGGCGCTGCTCGGCACCCGCATCCGCGACCTGGTCGAGCAGAAGCAGGAGCTGGAAAGCCTGCGCGGCAAGAACCAGGGCGTGATCGCCCACATGATGCGGCGCGTCGACATGGAAAAGAAGGAATTCGACGCCAGCCTGTTCAAACTGCAGGGCACGCGCGCCGTGTTCACGACGCTGTCGACGGAGCTGTACAGCAGCATCGGCATGGACGTGGTGCAGGCGCAGGTGGACGCCGTGCGCGCGGCGATGCAGGCGGCGCGCTTCGCCACCGGCACCCGCGCCCCGGTACGCACCTTCTTCGACCATGCGCGCGCCAGCCTGGATGGCTCGACGTCGAAAATCGGCGAGATCAACACCATGATGGACTCGATGTACCGCCGCTTCTCGACCGAGCATGGCCTGAGTCTGGCGGTGCCGATGCGGCTGTCGCTGCAGCGCTACCGCGACGAGATCGACGCCATCGAAGCCATCTACGTCAAGCAGTTCGGCACCGCGACCCTCTTGATGACCAGCCGCGGCACCCTGCTCGAACGCTTTTTCGACTCGATCGCCTCGCGCGTCAAACACAGCTTCCGCGCGGCGAATGCGGATGTGGAAGCCTGGCTGAAGGTGATCATGGCGCCGCTGGAAGCGCAGATCCGCCAGCACCGCGAGCAGTTGCGCGGGCGCCAGGCCTCGATCCAGCGCATCCACGATGCCACCGACAGCCTGGAACAGAAAATCACCGCCTTCGAGGCGGCCCAGCACGACCTGGAAAAAGTGAAGGGCCGTCTTGGCGCGCTGTCCGGCGCCGTGACCCGCGCGCTCGACGCCGATCTACCTGAATTGGAAGCTGCATAATTGGAAGCTGCATGAAACGATTGACCGAATTCGATGTCACCGACCTGGCCGACCCAAGCTTTTCGCGCGCCGTGATCGACTGGCAAAAACAGCACGGCCGCCACGCCCTGCCCTGGCAGAACACGCGCGACGCCTACCGCATCTGGCTGTCCGAAATCATGCTGCAGCAGACCCAGGTCACGGCGGTATTGGGCTATTACGCGCGCTTCCTGGAGCGCTTCCCGACCGTGGTGGCGCTGGCCGAAGCGCCGCTGGAAGACGTGATGGCGCACTGGAGCGGCCTCGGTTACTACACCCGGGCGCGCAACCTGCACGCCTGCGCCAAGCGCGTGGTCGAACAGTACGGCGGCAGCTTTCCGTCGGACCCGGCCCTGCTGGCCGAACTGCCCGGCATCGGCCGCTCGACCGCCGCCGCCATCTCGGCCTTTTCCAGCGGCACGCGCGCCGCGATTTTGGACGGCAACGTGAAACGCGTGTTCGCGCGCGTGTTCGGCATCGACCAGTACCCGGGCATCAAACCGGTGGAAGACGCGCTGTGGCGCCGCGCCGAAGCTCTTACGCCGCTTGAGCGTGGCATCGAAGCCTATACCCAGGGCTTGATGGACCTGGGTGCCACCCTGTGCACCCGTTCGCGCCCCGCTTGCGAACGCTGCCCGCTGCAGGACCGCTGCGTGGCGTATGGCACCGGCCGCACGGCGGAACTGCCGGTGCGCAAACCGAAAAAGACGACGCCGGAAAAGCGCGCGCTGATGCTGGCCGTGGTCGAAGGCGGACAGGTGCTGCTGCAGCAGCGGCCCGCGTCCGGGATCTGGGGCGGTTTATTGTCGCTGCCGGAGTTCGACGGGCATGTCGACGTCGATGAGGCCGAGGCGGCCGACGTGGCGGTGCTGGCCGGGGCCGCCGGCGAGTTCGGCACCGTGGATGAGGTGGAGCCGCTGCTGCCGCTGGTGCATGGGTTTACCCATTACAAGCTGCATATTCAACCGTATCGCGTGGGACTGGCGGCGCGTGGGGAGACGCCGGTGGGGCATGTGTGGTGGGATCTGGCGACGATCGATGCCGCGCCCTTGCCGGCGCCGATCAAGAAGCTGCTGGGGCAGCTGGCGGCGCCGACCTTGTTTGGTTGAGCTGCCGCTTCACTGATTCGGCCCGCTACTTCCGAACGTCGTCCCCGCGAAGGCGGGGACGACGTTCAGGGGTAGCGGGCCGAATCAGGCATCGTAACCACTCTTGCGATCACAACTCATCCAAAGAAAAAATCCGCTTGTGCTCCCGGATCGCATACCGGTCCGTCATCCCGGCGATGTAATCCGCAATCTTGCGCGCCTGCTTGTGCGTATCCCCACCCGCCACCTGGTAATCAAACGGCAGCAGCACCGGATCCGCCATGAAGGCATCGAACAGTTCGCGGATTACGCGGCTTGCCTTCACGCGCATGCGGTTCACCTTGTAATGCCGGTACAGATTCGCATACAGGAAGCGTTTCAAAGCCGTGGTTTCGGCGCGCATCGCTGCCGAAAAGCGGATCAGCGGCGGCGCCGCGCGCACGTCGTCGATGTGCTTTGGGGCGGCTTCCTTGATCAGCCGGCACGATTCATCGACCAGGTCGGCCGTCATCGCCGTGATCATCAGACGGATCGTCTCGTACAGCTCGCGCCGGCCCGGCAGGCCCGGGTACTGCTGCACCACCTGGCGGTGCAGGCGCGCGAACAAATCGACTTCTTCCATCTGCTTCATGGTGAGCAGGCCGGAACGCAGGCCGTCGTCGATGTCGTGGTTGTTGTAGGCGATTTCGTCGGCCAGGTTGGTCAGCTGGGCTTCCAGACTGGGCTGGGTCTTGTCGATGAAACGCTGGCCGAGTTCTCCCAGCTGGCGCGCATTGGTCAGCGAGCAGTGCTTCAGGATGCCTTCGCGCGTCTCGAAGGTCAGGTTCAGCCCGTCGAAGGCGCCGTAGTGTTCTTCGAGGTGGTCCACCACGCGCAGGCTTTGCAGATTGTGCTCGAAGCCGCCGTAGTCCTTCATGGATTCGTTCAGCACGTCCTGGCCCACGTGGCCGAACGGTGTGTGACCGAGGTCGTGCGACAGCGCGGTGGCTTCGACCAGGTCTTCGTTCAGGCGCAGGCTGCGCGCCAGCGTGCGGCCGATCTGGGCCACTTCGATCGAGTGCGTCAGGCGGGTGCGGAACAAATCGCCCTCGTGGTTGAGGAAGACCTGGGTTTTATATTCCAGCCGGCGGAAGGCGGTCGAATGGATGATGCGGTCGCGGTCGCGCTGGAATTCGCTGCGCGAGCCGGCGGCCGGCTCCGGATGGCGACGCCCGCGGCTCTTGGAGGAATGCGCCGCATAGGGCGCCAGGTGGGCGTCGAAGTCGATCATGATGCCGTCCTCTCCACGGTGGCGGCCAGCGTCGCTTCCAGCTGGGCGCGCGGGGCGCCGGTGATGCTCGGGCTGCCCAAGGGTTTGAGCAGGATGAACTTGATGGCGCCGCCCTCGTTCTTCTTGTCGACTTCCATCAGCTCGATCCAGCGTTCCAGTCCCAGATCCGGGGCCACGGTCGGCAGCCGCGCCGCCTGCGTCAGCGTGCGCAGGCGCTCGACGCTGGCGCGGTCGATCAGGCCCATGCGGTGCGACAGATCGGCCGCCATCACCATGCCGCAGCCGACCGCTTCGCCGTGCAGCCAGGCGCCGTAGCCGAGGCCGTTCTCGATGGCGTGGCCGAAGGTGTGGCCGAAGTTCAGCACCGCGCGCAGGCCGCCTTCGCGCTCGTCGCGTTTCACCACGTCGGACTTGATTTCGCAGGAACGCAGGATCGCGTGCGCCAGCGCGTCGTGGTCGCGCGCGACCAGTTTATCGATGTTGTGCTCGATCCAGTCGAAGAAGCCGGCGTCGAGGATGGCGCCGTGCTTGATCACTTCGGCCAGGCCGGCCGACAGTTCGCGGTCGGGCAGCGTATCCAGCGTGGCGGTGTCGGCGATCACGGCGCGCGGCTGATAAAAGGCGCCGATCATGTTTTTACCCAGGGGGTGGTTGATGCCGGTCTTGCCGCCCACCGAGGAATCGACCTGCGCCAGCAGCGTGGTCGGTATCTGCACGAAGGGCACGCCGCGCATGTAGCTGGCCGCGGCGTAACCGGTCAGGTCGCCGATCACGCCGCCGCCCAGCGCCACGAGGGTCGTCTTGCGGTCGCACTTATTGGCCAGCAGCGCGTCGAACACCAGGTTCAGGCTCTGCCAGTTTTTATGTTCTTCGCCGTACGGCAGGATGATGGGAAGCACCTCGCGCCCGGCCGCGCGCAAGGGCGCCGCGACTTTCTCGAGATACAGCGGGGCCACCGTGGTGTTGGTGACGATCGCCACCTTGCCGCCGCCGGCGCCGCTGCCGATATGGCGCGTCAGCAGCGCGCCGTCGTCGAGCAGGCCGCGGCCGATCACGATCGGGTAGCTGCGCTCGCCCAGTTCGACGTCAAGTGAAATGCATGCCTGTTCGTTCATGGTGGTTCTTGCCTTGCGCGCGCGCGCCGTTTCCAGCTGCGCGATCTGGTCGATGATGGTCTGGACCATCGATTGTACGTTAGGACGGCCGGTATCGATGACCAGGTCGGCAATCTCGCGGTACAGCGGCTCGCGCTGGGCGGTCAGGTCTTCCAGTTTCCGCCTGGGGTCGGCGGTCTGCAGCAGCGGACGGTTCTTGTCGTGCGAGGTGCGCTGCAGGATGCTGCCGACGCTGGCGCGCAGGTAGACCACGGTGCCGCGCTCGGCCAGCAGGGCGCGGCTGGCGGGATTCAGCACGGCGCCGCCGCCGGTGGCCAGCACGATGCCGCGCTGCGCGGTCAGATCGCGGATCACGTCGGCTTCGCGGCGGCGGAAGCTGGGCTCACCCTCGATCTCGAAGATCCACGGGATCGAGGCGCCGGTGCGCGCCTCGATTTCGTGGTCGGAATCGATGAAGGCCATGTTCAGGCGCCGCGCCAGCAGGCGACCGATGGTGGTCTTGCCGGCACCCATCAATCCGACGAGGAAGATATTGTTATTCTTGCAGTCAGGCACTATTGTCGATCGCTCAAAATGCAGACGGCCAGGATAACCTGGCCGCCGCGTGTCATTCAGTCAACCTTATCATTTAAGGGCAGGTGAACGACAGTTTAAACGGAATGCTGGTCGTCGAGCCCGATGGCGTGGTTGCCGTCACGCTGAACGTTGCCGTTTTGCCCACGCACGGCGTCGGCGCCGAGCCGGTGACGCTGACGATATGCACCGAACCCTGGGCGCCGGTGGCGGTGCCACTGGCGTCGTCGGCCCCGGTGGTCGTGTCGTGCAGCGCCACGTTCGGCACGGTGGCCGGGGTGACGACGACGCTGGCATTGCTGGCGCCGGCGATCGCCACCGCGGTACCGGTCGGCATCGGGTTGTCGTTCACGTCGTTCAGCTGCAGCGGGAAGATCTTGGCATCGTTGTAGCTGATCGCGCCGAGGTCGTTGGGCGTGTCGAGCGAGACCACGGCACCGCTGACCGAGGCTTTCGTAGCCTTGCTGCCGCCGAAGAAGACCAGGGTGCGGGCGAACACGGTGTTGGTGCCGTCGGTCGAGCTGGCGCAGATCGTGGCCACGCCGGTGCGCTTGCTGTCCGCCGGCTTGCCGGTACCGGTATTGCACGGCGTGGGCGGGCTGTTCTCGCCCGGATGGCGCGGTTCCTGCGCGCGCAGGTCGACCGTGCAGCCGCCGTTCACGGTGGTGCAGCCGCCCTTGTCGGCCGAGCCGATCGAGCCCATGTTGGTCTGGAACACGATCGGGGTGCCGTCCGGGACCGGGTTGCCGAAGGCGTCGGCCAGCAGTACCGAGATGTGGCCGGATGGGGTCGTGGTCGAGCTGTCGACGTTCCAGCCGTCGATGCTGAATTTGTCGGCGCTGATCGAGAACGCGCGCTGCACCGGCAGGCCGGTGGTGACGACCACCAGGTCGGACTGGGTCGAGATGTCCGGGGTGCTGCCGCTGCCAGTGTTCGGCAGGGTCGCCTGCACGCGGAACGAGGTCGGCGCGCTGCCCGAGTTCACGGTCGTGATCACGTTGCCGGTGGCATCGGTGGTGTCGCTGGTCTTGTTGATGGTGACCAGGGTCGAGGCGGTGCTGAAGTTGACCGCCTTGCCGGCCAGCGGGTTGCCGAAGATGTCGACCACCTTGAAGGTCAGGGTCGCGGTTTCGGTGCGGCCGTTGCCGCCCTGGCCGCGGATCACGATCGACTGCGCGGTCGGGGTGGCGCCCACGAACTGCACCGAGGCGGCGGCCGGCGGCGCAATGGTCAGGGTGGTGCTGGCGGAACGGGCGACGCCGTCGGCCGAGATGGTGATGGTGTCGTTGTTGGCGCAGCCCTTGTCGCGATACACGGTCTGGGCGATGCCGTTGTTGGTCGCGACCGTGGTGGCCAGCGTGGCCTTGCCGGCGGCGACGCAGGCCGAGCTGAAGGTGACGTTGACCTGCTGGTCGGTGTACTTGGCGCTGCCGTTCAGCAGGTCGACCGACAGCACGGTCGAGCCGTAGGCTTGCAGGCTGGCCGGCGTGGCGGTCAAGGTGCCGAAGCTCAGCGCGGTGGCGCCGACCGAGTAGTTGCCGGTACCGGTGACGCTGGCGCCGGCCACGCTGGTGGTGGCGGTGACGCTGCCGGCGCCGCCGGCGGACAGGCTGGCCGAGCGCATGGTGACGCTGGCCACGCCGTTGGCGTCGGTCAGGGCGGTGCCCGCGGACGGCGAGAATACCGCCAGGGTGGCGTCGGTGGCAAAGGTGACGATCGCGTTCGGCACCGGCTTCTTGTTCGCGTCCAGCACGGTCGCCTTGACGGTCAGCGGGGTCGCGCCGCTCAGGCTGTTGCTGCCGGTGCCGCCGGTGTTGGTGAAGGCCAGGCTGACGGTCGGGGTGGCCGGGACGACCGTGCCGCCGGTACCGGTACCGCCGGTGCCGGTGGAGCCGCCAACCGGGGTGCCCGGATTACCGCCGCCACCGCCGCAGGCGGAAAGCAGCAGGGCAGCCAGCAGGGTGGCGGCCTGGAGTCCGCGGCCGACGCTTACGTTCTGGTAGTTTTTCATCTCGTTCAATTGTTGTTGGTTGTTCTTGCTTGATGTGATCGGACGCGGCGCCGTCCCCGGCGTCAACGCCCGCCCTGCACCCGTTCGGTGATGATCCGCGG
>Ga0265797_10008878_pt1 | contig 13243 bp, 12 predicted proteins | sample P2T30metagenome_FD_192433 | JGI IMG/M metagenome (GOLD analysis project Ga0265797, IMG submission 192433) | Plant litter microbial communities from East Loma Ridge, Irvine, California - P2 T30 | ecosystem: Environmental > Terrestrial > Plant litter > Unclassified | place: USA: California... | reverse complement strand
TCGCCAGTTCGCGGCCGGGCTCTCTTCCCCCGAACCTTCAAGGACGATGGGCCGAAAGCCTCGAACCCGCTTGGTCGGCAGACTACCATTCCAACATCAACATCCAGATGAACCACTGGACCGCCGACCAAACTGGTTTGACGGACCTTCAATCACCATTATGGGATTACATGTCTGACAACTGGGTTCCGCGCGGCAGCGAGACCGCCGAGCTGCTATATGGCGCACCCGGATGGGTGGTTCACAACGAGATGAACATCTTCGGCCACACTGGCATGAAGAGCGGAGCTGAGTGGGCAAATTATCCGCTTTCTGCAGCTTGGATGATGCAGCATGTCTTCGACCATTGGGACTACTCGCGCGACGAAGCGTGGTTGCGTGATCAGGGATACCCGCTGATAAAAGGCGTTGCCGAATTTTGGCTCAGCCAGCTGCAAGAAGATCTGTTCAACAACGACGGCTCGCTGGTCGTAAACCCATGCAACAGCCCTGAGCATGGCCCTACGACATTCGGATGCGCGCACTACCAGCAACTCATCCACCAGGTCTTCGACGCCGTCCTTTCCACTGCCCCCACCGTCAACGAAACCGACAGCGCATTCATCACGAACATCACCGATTCCCTCCAACGGCTCGACAAAGGCTTCGCAATCGGTACCTGGGGCCAGATCAAAGAGTGGAAGCTACCCGAGGAACCCTACGGCATGGAATACATCAACGATACCCACCGCCACCTCTCCGAACTGGTAGGCTGGTACCCCGGCTACTCAATCTCCTCCTTCCTCGACGGCTACACTGACACCGCAGTTCAAGACGCCGTTCGCCAGAAACTGTACAGCCGCGGCAATGGCAATGGCGAGGCCCTTAACCAGGCGAATGCGGGTTGGGCGAAGGTTTGGCGTGCCGCTTGCTGGGCTCGCCTTAACGAAACGGATGAGGCGTATTATGAGCTTAGATATGCGATTGAACAGAACTTTGCGGGTAATGGGTTGAGTATGTATGATGGGGATAGGGTGCCGTTTCAGATTGATGCAAACTTTGGGTTTGGAGGCGCGGTGTTGAGTATGCTCGTTGCGGATATGCCGTTGGCTGCAGGTGATGCAAAGAGAACTGTGGTCTTGGGCCCTGCCATCCCGAAGAGTTGGGGTGGAGGGAGTGTGAAGGGATTGCGATTGAGAGGTGGTGGAGTTGTGAACTTTGGGTGGAACGAAGACGGTGTGGTTGGGGAGGTGAAGGCCGAGGGGCAGCTTGGGGGCTTGATCCTTGTAAACAAGAACGGGAAGGTGCTCATTGGGTAGTCTGAGGGGTTATGGAAGAGAATGAGTGTTTGACGACTGCGGGCTTTTCGAAGCCGTTGTCCAAGAAAATCTGAAATGGCGATGCGCATAACCAGATTTATATTGACAGTTGCGCGTGGCGTAGGCAGCAAGCTCACAGAGACACTGGCGAGACAAGATGGCAGGCTAGCGCGCCCCCGCTTCGCGCCCACGTCCCGATGTTCACACGAAGGCGCTGGGCGGACGCGCCAGATCTGCCGCCCGTTCTCAGCGCTGGGTATCGGACAATCGCGCATGGCGCGGCCTGGGGACGATGCGACAGACGATGAGGCCGTACGACGGAGACACTAGAGTGACGACTGAGGATGCTGTAAGTAATCCAGCGAAAGCTTGAGTGCATCCTGGTGTTTCGGACTACTACGTCGCTGTTTAATGACTATGGGCTACGCTTACACTATGACACTTTGCATCCGTGGCATCACAGAAAGCGATCATCTAATCTTCTTGCTCCTTCACGTCCAATCGTCCTCAGACAAGCGTGATGATCTTCTCTTCTGCTAAGCAATGTGCTTTCATAATCTTTCTAACCATACGAGGGCTATAGAGACTGAATAGACCGATTCGCTCGAATTGATTCGCAGCGCCATCGACCGCTCTTATGGCCAAAGCTTCGGCACCGTCTGATTCCCAAAGGTCTTTCTGTGTTTGTGGATACTGCATAGTGAGGGCGTCTTCGCTTATTGAGTATCTGCCCCCCTCCTCGCTAGCGAAGAGCTCAATGCCGTCAGATGTTTCGAAATGATCCCGGTGGAGGCATCGCTGTAGGATCACTACGTATGTGTGTTCTGGTGCCGGTGAAAGCACCTCACCTCCACCGTCTGGATAGTACTGAATGACGGCATGTAGCCCCCGACGACTCAATATACAGGTCATCGGCTCTTCCTGTGAATCGAAAAGCTCGATCATGCGGGATGTAAATTTTGCGAGCAAGGGTCTACACCTTATTCGCAACAGCGCGCTTTCAGATTGCTCCGACATGTGTAGCTGAACGTGTGGGTCCACAACAGCCGCCTCCGTACGCCTATTCGCATGCTTATAGTGAAACTTGTACAGCATACTGCATTGGATTTCAGCGTCGCTGCAAGCCCAACTCCACGTAGGTGCTCTCCATGTTTTTGGAATAGATGGCTGATGCGGTCCAGTCCTGCCGTATCGTTCGGTCCAGCATAACTCTTCGATGATATGGCTGAGCCAAAGGCCTGCTATGAACTGGCTATCTCTGACTCTTCTTATCCAATTAACGATTCCTTGAATAGCTACAAGCTTGTCTGTATTATACGTGAGCGCAGCTTTCGAATACTGATTTCGAAACGTGAGCCAAGCCCAGTATGTTTTGTGGTCTAGGCCTTGGACGGTAAAAGCCAGCGCCGAGGGCCCAGGCGATGCTTTTTCACCGCGCATTAGATCCCGAACGCACCTTTTTAAGGCTGTGGCGTCAGAGCTCCAGAACGATCGTGCCCAGGGTGGGAGGTTCTTGGGATACGTTTCGCATGCTTGACACTCATTGCACTCCCAGAAGAGCTGCGTACTGGTAAAGTGTAACAGTCGTCGCGAGAGCTGTCTCTCCTGACTGACCCAAGCTCTTTGGTTAAGCGGCGCGCGTTCGATGCATTTCTCGGCCAAGTAATGAATATCATACAAGTATGGCCCTTTCAAACGTAATTCAGTACCTATGTCGTCGAGCCAAGAGCCCTTCATGTCGAAATCGACACGTCTCGGTTGCAGGAGCTTTGCGGATCTTTCATGGAAGAGGCCACTTCTGCTATCCTTAGCAGCCGTAGCAGCGATTGTGCAAGCTGCATTTGCATATATATCTCCCATGCGACGTGATTCTGCTGCCCAGTCGCGTTCGTCGTCTTGTAGAATGCACCTGCAGAGATAAGCTTGGATCGCAATCAGTAGTGTGGTAGCCGCTTACATTGAATCAATCCAAATGTATTCAATGCGAAGGCACCGAGTAACATGTATTGCATCCTGATACGTCCTGGGCAGCATGGTAGAATTTAGTCCTTCCGCTAACGTAGAGCGCGTCTCAGAATTGAGCATGAACAGTCTGGCGTCTCCCCAGCAGTGCGAGAGACAGACGTATTCTTCGTCATGAAACGATGATGTGTCGCATAGCCTCACGGGGCTGTTTGGTTCCGTGCCGACATGCAAAAGCCGCGCGGGATATACAGCTGCTGAGTCGCGCTTTGGAAGCTCGCAACTTACATGATTGTTGCGACAGTCCTCGATTTTATCTGCGACGAAGTTTATAGTCGATTCGGATGCACTAGTAGACGTGATTTCTTGCAAGATAGAGTAGTCTTTAGTGCCTAGAGTCGCAATCAGTGATTACGCAGTGCTATCCAATGTGATACCCACCTGACCACGGGATAAATGCTAGCCTCGTGCTATTGTAGTTACTGTGCTTGTGCATGTCTCCGTCTTTGAACTCCAGGGTCACAACTCCGGCTTGCTTGAAGTAAAATAAATATCCATTGATTCTTGTCTGTGGTGCCAAGTCGACCCAGGACAGCGATGTGGAAGCATAGGAATTGGCGCGACAGCAGATCTCACACGGCAAACGTAATGCGTTGGCGAGCGACTCGCGGTCGTTGTGATGTTCGAAATAGATTCCGGATCTGTACTTGTCGATTATAGACAAGTCTCCGCGGAGGAGACGACGGCATGGTCCACAATACAAGCTGTCGGGCATGATTCGAGACGCAAACGAGATCCGTATCGCAAGGGATGAGACATGGAATCTGTGTCTGAAAGCCGGTGCAAACAGCACAATGTTGTTGCCTAGACGAGTGTGACGGATGACGTCATACGCTTACGTGAGGCGATTAACCCATCCGGGATCTACTGCAGCTGTGGTGTATTCCGTGAATGATTCAAGCCAGGGTTACATAAGCCGACGCTGATGGGTATGACAAGGTCTTACGCGCGACATCGAGATTACTCTCTTCGCACCTCCCACCTCGTCTCAACAGTGATAGCATGCTTCGAATCAGCCACCCTCTGCTCTCTATCATGTTTATAAATCGACGAAACGCGCACAACCTGACAAGTCTTGACCGGCTGCAGTTCAATCTGCGAAGAAGCATCATTATCGTCCACCAACTCCGAGAAAGTCGCTGTCGGATCGTCATGTCTTCTGCTACCTTTCTTCGAGAAGAGACTAGTCTTCTTGCTACTGTCGTAGTCGAAACTGGATCGCGTGGCGTTGTTTGACTTGCTGAACAAAGGTCGCATGAGGGGAATGCATGCCAGGACGATTGCGACGGCAGGCTCGAGGCCGGAGAGGAGCGTGGCGAGTACACCGGTGTATGTCATATCCATGAAGTCAAGACCGGGGAGAAGCGTTTGGCGGTATATGGTGATGGCCCAGGTACTGCGCGACAAGTCAGCATGAGTTCAGTACGACTCTAGGGGCGAGAGCGTGTACTCACCCTACTCCAATGCTTAGGAGAGCCATCGCAGCCAACTTCCTGCGCCATGCCAATCGCAGCTTGTACAAGTACGGCATTGGTAATAATATCATCACGGCGTCTGTGATGAGGTTGATGACACCCATTGCGAAGTAGAAGTTTGGTTGACTACCGCAAGTTCCGGGCAAGTTGAAGTTCCAGTTCTTCGCCAGCGGCCGGCATATCGCGAGAGCTGCGATCACATCGGCGGTGTTCCAGGTTATGATGACAGCGCCGAGAATACGGGCCCATTGCACCATGGAATCCATGGGTATCAGTGTCGTGTACATTGAGAGGACCGATAGTTTGCTGAAGCACACGGTCGCATTCCACAGTATCGCAAATGACATGATTCCCTAAGGCATGGCATGTTAGAGCTGGCAAATGCGAGAGGAAAGTCAGAGGTCTTACCTTGAAGAAGAATGTTGCTGTGTCAGGCTCAACGCGCTGATAGATATGAAGGGTATGGAAGCCAAAGCCGCCATAGGTAACTAGCGAAATACAACAAGTGTGGAGTGCAGTGTTGCATACCTGGCAGATTTGTTAGCATAGGAACGTTTCGCTTCCCAGTCTTGACTGACTAAGGCGGCAAGAATGCAATAATCGCTGTAATCGATTCGATTGGCGATCCTTTTGGCTGCTAGTCGCAGACCCACGGCGACAATGACCATCAAGATAGAGATTGAGGAAGCCACGAGGATGCCGACTTGTTGCCCATTCTCGATGGGAATCGTATCGGTCATTGCAATGGGTTCGCGTAGTGAGGTTGTGGCGTGGAAATGCCCGAGCGGCGTGTGGACTCGTTCGAAACAGACGCAGCTGAACCCGACAACGGGAAACGTATGATGAAAAGGAAGTCATGTACAGCGTTCTTTACGCCTGTATGCACAGACCTGACCTCAGAGTGTTCCGAAGGGACTGCTTCCTAACCGTTATCTGAGATTAGCATCGTCAGAATGGACGTTCTCACGTTGACCCAATGACTAGGGCCTGACGATCAACATCCAACAGCGGCATGCGATATCCTGACGACCAATGCGGGTGATATCGCATACTCTGCCCCTGCATGTTACGTATACACAGGAGGACCGTTGCCGCTTAGTCGTGATCCCGTGGGAACCTATTTTCCCACGATTCGAGGCGCGACATTCGAAAAGAACGGTTGTCAACTTCTTCACATACTCCCTACAACAATCCTCTGGTCGCGCATACATTTCAGCTGCGACGCATATCCGATGTTTCGAACTTGCTTGCCAAATATTGGATGATATGTGTTTGGCGAATAGCGCAAGAAAATGCCCCTCCATGAGCGTTGTTACTGGTCCTCTTGTGTGCGAAGGATCGTATCCCCTGTACATAGCTATGTGAAGTCACATCAGAATCGCTCTAGGCCCCACACTTAGCGTGCCCCCACTTCCTGTTCGGTAGCTGGTTGGGAACCGCGCCGCATTGCCAAGCTAGCGCGGATGCGGACGACACGCATAGTCGGCTGTTTGTAGCCTGCGGCACGGCTCGCGAAGGTCGAATAGGTAGTATTCAGCGAGCTTGGAGTAACGTAGGCGTCGTAAAACGTATGGAGTGTCGTCGTTGCAAGATGGAAAAACACCGCCCACCTGGACCCTGAGGGAGGAATTGTACTCAGGTATGGAGCCCGTGGATGCCGACTCCCGCAAACGTCTAGGTCGAACGGCAATGGAAGCGTTAAACGCGCCAACTCCTGCAGCTACCAAATCCTCCGTGCAACGGCTCGGAGATATGATAGGAACAAGTAAGTGCTCCTCCTTGGGGCATGAGGAGTAGCTACTATGGATGCAAAGTGGAGAGCGTCGTGCCCTGGTACTGAGCCCAGATGGAAAGTATCGCGTATGCATATAGGCAAAACTGTGCCCAGACGTGCCGCTCCCTGTTGGATATAATGCATCATCGTTCCTAAATCCGCCACGGACTGTTCATCTAATACCAAGAGTTGACACCATGGGTTCCATTTCGCAGGATGAGCGCAAGGTCGCCATCATTACCGGTGGCACGGTTCGTCACGTCGCATAACCGCAGTTGATCTGAGCTTGCTGACAGTTCTTAACAGAGCGGGATTGGTTCCTGGCTAGCAGCCCGGTTGCAGGCGAGAGGCTACCGTGTCGCGATCTGCGGTCGGCGTGAAAGCGAAGGCAAAGAAGTCGCTTCATCAATCGATGCGACAGGAGATTCAGTCATCTTTGTCCAATGCGACGTCAGCTCGTACGCCTCGCAAACTAACCTCTTCCAAATCACCTGGAACAAATGGGGTCGCCTTGACGTTCTGATCGCAAATGCGGGCTTTCCGGATCGTGGATCCGTGTTCAACCTCAACCGCCGCGATGCGCCCATCGAAGACCTGCCTCCTGAACCAGATACTAGCTGTACAGACGTCGTGGTGAAAGGACGAATGTATGGCACGACGCTGGCAACACACTACATGCGCCACAACCCAGGAGGTAAAGGTGGCAAGATCATTATCACAGGAAGCATGTTGGGCATCTATCCATGCCACAGCTTTCCAGAGTATTGCTCTGCGGAAGCAGCGACAGCAATGTGGACGAAAACGACCGGACCTGTGTTGTTGGCCAAAGACAACATCTCCATCAACTGTCTGATGCTCGGTCCGATCGAAACTCCAGTCATGCCTGGCTTTAGCAAAGCCTTTCACCCCGAGCACATGATGCTGCAATCGACCCTTTTCGACGGTTACGATTTGTTTCTCAATGACGAGAAGAACCAGAAGACAGGGCAAGTTGTCGAGATAGCGCACGACAGGTTGACGGAATGGGGACATCCGGGTTACAAGAATGGAGCTTTCTCAAAGCGTAGCGAGGCTGTCTTCGAGCCATGGTTTGCCATGGTGCACGGAGAGAAGAGCGGCTTGCCCGGAACAATCCACGACTGGCCAAACCGGGGCAACAAGATTATTGCTGTAACGGGCGCGACAGGAAGCCAGGGTGGCGGAGTAGTCAACATCATGAACAAGACGCCTGGATGGACAGTCAGGGCGATCACTCGAAACCCAGACAGCGATGCGGCGAAGAAGCTGGCAGCGGAGGGAATTGAGGTTGTAAAGGCTGACTTCGAAGACGAGGCATCGTTGCGAGCCGCCTTCGATGGCGCAAACGCCGTCTTTGCGGTCACGAATTGGTGGGAAGCGCTCTTCCGGGGCAAAGGCCAGCACGAATGTGGCGAGATCGAAGAGCAACATGGCATGAACCTCGCTCGGGCTGCGGCGGCCACACGATCAGTCGAACACTACATTTGGTCGACTTGCCCAAGCGCGAAGCGTCGGTTCTGGGGCAAGATGGAAGCGCCGCACATGGATTACAAGGCGAACGTGGACGCGCGCATCAAAGCCGAGTTGCCGCAGCTTGCTGCCATCACGACTTACCTGTACTTCGGATACTATCCGCAGAACATGGCTTTCTTCCCGCTCTGCAAGCCCTTTGAATACGTGAGTATGGCTCATTCCTCGTTGTATAGCGCATCTGACTGACATCTGACACAGCCCGGCACCGGTAAATACATCCAAGCGATGCCCACGAAGCCGGACGCCAAAGTCCTTGTAGCCGGCGATATGACAGTCAACCCCGGCATCTGGGTCCGCCAAGTCCTTGCTACTGGCGGCGAGGCTTATGGTAGATACGCGAATGTTGCGCTCGAGAAGATGACATACCAGGAGATGATCGATGTATGGTCTCAAGTCACCGGCAAGAGTTGTGTCTTTGCTGAGCTCAGTATGGAGACGGCGGCCAACCTTTACGGCGATGTGGGCAATGAACTGGCGCTCCAGTTCAAGTATGGTGAGGCTTGCGATCCTTGGGAGGTCACCGAGGAGTTTGTGAGCCCAGAGGAGCTGGGCATAGACGCTGGGGAGGTCGTTGGGTTCAGGGGCACGATCGAAGGCCTCCACGCAGCTAGGTTCTGGGCTTGATACCAATGCCAGATTCCCGGCATATCTCAGTAGCGTAATCCAGGCGTCCTGTTTCTAGTATCAAGGATTCGATATATCAAACGGTGGATGCGACGGAGGTTCTCGGGTGCCAACGGGCTGCTCTAGGCATGCGTCAGCTTGATCATATTAGGGCTGGTAATGCGACATACAGTAGCCATTCAGTAGTGACCACGGCCCGCTGGTCATAAGATGACGCTTGCGTCGTGGAAGTTGAGAATTCGGGGTGTCGCGTCTGGGGCAGCGGCAGCTATGTAGAGGAAAGGAGGATGAAGAACCTCGACCGTTCGTGGGATGATAGCCTAAGCGGGTTCGTCATGGCTGGAAGTCGTTGCGTACGTCAGTTCGCGAGCTAAGGTCGTGAGCGACGCATGGGATCGTATCCAGGTAAGGTGTGGGTGGTACGGTCTTCAGCGTTGGGTGCAATGGCGGCGGGCCCCGTCGGGGTTACCGTTCCCGCGACCCGCCAACGCCGCCACATGCCTACCCGTAAAACACGCGACGCGCAAACACGTGCGACCACCATGTCGCCACCAGTTGACAACCACGCGCGAACCTGCCTCTAGAAGTCATCTCGCCTAATGGCATCTCCTCCAGAACTAGGATAAGTAACGTGTTCATCAGGTGCTATCGTGTTGCGCCTGATGCACGAGGTTTGATGTATTCACTGCATGAACATTCTAGAAATGATCACAGCCCGCACAGCTTCTTTACGAGCAATGATACGAACAAAAAGTCTCCTCAAGACGACGCGCTTCTGATAGAATGATAATGACAGTGACTTTCAGTCTTGGTTGGATCTGACGAGCAGCCTCCCAGTCGCATCAAAGCGCATCTGTTTGCACAAAGTTTGGCTCGTGTAGACCCGGCTTACGATCTCCCTCGAATGCATGCCAGGATTCTGGCGCTGACCATTGTTTTCGGTCCGCGACAGCAGCTTCCGGGACGCCTGAACGGTGAGTAATGCTGGTAGGCTCCGCAACCGGCACCTGCACGAGTTTTCCTGTCTGCAGCTCAACCTGCGCATCGACGTCCTTGCTGTCAAACCAGGACGGCGGATGGAGCAACCGAGGAAGCTTAGCAGCCGCCCTCTTTTTTCGTTTCCCCATATGCGTCCCTGCATTGGAATTGTTCTCATAGTAGCGCACGTTTGGTGGCCTACGAGTCTCGCTTCTCGAAAAGAGAGGACGCATGAGCGGTATGCAAGCCACTACTATCATGACTGCGGTCTCCAGGCCACTTCGTATCATAGCGAAGACCATGTCCGGATATCGCTCGTATTTTGTCCATTCTAGACGCCACATGATCTTCTGACGGTAGATGGTGACGCCCCACGTCCTAGGGTTCGTGTCAGCATATTGTAGCCGATGAAAGTCTGTCTCGTGTACGTACACTATACCCATCCCCAACAAGATAACTGCGACCAGCTTTCGACGCCATGACATCCGTAAACGGAACAGATACGGCATTGGAAGTGCGATGATGACTGCGTCTATGAGCAGATTCAGTAAGCCCATGATGAAATATAGCAAAGGCTGGTCATGACAATTGCTTGGGCTTGTCCATGCTAATTCGAATGGTCTGCAAATTGATAACACCGCGATCAGGTCCGCTCCTGTCCAGATAGCAATGATCGCACCCAGATAGAGACTGATTTTGAGCATGGACGCGTTGGGTATGATTGTGGCGTACATGAGCAGGACCGAGATCTTAGACAGGCAGGCAGTGATTTGCCAAGTCATGACCATGATCAAGGTGCCTTTGGACAGAACATATCTAACCTCGATGCCGTAACGCACTACTATGGTTATGAGGTCGAGACTAAAGCCTGCGTAGAGGGCGAGGTATATGTTGTTGGCGCTCAGGGCTGTATTGAACACCTGAATCAAGTCAGATCAGCACCTCTGCTTTGCGTCATGATGTCAGTATCTGAACACCATGCATCTGGATATACTGTTAAGAAAGAAAAGAGGTATGCAATACCAAGGCCGCAATGATGCAATAGTCGCTGCCGTCGAATCGTTTGCGAACGTACTTGGCAACGAGTCGTAAGATGACCGCAATAGTAGACATTGCGATGGAGCTGGCGGACAAAGCGATTATCCAGACCTGCAGTCCAGTTTCGATTGGGTGCATCATATTGAACGAAAAAACCGCCTTGCAAATGTGGGTAATTCGACGGGACAGTAAAAGTGAAGAGATAGCTCCTTCGAGACATAGTGGGGACCCCAAGTAAAGACTGCGTAACTTCATGAACGCCACCCTGTCGACGGTGTAGCAGTTCGCATAGTCACACTTTTGCACCCTTTCAAAGGACACAAGCCACTCGAGCCTGCCGAACGGTGAGCGATCGACCCTTTCAAAGGGAGGATATATGGAGAGATTATTCGATGTCGGGATCGGAGATCTCCAAAGGGAATTCTGTACAGCGTAAAGCTCATGCTAGTGTATTGCGCAACGATAACCTAAGCGAGAAGTACCCTGGCGTTTCAATGAGCGGGTGCATAACTTAGATGCAGCCAGACACACAAGTGATCCATGGGTAGATCGAGGCCTGACATGACGGGCCGCGGGAGTGGTTCGTGATCGGGGCGGACCTGGCCACCAAATAGATCGGATCAGACGCCATGCAAAGGGTTTGCGATTGCCATCCTGTTGGACACTAAGAGCAGCGCATGCTATATTTCCAGGAAGGAGGGCAGTCGTGGTGAGGGAGCGCTGACGGGAAGGCTGCGGGTGAGATTGGTTTGTGGATCCCCGCGCTTGTAAGATCAGCGCTTTGTGTACCATACCAGGACTAGCGCGGAGGTGAACGCATGCCTCAGCCCAGAACAACAACCAATATCTCCAATGTGCCTATCAGCTCCTTGCGCTCTTGCTATGCATTGAATGATGCGCCCAAGTTGCCATACAATCTTCCTGTCGGTCATCATATACCTCCTCGGAGACCAAACGTCGAACTGATCCGGCAATCCCCATCAACAGCTTTCGTATGCGCAACGCCAGCCATGCCAGCGCATGATCTGCTCGTTCCGCATGATCGTGGAGACGATAAGCGCCCTCTTGACGTGCTCGAAGGTCCGCTAGACTACAGCTGAAATAGCTTCACAATGACGACGCGATAGCACTGTATTCCCTAGGATGTGTGTCTAGAGTATACCGCGACGAATCCGACATGTTGCTCTTTCGTAACATCCATCTGCAAGACCATTTAGATCTCACCGACCTTGAATTTGGCAGAACCACCAGACTGTACTTGGATGAAGCTATCGTTATCCAGGAAGGTTTCAGGCTGCAGAAAGTGACCAAAAGCCTGCTACAATGCATACTGGATGGAAATAGATCAATAGCGAGACATACTCGACATCTGAAGATTGGCGCATTCTATCAGGGGTTCTTTGATGAGGCGCTCGCGCCTGTCCTGGAGAATGTGTTGACGATGACGACTGGCCTGCAGTCTTTGAGGTAGGGCTGAACCTTTGGTGATATACTCGTATACTAACTTTGCACAGCTGGGGCATGATCATGCCTATACCAGAGGGTACCCTTCACCTGTTTCACACGATGCATCCCACGGCTCGCCTGCACGTGACGAATCTCGAGCGGAAAGGGAAGCCTCTGGATCGACGTCCACTCTCGTCAACGCAGCTTCACTCCCTCCGGTTGAGCGTTTACTACGATGAACCAGACCAAAACCTTTACCTAAAGGGTTGTCGCAGCGAGCTTCGAAGACGCTAAGCATTCGATACATGATAAAGCGCTCGTCGGTCTCAAAGACTGCGCGCATGGACCTTTGAACTTTCATTGGCAAGAAGGAGATCGATTTCCCACGCTTGAGGAGTGGGGTGTGAGCGAGAGTCACGTAGACTATGCTTACGCGGCGCAACACATGGACATGTGGCATCGATGCATGGATTGGTCTCTGCTCTGCGTTCTTGATCTTGGCCATTTGAACATGTATCCTTCATCCATTCTGCCGATAATATCGTTGACTGGCCATGTCCCGCGGCTCAAGTCTTTGACTCTCGCCGTCTTCAACTGCAACGAACACGATAAGAAAGATCCAAAACGTTCACTGTCAATATTGGAAGAGTTTCTGGGAAATGTTTTGGCACTCAAAAGATTGCGCCTAGTATGGGACGGCATCCCGGACTGTCTACCAATGATACTACAACATCAAGGCTCGACGCTGCGTGAATTGGGCTTGGAAGACCTTCGCGATACAGCTCCCTGGAGCCACCAGCTCTTTCTCGACATACTGAGCAAGGCGCCGCAACTGTGCTGTCTAGACGTAGAGACATCGAATCAACACTCTGAGTTCGAACTTGAAGGGAGGTGGTCTGGTAAAGCCGTCAACTCATCGCCATCTGAGAAGTATAAGAGCATGGAGCATATGCTCATGAGGTGGCAGGTCGACAAAGCAAAAGTAGAAGCCGCTATTCTGAAACGCTTGGATATACCATACGTACTGAGGCGAGCTG
>Ga0265797_10008877_pt1 | contig 13243 bp, 16 predicted proteins | sample P2T30metagenome_FD_192433 | JGI IMG/M metagenome (GOLD analysis project Ga0265797, IMG submission 192433) | Plant litter microbial communities from East Loma Ridge, Irvine, California - P2 T30 | ecosystem: Environmental > Terrestrial > Plant litter > Unclassified | place: USA: California... | reverse complement strand
CGCTAGCCTCTTCTACTCTTCTTGCTAGCAGAAGAGCTCGCGGGTATTCTTTATAAAGTTAGGTTTCTTTTTCTAGCGCGCTTAATAGCGCAGGTAGCTATCGCTATTAGCTTTACTTCTAGATCTACTAGACCTAGAAGAAGTAGTATTACAATTCTCTACCGCATCGCTATTAGGTGCATCGCTATTGCTATCGTCTACACTACCCTGTTAGAACTAGGCAATTCTACGCTCTTTGTTAGTAAGTATACGTAGTAAGTAGTATATAAACTTTACTATATAGCTTACGTACGTTGCCTAACTCTCTAGATTCTATAGTTAAGCTAACAGCCGCACATCTGCCTCTAACATCTTTGCGCTCTATACCTATTATTGTAACTCTCGCGCTAGTGTTAATAAGCTCTTAACACTCCTCTTAAGTAGTAGCTCTACTAACTTCGCCGCCTGCTGTAGCTTTACCTCGCTGCGGTTAGATAGCTAGATCTAATGCGCAAGATGCTTTTAGTTCTAGTTTGCAAGATACTCTAGCTAGCCTATCCGCTTAAACTAGCCTGTTTTGTTAGTTTTTGCTGCTTCTGCCTCTATAACTTGCGCCTTCTCCTCTTCTATCTTCTTTGTCTTCTTCTATCGCCCTAGTTGCGCCTATATAATCTTAGCTACCTCGCCTAGAATAGATAGCTCGCTGTTCTCTTTATTATAAACAACAAAGTATCGCTATAGCGCTCTTCCTCGAAAAAATATCTGCACTTTAACCTTTTTATACGCGGTGTTATCCTTCTTATCCTATAGTAGCTTATATGCACTCTTCTAATATATCTATAACTTATTAATATTAATAGTAATATATTCGCACTTATCCTCTGCACACTAAAAGCTATCTAGTAGTACACTAAGCTCTGCAATTAGTAGGCCTAGCAGTGTAGGTAGCTAAATCTCTTACAGGTTGCGAATCTATTTATAATTATTATAACTCGCGATAACCTACTACTATAGCTAGCTGCTAACACTATAATATTAACGTAGATGTGTATTAAGATTCTGTAGCGCAGTTGCGTGCTGCTTATAGACAAGCGTTCTATACTTATACAGATAGTATATTATGTTCTTAATCGCGTTAAGTAATGCGGGCGGGTTATGCGGGCAGCGCGCGGTTATTATAGTAGTTAATGTTTCTTAGGCGGCTAGCGCGTTAGGCAGTTGCGCGATCTATAAGAACTCTATATTTTCCGCAGCTTAATATAACGCGCAATAGTAGATAATTATTAGTATTGTTATCTAAAAGATATATTCTAATAGCAAAAAGTTAATCTACGGTGTAAAAATAATAGAATTTAAATAGCAATGCCCGCGAGGATACTAAACGAGGATACTCTTAGATTCTGCTGTTCTAGGTTAGCGAGCTCTAACGCTTAGCCTAGTTTAGCGCGAGGATACGTATCCTCGTTGCTTTATATTAGTTAGGCGTGTTTTTATCTAATACTACCGCGATAGCGTTATTTAGTTGCAACTCTATTATTTCGCAACTTCGCGATAGCTAAAAGATACGCTATCTCTACGCGATTTGATATCTTTAATTACTTTTTAGACTAGGTCTATAGTTATAGAGTTATAGCTTATTAAAGGTTAGAATAGTTAGAGTATTTTAATGTTTAGGTAGCTTACTAGGTGTCTTAGCTTACTAGGTATCTAGTTACTATAGTTAGAGGTTATAAGCTCTAACTTTAGTAAGAAACGTTAAGTATCTCTAGCTAAAGTTCACGCACAAATATCTTAATAATAGTGCTAGCTATAGGTATTCTAAAAGATAGAATAGATTAGAAGCGTTATCTTGCATCTTTTAGGTAAGTTATAGCATGTTATAATACTAGTAAAGTCTTTAGATTATGCGCATAGATTATGCTCTCTAGATTTTCTTTCTTAGTTAGCGAACTCTAACGCAATACTAAATCAGGCGCAGATTGTGTATAATCTATCGCGTTATATTAGTTAGGTAACCTTTAGGCTCTAGAGCGTTAGCAATATAAAAGTAGTTACTGTTTAGAAGCAGCCTTTAAGAGAGACAAAGTATAAAAATCTACAATAAGTAATAGCGGTTAACCAATACAAAAAGCTACTAATACACTCTAACCCAGATTCTCACAGCGCTCTGAATGTCCTATCGGTCGGAGGATAGCCTTTGGCTTGCGACTCGAGAAGATTTGATATTACCTTAGCCATCCTCGAGATAGAGGACCCATTTTCTATGATCCGCGACGCTTCTTTATATAAACGCGGTATGCTGCCGCTATTGTGTAGGAAACCGACCCCAAGAACGTGAGGTCTTTTATGAATTCTGGCCTGTAACCAGTCGTTCAAAAGATCTGTATCAACGACTTGGTCGAGTCGGATGATGTCCATGGTAGACGTTTTGATGCCAGCCCCACGTCCGGCGACATTGGGATCTTGCTGCTCGATAGTATCTACGTACAGTACTATATAGAGCACACAGACTAAACCGCCCATAATGTCAAGTACTGTTGCTGGTCTGGTGGTGCGAAAGTGTTGAAGGACCTGCGCTGCGTAGTACAAGCAGTGCCTTGCTCTGCTGACATTCTGTGGTACAATGTTTAAAAGTTGAGACCGGGCGTTGCTTTGGCCTATGTCTGTCGTCTGCCATTTAGTATAAGAAAAGAGTAGCGATAATGGCGTAAATGAGAGAATGGCAAGAACTCGAGAAAGCAAAGCAAAGTAATTCGAGCTGGTGCCAGCATCCGTTTCGCGCAACACCTGAGAGCATCCTACTTGTGACAAAGCATCGAAGGCTTTCTGAGAGAGCGTTGTCACCATGCCCAGAGCTGGACTCGGTTGACTAGCAGTAGTGCCAGTAGAGCCAAGTCCCATAGCTAGAAGGAAGTCGCTCTCAGCAGCTTTGTGCAATGAGGCCGAAAACAGGATCGCAGACTTGGTCAGTTGCTCCAGACTCGCCGGCGCTACATCGCCGAGACCAATACGTGCAAGTAGAGCACAAAGAGTTGGTGAAGGTTGCGGTGGCGGGAGAAGGTGCCACTGCTCGCAACTCGATGACCAATACGAATCAGCGGTGGGTACCGGGGTTTGCAGCTCAGGAGTTGAGAGCAGAGGAGGAAGCATAAGAAATGTTGCGTAGAGACACTCGGAAACTCCTTTTGTAAGCTAAAAGCCGAGGGAGGGTTGAGTAAGGATCCAATGACTTACTATAGGTAAAGTGGACGATCCGCCGTTTGGCTTCTGCTTGTATCCATTGGAACCATGTGTGGTTCCCGTCTTCCGTGGATGCAGGCGTGTGCATCAAGGTGGCCTCTCGAGACAGCAACAGGCGACAAAGGGTAATGAGGATATTCCGGTAAAACTGCAACTCAACTGTAATGCTCCACTCGCCCGAGAGCCAAAGATTTTGCTGGAACAACAAGTGGGATTGCGCACAGGTCAAGATGTTAACACTCGATAGCTCTCGAAGCTACAATGTATTGGATATCGCATCAGCATCAGCTCAACATGATGTATTGGCTCGGGGGTGGGCCTTACATCTCTTTTCACCATATACTGGGCAAGTCGCTGCAGGAGTAGAACATGATCATGATGGTGGTGTGCTTGGGAGTACCGACTGCCGAGACACACCACACTGAGAACCAGCTGCCACGTCTCGGGTGACGCCTGAAAAGTCGGAACGTGCAACAAAGGCATCAGTGGATGAAAGTGCTCAAAATACAATTGCATGTATGTATCGAGATGTCGCAAAGAGGGGAAGTTGGCGTCAAGCCCTTGGGCCTCATGATGTGGCAGTCCGGCTTTGATGGCTTGGATCATGTATGCTCGAGTCTCTTCGGTCACAGGAGGTACATGAGGAATGTTCTCCGCGATCAGGACGTCTTCTTCTTCCGCTGTCAGATTGTCTTGTCCAATAAAGACCTCAACGGCCTCCACAGCTCCTCCCTGTGTTGCTTCTGCACCGAAGCTATTCTGCACACTCTGGTCATCTGCAAGTTGACCAGCGGCAGCCAAAGCGGCGTCTCCGAAGCAAAAGTCGGCCAATGTCCCAGCTTCAAGAGGGGGCACTGGCGAGAACGGGAGCAGGAATTGAGTAGAGGTCAAGAGGGCGTCCCATGTAAGGTCTGGCTCGAGACTAGGTTGGACCGGAACACAAGACATCGGAGTCAAAGGCTGCAATTGCTGAGAAGGCGAAGAGTAGATAGCGGATACGCCATCATCGGCTACAGGCTGTGCAACGAGGATAGTCTCAGTGTCGTCGTTGCCAGGATTTGGTTGGTATAAGCAGCGACGACCTTTGTTCGTACACTTGGTACAAGGTGCCGGCCTGCGGCCATCGCAGCGTTGCTTAGCTCTGGCGCAGGCTTCGCACGCACGATATTGTTGACCTCGCGAGAAACGAGAATTGTTTTGCGTCCATTCAGCGAGGGCTGCAGTGCCATGTGTGCCGACATGGCGTTTCAAAGTGTCCCTTTCTCCCCCGGAAAGTCAGCCACAAACGTTATACAAGACACATTGCATACAGGCTAGGCTCTTCAAGGTAGGGAGAATGCATACCTCCGAGAGAAGGCTGTCTTACAGAGATGGCATGTGTAAGAGCGACGGCCGGAGTGACAGTCTAGATGTCGAATTACGTGCTCGCGCCGATGGAAGGTCTGCCCGCACTCGGGGCACGTTAACGATGCGGACGACGAGGAGGCGGGGGAGGAGCCGCATTGGGGGCCAGTGCCGTCACTGACACCGTCGACAGGGCTATGGTTATCGTTATCGGCATTACAGCCTTCGTCAGCAACAGCGGAGGCATCTGATTGCATGTTGAAGGATATGCTGAAGTGTGAAATTACTGTGTGTCGGTAGAGAAATATGGAAAAAGACCGCCCGGTTGCAAGAGCCTCATGGCACTGCCTTTCGGATGCTGCATTCTGCGCGATTCGACCAAGGTACTTATACCAGGCCGCAGAGGCAGGTTTAGAGTGCAGCAGTCATAAGCACCTTGCTCGGAGCTTCGGGAGACAAGTGGGGCATTAATACGTAGCCCTTTTTTTTCTTTTTTTTAATTGGTTCGTAATCTCCAAGCGGTGTAGGTTGCTCCACCATGGATATGGGGAAGTGTGGAGGCCGAGTCAGAGAGTGTGGAGGCGGGGTCCCGAGATGCCTCGGCCGCTCCCCACAATATTACCATTACGTACCATTTACCCAAGTTTAAAGCGCCGAGCCGCGTTATTCCCGATATGACAGTTGGCCTACAGAAAATAATAAAAACCAAGCAGTATACCACGAAACCTAGGCTTACAGAGATGCACGTCTAGCTTTAATAGGACAGCGTCTAGCTAGAGAGGAATAAGGCCTGCGCCGCGGAAAGCTGAGCAGATATTGGCTAGCGTGAACGCTCAATCAAACGCTGCCTTAAAGGCTGGCAGGAACTCAAGCTCAGGTCATCGGCGTCTCGTGATGGTTCTAGCCAATGCAAGAGCTAGGTATGGTCTCAATAGTTCTGGCCCTCGGACGCTCCCGGTACCTCAATCCCGATGCTCATGCCGGGGTTTCGGATGGAAGCAGCAGTACGTGGAGATAGTGGTCCCCCCGACTTCGCGATTGCGGGGGGTCCGGGTGGCTGTAGCAAAGAAGCCCGCCCGCGACCAGTGACCAGCGCAGGGCAAACACAATGAACTACTAATAGAAGAAATGCCTCCCTCAAAGTCGGGGAAAATTCCTTAAAAAAATTAAAAGAAAAAGAAAACCCGATCTGCATACCGAAAGGCCAAGGGATCCGTTCAATATGGGATCTATCGCCGCGCCAAACGCCAAAGAGCAGGCTAGCTGCTGGGTGCCCTTTAATGATCAGCCATTGCACCATCCCCGGCGGCTCAAGGTCGCTTGCATTGGTGCCGGATTTTCTGGCCTTCTTTTCGCGTATAAGTGCAAGTTCGATAAGCAACTTGCCCCCTGCGTCGATTTGAGAATTTATGAGAAGAATGCCGACGTGGGAGGCACCTGGCTCGTCAATCGATACCCTGGTGTTGCATGCGATGTAAGCAAAAAGGCCCAAGTTTCTCCTCTCTTGCGATATGCACAATTGTTACATGACTAAATAATGGCTTGTGGGTTGTCTAGGTCCCAGCTCATATTTACGCATTCCCCTTCGAACCGAATCCTAACTGGAGCTCCTTCTACGCTGGCGGCGCTGAGATTCTCCAGTACATCAAGGACACCACAAAGAGGTACGGTTTAGCCGACAATATCCAGTTCAAGGCCGAACTGACTTCAGCCGTCTGGGATGATGCGAATGGCAAATACCATTTCAAGCTGGTCAAGGACGGCGGCAGAACAACGGAGGAGGACGTTGATGTTCTGATCAATGGCACCGGATTCCTAAGCAAGTGATCGTGGCCGAAAATTCCCGGCCTCGAGACCTTTAAAGGCAAGTTGGTCCACACGGCCGACTGGGACGAATCTATTGAATGGAAAGGGAAGAATGTAGCGGTCATTGGCAACGGCTCCTCAGGCATCCAGGTGGTTCCCGAGTTGCAGCCTGCCGCTGCCAAGCTTGTCAACTACATTCGAGGGCCGACGTGGATCTCGCCAAATATGGCTGCCGAGTTTACCCCCGACGGCAAAAACTTTGCGTTTTCAGAAGAGGAGAGGAAGAAGTTCAATGAGAGCCCGGAGGAGCTTCGGAAGCTGCGCAAGGACATCACTCACGGCTTCAATAAACTCTTCCAAATGCTGCTGGACGGTAGCGAAGCGAACAATGCCGCCCAAAAGGTGTTCAGAGAGCAGATGGAGGAGCGTCTGGGGAGAGACCCTGAGCTCTGCGCGAAGCTCATCCCTACCTACAAGGCTGGATGCCGACGCTTGTCGCCGGGCGAGGGTTATCTCGAAGCTCTCCAGGAGCCCAATGCGAGGATCGAATTCGGTCAAATCAAGGAAATCACAGCGACAGGCATTACCACCACAGACTCGAGCGATGACTTTGACATCATCGTCTGTGCTACCGGCTTCAACACCAGCTTCATTCCGCCGTGGCACATGGTAGGCAAAGGCGGCGCGGTGCTTTCCAAGCAGTGGGAAGACCATCCAGAAGCATACATCGGAGCCTGCGTGTCGAATTTCCCCAATTTCTTCATCTTCACCGGCCCTAACAGCCCGGTTGCGCATGGAAGCCTGATTTCGGTTATGGACTGGACGGCCAACTACATCGGGCAGTGGTGCAAGAAGATTGCCATGGTTGATATCCGGTAAGTTTCTTTCTCTCTCTCTCTCTCTCTCACACACACACACATACACACACACCTTTGTTATGGAAAGCTTTAGAAGTTAGGTTCGAGACTGACACTTTCCGGTCTTGTCTAGGTCCGCTACCGTCAAGCAAGAGGCGTCTGCAGAGTACAATGAATACACGCAAGGGGTCCTGAAGCGTACTGTATGGACATCGGGCTGCCGATCATGGTTCAAGAATGGCACCGTGGACGGCCGCGTGTTTGCCATGTACGGCGGGAGTGTTCTACACTACAAGGCGTTGACGGAGAGCTTCGGGACGGAGGACTTTGAGCTTGAATACTGCAGCAAAAATCGGTTCCGGATCATGGGCAACGGCCCCACTTCTCGCGAGGTGAATCAAGAGGACCTGGCATTTTACGTCGATAAGTAATTAAGAGAGCAAGCAAACTTGATACATATTTAAAGAAGCCCATCTATCTGTACGCTGTATTTGTCTATCTGTCTGTCTGTCTGCCAAAGACACGCAGAGACTGGTCCGCATCTTCTCATTTCTCTCAATCAATTCCATCTATCACAGAACAAGCCAAGCGGCTGGCTGGCTTCGTAGTGAGTTAGTGTCGTAGGCTGCCTCGACCAACCAACCCGCGTTAGTTAGTTGCGTTTGTAAACACAACCCGACTCCATGTGGTGGTGGTGGAGGAGGATGAGGAGGAGGAGGAGGAGGAGGAGGAGGGAAATGCTGCTGCGGGGTGGGGAAGATGCATTGCAATAGTCTCTTTGCCGGGCCTTGTGACCATTATTCTTTTTATTTCTTATCTTTTATTATTACACCTGATATAATTGGAGCACGGGATCTGTCTGTCTGTCTGTCTGACTTTCTTTCTTGCCTCCCACGGACGCCCCCCGCATTACGGGGTCTCCCGTAGTATCGCGCAATCCATCCTAGTAACGCGGGGCATGCGTCGGCAAATACTAACAAGCTGAATTGAAGTAGAAACCTTGACTAGGTACGGTACTTACTGTATAAAAACCCCTTTCAATTGTAGGAGGTCCTTTCCATAGAATACAGTTCATTGTAACTTCTGCTGGCTGTACCTAAAGCCTCCAAAGCTTGTTCTTAACCAGCTCGCTCACTCACTTACACCTTGTTCCAACCAACCTCGCAGCAATGCCGTCCTCAGTCCGAGTTCTTCCCCCTGGTGTTGGACCTTCCGAGCATAGTCAATTCTTTGATGAGCTTGCAAAGATCGTCGGCGGTGAGAACATCTCCCGGGATGCATCAGCAGGCGCCTTGACTGGGCCTCACCAGCAAAACAGCTACGGCGATCCATACTCCTTGGTCGATCAGGATCAGCACACCCCTAGTGGTGCGGTTCGCCCGGCGTCTGTAGAAGAAGTACAGCAGGTTCTACGACTGGCAAACCGATTCAAGGTTCCCTTGTGGACGGTATCCCGCGGTAGGAACCTTGGCTATGGCGGCTCGGCACCTGTCGTGGCTGGCAGCGTGGTCCTCGACTTGCATCGAATGAACCGCGTGTTGGAGGTCAGCGGGAAAGATGCGTACGCCATTGTCGAGCCAGGCGTCTCCTTCTTTGACCTTTACGAAGAGATTAAACGGCGCGATCTCCCGCTGTGGCCATCTACCGCCGCGATCGGATGGGGATCTGTCCTGGGCAACACGCTGGACCACGGCTTCGGCTATACTCCTGGTGGCGTGCACACAGATATGCAGTGCGGCATGGAGGTTGTTCTTCCAACAGGAGATCTGGTGCGGACTGGAATGGGTGCTATGACTGACAGTAAACTGTTCCCTCTTTACAAGGCGTGAGTTATCTATCACCAGTCCACCAAACTTAGTGTCGTCGTCGCCTGATCAACAACACAATGTGCTAACCAGTTAATTCTCTAGCGGTTTTGGACCAAGTCTTGATGGACTCTTCTATCAGTCTAATCTAGGTAAGCTCTGCCTTTCTCGTCAGCCGTGCCATGCCATGCCAGATCAAGAATATATGTACTGACTTTGAGTCGACTACTACTAGGCGTCGTGACGAAGCTGGGTATTCACATTTCCCCGGCACCTGAGGCGTACACCGCTTGTGACCTGAGCGTGCCAAACGAGGAAGATCTCCCCCAGTTCATCGAGCTTCTCGCGGATCTCCAAAGGCGAGGCGTAATCACCAACCACCCCTCCGTTTCCAACGTTTTCCGCCAGGCCATCCTGTCCCCGGACCCTGCCTGTACAGAGAAAATGGCACCTTATTTCGGTCCCAACAAGAGAGTCCCGGACAGCGTTCTGGACGAGCTGAAGTCGACTTACGGCTGGGGATTCTGGAGAGCCGAGTTCGGTATTCAAGGTGACGCCGATGTAGTCCCAGCCCTGGAGAGTTCACTGCGTCGCGCCATCACAAAGATTCCTGGAGCTCGGCTTGAAGTCAGGAAGTTTGGTGGCACCCCGGGCAGGTTCCTTCGAGGAGAAGAAGTCGAAACCCCCGGCATTCCCCACAATGGCGTGCCGACATTGACGGCCATGACTCTGATGGACTACCGCATGGCACCCGGAAGCGGACACGGCGACTTCGCTCCCATTCTCCCTACCTCGGGCCCGGCATTGCTCGAATGGTGGCTAGAAGCTAAAAAGATGGTCGCTGAAGCAAATCTTGACCTCTTCGCCGATTTCCACGTTTGGTCTCGGTACATCATCCCCATCGTCATGGTAGTATACGCGCCCGAGGAGAAGGACCGCGTAAAGACACTCGTCCAGAACCTGATCAACGATGCTGCCCGTCGTGGACTGACTACGTATCGCACTCACGTGGAGTACATGGACCAGATCAGGAGTCACTTCTCATTCAATGATCACGCCCACGCAAAGCTTGTTGATAGCTTCAAGGCCACTTTGGATCCTAACGACATTTTATCACCTGGCAAGTCGGGTATCAAGGGAACTGTGAGGAAATCCTAAATAATTAGCACGACTCTTTGAAATAAATTCATGGTTTTATCCTCGATTTATAATAAACTCCTGTATGATACTCCAACTCGCTCTATGTGATTAGCTGTCTTATCAGTGTGGTCTACGATCGGAATATTACACCCCAAAAAGCTTGGTCCCATCGTCCAGCGAGATGTCCGAGCGGTACAGTATTTGTGTAGGCCAATAGACCAGGCGCAAAAAGAAAAAAGAAAAAGGGGGGGCGGGGGATCTATGTATAAGAAGGACTGAATTTGGAGTTAAGGGACATCATCTTCCATACCTCCTCCGTGATCAACTTGTATACTTTCTCTTAATACCCTCCAGAATCCTGCTTCAAGTCATACTGAACTGCTTACAGGCCATCCGTACATCAAGGCTCAGTAGTAGGTAGTTTTTGACTGGCTTGTAGAGATTGAAACTGTTATATAGGCTCCTAGGTCCTGAATCGCGCTTCTTCCATCATCTGTCCCCCATGCTCTGGAAACGACGACCTTAAGAGTGTTGTCGCAGCTTGAAGTCTACTAGAATCCCCGGCTCTTCAAACTCTTGAATAAACCTGTCTTTCGCACGGAACTCCTTCGTCTTCAAGTCCATCTTGAAACGGTAGAAGATGTGTGCTAGGGTCATGGTTATCTCCGCATACGCAACACTTGACAGGTTAGCTTTTGATGCCTGTCTTCAAACGTCGAGGGGGGGGGAGTGCACATACTTGATTCCAATGCACTGGCGAGCGCCTTTGCTGAAAGTGCACATATATGTCTCAAGCTCCTTTGCGTCCGGACCAAGCCAACGGTTTGGGTTGAAGGATCCGCCATCCGGACCCCAGATCTGGGGATCGGTATTCATCGTATACGCCGACATTCCAACAATTGTCTACCCCGTGTTAATAATGAGGGGCTTTGTAGAAGCATCCGAGGAAAATAAACCTACACCTGGAGGTACCACTTTGCCGTCTACAATGAACGGCTGGGGTCGTTTAGGTACGATACGAGGGAGCAAGCCAGGTGCTGCCATTCCAACTCGTAGAGCTTCGGTGATACAGGCGCGCTAGAAATATGTCAGCCGTAAAATCCTTTCCATCACTAATGGGATAACGACAGAGCTTACCAAGTATTTGATTTGCTCGAGTTGAACCAGCGATGGGGTGGTTTGAGCATTTCCAAACACTTCGTCCAAGGCTTCTACTAATGTTCTCTCAACGTCAGGAAGGCTTAAAATGTAGTATACCGCTGTGGTAAGCGTAAAGGCGGTCGTGTCAGAGCCAGCAATGAACGTGTTGATAGCCTCAGCCTTCTGCTGCTCAGCAGGTAATGATTGGAGGAAGTCAAAAATGACGGGGAGGCTGGACGCGGTTTTCTCGGTTTTCTTGCTAGCGTAGTCATCGTACGATCCCAGTATCATATCAACCATGTTCTTGGTATGTCTCAGCACCGGGTGGAAATTGGCAGCGATGGAAAGAGGGATTAATTTCGCCACGATCCTTTGCGTGACGCTGTAGTACCTCACATAAGGCAGTGCCGAGGACAGGGTCAAGGCTTTGAGATACTTCGATTCAAAGGCATTTGGATGCTCGTGGATCAGATTCATGGATGATCCGAATGAAAATTCAGAGATGATGTCACCTGTCATGCATCTGCGTCGTCGAGATGAATATTAGCATATTAGCACCGATATGTGACTTTTGTCTATTGCCGTCAAGGGACTTTGAGGATGGATCTTACCTGAAGGCAGTGGAGATATCGATTGGGCCAGCGTCCGAAATCTGTTCGATCTTTGATATGGTCTCTTCCATTTTCTCCAAAATGAGCGGCTCCATCTTATTGACTCCTGACTTGGAGAAGAGAGGATTAAGCATCTTGCGCCTCTGTTTGTGCAACAGAGGATCAACCTCGCTGAAAGTCGTGTGAGGAGACTCGAAGGTTTCATAGAAAGCATTTTCCTTTGGGAAAGGATTGGTTTGACTGTAGATCGCCTTGTACAGGCTGGGATCTGAGATATGGAGCTGATTCGGTGCAATGCGTAACGCCTTGGTCCCTATTGATCTTGTCATTCAGTAATCGTGACTTTTCAAAGCCAGTACTTAGTGGGATCGACTGGCTGGCTACTCACCAAACTCTTTATGGAGTTTATCGTATTCCCGCTCGGGAAAGCCTCTGCTGAATACCTTTGACTGCCATCCATGGCCGAGGGCGGCAGAGCGCGGTCCTGGAAACTTTGACAAGGGGTGCAAGTACAACCTGTACACGGCCCTTAGAAGTCGAAATGATAAACCAGCGACGACAGCGGCGGCTGCAAGGTACGCCAACGGAGAATCCTCCGTTAGCATTTGAAACAATTTAGCCATGCTCATCATACTTGACAATGCCTGTGATGAACCTTGAGGCCCATGTTGTATGTTGTTGCATTGCTCTGTTCTTATAATTTTTCTTATTGGTGAGCCAATGCTTCTATTAGCCTGCCAAAGTCCTGTTGCGCTGTACTGTAGCTGTTCATGATTCTGCGCTCAATTCCTATTGGGGGGGGGGGGGGCGGGGAGTCCGACGCGTTTCCCAACCTCCGCACTCCCCACATTCTCCATACCAACCCCACACCACCCCAGAGTGGAGGAACGCTCCGCCAGGTACAGGGTTACAGTAGCCATTCCGGAAAAGCCGATTGAAAATAGAACGTGCAGTTGGTTCCACATTGTCCAATTGTTGCCGAAGCTTCCGCTCCGATGTTACTCATGATTTTGCTGCACACAGGATTGGTCCAAGAAGGCTTCGGCGCTCAGCTGAGCCCCCCCTCCCTAGTGGCTGTGTTGCGGGGGAGCGTCCGAGACATCGGGCGCCTCCGCCTCCACAGGTAATGGAGCTCCCCTCCCCCATACGTTTCGTTAACGAAAAGAAAACGATCTTCCCAGAAACCGCAGAGAGGACGAAAGACTCCACTCAGGCAAAAAGAGAGTTTGGCGAGTTTGCATGTCTCATCCATCTAGGCCACTAGCGATAACGAAGAACAGTTGGCTGCCCCCCCCCCCCCTCATCGTCCTTATCGTTGCCA
>Ga0265797_10008876_pt1 | contig 13245 bp, 14 predicted proteins | sample P2T30metagenome_FD_192433 | JGI IMG/M metagenome (GOLD analysis project Ga0265797, IMG submission 192433) | Plant litter microbial communities from East Loma Ridge, Irvine, California - P2 T30 | ecosystem: Environmental > Terrestrial > Plant litter > Unclassified | place: USA: California... | reverse complement strand
CCGGACGGTCGCGATGCCGCAGTTCGGGAACCCGGGCGGCAGCCGCGTGCCCGGCACGAGCAGCGGCAGCAGCGTCTGGATGTACGCGCCGTGCGTCACGACGAGCACGTCGCCCGTCGCGCCTCCGCCGGTCGCGGCGCCGCCGGTCGCGGCGCCGTCGGTGATCGACGCGACGGCCCCGCGCATCCGGGTCCAGAGCTGCGCCGCGTCCTCGGCCATGCCCAGGTCGTCGCTGTCGGCGATGGCGTCGACGAGCGCCTCGAACCCGGCGGCCGCCACGGTGTCCCAGGCGCCCTCGGCGCCGTAGGCGAGGCCGTGCCGGGCGAAGAGGGGCTCCCAGAGCGACGGGTTCGGCTGCCCCTCCCACCCGCCGAACGACCACTCGCGCAGGTCGGTGAGCGGCGTCGCGGCGAGTCCAGGGTGGCCGACGAGCGCGCCCGCGGCCGTCTCGCGCGTGCGCAGCAGGTCGCTCGTGAACGCGGCGGTCAGCGGCACGCCGCGCATCCGCTCGCCGAGCGCGGCGATCTGTCGCCGCCCTCGCACGGTCAGGGGCGAGTCGCACCAGCCCTGCAGCTGCTGACGGACGTTGAAGAGGGTCTCGCCGTGACGGACCAGGTGGAGGCGCAGGTCGGCTCCCGAGGTCACGCCGCGTCGAGGTCCGACTCGAGCATCGCCGCGAGCTCGTCCGCCACGCGCTCCTCGTCGGCACCGGCCACGTCGAGGACGAGCTCGGAGCCGCTGCCGGCGCCGAGGCTCATCACGGCGAGCAGGCTGCGCGCGTCGACGGTCTTGTCGGCGAGGGTGATCGAGACGTCGTGGCCGGTCGCGGCGGCGGCCTTGACGAAGAGGGCGGCGGGGCGGGCGTGGAGGCCGACGGACGAGCCGACGGAGACGGTGCGCTGGGTCATGGGGTGGTGCCTTTCGTGCGGTGGGGATCGGTGTGGTCAGGGATGAGGAGGCGGCCCGCGTCAGGCGGCAGCTGCCCACGTCACGAGGGGCCGGCCCGCACTACGCGGGAGCGGCCCGCGCGATGTGCAGCGCGAGGTACGCGATCTCCTCGTTGGGCAGCTCGACGTCGTGCTCGGCCCGGATGAACGCGCGGACGCGCTCGGCCGACGCGACCGCCCGGGGGTACCGAGTGCTCAGGCTGGTGAAGAGGAAGTCGTCCTCGCTCGTGACGAAGCGCCCCGAGAAGAAGCGCTCGGCGAAGTACTGGAGGTGCGCGACGAAGCGCGCGGCGTGCAGGTCGCCGCCGTGCAGGCGGGCCCCGGTGGAGTGCTCGACGATGGTCGTCAGCTGGCCGATCAGCTGGACGACGCGCACCGAGTCGACGCCTGCGTTCCCGACGTCGGCGTTCACGAGGTGGAACGCGACGTTCGCGGCCTCCTCGTCGGGCAGCTGCACGCCCAGGCGCTCGTGGGCCAGGGCGACGGCCCGCACGCCCACCGCGTACTGCGTCGGGTACACGGTCCGCACCTCCCACACCAGCTTGTTGACGATGACGAGGCCCTGGCGGTGCCGCTCGACGGCGAAGTGCAGGTGGTCGGCGAGGGCGAGGTAGACGTGCGGGTCGAGCTGCAGCCCGCTCTCCTCGCCGGCGGCCACGATCGCGCGCGTGAGGTCGACGAACTCCCCCGGGATGCGCGCCATCAGCTCGACGAGGTCGCGCCGGTCTGCCGGCGGCAGCTCGACGAACACCTGGTCGACCGCGTCGGCGCGCACCGGGTCGCCGGGCCGGGCGCCGTAGCCGACGCCCTTGCCCAGCACGACGCGCTCGACGTCGTGCTCGTCGACGACGAGCACGACGCTCGAGTTGAGCACCTTCTTGATCTTCTGCATGGGGGTCTCCGTCGACCTGGCGCAGCCCGCGGGGCGGACGCCTAGGACAGGTCGGCCCCGTTCGAGGCGATGACCTTCTGGTACCAGGCGAACGAGTCCTTGCGGCGACGCTCGAGCGTGCCGCCGCCCATGTCGTCCTGGTCGACGTGGATGAAACCGTACCTCTTCGACATCTGCGAGCTGGAGGCGCTGATGAAGTCGATGGGAGCCCAGCTGGTGTAGCCCAGCAGCTCGACCCCCTCGTCGACGGCCCGGATCATCTCGCGGAAGTGCGCGCGGAAGTAGTCGATGCGGTAGTCGTCGTGGATGCGGCCGTCCTCGGTGACCTCGTCGCGCATGCCCAGCCCGTTCTCGACGATGAAGAGCGGCTTGCCGTACCGGTCGTACAGGTCGATGAGCGAGATTCGGAGGCCGACGGGGTCGATCTGCCAGCCCCACTCGCTCGACTCGAGGTAGGGGTTCTTGACGCCCAGCACCGTGTTGCCCGGCACTCGCTCGACGTCGGGCTGCACCGACTCGGTCATGGTCATGTAGTAGCTGAACGAGATGTAGTCCACGGGGTGGTCGCGCAGCACCTCGACGTCGTCCTCGGCGAAGGGCACGGTCACGCCCTTGCGCTCGAGCAGGGCCAGGGCGAGGCGCGGGTAGGCGCCGTCGGCCTGCACGTCGGTGCAGAGCCAGAGCAGGCGCTCCTTCTCCTGGGTGGCGACGACGTCGTCGGGGTGGCAGGTGCGCGGGTAGGTCGTCAGCATCGTGAGCATGCAGCCCATCTGCGACTCGGGCCAGAGCTCGTGCAGGGTGCGGGTGACCCGGGCCGAGGCGACGAACTGGTGGTGCAGGGCCGTGTAGCAGGCCTGCTCGAGGCTGCCCTCGACGGTCTCGTCGATGATGCCGCCCGAGGTGAACGGGTGGCGCAGGATGCCGTCGATCTCGTTGAAGCTGAGCCAGCGCGAGACGAGGTGGCCGAAGCGCTCGAAGCAGGTGCGCGAGAATCGCTCGAAGAGCTCGATCGTGCTGCGGTCGACCCAGCAGTTGTTCTTGAGCGCGAGCGCCAGGGGCGGGTCGTAGTGCGACAGCGTCACCAGGGGCTCGATGCCGAGGCGGCGCATCTCCTCGAAGAGCGCGAGGTAGTGGGCGACGCCCTCCTCGTTGGGCTCGAGCTCCTCGCCGGTCGGGTAGAGGCGGGTCCAGGCGATCGAGACGCGCAGCACGCCGAAGCCGAGCTCGGCGAAGAGCGCGAGGTCCCCCGGGTAGCGGTGGTAGAAGTCGATGCCGCGGCGCTTCGGGTAGTACGTGTCGTCGGGGTCGCTGATGGCGGCCTCGATCGAGGCGAGCGTGTTGGTGTGGTGCAGCGCGTACTCGCGGGGGTCGACGTTCGGCTTGTACGTGTTGACGTCGGTGACGGCGGGGCCGCGGCCTCCGACGTTCCACGCGCCCTCGGCCTGGTTGGCGGCGATCGCGCCGCCCCAGAGGAATGTGTCAGGCAATGCCATCGGTGAGTTCCTTCTCTGTCGTGGTGATGATCGGTCGTCCCGCGGAGACCTGCCCCGCGGCGTCGACGACCACGTCGTGGCGGTCGGCGTTGGTGACGACGACCGGGGTGGTGGTGTCGTAGCCCGCCGCCGCGAGGGCGTCGAGGTCGACGTCGAGCAGGGCCTGGCCGACCTCGACACGGTCGCCCTGGGCGACGTGCGCCGTGAAGCCACGGCCCTCGAGCTTCACGGTGTCCAGGCCGACGTGCACGAGCACCTCGACGCCGTCGTCGGCGGTGATGCCGACGGCGTGACGGGAGTCGAGCAGGGTGGTGACGACCCCGGCGAGCGGGGCGACGACGGCGCCGCCGCTCGGTCGGACGGCGACGCCCTCGCCGAGCACGCCCGACGCGAAGACGGCGTCGTCGACGTCGGCCAGGGGCACGACCTCGCCGTCGACGGGACTGACGATCTGCAGACGGCGACGGGTGTCGGACGCGCTCGGGGCGCCTCCTGCGGTCGCGGCGGAGCCGACGGAGTCGTCGGCCTCGCGCCCCAGCCGCTCGCCGACGGTCTCGTCGGCGGCCTCGCCGGTCCGCTGCAGCGTGCCCGAGGCCGAGTCGCGCCAGATGACGATCGAGACGACGAACGACACGGCGACCGAGACGGCGCCGCCGATGGCCGCGTGCAGGATGTTCCACGGGTTGGCCGCGTCGACGAACATCGTGAAGCTGGCGAGGCCCGGACCGACGACGGCGAAGGTGCTGACCAGCCAGAGGCCGAGGTAGGCGCCGCCGGCGAGGGCGCCGGCGATGACGGCGACGAGGGCGCGGCGGTTCTGCAGCGTGATGCCGTAGAGGGCCGGCTCGGTGATGCCGAACAGCGCCGAGATGCCGGCCGAGATCGCGGTGGCCCGGAGGCGGCGGTCGCGGGTGCGGATCGCGATGGCGAAGCAGGCGCCCGCCTCGCCGAAGTTGTGGGCGAGCGAGGCGACGAGGTAGAAGCTCTCGCGGCCGGTCGCCGACATCGTGGCGATGGTGGGCGGGACGAACGCCTTGTGCATGCCGACCGAGATGATGAACGGCAGCAGGGCGGCGAGCAGTGCGACGGCGACCCAGCCGAGCGTGTCGTAGAGGCCGACCATGGCGCCGGTGAGCAGCGAGCCCGCGCGGAACCCGAGGGGGCCGAGCACGAGCATCGTGATCGGGGCGACGACGAGGTAGCAGACGAAGGGCACGAAGAAGACGCGGATCGGGCCGGGCGAGAAGCGCGTGACGACCTTCTCGACGGGCCAGAGCAGCAGCACCGCGAGGATCGCCGGGAACACCTGGGCGCTGTACGCGATGGCGGGGACGTCGAGGCCGAACAGCGAGACGCCGCCGTCCTGGCCGACCAGCGTGGTGAAGTTCACGAAGAGCATGAACGCGACGACGCCGATGGCGAGCGGCACGTTGACCCCGAGCTTCTTGGCGGCCGTGTAGGCGACGAGCACGGGCAGGAACGCGAAGACCGCGTCGGGGATGGTCGACAGCACGAGGTAGGTCTCGCTCGTGGCGGGCAGCCAGCCGACGGCGGCGAGCGCCACGAGCAGCGACTTGAGGATGCCGGCGCCGGCGATCGCCGGCACGATCGGCGTGAAGACGCTGATGACGAAGTCCATGGCGGTCGCGCCGGCCCGTCGCCAGGTCAGGGGCTGACGAGGAGGCGCGGCGGGCGTGGCCGTGCCGGCTCCCGTCCCGCCCCGGGCCCGCTCCACGGCGCGGTGCACGTCGGCGACCTTGCTGCCGACCACCACCTGCGTCTGGCTGCCGGAGTGCAGGGCGCCCATGACGACCGGCACGGCCTTCAGGGCGTCGAGGTCGGCCTTCGCGTCGTCGTGCAGGGTGAAGCGCAGGCGGGTGCTGCAGTGGTGCAGGTCGGCGATGTTCTCGGCACCGCCGACTCCGCGGATGATGGCTTCGGCTTCGTCGTCTCGACTCATCGGGTGGGTCCTTCCTCGGACTCGGGGACGTCGCTCCGTCGCGGGTGACCGGGGCCGCCGGCGCTCTCGTGCCTCCGGCGTCGACGCCGTTAAACGAGAAAAGGACCCGAGCGCTCGTCGTCGACGAAACGTTCGGATCCTGCCTGCATGACCAGTCACATGTCCGAGACCATGAGAACACGGCAGGGCGAGATCTCCAAGTCGTCGGGGGACGGCGTCGCGCCTCCCCCGCCCTGACGGGCCGCGCGGCGACCCGGCACACTGGATCGGCAGGGCGAACGAGGAGGCGGGGGCCGTGGGGGCAGGACGGGTGCGGAAACGACGGCGCAGGTCGAGGGCGAGGCGGCCGCGGAAGCCCGTGACGCTGCGCGAGTGGCTGAGGGTGCTGGTCTGGGTCGTGCCGCTGTTCGGCGGCTTCTCGTTCGGCGTGCTCGGGCTGATCCAGCTGCCCGGAGCCGCGATCGCGGCCGGCGTCTCGCACGAGGTCACGACGTCGGGGGCGAGGACGACCGGGACGATCGTCGAGGTCGTCCGGGCCAGCGAGCCGACCGCGAGCCGCTACGGCGGCGGCCGGACGGTCTGGTACCCCGTCACCGAGCAGGATCTCGCCGGTGACGCGGCCACGAAGAAGTGGCGGGCCTACACGCTGAGGGACGAGGGGGCGTGGACGGTGGGCGACGAGCTGCCCGTCCGCTATGACCCCGCCGACCCCAGCAGGATGGCCATCGACACCGACGCGGCCCGGGCGCTGGTCGACCGCCGCGTCGACGTGTACACGCGGCTGCTCGTGCTCGGCGTGGCGCTGTTCGCCGTCGGGGTGGGCGCCGAGGCGGCGCGTCGACGCTGGCTGCCCACCGACGAGGACGCCCTGCGCCGTCGACGCAGGGCGGCGAGCCGGGCGGCCCGGGCTCGGCGCCGCTTCGCGGAGCGCGTCGGATCACCGCGGGGGTGACCCCGGTCTCGGTCGACGCAGTGCCCCAGGGACCGCTGTCAGCGGCGCGAGCTCCGCTCGTCCCGCTGCACCCGCCGACGGGCACGGACCGCGACGCCGATCGTGAAGCCCGCGAGCAGCAGCGCCATGCCGTCGCCCACGTACGGCGCGACCGTGTCTCGCAGGTCGGTGAACCAGAACAACGCCAGGAGGACCGCCGAGCCGGCGAACAGCACGAGGCCGACGGTGCCGATCACGGGGTTCTTCAGCTCGCGGCGCATGGCCCGCCCGAGGCTCATCTCGTTCGTCATGACGTTCCCCTCTCGTCAGTTCGTCGCTCACGGTGTCCCGTGCGGCACAGCCGCGCGGCGGAACGACCCCCTTTCGGGGCACACGTCCACGCTCGCACAGACCCCGTGAGCAGACAAGTCGTTCTCGCACGACGGGCTCCCCTGCGCCGTGGACTGGGGCTGTCGCCCCGTCCGGCCGACCTGGCTGGATGGCTCCCATGGGGACGAACGACATGACCGGCGCCGGCGCCTCCGCGCGGCGTGAGTACGAGCGCAGGCGAGCACGGGACGAGGCGGGGATCCGCGCGACGTGGGGCGAGGGCAGGCTCGGCACCCTCGCGGTGACGCTCGCGGGAGAGCGGCAGAGCACCGTCGCGTGGCGGTCGGGTGCCGTGGGAGAAGCGGCCATCGGTCGGGCCCTCGACGCGATCGCCTCCGAGCACCTGGTCGTGCTGCACGATCGTCGCGTCCGTGGCACCCGGGGCAACATCGACCACCTCGTCATCACCCGTGCGGGAGTCTGGATCGTCGACGCCAAGCGCTACCGCGACGAGCGGCCCGCCCTCCGTGTCGAGGGCGGTCTCGTGCGTCCGCGAGAGGAGAAGCTCATCGTCGGCGGCAGCGACCGCACGAAGCTCGTCGACGGCGTGCTCCGCCAGGTGCAGCTCGTGAGCGACTTCGTCCGCCCCGTGCCCGTCGTCGGCGCACTCTGCTTCGTCGACGCCGACTGGCCGCTGTTCGGCGGCGCGTTCACCGTCCGCGGCGTCGAGGCCTGCTGGCCGAGGAAGCTCGCGAAGCGGCTCGCCGCTCTCGACGGGCCGGTCGACGTCGCAGCCGTCGCGGTCGCCGTCGCGGAGCGCTTCCCACCCGCGTGACCGCCCGGAGCTCGCCGCCGCGCTCTGTGGCGACATCTCCGCCGTTGTTGTCACTCAAGGCGAAGAAGTGACAACAACGGCCCGTTCGTCGAGCAGGAGGCGGCAGCCACGAACCGTCAAGCGGGCGAGCATGACACAACACCTGACGGCCTCATTCGTCCGGTCAGCGATCCCCTGACGGACCATCCTGGCTGCCCGTCAGAGGGCGGCCCACTCCTCGCTGATGTCGGATTCCTCGACGTGCCAGCGGCCAGAGGCGACGCCGGCCGCAAGCCGCGCCTTGGCGCTGGCGAGGTCCGAGCCTGGTGGCAGATCAAGAGCCAGCAGACGAGGACGCTCCATGCTCTCGCCGCTCACCCCGTGGGCCTCGAACTCCGCCACGACGTCCTCCATGCAGTCCGCCGGGTCGGTGGTGATGATCCGAATCGTGAGGCTGCCGCCTCTCTCGATTCGTTGGGTGAACCAGATCACGCCGTCGTCATCGGGAGCCGCGCGGACCAAGTCGCCGTTCGAGAGGCCGAAGGCGAAGAACGGTGTGTTGGCTAGCAGGTACGCCCCTCCGGCGCGCTCCTGTGCCCACAGACCCTCCGACTCAGCAGGCGGCCACCCGTCCTCCCTCTCAAGCCGCACCCGAACACGGACGTAGGGCTCAGTCGCAGAAGCTCCGAGCCCGCCAGTGCAGGACTGCCTCGGCGAGGTCTTGCCTCGCCGGAAGAGATTCCTCATGCCTGCTCCCCTCGTTAGATCGCACGGTAGACCGTCGAGCGGGCAAGACTGAACAGCTCGGCGATCTCGCTGGTCGTGTGCTCACCGGTACGGTGCAGCTGCACGAGGTGCCCTCCCGCGACGGCGTGAGCTCGGGCTTGCGACCGCGGAGCTCGTCGGCGGCATTTGCATCCGCCATGCCCTCACGGGTGCGGGCGCGAGCTAAATCAGTCTCGAACTCAGCCACCGTGCCGAGAACGTTCGAAGGCAGCCAGCCAACAGGACCGGTGGGGTCGTAGACCATGACCCCGAGATTGAGCGAGACGCCCTTCCGCGTCAGCTCGTCCGCGATGTCGCTCGCGCCCCGGAGCGACCGCGCGAGACGGTCGAGCTTCGTGACGACCCGGAGGTCACCGGCACGGCACGCAGCAAGGGCCTCGGAGGCCGGGCCGCGTTCTGGTCGTGCCAGACACGCCGTGGTCAACATGCAAGTGTGGATCTTCTATGCCGTGCCTTGAGACCGTCACGTTGTGCGACGAGGTCTCGCCCCCACGTCGAGAGGCGGGCATGTCCGACCAACATTCGATGGCTATATCGTTCAGGCCCCCATCATCGGGCATTCTTGAGGGACAGGCGTTCGCCTAACCACAGGCCAGGTACCACATGACCTAAGCCGGCCTAAGACGGTCGCGAAGAGTGTCCTGTTGAACGACCGTCCAACGGGCGCTCGGTCCGTGGTCTCGCGGAGCGCCTCACCGGAAATCAGGGGGCGCAGGGGAGGACTACCCCGCGCTCTGTCTCGCGGCGCCCAATGAGCGCGCAGCTCGCAGCAGGTTGTCTTGGAAGGCTCCCGTAGCTTCACCTGACCGGAGAGCGGTCACTGTTGCGAAGCCGAAGGTGACCGCGATGAGCCAGTCCGCCGTGCGCGCCGCGAGGTCCCTGGCCTGTTCAGCGTCGTTTTGCTGCTCAGACCAGGGTTCCAGCGTCGCGACGAGCAGTTCCCGGAGGTGCTCAAGGTTCTCCTCAGCGATGCGTGCGAGGTCTCGGTCCCTGGCCATCTCGCCCCACACCTGCACCAGGACGCTTGTCTGCGCACGGTCCGCGGACGGTCCGGCGAGCAGGCGGGTGAGGAGGGTGTCCGGGGTGACGGTCGGGGCTGGGTTGTCTGGCTCCGCGGCCACCGCCGTGAATCGGCCTTCAAGCATCGTCGACATCACGTAACGGAGCAGCTCGGCCTTGCTCTCGAAGTGCGAGTAGATCGCACCGGACGACAACCCAGACGCACGGATGATGTCCGCCATAGCCGTCCCGCCGATGCCGTTCACTGCGAAGCAATGCAACGCGGCCGCCGCGATCCGACGGCGACGCTCCAGCCGTGTGGCTTCCTTGAGTCGAGGCATACAAACAGCCTACGTGATCTGCTAGCCTCACAAACAGCACGGCCATTCGTTTTGAATGGGTTGCGATGACGAAGGGGCACGACATGGCACAGCGAACAGGTCAGCCGCAGGCGGTGGTGACCGGGGCGAGCATCGCCGGGTTGTCGACGGCATTCTGGTTGCGGCGTGCGGGGTGGCAGGTGACGGTCCTCGAGCGGGCCGCGCAGTTCCGTGACGGTGGGCAGAACGTCGACATCCGCGGTCTCGCACGTGACGTCCTGGAGCGGATGGGACTCCTTGACGCCGTGCGAGCGGCGAACACCACCGAGACGGGGACCGTCGTGGTGAACGCCGACGGGACGGTGCGGGCGACCCTGCCCTCCGACGGTCCGGAGGGCGCGACTGCGGAACTGGAGGTACTCCGCGGGGACCTGGCGAACATCATCCTCGACGCCGTCCCGGACGTGACGATGATCTACGGCGAGACCGTCGTCGACGTGGAGCACCACGACGGCGGAGTGACCGTCAGCACCAGCGCGGGGCGCCATCTCGACGCCGATCTCCTTGTCGTCGTGGAGGGAGCGCGGTCGAAGACTCGCGACCTCGTGTTCCCGGCGGACTCGATCCACCGTCGAGACCTCGACATCACGATGGCGGTCGGGACGATCCCGCGGACAGCCTCGGATGACCAGACCTGGCGCTGGTATAACGCGGTGGGCGGCCGGTCCGTCCACCTGCGCCCGGACAACCACGGCACCACCCGCGCGATCCTCGCCTACGCCCCGGGCGAAGACCTCCTCGGCGTCGACCGCTCCGAAGCGCTCGCCCGAGTGCGGGAGCGCTACGCCGATGTCGGATGGGCAGCACCCCGTGTCCTCGCCGCGTTCGAACAGGCGGACGACCTCTACTTCGACCAGCTCACCCAGATCCGGGTCGACCGGTGGCACCAGGGACGAGTCGTCCTCGTCGGCGACGCCGCCTGGTGCGTGACCCTGATGGGCGGCGGCGGAGCGTCCCTCGCCCTCATCGGCGGCTACGCCCTCGCCGCCGCGCTCTCGGACGACGACAGCACGGACCCGACCCGCGCCCTCGCCGCGTACGAGCAGTGGATGCGGCCCCTTGCTGACCGGGTCGGCCGCACGCCAAAGGCCCTCGTCCGGTTCGCCTATCCCCGCACCCGGCTCGGCCTGGCCGCCCGTGGGATCGCGGACCGGCTCGTCACCGCGACAATCCTGCGGACGCTCGTCCAACGCCTGCACGCGGGCAAGGAGGATGACGGGCAGCTCACCCTCCCCGCGATGACCACGGTCAGTGGCGGGACCACCTACGGACGGCCGGTCTGACTCGTCATGGACACTCCACACTTCGCTGCCGCCGTCACCGCGTTCGTCGGCGCCCTCGGTGAACGCGTCGCCCCGGGCATCACCTCGTTCCCGGAGCTCTTTACCGAGGACGCGGTGATCGACGTGCCGTTCGACGGAGCCGGCGACGTGCACCCCATCGTCGGACGGTTCGCGATCGAGGCCATGGCACCGGGCCTTGACGGGTTCCTGTGGTTCGACGAGGTCACCTTCCGCACCGTGCACTCGACCGGCGACCCTGCCGTGGTCGTCTGCGAGTACGACGCCGTCCTCCGACGCGCGGACCGCGACGGACCGCTCCGCCGCCGGTACATCGCCGTGATCACCCTCCACGCGGGACGCATCTGTCGCCTCCGCGAGTACGGCGGCCCCTTCACATCAGCGTGACTACATCGCACAAGAGCATCGCCCGCAAGAAGATCAGCTACCGGGACGGGGACGGCGAGGTCGCGTCGATCCAGCAGAGTTCCAAAGCGGCCGGGCGGTGAGTAGCAGGAACGCCGGCTGCGTGACAAGCCCGGGCCCTGCGAGGGCCGAGTGCTCGGACGCCGCCGACCAGTTGACCGCGACGTCCGCGACGTCCGCGACGTCCGCGACCATCGTGGCGACTCCAACGAGCACACCTGCTCAGAGCTTGGTCAGGAGCAGGACGACGATCACAGGATCGACAACGCTGAGCGAGACCCAAAACCATCGGACCGGCGCGGGTACGCCGTCGTAAAGGTCCACCCCCGCGGCAATCAGTTCGGCTGGGTGAGTCAGCGTGCCGACGCTGAAACGAGCGGCCAAAAGCATCACTGTTCTCGACGGCGCATTTCGGGCCAGACACATCCCCTGAGACACGTCTCCAAAGGTGCCTGCTGAGCGACATTGCCCTTTTTTGCATCGAACGGAACCGCCAAAGGTCGTCGAGGCAGTTATCACGTGTCAGGCGGGAAGCTGAAATCGTCGTGCGAGTCGAACGAGGCGCGAACGTTGCTTGTGTCGCGGTCATCTTGGTCGGCAGGCTCAAGTCTTTCCGCAATGAAGATCACAGGAACACCTGGGGAGATGAGCACCGAAACAGTGACCGTGCCACGGAGAATGAGATCGATCAATCCCCCGCCGTCACGGATTGCGGTGACGGCACTGGTTTTCACGTCGTTGAGACTGCGGCCTGGGTCAAGGACAAAGCGCTGCCCGTCGATGGCGACTGTGTTGCGAGTCACAGGCTCCGTATCAGGCATTCCCCCACGCTACGACTCTGTTTTCAGAAGGGAAGACGGTTGACAGGACTGAGGTCTGATGCTTGCAAGGCGGCGTCGGCCAGGGCAGCTGCGATGTGACGCGGCGCTTATCGCGTGCTGAGAGTGGCGGTCCGATCGTCACCCCCGCCGTCGTGGGGCTCGGGGATGAAGTGCAGCCCACTCCCGCTGTTCGCTGATGCCGACAGCAGCGAGAGCCAGGCTTGATTGATCGCAGGCTGACGGCTGCCGTCGAATCGGAAGCGCAAGCTCACCGTGGGGTAGATCCAGATCGTGCTGCGTCCGTCGCCCGAAGAGGCTGGCTCCTTCCACGAGAACGCGAAGCTCTCCTGCCTACGGAGTTTGCTGATGATGACGATCTGGAGATGCGCCAACGTCCGATCGTCCATTTGGATCTCGGCGGTGGAGCGATCGTAGATGAGGTGTCCCATGGATTTCCTTCAGGGGGTCGGCCCGATCAACACCGCGACGTGTCCCAGACGCATCAGCGGTGAATGCCAGAAAGAGTACAAGATCTGCCGTTTTCAGGCGGTCCAGTGATGGAGCTGCGTGACGCGGGGACAGGGGAGCTTGAGTCAAATCCCTTAGACATGCTCAGCTCAGTCCGGGGGCGACAGGAACAGCTCCTGGCCGGGCGGCATCGAGGATAGCAACAGCGTCAGTAGCAGCAACAACCCAGGTGAAAGTCGCGGTCACCGTCGCGGTGGCGACACCCGACAAGTCGTTGTCGCGGAAGTTCACTTCCACCCCTGTCACCGTCTCGTGCTGAACAGGGACACCCTTCACTCCGGCGACGATCGCGTCGTCGAGGTAGGGAAGATTGGAGATGGCCATAGAAGTGTGTTCCTTTCCTGAGGCGCGCTTACGCGGTGCGGCCCCGACTGCGTGACACTACGACACCCCTACCCCTGTGCCGACAAGCACGGCCGCCCATGCTGACAGTTGCACAAGGGTCGGCGGGTAGCGTCCGGGGCTGTCCTCCAGAGTCCTAGCGCTGCTAGGCCTCATAGTCATCGGTTGGCGACCCCACCCATCGGAGACGGAGACGGGTGCCCTTGTGGCCCGAACCACAAGGGCACCATCATGCCTCGACATCGAACCAGGCCTCGGCCGCCCCCGCGCAACAGGTGTATCTTGCGCGGGAACAGGGCGGTCAGACAGGCCTGTT
>Ga0265797_10008875_pt1 | contig 13246 bp, 13 predicted proteins | sample P2T30metagenome_FD_192433 | JGI IMG/M metagenome (GOLD analysis project Ga0265797, IMG submission 192433) | Plant litter microbial communities from East Loma Ridge, Irvine, California - P2 T30 | ecosystem: Environmental > Terrestrial > Plant litter > Unclassified | place: USA: California... | reverse complement strand
GGTGATGAAATGCAAGTAGTCGTGTCGGAAGAAGCTTCGGAGGTCCGCACCGCCTAGCATCTTTGACGCTACACCAGAAATCCTTAGCGTGGACCCGCCAAAATTTCCCTCCACCCAACACAACACCCTTCACTCCATTCCCCAGCTCCACGCCACACCCAAATGAACGCCTCCGCCCTCCTTCAAGCCTACGGCTGGCGCGGCACGGGACACTCCCTCGACGCCACCGACCGCGGCATCAAAAAACCACTCCTCATCTCACACAAGCAAGACCAGCTCGGGCTCGGCAGGAAGAAGGCAGCGCACACGACCGACGACCAGTGGTGGATGCGCGCGTACGACCAGAGTCTGCAGAGCATTGGAACAGGGAAAGGCGAGGAAAGCACGCTGAGTCAGATCAGGACCAAGGGAATTAATAGAGGAGGACTGTATGGCTTTTTTGTGAAGGGCGAGGGCATGGCGGGCACGATTGATGACAGTACGGGGGATGAGGGCGCGAGTACACCGCCGACATCTACGTCTGAGACAGAGACGACGAAGAAGCGCAAGCGCGCCGACGACGACCCATGCGCTCCTACAAAGAAGGCCAAGAAACCCAAGTCCTTCAATACCACAACGCCCGACGAACAAGCCGCCGTATCCGCAAAGATCGCCAAAATGTCAGACCGAAAAAAAGCATGGTACAATGACCGCGCAGCCGCAAAAGGCCAAACAATCGAAGACATACTCCTCCGCCGAATCCGCAAGTCCGCCTCCAAACTAGCAAAGCGGAACAAGACCAAAGCCACAAAAGGCCCACAATCCGCAGCAGGCCTAACATTCATCTCCGACCCCACGGGCGACGCCTCACTATCCCAAACCGCCTTAGCCACACCAGCCGGTCAAACCGTCATCCCCGAAACCACCGCCGCACAAGCCGAGCACAGACAACAGCGCAAAGACCGCAAAGCAGCCAAGAAGCTCTTAGCCCCGAAGGAGAATACATATGGCAGCAAAACCGACTACGAGAAGGCTATGAAGGAAAAGAAAGCAAGGAAGAAGGCGGAAAAAGCGGAGAAGAATAAGGGTAAGGTGGGGAAGACGAAGAAGAAGGAGAGTAAATGGGGGAAAGATAAGGTGAATAGTCGGTGAGGTAAGACTAAGAAGGCGAAGAAAGCTGCTACGGGTGCGTGAAGGAGATTGTATTTGAGCGAGCGATTGAGCGTTATCTAGTATAATCACATCATAACCCATAATCACATCATCCCGTCTTCCCACTCATCAACCACCCCCTCTTCTCCCAAAACTCATCCCTAATAAGATCAATATGCTCAATCAGCACCTTCGCCTTACCCCTCTTCTTCCTCTCCTTGTCCCTCTGCGTCTTACTCAATTCCCCGGCGCCGCTTTTCGTGCCTGCTGCCCAGCCGCCTTGTTCTTTCAGGTGTGAGGCGAGTTTCTTGGGGTTGGTTGAGTTGGTGGCGGTGTTTGCGGATTTACTTGTGAGTTCTGATTTTGCGGATTTAGTGCGTGTGGGAATGATGGGTCGAGCGTGGGAAGATGGTGGTTTAGAAGAAGAATGGGATTGTGAGTGCTGGCGGTCGGTTACAACATCACGCGCCGCGCAATCGGACATAGAGTTCCCGAGTCCACTCGCAGGCGGTGGATTCGGGAACTTGGCGATATCCGGCGACGGCAAATACTGCGTGTCAAGCGAGGGCCTGGGCAACGCTTGCAGATCGAGCATTTGGAACGGCTGGGTGAGTGACGCGGATGTTATTGGAGCCGAATGCAAGCGCCTGTGACTCTCTGCAGGGAGTTCTGCGATGCCAGGATGATCCAAGGCTTGTCGTGGTGGTGAGGAGGAGGACTGACTTCCGCTTCTGACTCGCTCGCGCGTGCGACTTTCTTGTTCGCCGTTCATGGGTGGGCTAGGAAGTTCCTTGTTCGTTCGCAGTGGTGTAGTGGCGCGATGCGGCGTCGAGAAGTCGGTCATGTACATATTCTCCTTCTCATCCAGCCCACTGTTTCCTCGCAGCGTGGTCATCGAGCGATAGATTGGCAGCGAAAGTTTGCGTGGTTTGTTGTTCATCGGGATACTCGATATGCGCAGCGGAATCACTGGGGCTTGCTGCGTGCTGGCTGTTGAGAAGTAGCTTGGGAGGTGGGGTTGGCTGGGCGAGCGCTGCTTCATCTCGGGTTGTTGTAGTGCAGAAGATGTGGTGAGTGATGCTGAAGTCGAGTGCGATGCAAGACGCTCGATACTCCTTCTCCGCGGGTGCGTGTACACGGAGACTGGAAAATCGGTCGGGAAATCATGTGGAGACGTCGGTGAGAAGTTGGTACGTGTCGTTGGGTTCGGAGCATTGAGAGACAGCGGCGGCTTCTTGCTCGGCTTGAGTATCGGCGGCGATAACGGTAATGGCGTCAGGCTTGAGAAAGACTGCTTCCCAGGCCCAGATGTGGCGTACATGTTTCCGGATGGCGAGGTGACGGTAGATGGTGGGGAGAACGGCATCGTCACTGCCGGCCACGAGCTGATCTGTGGACTCACGGGATTGGATCTTAGTGGATTGGGCAGCGCAGATTGGGGCATTTTGTGCGGTGATGGCGAGGGTGTAGACGTTGTTGAGAGGAAGGTCGGACCTGGGCCAGCAGATCCTGGTGAGACTGGCTCGTCCTCTGCTGAGGGGACTAAGTTGTCTTGGGGCCGTGGCGTGTAACGAGATGGTATGTCCTTGAGCTGGGGCGACGCGATTGTCAAGGACTGCCTTTTAGCTTGAGCTACCGACTTGACTGACGTCGCTGCTGATGATGTGGGAAAGAACTGTGGTCGTTGCATGTCAGAGCAAGTTGATGGCGCTCGTGGTATAACTCACATCACGATACAGCACACTGCCTTTTTTGAAGCACTCCGGCTCGTTGTTGTAGTTGATGCCAAATTCTTTGAACAAGATCTCGTTCTTGTCGGATGAGACAGTACCCGACAATCGTTGTTCAGCGTCGCGTGGATCCATGCCACCTTGCTGAACAAGCGCCCAGAAGGTGGTGTTGTATAGGTTATTGATATGACCTGGCTGACCGTCAGACAACTGCAATTGGTCCAGTATGCAGCGAAGCAGGTAGATCTGCATCAGCTGTACTTCAGACGGTGAGATCGCCATGACCAGAGCACGCACGAATGGAAGCATTACTTACAATCGACTTGCCGCCAACTCAAGTAGTCGCGCAGATTAACATCGGTCGGATAGCATACCGAGCGGCCGTCGAAAGATGGCAATGGTGGCGTGAGTGGCTTGTCCGGAAAGTACTGTGACCAGAGAAAGACATAGTAGCTCGTAAAGGTAGACGTGATTGTCGTGGTCAGCTTGCTAATAATATCTTAGTGCGACGTCCAGCACAGGCGCACATGATTAGGTTATGCGAATCGGAGCGTCTCGTACCTGGCTCTTCTCTCAAAGAGGACGCAGTCTTTGTGGAAGACGAAACTACGACACACGTCAGCTCAGCCTTCGGCACTACGATTTATGCTGGATGATGATCAGCCGTTACGAGGATAGTATCGCAAGCAGCACGACATTCCACAACAAGGGTATCTTTGGTGTAGACTCGGAACATACCTGAACTCGTCGCTGTTACCATATGCAAGTACCAACTCCGGCAGCTCTTTCATCACAGCCTCAGCTGCGGCATTCATGAGATCAAGCGCATTTCGGTCATTCGGCTTGACGAATTTGTATTTTGTCGTGAGTCTGAATACTTCATTAGCGAATCCAAAGTGGAATGTCTACGATCCGGCTCAACCGAATGATGCTCGAGGCACGACAACCTGAGTCAAGCGACAGGTACATGCACTTCCTGAACGAGCAAATTTCGGGCTTTGGAAAAAGTAAATAGGAATAGCGTACTTTGAAAAGCCACGACCATCGATCCTCACCACGATCCACGTGTTGGCCAGCAGAGTATCCGGCTGCTCAAAGAGGCGCACGTATTCATACCTGAAGTCCGTCAGTGAAAGTCCGTCAAGCTCGCTTCAGCTACCCCACTCCACCCAGAGCCGCATCGACTACTCACTTGGAATTAGCCATTCTGCCCGATCTGCACCTCGCAAAGTGCTATCTCAGCGACGCAAGTATTGAGTTCAGCCGCACACTGTGGTTTTGATCTTTCCCCAGAAAAGCTCTGCCAAGCTATGATCCTGCACAGCACCTAGACAGCGTTTCAGGTTGGCGCATGTTATGCAGCTGGACCGGCAGGCATGAACAAGCGATGGAGGAGCGAATGGTGAGCGGTTGTGTGCAGATGCGAACAGTTTTCTTATGCGTTGAAGGCCGATCGGTGGTGATAGGTAGCTCCGCCGGTGGGGCTCCTTCCCGGCTAGATCACCGCAGGGACCGTCACCAAAACCTCGTCATCTCGCCTGTCTGTGTTCCTCCACTACTCCAACTTCAATTTCAGCATCGTGAGTTATGTCCATCACGACGCTGAAGTTATCTCCATTAGTGTTGCACGAGCATTCGCATCACCAGCCGCACGATATTTGGATTTCTGCTACGGTTGCAGGAGCGACACGCGAGGAAAACTCCACGCGTCACGATGGCAGATGCTATCGCATAACACGAACCCACACAGGCCTCACAGAGCGGTGAAGATATCATGATCATTGCGAACCCGACAGCAAGGCCTCCACCGCACTTCAGGCCAGATGCCTCGTGGCTTACCACGGCCTGAGACGCGCTTAAGACACCGGTTCACGTCAAGGCGCGAGCTAGACTACGCTAGCAATCGCCATATCGCGCATCTCAAACACCTTTGAAGTACCTGCACCATGTGTACCGCCATATTGCCGCGGTCGCTTGCATGTTTGCAAAGTGTTTAGGACTGTAGTCGGCGCGCAACGGGTTGTCCCGCCCACCACTCACAGCGGTAGGAACAGCCACAGCTCAAGGAGAATAACATCTGCCGACGGCTGGTGTAAAGTTTCGGAACGTGCGTCCCGATTGGTTTTGGTACGTGGAAGCTGGGTTGTGGCCGAGTCTCGGTCTTGGCTGTTATGCTTAAGACGCTGGAGACCATGGATTTCTCTAGTCCATCAGGCTTTTGCTTGTTGTTGTAGACGAACCCCAGACGACACAAGGCGCTACAAATCGAGCGCGCCCTGCTCCAAGGTGTTTCCATGGGAGTCACAGCCTGATGCTACACAGTAGCACGATTTGATGTAATAATTGGGCCATTAACTAAATGCTCTCCACATCCAGATTCCTGGTTCACACCGACGTTGTCATCCTCAGCCCAGCAGATCGATCGATTGATTGCCCCGCTGACCACCTGACGTAGACACGTTTCGCAACGTACAACTCGTTGGGATACTCGGTCATGCAAAAGCCGGGAGCGGTGTACGCGAGGTCTGACCATGGCCCAACTGGCTGGTGGCGCTCACAAGCGGAAGCTTCCCCGGAGTGACCAGTACTACACGGTAACTCTAATCTGAACTTTAACTTCACGTTCGCATCGATAGTCATATCACAGTACCTATATATGCACGGAGGGCGCCAAGCGCACGTTCTATGCGAGGTACATTCGCATCATCGATGATCGTAAGGCGAAAGTCGTGATTGCTCATGTTATCGAGGAGGAAACCATGGTCTGAAAGACTGAAACCGCTACGGGCTGAGGCGTTGAGATGACTACGTGAGACAAACAGGGCTTCGAAGCCTGGCGGAAGACCGGGCAAGCTGGCGGAAGGCGAGGCATGTCCAAGGTATGTACAATTTGGTAATGCTATCAACAAGAAGAGAATGGTTGTCAACGTCATGAGATTGTCTCCAGCTTGATTCTCCAAGCCGCAGTCTCCTTCTCCTTCGCGTCTCCCTCCGTAGACGTCTCCTTCTTCGATCTGATTCCAGTCACACTAACACGATGGCAGCTTCGACAGCTTTCCCTGAGCACCAAGGCACGAGTTCTTAGTGGTAAGCTTCGAGCTGCTACCGCTACCCTTGTTCACGCCCTTGTACTCAGAGCACACGGCCTTGGTGGTACCGCACGAGCCAGAGATAGTCGCGCTGTCGCCAAAGTTGGAGTTGATACCAACGAGGTCCGACGTCAGACCGAAAGCGCGAACGTTCTCGACGGTGACCTTGCGCGGGGAATTGGCTTGGTTGTTGGTGCAGTCGCCGCACGAACGATACAGCTTGCCAGCGTTGACAATGGTGTAGTCCTTGATCTGCGCGGAAATCAGCTTCACGATCGGCTTGATGTTTTAGGGAGAGGAAGGCTTACAGTAACGGTTCCACGGCCGTTGTGCTGAATCACCTTATCCTTGGCATTCGTTGCGCCACCGCCCTGGATCAGCGCATTACCAGTCCCAAGGACGGAAACAGCATCCTCGCAAACATCGCGGAACCAGACGTTGCGGACCGTGCAAGATCCTTTGCAATGCACGCCCTCCAGCGCGTTGGCGCCAATGATGACGTTGGATAGCGTGGCGCCGTCGTTGAGGATGAAGACTGCGCTGTCGCTGCCGGTGTCTGCATCGGTGTCGCAGGGCTGTCCGCGGTCGAACTCCCTGTTGCCGAGATCGACGCTGCCTGAGATGACTGAGGGCGATGGGAGGGAAACGATGTTTCCCACGCGGGAGGGGATGTTCAGGGTCTGCGCGGAGACTAGAGCAGCGATAAGGGCCGCGAGCTGGATTTGTGTGAAGTGCATGTTGGAGGATTGAGAATGTGAAATGTTTGATGCCAGTTCAGAAGGATGGTGAGGTCTGGGACCCTTTAAACAACCATCGGTCGACTATCGCGGATCATCCAAGATGTACCACTGGACGGAATAATATCTTCCTCTGGATCTACCTCCGTGACCGCCCCATTGTGGCCGTCTGAGCATCCACTCAATTCACCAGACGAAATTACTTCCGGGCCCATGGGAGGCAAACACCCCACCATGGCCAAGACTTCGTGTCAAACGATCTCGAGCATCGTGCATTCGTGTTTGGCTTTGCACGACGCATGTGATTAGTGGATCTGCAAGACGGAAGAATTTGTGTGCGGCTGGGCGCGATCGCGCTGCAGGTACGGAATCCGGGGTAAATATGGGGAAATACGAAGTTCCGCGTTCAGACGCCGACGTTTCTGTGGAGTTTTTCCTGGAAGTAAGTCCGCTCTGGATGCGTTAGGTGCCAGTGACGGTGGTTCGAGCTGGAATTGTCCGCGAATTTTGAAGATCGCTCGGCGGGCGGACTTGGCGTTTCGAATGAGATTGCTCGATCATGTCTTCTTCTATCGGTGTGCATCTCGATAGCGATCTGTCTTGTCTCTTTCTTCATTTGTACGCACCTGCATAAGAATTTGTTCTAACTGTATTGGCCGCCTACATTGACGAAGTAAGCAAGCTCAGCTGTGACGCCACAGACTTTTCCGCAAAGTGTACGACAGCGATGGATGTGACCCAATGCGCGACTCACCGGCAGTGATCGTTCGACTCATCCCAGAGTTCACTTGTGACATTTTGGTCAGCCAGATCTTTGCAAGTTTGATGTGAAGCACTATAGTCGAAAATTCCCATTGCGATATTTGTACTAAATCACGAGAGAGTTGATTTACCTGCGAGAAGTGTGCGACCACCTCGCAATCAAGGGAATGCAAAATTCGAATCTGACTGTAGCCATCGCGAGCGGTTTCTGCTCGATGAGGGTACAGACAGCTGCGCTTTTAAGGTCCATTATGCTACCGCCTCCTTCAGCGCACGGCAGAAACTAGTAGGCACTCTGTACACGAACAGGCTTGTCAAAGATGCAAAGAGAAGAGGCATAAACTTCGGGTACTCGACAGGCAGTGCTGAGGCTCCTAACTCGCATTAAGAGGTTGGGGCTGTGAAATGTGGGCCGACCCCAAGAATCTCACGAACGCAGTTGCCTAGCAGACTTCCGATGCTCTTACTTCTTGCGCTCCACAACAACCACGGAGATCGCCATGACTACTGACTGATGATCTTTCTCGACGGAGCGAACTTGGCCCATATCATCTGTGGCTAATCGATAGCCCTGTCAGCACGATTATGATAGACCTCTAGAACAACATGGCATCAAGCGAAGCTGGCGAGAAGCGACAACATCATCACCGCCCTCTGGCTCTAGACACCAAAGAGATACGACTTGTTAACCTCCTTCCCTCACATGTCACATGAATCCTCTAGGCCGCGAGCAATCCTGGAAGACGACGCAGCGGAAGTGGGCATCTCACAGCGTGAGATAGAAATCACAATATCCCACAAGAGACTTGATCAATTGCAGATGGACGGTCCGGTGTCCCAACGGAGAGAATAAATTGCGTTGTCATCCGTGTGGGGCGATAAAGATGCTCCATTTCGACGTATCTACGTCAATGAGCCATCCGATCCTCCTGGAGAGGGGGAAGCTAAATGTATCCGGAGCCACATGGAAATTCGCGAGAATCTGTACCGATTCTTATTGCACTTCCGTGATGAGAACGCGAAGGACCTCTCTGGATAGATCACCTTTGCATCAATCAATAAGACCTGAGCGAGCGCGTTCATCTAAGTGCGTTTCATGGCAAGCGTGTATAGATCGGCTCACTGTGTTCTCACGGGGTTGGGGCCTGATGACGAGACATGCCGAGCAGCACGAATCATTCAAGCCTATACATACCGCGGCGCAGTTAAAGTCAGTCTACGAATGAACACTTCGAAATATGACCGCGCCAGGGTTGTATTGCTGAACAACCCGTACTTCAGCCGTCTCTGGAAATTCAAGAGACATTGTTGGCGCGCGCAGTGTTCGTGATCTGTGGTCATATTGGGTCTAGGCTCCATGAGCTTGGGTCCAGTACGTTCTATTCCGACGTAGAAAAGGAACGGTTTCATACCTGTGCCTTGTTCTTAGTGTGGGATCATGGTCTTCCGCGCTGGCAACAACCCGGCGCTTTGGATCGAGAACGTCGACTGTGCACTCGCATCGAGGGCCATACGTCAAATGTCTGCGAGAATCCCGGGATCGGCTCTACGGACTACTCGGACTATTTGATGGCCTCGAGTTTAACCAATTCATCGAGGTGGATTACGCGAAACAGGTGGAGGCTGTCTACTACGACGCAGTGAAGTTACTCTACGAGGAAGACGAGATTGTAACTCCGCATCAAGAAGCAGGCTACGTGCAGCCGGCTCTGACACTGGGCGAAGATATGGGCATGCCACACTCTCTGCTACGAATCCTGCGCGAGGAAAGGTCAACAGGCGACCGAGTTCATGGCTGAATGTACGGATCAATCACGCAGAAGACTGCTTGCATAAATGATTTGACGACGCATGGCCATGGAAGCGTGGGCCAAAGATAGTCCATGATATATCAACATCATCCCTGCAATCTCTACTCAAGGTTTCCTTCATTCGCAACACGAACACCAACGCCATACCAGGTTGATCCGTCCAACACAGCCGGAGGAGATTCTTCTCGCTAGATTCTTCGTCTTAAGATGCCCTGAAAACTGGGGGCACATGGTTTAAGTAGCCGCGCAAGCGCCGTTGGCGCAAGTGTTCGGCTTCTGGCATGGCGAAGAAGAGCTGCAAGTCCATCCCGTACACCTACGCATGCTATAAGCTTTGTGTTCCATATGCGAAAATACGACCACTTACCCCCAGTTGCATGCAGCGCTGCTGCAGACTCCGTCAGGGCTCAAGCACGTCAACCCAGAGTTGCAATCCGTCGCGTTACTGCACTTCGTGCCCTCGGCGCCAGTAGTGGAAGCTGTGCAAGCGCCGTTAACGCACGAGTTTGGCTTTTGACATGGGGAAGAGGCACTGCACGTCCAGCCGGTGCATCTTGGGCTTATCGTCAGCATGTTCACAAATCACGGCCCGAAGAATGAAGCAGGCGCTTACCCCCAGTTGCATGCAGCAGTGCTGCAAACGCCATCAGGGCTTAGGCATGTCATGCCTGATTTACACATAGTTGCGTCGTTACACTTTACGCCTTCACCGCCAGCTGAAGGGGAGATCGATGGCTTTGGCGAAGCAGATGTCTGCATTTTTGTCGCAGTGGGAGTAGGCGCCGCACCCGCCTTGGTCGGCCAGCTCGCTCCATCAGCAGCATACTTTGTGTTGACACGGCCAGTGAGATGCCACTCCACGCCTTTTATCACTTCGTTCTTGTTGCCGTTGGGATTGCTGTGGATGTTTGAGAATGCGTCGACCATGATGTCAATGGAGCCTGTTTCCTGTTTCTCTCTCAGTTTCTCGATGCGTGTTGTGGCTAGATGGGACTCCTTACATGGATGTACTGATCATCAAAGGCATCGCCAATGTACATGAGCATCTGTTTACCAGTGTTTGGGTCCTTGACGAGGGCTTCGAGGCCACAGTACTTTTGTGTCGCGGCTTTCCAGCCAGCTGGGTCGTTGTTGTAGGTCTTACCACCCATGGCTCTCAAAGACTAGGGACATTGTGGTGAGCGCTTGGAATATCAAAGTTTGACAAAGCTGGAACATACCACCGCGAAGATGGGGTCACTGTTGTAATACGTGTAAGCACACCAACTCTTGCCATTGGTTGCGTCTGCTCCTGCATTGGCACGATACCACGACCCAATGCCAGTCTGAGGACCCTCGAAGAATCCCTGGGGAGTATTGACATTGTGGATGTCTGCGAGCGCAGAGGCTGCAAGGATTACGAGAGCGATGGGGTAAGCGATCGACGGCATTTTGAAGAGTGTTCAGAAGTGTTCATGCAGCTTGAATCTGCAGATGAGCTCGACAACAGTGATCAACCGAGCCTTTATATGAAACATGAATGTTCACGATAGCTCCGAGCGTGCTGGGTGTATCTGATATTCACCATCCATCAACTCTTCGGTAACGGAACGGAGTCTCCGCACTAGCGTGGAGGCTTACCGCAATGTAGGAGTAGGACGTACGCCATGCAACATGAGCCTCAAGCTCCAACTTCAACTTCAAAGCTTAATGTTTCTACACATGGCCAACTGTAGTCTTTGAACGAATGACAAGCCCTCAATGACAGGTGATCGGCACTTCCGACGCCAGGGTGTCCTGCAGATCCCGACTTTGCACCTGGAGTTGGATTAGAACTCATACCGTCCCAACAGATACATACACTTCCACAGAAACTATGGCGAGTCGTGGACCGATGGGCTACATTCTATTGCTGTAGCATCTGGAAGTCGATGTCACGGCTCACAGAGCCTCATTGATACTCGCTCATTGGGTAGCTCGGGCACCACCCTAGTCATGGCATGACTGCCGTGTATGCTTTCATTCATTGCCAACCCCTGCATGAGAAATTGATGACCATGATGCTCTAGTGGGAAATGGGTAGCTGCACAGGTACCGAGGCTTGTTCGTCCCCAAATCGCGGGATAAACTGTGCTTGGAGTAAATACTAAATGTGTTCGGGCCGAACCGAGTTACAACAGTCGGACGCCCCGAGATCGTGATCGTGATCGACGACTGGCAACTTACAAGTGTAAGGACCTTGCAGAGAGTACGCGACGCGCACTTCGATGTATTACTGTGCATTTGTGATGCACCTCATGGTCATCACCCTCACCGCCACTGCTCCCTTCTTCGTCAGCCGCGCCATCGTCCCCCAATCCAATAGACCCAGACTGCTCCCTCTAACTTTAAAGACCAGAGCAAATGGTTCATACTGTGACCGGTCACTCTTTGGTCAAGTGCGTGTGTGTACCCGTCTGCGTTGTCGTCGTCGTCGTCATCTTGATATTGTGGAGGCGCATAGGATGCGAAAACGTTGCCATCCACCCTTAGCTTAACTCCACTCAATCATCGGGCCAGGCAAATGCAAGTCTACCAGGACCCTATCAGCGGCTCGATGCAAGACTTCCAGTCGATCGCGGCCTTGACCGTCTCCAAATCCTTTATCTCGCTCCTCGGTGCGCCCATGTTCTCGGCTAATCTAATCGCTGCCTTCAGATACCTCTCGCTCCGCTTCTCTTTGTCTTTGTCTTTGCCGACTTCTCGCGTGCTCTCTTCATGAAGCAATTTGAGGCCATCGCGGTACACCTCCGAGCATTGTTTAGTGTAGTCGACCTCTACGTCGCCGCCACTCTGTACGATGCCTAGTAGCCCGTATACGCGATCCCTCGGATTTGCGCACTCGTTCTTCGAGTAGCGTTCGATGCACTCCACAACTTTGCGTTTACCGAAAACAGCGTCTCGGTTGTGATCCCAAACCAAATACGGGCCGCAGTTGAAGACCGCATTCGTGACAACTTTCTGGTAAGCACAGTCCAGCCTCGACAATGATATCGAAGTGCTTCCAGTGAGTAGATACACTTTCTTAGCAAGGAGGATTTCTTGAACGATCCAGAGCCGTGTAAAGTATGCATTTTTGAGTAGAGTGATATGTGCTTGGTTTCGGTGGTGAATGGCCTTGGAATTGAGAAATTGAGCCGCCGTGATGGTGGCAGCCTCACAGCCAAGCCAGGCAACCACCCATCCCGCTTGCTGATAGATGCTGGCCATGAGCTTCACTTGGCTACTCCTTTCAGCGAGGTTTACTTGATCGACACTGAGTTGATCGATCCATATGTACTGCCCACGTATCTCCTCGGTGTAGCGATAGTACCACAGGAAGTCGTGGAGGTTCTTTCTGATCGTAATGTAACTCCACCTCCACTTGTAATCGGGGCGGCCGGAGGAGCTGACAATGTAAATTCTACGCGTTCCAGCTGAAGCTTCGCCCCAGACATACGATAAAGCGCAGAAGTGCTTAGGGCTCCACCCATTGTCGATGCATCTACCGTCTGGCTGGAGGTTGTGATGTATGATCCTGAGAACGATGGCCGGTGTTTTCGTCACCGGATGCGTCCAGGATCGTGCCGTCGGAAGAAGTTCAACCAGTCGAATGGTTTCAGACTCAACATCCAGTGGCTCGTACTTGTAAGCGGTTAGGTTTTCTAGGTCAAGCTCTGACATGGATTGAGGCAGGGCCGGAAACACGCCGCATTCATCAAACACGGACGGCATGCTGCTAAAGTGGAGGCTGATTGTGGGGCCAGATGCGGCGACACTCCCGGCCATGAGTCTAGGAACTAACGTTGCGTACCATGTATGAGTGTAAAGTGTAGAGTGTTGGGCGAACGGCTCGATTGGCGGCCCAGCACTCCAGAGATGCAGGCGAGGCAGGACGTAAGCGAGCTGTGATTGGTCAAACCGACCAGCGACATGAGCGACATTGGTATGCGCATCTTTTGTACTGTTTCCTGGCTCGTATAAGCAAG
>Ga0265797_10008874_pt1 | contig 13248 bp, 8 predicted proteins | sample P2T30metagenome_FD_192433 | JGI IMG/M metagenome (GOLD analysis project Ga0265797, IMG submission 192433) | Plant litter microbial communities from East Loma Ridge, Irvine, California - P2 T30 | ecosystem: Environmental > Terrestrial > Plant litter > Unclassified | place: USA: California... | reverse complement strand
CCGCGCCAACAACGGTCTAGGGGTCGCGGGCATCGCCTACAACGCGAAGATCGTCCCGGCGCGCGTGCTGGGCCGCTGCGGCGGCTACACCTCGGACATCGCCGACGCCATCGTCTGGGCCTCGGGCGGCACGGTGAACGGCGTGCCGGCGAATGCCAACAAGGCGCGCGTGCTGAACCTGTCGCTGGGCGGCAGCGGCAGCTGCGACAGCACGACGCAAAATGCGATCAACAGCGCCCGTTCGCGCGGCGCGGTGGTCGTGGTCGCCGCCGGCAATTCGAACGTCGACGCCGCGGGCTCCAGCCCGGCCAATTGCGCCGGCGTGATCGCGGTGGCGGCGGTCGGCCGCAGCGGCGGCAAGGCCTCGTACTCGAACTATGGCAACACGGTCGACGTGGCGGCGCCGGGCGGTGACAGCGGCGCCGGCATCCTGTCGACGCTGAACAGCGGCACCACCACCCCGGCCAGCGACAGCTACGCCACCTACATGGGCACCTCGATGGCGGCCCCGCACGTGGCCGGCGTGGCCGCGCTGATGCTGTCGGCGAACCCGAACCTGACCCCGGACGAGGTGGAAGCCAAGCTGAAGTCGACCGCGCGCGCCTTCCCGGCCACCTGCACCGGCTGCGGCAGCGGCATCATCGACGCCGCGGCGGCCGTCAACGCGGCGCTGCCGGCATCCGGGTGGACCGCCTGCGCGCCGGAGAAAGGCACCTGCTCGTTCAGCGGCACCCGTGAAGTGCGCTACGGCGCCGGCACCAGCTTCGTCTCGAAGATCGTGACCGGTTCGGTCGCCTGCTCGAACGCCGTGTTCGGCGACCCGGCACCGAACGTGGTGAAGTCGTGCAGCTATTCGAACGCCACGGTGAGCGTGCCGACCTGGACCAGCTGCGCGGGCGAGGGCGGCACCTGCTCGTTCAGCGGCACGCGCGAAGTGCGCTACGGCGCCAGCAACAACTTCGTGTCGCGTGTCTTCACGGGCGCGGCCGTGTGCTCGAACGCCACCTTCGGCGATCCGCTGCCGAATGTGGTCAAGGCGTGCAGCTACTCCAGCGTCACGCAATGACGCGGGTAGGGTGGACAGCGAAGCTGTCCACCCTACTTGCACGTCCGCATCAATTCAGTAATACTGTATGCAATTACAGTATGAACATCCCTGTCCGCAAGATCATCCACTGCGATTGCGATTGTTTCTACGCGTCCGTCGAGATGCGGGACGACCCGTCGCTGCGCGGAAGGCCGCTGGCCGTGGGGGGACGCCATGACCAGCGCGGCGTGGTCGCCACCTGCAACTACGAGGCGCGGCGCTACGGCATCCATTCGGCCATGGCCACGGCCCAGGCCATCAAGCTGTGCCCGGATTTGCTGGTGATCCCGCCGAACATGGAAAAGTACCGGATCGCCTCGCGCCAGATCATGGATATCTACCAGGACTACACGGAGCTGGTCGAGCCGCTGTCGCTGGACGAAGCCTATCTCGACGTCAGCGAATCCAGGCACTGCAAGGGCAGCGCGACCCTGATCGCGCAGGAAATCCGGCGCCGCATTTTCGAGACCGTCGGCATCACAGCTTCGGCCGGCGTGGCGCCGAACAAGTTCGTGGCCAAGATCGCCAGCGACTGGAACAAGCCGGACGGGCTGTTCCTGGTGCGCCCGGATGAGGTCTATGATTTCGTGGCCGCGCTTCCGGTCAAGAAGCTGCACGGCGTCGGCAAGGTCACGGCGGCCAAGATGAACGGCCTGGGCGTGGAGACCTGCGCCGATTTGCGGGACTGGAGCATGGCCAGGCTGCAGGAGCATTTCGGCTCCTTCGGCGCGCGCCTGCACGATCTGTGCCGCGGCATCGATGTTCGCGAGGTGAATCCGGTGCGCGAACGCAAGTCGATCAGCACCGAGGAAACCTATACCCCGGATGTGCCGGACTTGCCTGCCTGCATCGCGCTGCTGCCCGAGCTGATGGAGCACCTGCAAGGCCGGATCAAGCGCAACGGTGCCGAAAAATTCATTAACAAGCTGTTCGTCAAAATCAAGTTTTCGGACTTCCAGCAGACGACGGTCGAGTGCGTGGGCTACGCGCCCAGCATGGAAACCTATGCGCGGCTGATGGAAACCGGCTGGCTGCGCGCCAGCCGCCCGGTGCGCCTGCTGGGCGTCGGCGTGCGCCTGGCCGAGACCGAGCAAGTCGAGCAACTGAGCTTGTTTGACGAACGCGCAACACATTGAAAAAGCCTGCACGGCTGGTGGGAAATTGCTCGCCAGCAGCGTGTAGAATGTCGTTCCCCTGAAATTGAGAGACAACCGAGAGTAACTATGTGGTTCAAGAATCTTCAGATCTATCGCCTGCCGGCCCCCTGGAATTTCACCCCTGAACAGATGGAAGAGGCGCTGCGCCCGCAAGCGTTCACGCCCGCCAGCAGCAATGAACTGCTGCAGCAGGGCTGGGATTCGCCGCGCGGCAATGACAAGCTGGTCCATGTGGTGAACAAGCAGATGCTGATGATGCTGGGCACCGAAAAGAAACTGCTGCCGAGCTCGGTCATCAACCAGGTCGCCAAGGCCAAGGCGGCCGAACTGGAAGAGCAGCAGGGCTTCCCGCCGGGCAAGAAGGCGATGAAGGAACTGAAGGAACGCGTGGCCGACGAACTGCTGCCGCGCGCATTCTCGATCCGCGGCAACACCTGGGCCTGGATCGACCCGGTCAACGGCTGGCTGGTCGTCGACGCCGCCAGCCCGAACAAGGCCGACGACATCATCAAGCTGCTGCTGAAGGCCGTGGACAAGATGCCGTTGGAATCGGTGCGCGTGCAGAGCTCGCCGGTGGCCGTCATGACCGGCTGGCTGGAATCGGACGAGGCGCCGTACAACTTCACGATCGACCAGGACACGGAATTGCGCGCCACCGGCGAAAGCAAGGCGACCGTGCGTTACGTAAAACACTCGCTGGACCCGGAAGACATCCGCCGCCACATCGCGGGCGGCAAGCAGTGCACGCGCCTGGCCATGACCTGGAACAGCCGCATCTCCTTCGTGCTGACCGAACAGCTGGCGATCAAGAGCATCAAGCCGCTGGACGTGATCAAGGAAGGCGAGACCATCACCTACAGCGACGACGAGCGTTTCGATAACGACATCATGCTGATGACCGGCGAGCTGGCCAAGATGCTGGCGGACCTGGTCGAGGCGCTGGGCGGCGAAGCCAAGGCGTAATTGCCGCCACTGCGTCATTGCACCAATGACGGCATAGCGGTAAGAAAAACGGCCCTGACTTTCATCCGGGCCGTTTGCTTTTCACCAGCTCAAGCGATCACTTCGCGGCCGCCACTTCCTCGCTGGTCGCCGGCTCCGTCACCCCACCGGTGCCGCCGTTCTCCTGCTGGCCACTGGTATAGGTCGCTCCCTGGCGATTCGCGTGCGGCGCCGGCTTGCCCGGCAGCGGCGGCAGGGCCTTGGCCTTTTCCAAGTCGATGCCGGCGATTTCCGCCACGCGGCGGCCGTAGTCCTCGTCGCAGTGCCACAGGTGCCAGACCATGCGCAGCTGGATCACTTCCGGGCATTTCTTGAGGTCGCCGCCGACGTTGGCGACCAGGTCGTCGCGCTCCCAGTCCTCGAAGCTGCGGTAGCGGTCGCCGGCCTGCTTGTAGTCGGCGGCGGTAGAGGTGGTCTGGTAGCGGCCCAGGTGGCCCTGCACGTACTGGTGATAGTCCTTCTCGGGCTGCGCTGCTTCCTGCAGGCCGCCGATCAGGCTCGGCTCGTAGTTCAGGTGCTTGTTCTCGCCGCCATCGTCGACGACATACGCCATTTGCCCGTCGCGCTGGTTGGTGTGGGCGCGTGCTTTTTCTTGCGGCGCATTGATCGGCAACTGCAGGTAGTTGGGGCCGACGCGGTAGCGCTGGGTATCGGAATAGGACAGGGTGCGCCCCTGCAGCATCTTGTCGTCGGAAAAATCGATGCCGTCGACCAGCACGCCGGTACCGAAGGCCGACTGCTCGGTCTCGGCAAAGACATTGTCCGGGTTCTTGTTCAGCACCATGCGGCCGACTTTCAGCAGCGGGAACTGGTCTTCCGGCCAGCGCTTGGTGTCGTCCAGCGGATCGAAATCGAGTTCCGGGTGCTCGCCATCGCTCATCAGCTGCACGCACAGTTCCCATTCCGGATAGTCGCCGCGCTCGATCGCGTCATACAAGTCGCGCGTGGCGTGGCTGGTGTCGTGGGCCTGGATCTCGGCGGCCTGCTGGCTGGTCAGATTGCGCACGCCCTGCTTCGGCTGCCAGTGGAATTTCACCAGGTGGGCGATGCCCTGGTCGTTCACCAGTTTATAGGTGTTGACGCCCGAACCTTCCATCTCGCGGTAGTTGGCCGGGATGCCCCATGGGCTCTTGACCCAGGTAACCATGTGCAGCGATTCCGGGTGGTTCGCGATGAAATCATAAAAGCGCCACGGTTCCTGCTGGTTGGTGACCGGATCCGGCTTGAAGGCGTGGATCATGTCCGGGAACTTGATCGCATCGCGGATGAAGAACACCTTCAGGTTGTTGCCGACCAGGTCCCAGTTGCCTTCGACGGTCTTCAGCTTGATGGCGAAGCCGCGCGGGTCGCGCGCCGTTTCCGGGGATTCCTTGGCGCCGATCACGGTCGAGAAACGCAGGAAGACAGGCGTCTGCACGCCGACTTGAGTGAGGACCTTGGCACGCGTATATTTGGTGGCGGGTTCGTCGCCGATCTTGCCGTAGGCTTCGAAATAGCCGTGGGCGCCGGTGCCGCGCGCATGCACCACCCGTTCCGGGATGCGTTCGCGGTCGAAATGCGTGATCTTTTCGATGAACTGGTAATTCTCGAGGGTCGCCGGACCGCGTTCACCTACCGAGCGCAGCGATTGGTTGTCGCGGACGGGGTGGCCCTGGCGGGTGGTCAAGATAGGACGCTGCTCATTCATCGCTGGTTCCTCCTGCGTTCGTTGGGAAGAACATTATAGGAACTGACGAAAATGAGCAGCGTACCGGAGCCTTCAAGAAAGAAGTGTTGTCAAAGCTCCTGGAACACGCCGGCCGCGCGGTTCTTGGTGACCTTATCCCAAGTAAAGATTTTGCCGTTCATTGCCACGTAGACGCCAGCAGGCAGCACCTGGGCCACGCCGCAGGCGAAACCGAAGTTGAACAGCGCGTCCGAGTTGGCGATCTCGTAGGGAATCATGGCGCCGGTAAAGACGATGGTCTTGTCGCTCACTGCCGCACCGAGCACCTCGGCGGTTTCGCGCATGGTGTCGGTGCCGTGCACGATCACGATCGCTTTCTCGGCCGCGGCCTGGCAGGACGCCAGCACGCGCTGGCGATCGCCATCCTGCATCTCGAGCGAATCGAGCAGGGGCAGGGTTTCCAGTTCGACCGGAATGGTCATGCGCGAGCGGGCGATGACGTCTGGCAAGTGGCTGTTGGCAAAGCCCAGTACGCCGTTGAGCTCATTGTAGTGTTTGTCGAAAGTGCCGCCGGTGGCGATGATCCGCAGGGTCATGATGATTTGGAAAGGCAGTAAAAAAGGTGGGTAATGATAGCCGCAAAAGGGTGTCCATCCACATGGGTCTGCGCTAGAATCATCTGGATCGGATGAGTACACTGATCTCTTTCCAGGCATGAGCCTGCTTCCCTCCTTATGAAACCCGTCGCTCCCGGCACCGTTATTTTTCACCGCCATCGCGGTTATGGCGTCATCACCCACGTCAACCTGCTGACGGGGTGGATCTCCGCGCGCTTCGGCAACGAAGCGCGCACGCTGGACCTCAACCTGTCCACCGACGACGTACAGCACGCCGATGGCGAAGCCATCATGTTCCGCCGCTCGCCGCCGGACCGCATGCCGCACGCGCGCCTGATGGCCATGGTGCGCGAGCTGCACAAGGCCGGCTACGAAAAACTGTACCTGCACGCCTGGCCCAAGCCGTCCGGCCTGCACTGGCGCTGGCATTTGTTCGCCGGCCAGCGCGACTGGATGCAGCGCCCCTGGCGCGAAGGCTGGTACGGTTCGGGCGCCGACTACAACGGCAATCCCGTCATGGGCTGGGGCGACGCTCCCGGCGCCACCACCGACGAACTGATCCACGCGCTGGCCAAGTTCGACCCGGAAGGCCTGGCGCGCGCGCTCGGCCGCGACGAAGACCACACCGCCTGGTTCGCCGACGTCTGCGATGCCTTGTTGCCGGGTTACATGTACAGCTTCGACATGGCGCCGAGCAAGACCGGCGCCCTGGTCGAGATGCCGCCGGTGCCCGTGATACCGGTGCGCGCCGGCTTGCCGGCCTATGCCGGCCGCACGATCGGCTGGCCGCCGGGCTGGGCCGGCCTGTGGACGCGCCGCCACGAGATGCCGATGCGTAAACCCAATTTCACGGGCGAGCCGGAGCTGCGATAGCTAGGGGCCAGAGCCCGGTGTTGCTTTACAAGGGGCCCTGACCCCGGTGTTCAGCCGATAGCACCTCCGGATTCAGGATCCCTGTCGGCGAGCCGCTGGCAAAATTGACCACGTTCTCGAACGCGGCCCGGAAATACATCTCATAGCTGTCCTGTTCCACATACCCCAGGTGCGGCGTCGCCAGCACCGTCGGGATCTTCAATAGCGGCGCATCGGGCGCCAGCGGCTCGCTGGTGTACACGTCGACGGCCGCCTGGCCCGGGTAGCCCTTGCGCAGCGCCGCCTCGAGCGCGCCCTCGGCCACCAGTTCGGCGCGGCTGGTGTTGACGAACAGGGCATCCGGCTTCATGCGCGCCAGGTCGTCCGCGGTGACGATGCCGCGCGTGGCCTCCGCCAGGCGCAGGTGCAGGCTCAGCACGTCCGCCTGCTCGAAGAAGGCTGCGCGCGATGGCGCCGCCGTGTGGCCGTCGGCCTCGGCGGCGGCGCGGCTCTTGTCGCTGCCCCACATCATCACCCGCATCCCGAACACCTTGCCGTAGCCGGCCAGCAGGCGCCCGATCTTGCCATAGCCCCAGATGCCCAGCGTGCGGCCATGCAGCACGCGCCCGAGCCCGTTCAGGAGCGGGTTGACCGAGGCCGTCTGCCATAGCCCATCCTTCAGGTTGTTCGCATAGGGCAGGATGCGGCGCGAAGCCGCCATGATCAAGGCCCAGGTCAGCTCGGCCGGCGCGACCGGCGAGCCGACCCCTTCCGCGATCGCGATGCCGCGCTCGGTGGCCGCCGCCACGTCGACGTGGCCAGATACCTTGCCGGTCTGGGAAATCAACTTGAGGTTCGGCAGCTTGGCCAGCAGCGCGCGCGGGAAAGCCGTGCGTTCGCGGATCAGGACCAGCGCATCGAAGGGCGCAAGGCGGATCGCCAGCTGGCCGAGCCCGCGCGCCGAATTCGTGAACACTTTGACCTCATGTCCTGCCAATAATTCGAAGCAGTCGAGTTTGTGCACTGCATCCTGATAATCGTCGAGTATTGCTATTTTCATGGGAGATAGGCGAAGTTGGATTGTCGTGAGTAATGAAATGACAGGATTCAGAAGATCGAAAATAGCCTACTACATTAGTCAACCAAATTTCCTACATTTTTGTTGTTGAAGCATTTGAAAGCCTTCGATGCGGGTGTAGAATCGATCAGAAATAAGCGACCGCGATGTCTGATTGATATCTTTTGCGGCCAGTACGACATGTCCATGCAACCCGCATGCAGCCTGACTCGTGAACACACCGAGCAGCCGGGACAAGACAACAGGGATCACGAACACTGCAGCAGCACCGCACCCCTGGATGCGAACGTGCGCCGGTTTCCAGGATCGCCAGGAATTCTTTATTGGCATTGGAGGTACTCATGAATCAGCCCGTGATGGGCGGCGTCGCCGCACTGAACGTCCCAGCTTACATCAAGCACAACAAACTCATCAATTGGGTGGCCGACATCGCGGCCCTCACCAAGCCCGACGCCATCTACTGGTGCGACGGCTCGGAAGAAGAATACGACCGCCTGTGCGCGCTAATGGTCGAGGCCGGCACGATGAAGCGGCTGAACCCCGAAAAGCGCCCGAATTCCTACCTGGCCTGTTCCGACCCGAGCGACGTCGCGCGTGTCGAAGACCGCACCTTCATCTGTTCAGCTACGCGCGAGCAGGCCGGCCCGACCAACAACTGGACCGATCCGAAGGAGATGCGCCAGACCCTGAACGGCCTGTTCGACGGCTGCATGGCTGGCCGCACGATGTACGTGGTGCCGTTCTCGATGGGCCCACTGGGCTCGCCGATCGCCCACATCGGCGTGGAACTGTCCGATTCGCCCTACGTTGCCGTCAACATGCGCATCATGACGCGCATGGGCCGCGCCGTGTACGACGTGCTGGGCGCCGACGGCGAATTCGTGCCCTGCGTGCACAGCGTCGGCATGCCGCTGGCAAGCGGGCAGCAGGACGTGCGCTGGCCGTGCAACGCCACCAAGTACATCGTGCATTACCCGGAAACGCGCGAGATCTGGTCCTTCGGCTCGGGCTACGGCGGCAACGCGCTGCTGGGTAAAAAATGCTTCGCGCTGCGCATCGCCTCCAACATGGGTTACCAGGAAGCGAAGGGCGGCGGCACCGGCTGGCTGGCCGAACACATGCTGATCCTGGGCGTGGAATCGCCGCAGGGCGACAAGAAATACGTGGCCGCGGCCTTCCCCTCGGCCTGCGGCAAGACCAACTTCGCGATGCTGATCCCGCCCGCCGGCTTCGAAGGCTGGAAGGTCACCACCATCGGCGACGACATCGCCTGGATCAAGCCGGGCCCGGACGGCAAGCTGGTCGCGATCAACCCGGAAGCCGGCTACTTCGGCGTGGCCCCGGGCACCAACGACAAGACCAATTCCAACTGCATGGCCTCGCTGCGCGAGAACGTCATCTTCACCAACGTGGCGCTGACCGACGACGGCGACGTCTGGTGGGAAGGCATGACATCGGCGCCCCCCGCCCACCTGATCGACTGGCAGGGCAAGGACTGGACCCCGGCCTCCGGCACCAAGGCGGCGCATCCGAATGCGCGCTTCACCGTCGCCGCGACCCAGAACCCGGTCATCGACCCGGCCTGGGACGATCCGGCTGGCGTGCCGATCTCGGCCTTCATCTTCGGCGGCCGCCGTTCGACCACGGTGCCGCTGGTGACCGAAGCGCGCGACTGGACCGAGGGCGTGTACATGGCCGCGACCATGGGCTCGGAAACCACCGCTGCTGCCGCCGGCCAGCAAGGCGTGGTGCGCCGCGATCCGTACGCGATGCTGCCCTTCATCGGCTACAACATGAGCGACTACTTCCAGCACTGGCTGGACCTGGGCCGCAAAGTGGCCGCGCAGGATCCGCAAGCCCTGCCGAAGATCTTCTGTGTCAACTGGTTCCGCACCGATGACGCCGGCAACTTCGTGTGGCCGGGCTATGGCGACAACATGCGCGTGCTGAAGTGGATCCTGGATCGCGTGCAGGGCCAGGCCGGCGGTGTCGAGCACATCTTCGGCACCACCCCGAGCTATGGCGACCTGACCTGGACCGGCATCGACTTCAGCCAGGAAGCCTTCGAGAAGATCACCTCGATCGACAAGGACGCCTGGCGCGAAGAGCTCAAGCTGCATACCGAACTGTTCGACAAGTTGGCCTATGGATTGCCCCAGGAACTGGTGGCAACCAAACGTGCGCTCGAGGAACGTTTGTCTCGGTAAAATATTTCCGTTGGAGAAGTTAGCGGGGAGACGATGGCTGCGGCAATGACTGTGGCCACGAATATAAAAAAGAAGAAGAACAAGAAAAGGGACAGGCAATGCCTGTCCCTTTTTTATTCTGACTCCTATTGTGGCTTTCATTATCCGGTCACATTGCATCGCAATAATGCGCGGCATCTTCAATGTTGCCGGAGCAATCATGCCGCAGTCGTCCCACCGTAGTGCGCGTCACGCCATCTCCCTCGCCGTGCTGGTCCTGCTGTCCGCTTGCGGCGGCGCCAGCGACGGCGTCACCGACATCACCCCGGTCAGCGTTGCACCAGCCGCGCCGGCCGACCAGGGCACGCCCGACAGCGCACCGCTGCCCGCGGTCGCCGCCTTCGTCGACACCGCCGCTTCCAACCAGCGTGGTGACGCCCGCTATGCCACCCTGGCCACCAACGCCGGCGTGCGCGTGCTGGGCGGCTTCCTGGATGTTTGGAAGCCCTTGAGCGAAATCGTCGATGCCGACGTCAGCGCACCGGCGGTGGATGGCTTCCCGGCCGTGGTGAAATCGACCTGGACCGGCGTGCCGAACGACGGCAGCAATGGCGGCACCATCGTCAACGCCGCCGTGCACAATGCGAATATCGACTACGTGGTGAAGGCCACCGCCGGCCGCAGCGCCGAACAAGGCTTGCAGGCCTACCTGGACGACCGCCGCAACAAGGGCTACAGCGTGACCGAAGGCATGGGCCCGCTGACCGATGCCTGGCGCAGCGCCAGCCGCGCGACCACGACCATCACCGCCATGCCGGCGGATGCGACGACCGTCAAGTACGATGACGGCGGCAGCAACAACGGCGTCGGCGGCGATGCCAATGCCGACTTCGGCAAGGTGGTCGACTTCGTCAATGCGATGGGCGGCAACGGCTCGACCGAACCGGCCAAGCGCTTCTACAAATATGCGCGCCCCTACCGCTGGAGCAGCGCGGTCGCCGTGCTGCCGCAACTGGTGCCGGCCAAGAGTTCGACCCCGGTCAGCGACGGCGGCTTCCCCAGCGGCCATTCGGCCGAAGCGACCCGCAATGCGATCGGCATGGCCTACGTGCTGCCGGAGCGCTACCAGGAACTGGTCGGCCGCGGCCTGGAACTGGGCGAGAGCCGCATCCTGGCCGGCATGCACTCGCCGATGGACGTGATCGGCGGCCGCGTGCAGGCGCAGGCCGTCGCCGCCGCCAACATCATCGCCGCGAATGCCGCCACCCGCGCCGCCGCCGTGAGCCAGGCCCACACGACGCTGATGAAGCTGACCAGTACCACGGCCGCCACCTTCCCGGCCTATGCCGTATCAAGCACGGCCGCCAACGACCGCTTCGCCGACTACGCGACCAGCCGCGCCAACTACATCCGCCGCCTGACCTATGGCCTGCCGCAGATCGGCGCCGCCAATGCGCCGGCCGTGGTGCCGAAGGGTGCCGAGGTGCTGCTCGAAACGCGCCTGCCTTACCTGAGCGATGCCCAGCGCCGCGTGGTGCTGAAGACCACGGCGATCGCCTCCGGCTATCCGGTGCTGGACGATCCGGAAGGCTGGGGCCGCCTGAACCTGTTCGCCGCCGCCGATGGCTATGCTGCCTTCACCGGCAACGTGGTGGTGAACATGGATGCGGGCAAGGGCGGCTTCAATGCGCTTGACCGCTGGCGCAACGACATCGCCGGCAGCGGCAAGCTGGTCAAGCAGGGCAGCGGTACCCTGCGCCTGGGCGGCAACAATACCTGGACCGGCGGCACCCAGATCGATGCGGGCACGCTCGAGGCCTTGTCCGGCACCGCATTCGGCAGCGGTGACGTGTATGTCGGCGCAGCCGGCACCCTGGCCAGCAGCGCACCGGCCGCGCTCAGCGTAGGCGGCAACTACACCCAACTGGACAAAGGCACGCTGCAGATCATGCTGGGCGCCTCGAACGCCGGCACCCTCAGCGTGAAAGGTAGCGCGACCCTGGTCGGCGGCATCCTGCGCCTGAAGTTCGCGGATGGCTTCAAGCCGGCCGTCGGCACCAGCTACCAGGTCCTGAGCGCGGGCGCGCGCAAGGGCGTGTTCACCAGCGTGAGCGCCGATGGCTACAAGGCCTCGCTCCAGTACAGCAATACCGGCGTCTCGGTCCATATCGACGGCTGATCCGCCCGCATCGAGGAAACATGGCCGGCATCGGGGATGCCGGCTTTTTTACTTTTACTCGGCCGTATTTATCCTTTATTCTTGTGCCAGAGGGATTGTTAGCGCAAACATCCGTCCGGAGACTTCGACACTAATAAAGGATAAGAACCATGTCATCACGCCGTACCCTGCTGGCCAGCGCCGTGGCGCTGGTATCCGCATCGCTCTTCCCCGTAGCGGGCCAGGCCGCCGAAGGCGCCCGCACCATCGCCATCGACCTGCAGGCGCCGACCACGCCGCGCGACCGCTTCTATGACCTGTCGATCGGCTCCGACTACCCCGGCACCCTGCTGCGCGAGGACAGCCTGGCCCAGCTGAAGATCGCCAAGGAGGAGCTGGGCTTCCGCACCATCCGCTTCCACGGCATCTTCCACGACGTGCTGGGCACCTACAAGGTCGTGGACGGCAAGCCGGTGTACGACTGGACGAAAATCGACGCCTTGTACGACAAGCTGCTAGCCATGGGCATCAAGCCCTTCGTCGAGCTGGGGTTTACGCCGGAGGCGATGAAGACCTCGGATAACAGCATCTTCTACTGGAAGGGCAACACCTCGCACCCGGATCCCGCGCGCTGGCAAGGGCTGGTCGACGCCTTCGTGCGGCACTTGCAGCAGCGCTACGGCAAGGAGGAAGTCCGCAGCTGGTTCTTCGAAGTCTGGAACGAGCCGAACCTGGACGGCTTCTGGGAAAAGGCCGACCAGCCGGCCTACTTTGCGCTGTACGACCTGACGGCGCGCACCATCAAGGCGATCGACCCGCAACTGCGCGTGGGCGGGCCGTCGACCGCGGGCGCGGCCTGGGTGCCGGAATTCCTCGCGCATACCCAGAAGAGCGGGGCGGCGGTCGACTTCATCACCACCCACACCTATGGCGTGGACGGCGGCTTCCTCGACGAGGACGGCAAGAGCGACACCAAGCTGTCGGCATCGAAGGACGCCATCGTCGGCGACGTGCGCAAGGTGCGCAAGGAGATCGAAGCGTCCTACCTGCCCAAGCTGCCGCTGTATTTTACGGAGTGGAGCACCAGCTACACGCCGCGCGACCCTGTCCACGATGCCTACCTCAGCGCCGCCTACATCCTGTCCAAGCTGAAGGCGATCGAGGGCCTGCTGCAGGGCATGAGCTACTGGACCTACTCCGACCTGTTCGAGGAACCGGGGCCGCCGACCGCACCCTTCGAAGGCGGCTTCGGCCTGATGAACCCCCAGGGCATCCGCAAGCCGGCCTGGTTCGCCTACAAATACCTGCACCAGCTGGGCGAGCGCGAGCTCAAGACGCCGGATGCGCAAAGCTGGATCACGCGCGACGCCAACGGCGGCGTGCAGGTGCTGGCCTGGGATTTCCAGACCCCGGACCAGGGCGGCAAGAGCAACCGGCCCTATTAC
>Ga0265797_10008873_pt1 | contig 13250 bp, 10 predicted proteins | sample P2T30metagenome_FD_192433 | JGI IMG/M metagenome (GOLD analysis project Ga0265797, IMG submission 192433) | Plant litter microbial communities from East Loma Ridge, Irvine, California - P2 T30 | ecosystem: Environmental > Terrestrial > Plant litter > Unclassified | place: USA: California... | reverse complement strand
GAAGTGGTTCACGCCCAGGATCAGGCCGATGCCAAGCGGGTTAACCCCGACCATCGCGCAGATCATCGCCACCACCGGCAGCGAGCCCGACGGCACGCCGGCCGTGCCGATCCCGCCAAGGATGCAGACGGCCATGACCATGATCTGCTGGCCGATGCTCAGGTCCACACCGAAGAACTGCGCCAGGAAGATCACCGTCACGCCCTCGAACAGCGCGGTGCCGTTCTGGTTGGCGGTTGCGCCGACGGTCAGCACGAAGCGCGACACCTTCTGCGGCAGGCCCATCTCATCGGCCACGCGCAGCGCGGTCGGCAGGGTCGCGTTGCTGGAGGCGGTGGAGAACGCCATCACCGTCGCTTCCTGGGTATCGCGGAAGAATGCCAGCGGCGAGCGTCCGGACAACCACACCGCCACGCCGTAGCTGACCACCATGTGCAGGCCCAGCGCCAGTACCACCACCCCGACGTAGGCGCCCAGCCGGATCAGCAGTTCGAAGCCGAACAGCGCGGCCAGGTTGAACATGAAGCAGGCCACCGCATACGGCGCCAGGCGGATGACCAGGTTGATCAGGGTCATCGAGACTTCGAACACGCCTTCGATGGCACGCCGCAGCGGGGCGACCTTTTCATCGTCGGTCAGCACCATGCCGATGCCGAACATCAGCGCGAAGAACATCAGCGAGAGGATCGCCCCATTGCTGGAAGCGGCCGCCACGATGTTGCTCGGCACGATCGACAGCAGCATGTCCATGCCCTTGGGCTGGCTGCCGGCACCGGCCACGATTTCCTTTGAACGCTCCAGGTTCTCGGCCAGGATCTGGTTGGCCATGGCCGGGTCCACGCCCACGCCGGGCTTGAGCACGTTCACCAGCACCAGGCCGATCGCCACCGCGATGCTGGACAGCACGATGGTATAGGCCAGGGTCTTCCAGCCGATCCGGCCGAGCGCGCGGATGTCGCCCATCTCCGATACGCCCATCACCAGCGCGGAGAAGATCAGCGGCACGATCAGCATGAAGATCAGGTTGAGGAACAGGCCGGAAGCGGGCGTGGTGATGTAGTGCATCAGCCACTTCGCCGCGTCCATCAGTGCCGGCATCTGCGCACCCAGCGCATGCACCACCAGACCCAGCACCAGGCCGATGGCGAAGCCGATGCCCATCTTCCAGTGCAGAGGCATCTTTTTCTTCGCGGGGCTGGCTGCTGTCATCGGCTCGGTATCCTGGGAAATGAGGGTCACTGTAGCAAAGCGCCCCGCGGCTCCGTCTTGCCGATCACGGCGGCGGCGGGTACAGCGGCGGCAGTCCAGTCTGCGTCGAGGTTACCGGGGCCGACCAGTGCGGTCCGTCATGGAACGCTTGTTTCAGTTCCCGGCGCACGCCAGGCAGGTCACCATCGCCGGCCCAGCGCGCTTTCTGCAAGGCCTGCAGGGCCAGACGCTGGCGCTCGTCGCCCAACTTCGCCAGCACCAGTTCCAGACGCGACACACCCGCCATCGCGCACAACACCGCTGCCACGTCGGCAAAGCTTTCGGCGTCAAGGGCGCGACGCAGGTCGGCGACGCGTGGCGTTCCCTGCAACGGGCTGCCCGGCGGCGCCGGCGCCTGCCCGTTCGACGACACGCGGTGGGCGCGCCCCCGCTGCCAGCCCCACCACAGGGTCAGCAGCCACAACACCAGCAAGCCTGCCGCCAGCGCCATCCAGCCCAGCGGCTGGCCGGTGCTGGTGCCTGCGGCGGGCGAAGCAGCAGCCCCCTCGCCACCGGGCAGCGCGGCATCGGTATCCAGCGCCTGCACCGGCGGCGTTGGCTGGGCTGCCCCGCCGCTGCCGGCGGCGACCGTCAAGGTCAGCGCGGGGACGCCACTGCTGCGCGCCTGCCCGGCTTTCACGTCCCACCAGCGCATCTGGATGCCGGGCACTTCCAGCGTCCCGGCCGCGCGCGGCACGATGGAATAGCGCCGGGTGATCTTCAGCTGGGGCGAGCCGCCGCTGAAGGTTTCGTCGTACTGCGCCGGTTCGGCGAACACCTGGGCATCGCTGCCGACATCGGGCACCGGCAGGTCGGTGAACTGGGCCCGGGTCGCTCCCACCGCGATCCCTTCGATCTCCAGCGTGGCCGCTTCACCGGCGCGCGCCCGGTCCGGGGCCAGCGTGTAACGCAGGCGCAGGTCGTGCAGCGGCAGCCACGGCTGCGGCGCGTCGACCGGCTGCGCCTGCACCTGCAGGGTCTGGTCGGCCGCTGCCGCGCGCAGCCGCCCATCACCGCGCCCGCCGAAGAAATCATCGAAGAAACTGCCCGCGGTACGCCCGTCAAAGCGCGCCCCCACCACCCGCAGCGGCCCGCTGCGTTCGGGAATCAAAAGATAGCGCCGCTCGGCTACGTTGTAGCGTCGTCCGTTGACCTCGCGCACGTCGGTGCGGTCCTGGCCGATCACCTGCAGCGATGCACCTTCGGGGGTATCCAGCACCAGTGAACCAGACGCCAGCTGCGCGGCGTAGAACAACCGCACCACCACGCCCACGCTCTGCTGCACGTAAGGGCTGCTGTCATCCACCTCGGTTTCGATGAAGGCCAGCGCGCTGCCATCGTTGCGCGCCGGTGCCGCCGCAGCAACCTGCAGCTGCAGGGGCTCGGTGAACACCTGGCCAACCTGCAGCGGCGGCACCACCAGCGTGCCGCTGCGCCGGGGCGACAGTGCCACGCCATGCAGCGTGCGCGTCTGCATGCGCCCGTTGATCCACTCGACCTGGCGGCTGCGGTTCTGGTTGCTGAGTTCAAAATCGGCGCCCAGCGGGGTCAGCACCGGCGAGGCGGCCGAATCGGACTGGATGTTCAGGGTGACCGTGTCGCCAAGGGAAACCTGGGCGCGATCCAGCCACGCACGGGTCTGTGCCGATGCCACGTGCGGCACGCAGAGCACCATGGCAAGCAACCACGGCAGCAGGCGCGCGATAACCGATGGGAAGACGGTGCGTGTCATGGTCCTTCCTGTTTCCTGCGTTCGTTTTCCAGCTGGAACTTGGCGCGCAGCAGGTCGCCCGGCCGGTCCGGCACGCGCCGCATCCAGGCTTCGACCGCCTGCTGCTGCTCGCGCTGCTGTGGCGTGCGGCCATCATTGCGCTGCGCGGGCTGCTTTGCCTGCTTGCCCTGCTGCACCGCCTGCTGCATGCGCTGGCGCTGTTCTGCGTCGGCGCGCGCCTGCGCCTGCGGATCGACAGGCGGCGGCGGCGGCGCCTCGCCCGATCCCGGCTTGTCTGATGGCGCGCCCGCTGGCGGCGGTGGCTGGGCAGGATCACCCGGCTTCGGGGACCCCTTGCCCGCCGAAGACGGCTGGCCGGACGATGGCGGCTGCGCCTGGCCCTGGCCTTGCGGTGGCGGCTTGCTCTTTCCCGATTGCGATGGCGGGGACTTTCCGTCCTTCGGCGAAGGCGGCGGCTTGCGCTTGCGCGCGGCATCGACCACCGCCCGGTTGGCCACGGCATCGGGCATCCCCGGGCGCTGGCTCAAGGCATGGTCGTAAGCCTGCACCGCGCCATCGAGGTCGCCCTGGCGCGCACGCGCATTGCCGAGGTTGTACCAGCCTTCGGCCGTCTGGACGCTTTCAAACGTGCGCGCGGCAGTGTCGAAATCGCCGGCGTGGTAAGCCTGCACGCCCTGCTCCAGTTGCTGCTGGCGGCGCTGGTCATCGCGCAGCCAGAGGCTGGAACGGGCACCGGCCTGCGGGGCGGGCGCCGCTGTGGCCTGCGCCAGCACGGGCGCTGGCTGCAGCCCAACGGCCCCGATAAGCAGCAGCACCGACAACACCGCGCTGCGCCGCCGGAAGGCCAGCAAGGCAAGCAGCATCAGCGGTGGCAGCAGCCAATAGCCCTGGTCCAGCCACTGGCGCACGGCACCATGCTCGCTTTCGCCCGCCGAACGGTCGGCGCGCAGCAGATCCAGTGCGCGCAGGTCGGTCGTGTCGCTGGCCAGCCGCTGGTAGCGCCCGCCACCGGCATCGGCCAGGCGGCGCAGGCTGGCTTCGTCCAGCGCGGCGTTGGCAATCTGGCCGCGGCTGTCCCGGTAGGCCGCTCCGGTCGTTGTACCCAGCCCGATCACCGATACCTGCACGCCCTGGCTGCGTGCCTGGCGCGCCGCTTCGATGGCGGCCGCGTCGGCGCTGTCGGTCAGCAGCAGCACCTGGCCGGCACGCAGGCCACTGCGTTGCAGCAGCTGGGTGGCCCAGTCCAGCGCGCGGTCGGTGCGCTGGCCATCGGCCGGCATCACCTGTGGAGACAGCGCATCCAGGTACAGCCCGATGTTGGCCACGTCATCAGTGAGCGGCGCCACGGTGTAGGCATCGTCGGCATACACCACCAGCGCCAGTTGGCCGCCTTCGCGTTGCTGCAGCAGGCTGGCGAGTTTGGCGCGCGCCTGCAGCAGCCGCGACGGCGGCAGATCGGTAGCGGTGATGCGGGTGGACAGATCCAGTACCACCACCAAGGGTGACTGCGGTTGCAACAGTGGCTGGGCCTGCTGCTTCCACCCCGGGCCCGCCAGCGCCAGTACGGCCAGCGTCCAACCCAGCAGCACCGTCCACGGCCAGCGCCGTGCGCCCTTGCCGCTGGCCTGCAGCAGGTGCGGCAACAGGTGGGGATCCACGGCCTGCTGCCAGCGTCCGGCATCGCGCCCGCGGCGCCATGCCCACAGCGCGATGAACGGCAGCACGCACAGCGCCCACAGCAGCTGCGGACGGGCCCAGTGGAGCGCAGCAAGCAGGTCCAGGTTCATGAGCGACGTCCCGGCCACAGCCAGGCCGATGCGCCCAGCAGCATCGCCAATCCAAGCGCCCAGAAATACACCTCGTTACGCGGTCGCAGCGCCGGCCCCTTGGCGGTCACCGGCTCCAGCCGGTCCAGTTCGGCATAGATGCCGGCCAGCTCGGCGGTGTCGCGCGCGCGGAAGAAGCGCCCGCCGGTGCGCTCGGCGATCTGCCGCAGGGTAGCCTCGTCCACGGGATCCTGGCCCTGGCCGAGGTCCATGCCGAACAGCTTCATGCCACCGTCCCCACCAAATGCCACCGGGTAGACCCGCACCTGCTCGGTGGCCGCCAGGTCCGCCGCGCGCAGCGGCGAAAGGACGCCGGCATTGCTGACGCCATCGGTGAGCAGGATCAGGACGCGCTGGCCCTCGGGCTGGTCACGCAGGCGTTTCACGGCCAGCGCGATCGCATCGCCAATGGCGGTCTCGCGGCCGGCCAGTCCAACCACCGCATCACCCAGTTGCTCGCGCACGCTGGCCAGGTCGGCGGTGATCGGGGTCAGGGCATAGGCGCGATCGCCGAATACCAGCAGGCCGACACGATCGCCGGCACGACGATCCAGGAAATCGGCCAGCACCGCCTTCGCCGCGACCAGCCGCTCCACCACCTGCCGGCCCAGCACCATGTCCGGCTCGCCCATGCTGCCGGACACGTCCATGGCCAGCATCAATTGCCGCGCCTGGGTAGGCGGACTGACCGCTTCGCCGAGCAGCTGCGGACGCGCCAGCGCAACGCACAGACAGCACCAGCCCAGCCACAGCAACAGGCGATGGATGCGCGCGCCGTCGCGGCCATTGCCACCGGCGATCTCCTGCAGCTGCCGTGCCGACCACGGCACGCGCAGCGCGGCGCCTTCGGACGCCACGCGGCGTGGCCACCAGCGCATCAGCCACGGCAACGGCAAGGCAAGCAGCGCCCATGGCCACGCCAGCAGCAGGTCCGGCCACGGCCAGCCGGGAAGGGTCATCGGGAACGCTCCCGCAGCAGCGCGACATACCGCGCGCGCGCCCAGCGTTCGAACGTGGCCAGCTGCGCTGCATCGATCACGGGCTGGTAAGCGCCCTGCAGCAGCAGGTCGCGTTGCGCCGGCGCAAGCGCACTGGCGGGATCAAGCACCTGCAACCACGCCTCACCCTGCAGCAGTTCGCTGCCGGGGCGGCTTTCGCGGGCGGCACGCCGCAGCAGCTCCACCAGCGCGGCAAGCCGCAGTGGGCCTTCGCCCGCCGTCTGCAGCTCTGCATCGAACTGCCGCTGCCACGCCCGTTCGCGGCGAAGCCGGCGGGCGCGCAGCAGTACGGGTATCGCCACCAGCACCAGCACCGCGGCGGCGATCAGCCACCAGCCGGGCGCAGGCGGCCACAGACTGGGCGCCGGTGGCAGGTGCACATCACGCAGGGGCAGGTTCGCACTCATGCCACGACCTCGCGCACCGCAGGTGCCAACCAGCCACTGCTCGGGGCATCGGTTGAGATCACATGGGTCGTCACCCGGCGCGTGGCCAGGCTGTCCTGCAGCTGCTGCAGCGGCGCGGCGAAATGGCCCTGCCAGTGCGCGCGCACCTGCGCGCTGCGCAGGTCCACGCGCACACGGCTGCGCTCTGCGATGAAATCCAATGCGTCGGTGGGCGGCTGCATTTCCAGCGGATCCACCAGCAGCAGCACGTCCACCTGGTGATGCAGGGCCAGCGCGGACCAGCGCGCGAGCGGAACCGCGGCGGCGCGCAGCGGGTCGGCCAGCACCAGCAGGCGCGCGCCCGGCCGCAGCACGCGCGTGGCCTGCTGCAGCGCGTGCTCCAGCCCGGCATCTTCAGCCTGTGGCGCCGCATACCAGCGGCTCAATGCATCGAGCACGCGCAGCACGCCACGCGTTCCGCCGGCTGGCGGAATCGGAGCTTCGTGCAGGCTGCCGCGCAGCGCCGCGACGCGGTCACCGCGACGCTGCGCCGACCACGCCGCCACCGCGCCCACGCGTGCGGCCTGGACCGACTTGAAGCGGGTGCGCGTGCCGAAGTACAGCGCCGGATCGGTATCGGCGACGATCAGCGTGACCCGCTCGCGTTCGGCCTGGAACAACTTGGTATGGGTGCGGCCACTGCGTGCGGTCACCCGCCAGTCGATATGCCGCGCGTCATCGCCGGCGACATACTCGCGTGATTCGGCGTACTCCATGCCACGCCCGCGCAGCGGCGATGGCGCCTGTCCGGCCTGGCCGATGCGCCCACGCTTCGGCGCCGGCGGGCGGACCGCCGTGCCGCGCAGGGCTACCAGTTCGGCGAGGGTGGGCACCAGCCCATCACCGTGCAGCAGATCGGGGGAATCAACGGCCATCGTGGTCAGGGGGCCGGTACCTTGGCCAACAGCTCCTGCACCAGCCGTTCGCCATCCCAGCCTTCTGCAAGCGCCTCGTAGCTGGGCAGCACGCGGTGGCGCAGCACGTCGGCGGCGATCGCGCGCACATCGTCGGGGGTGACGAAGTCACGCCCGGCCAACCAGGCACGCGCCCGCGCGCAGCGCTCCAAGGCGATGGAACCACGCGGGCTGGCGCCCCAGGCGATGCGACGCGCCAGTGCAGCGTCGTAGCGGGCAGGCTGCCGCGAGGCCAGCACCAGCTCGACCAGATAGCGTTCCAGCGGCGGCGCCATGTGCAGATCCAGCACTTCGCGACGCGCCTGGTGCACATCTTCCAGCGGCATCCGCCGCGGCGGTTCCGGGGCTGCATCCAGCGCACCGCGCGCGCGTTCACGGGCCAGCCGCAGGATCTCGGTCTCGGCGCCTTCGTCCGGATAGCCGATGCGGACATACATGAGGAAACGATCAAGCTGCGCTTCCGGCAGCGGGAACGTGCCTTCCTGTTCGATCGGGTTCTGCGTGGCCATCACCAGGAACAGCGGCGGCAGCGCATAGGTGTGGCGGCCGACGGTGACCTGGCGCTCGCCCATCGCTTCCAGCAGCGCGGACTGCACCTTGGCCGGGGCGCGGTTGATCTCGTCGGCCAGCAGGATGGGATGGAAGATCGGACCGGGCACGAACTCGAAGCGGCCCTCCTGCGGGCGCCAGATTTCGGTGCCGGTGAGGTCGGCCGGCAGCAGGTCGGGGGTGAACTGCACGCGGGAAAACTCAGCGTCCAGCCGGCTGGCCAGCGCACGGATGGCAGTGGTCTTGGCCAGCCCGGGCGCGCCTTCCACCAGCAGGTGGCCATCGGCCAGCAACGCGATCAGCAGGCGTTCGACCAGCTCGGCCTGGCCGACGATTTCACTGGACAGCGCAGTGCGCAGGGCCTGGAAGTCAGCGTGCAGGCGCGAGGCATTGCTGCCTGCGGTGAGGGTGGGGGGAACGACGGGGATCTGATTCATCGTGCTTGGACCAGCACCGGTGGATTCCGGTTCCCCATCATCGCAGGGGTCGGTCATGAATGTGATCAAGATTGGATGAATGGTGGATCGAGCGGTGGGACCCCTCGCGGATGCTTGGGGTCGAGCTGCAGTTGGGGTAGGCCGGGCGATGGGGCTGTGCGGGGGACGGCAAGAGCTGCCCCTCCGGGGTCCGGCCCAGCCGCTGGGCGGCTGTGCGTTCGGGCGCTTGCGAAGCCGTGCTTCGCAAGCAAAGCGCCCTCACCCATGCGGGCCTCGTTTCGCGCCATCCATGGCGCTCAACGCCCCCGCCCAGCCCCACCGCCCGGCGCCCTGACTGGTTCCGGGGGCCGCCCGCCACGTAATGAAAGAAGGAAAAGCGGTAGCGCCGACCCATGGTCGGCGGCTCTTTATCCGTTCACCTGAAACATTCCGCCGACCATGGGTCGGCGCTACCAGGGCCGCATGTTCCATGGCCACCCCGCCCCGCCAACACACAGCCCTGCAGCTTTTGACGTTGACGCTGATGTTCTTAAAGGTGACGCAGATCCTGCCGCAGGGTCGCCACGCAGCGACGACTTACCTCCAACGGCTGCTTGCCGTGCCGCAGTACCGCCTGCACCTGCCCGGCCGTGCCGCGGCGCAGTTCGATCAGCTCGTGCCGCGCCACCAGGCAATTGCGGTGGATGCGCACGAAACGCGCAGCGAACTCTTCTTCCAGCGACTTCAGCGATTCCTCGATCAGGTCTTCGCCACGTGCATGGTGTACCACCACGTACTTTTCCTCGGCCTGCAGATAGTGGATGTCTTCCACCGGAATCAAACGCAGGCCACCGCGCAGGCGCGCGCACAACACGGTGCGTGCACGGCCATCGCCGTTGCCCTGCGCGTCGCCGCGCCCGGCCAGGAAAACACGTGCGCGCTCGATCGCTGCCGCCAGCCGTTCCGGCCGCACCGGCTTCATCAGGTAGTCGATCGCCGCCGCTTCAAAGGCCGACAACGCATGCGCATCGTAGGCGGTGCAGAACACCACCGCCGGGCGCGGTTCGAAGGTCGCAAGATGCCGCGCGGTCTCCAGCCCATCCAGCCCGGGCATGGCGATATCCAGCAGCACCAGGTCCGGCTGCAGCTCCGCACAGGCGTGCAGCGCCTGCTCGCCATTGGCCGCTTCAGCCACCACGGAAACATCGGGAAGATCGGCCAGCAGCGACTGCAGGCGCTCACGCGCCAGCGGTTCGTCATCTGCGATCACTACCCTCACGGCGCGCTCCCCTCATCGAACCGGTATGGCGATGCGGCATTCATAGTAGCCCCCGCTCCAGCCTGCCGTCATCCGCGCGGCCGGACCGAAGCGCCAGGCCAGCCGGTGGGCGATGTTGTGCAGGGCGTGCCCGGTGCCGCGTGACAGCGACAAGGCCGGTGCGCTGGGGTCCGGTGCCGGATTGCGGATCAGGATCTGCAGCACGCCATCCACGCAGGCCAGCTCCAGTTCGATCAGGCCCCCTTCGGGCAATCGCGATATGCCGTGCAACACCGCGTTTTCGACCAGCGGCTGCAGCACCAGGCGCGGCATCGGCTGCTGCCAGGGCAGTTCGGCAGGTCGCTGCCAGCGCACCTGCAGACGTTCGCCCAGCCGCAGCGATTCGATGGACAGGTAGCGCTCGGCCAGCTCGCATTCTTCATGCAGCGTCGAATCGCCCTCGCCCGCACCCAACGCGGCGCGGAACAGATCGGAAAGGTCGAGCACCGCGCGTTCGGCCACCACGGCATCGCGCCGTACCAGGCTGGCGATGAGGTTCATGCTGTTGAACAGGAAATGCGGGCGGATGCGTGCCTGCAGGGCATCGGCTTCGGCACGGGCCTGCGCCTGCACCTGCGCCGCCCAGCGGTCGCTGACATAGAAGTAGCGCAGCGCCACCGCGCTGATCAGTGCGGTGGTGGCCGCACTGCCCAGGGTGAACCGCCAGAAGCCGATGCCGTTGGCGAAGTCATCACCGAGTGCCGCATACAGGGCATGGATGATGCCCGCGCCGATGACCGCGATCACCGCCGTCAGCGCGATGGCTGCCACCGATCCCGGTAGCGCAGGCAGGGTCGAAAGCAGCTTGCGAAGCCCACACAGCGCCACGGTGACCGCCAGCGCCAGCCACAGCGCAAAACCACTCGCCGACAGCAGCCGGCCCACGCTCCAGTGGCGCCCGTCGTCAGGCGCCAGCGCCAGCACCACCACCACCAGCAACGCCAGCCCGCACATCGCGGCAAGCCGCGGCAGGCGGCACAGTTCGGGCATCCAGGGGGTGGCGGCAGGCGTGCTCATGGGTCAGCCAGCCTGCAGGCGGGTCTGCAGCCAGTCTGCGAGTGCACTGATCTCTTCGCCACACACCTGGTGGGCCATCGGATAGGACTGCCACTGCACCTCCACGCCCAGCGTGCGCAGCGTGGCGGCGGTGTGTTCGGCCACCTGCAGCGGAATCACCGGATCCTGCGTGCCGTGCGCCATGAACACCGGCACCTGCACGGCGCCATCGATGCGCGCGGCGGTTTCGGCTTCGGGCAGGTAGGTGGACAGCGCGATCAGCCCGGCCAGCGGCGCGGTACGTTGCAGGGCAGCGGTCAGGATCACCGCCCCGCCCTGCGAGAAGCCCGCCAGGAAGATGCGCTCGGCCGGAATGCCACGGTCGATCTCGCGCTGGATCAGCGCATCCAGTTCAACCACCGAGGCACGCACACCGTCCATGTCCGCACGCGAACGGAAGTCCATGCCGACGATGTCGTACCAGCCGCGCATCGGCACGCCGTTGTTGATGGTGATCGGACGTACCGGCGCATGCGGGAAGACGAAGCGCAGCGCCGGCCAGCCCGGACGCACCAGCTCGGGCACGATCGGGGCGAAGTCGTTGCCGTCCGCACCCAGTCCATGCAGCCAGATGACTGCCCATTGCGGCGATGCGCCGGTTTCCTGTTCCACCGTCTGCAGCATGTTGCGGCTCCTCTGTATCGAAGCCGCATTATGCGCGACTCAGTACAGCGGCGGCTTCGACAGCGCTTCGCGGCGCAGCTGCGCGGCACGCACCAGCACGTCCGGCGGGTCGCGTTCTTCCGGGATGTCCATCAGCTTCAACCGGCGCAGCCAGCTGCCCGGACCGCGCGAAGAGGTCAGCGCCACCACCGGGATGGACAGCATCATGCCGATCACCACCGGGGCCATCCAGGCCGCCAGCGCCGGCGAAACCGCCCAGGCCAGCACGCCCATGAAGGCGCCGAACAGGCTCAGGCCACCGTAGGCCTTGACCAGGGCGAACCAGTCCACGCGGCCATCGTCGCGCTGCTGGGCATCCCAGCCCGAATCCTTGCCCGCCAGCACTTCGGCCACGCCGCGCGACTGCACGTACATCACCACCGGGGCCATCAGCGCGGCCAGCACGGTTTCCAGCAGCATGGCGATGAACATCCGCACCGCACCGCCACAGCCGCGGCGGCAGGCCGGCTCAAGCAGGGTGGCCAGGTAGCCGAGGATCTTCGGCATCAGCAGCACGCCCATGGTCACCGCGAACAGCCGCACCACGTGGGTTTCGTCCTGGGTGCGCCAGTAGACACTGGGCGAAAGGTGCAGCACGCCGTTGAGGTCGATACCCTCCTGGAACAGCGGGATGGCGATGCCGATCAGCATCAGCATCGCCCACATCGGGGCGGTGAAATAATGGCCGATGCCGATCAGCATGTGCACCCGGCTGATCCAGTGCAGGCCGCGGCTGCCGACGATCTTGCCGTGCTGCAGGTTGCCCTGGCACCAGCGGCGGTCGCGCACCATCATGTCGGTCAGCGTCGGCGGGCCTTCTTCGTAGCTGCCTTTCAGGTAGGGCACCATGTGCGCGGCCCAGCCACCGCGACGCATCAGCGCCGCTTCCACGAAGTCGTGGCTGAGCACGTGGCCACCGAACGGCTCCTGCCCGGGCAGCGCGGGCAGGCCGGCATTCTCGGCGAAGGCCACGGTGCGGATGATCGCGTTGTGGCCCCAGTAATTGCTCTCCGCGCCGTGCCACCAGGCCACGCCGCGGGCGATCACCGGGCCGTACACGCGGCCGCCGAACTGCTGCATGCGCGAGAACAGCGTGCGGCCGCCGACCACCACCGGCAGGGTCTGGATGATGCCCACGTCCGGGTTGTGTTCCATGCCCGCGGCGAGGCGGACGATGGTGTCGCCGGTCATCAGGCTGTCGGCGTCCAGGATCAGCATCTGCGGATAGTCGCCACCGAAACGGCGCACCCAGTCGGCGATGTTGCCGGCCTTGCGCCCGCCGTTGTCGGCACGGCGGCGATAGAACAGATGGTCGTGCGCATCCAGCGTTTCGCGCAGTTCGGCGAATACCTGCTCTTCGGCATGCGAGATGTCTTCGCGGCGCGTATCGCTGAGCACGTAGAAATCAAAGTTGGCCAGCTGGCCGGTGGCCGCCACCGATTCGTAGATCGCCTGCAGGCCGGCCAGCAGCCGCCGCGGGTCTTCGTTGTAGGTGGGCATCAGCAACGCGGTACGCGTATGCAGCTGCGGCAGCGGCTCGTCCGGGTCGATGCCCAGCCGGTAGCCGCGATCGAACACCGCGGTCAGGAAGCCGGCCACGGCACTGGCGAAGGCCAGCGCGATCCAGCCGAACAGGCCCACGAACAGCACCAGCAGGCAGGCCTCCAGCACGCTGACCCCGTTCGGCGACAGCACCCGCCACATCATCACGGTGGCCGCAGCGGTCATCAGTGCGGTGCCGCCGAACAGGTAGGCACGGCGCAGCCCGATCAGGCGCGGCGAGGTACGGTGGCGGCGGATCTTCAGCTCGCCCCGGTGCAGTTCCTGTTCGGGCATGGGCAGCGGCGAGCCGCCATCGGGCAGCATCGCCAAGCCTGCATCAAGCCGGACGCGGGTGGGGGTCTCAGTCATCCAGGTTACCTCGCGTCAACGCGCAGGCCTGCCGTGCTGCCTGCGCAACACGATCCATCCCACGCTTCCCCGTTCCGCACATCGCGCTTCAGGGCCCGCAACCGATCTCTCTCATTACAGGAGCCCACGAATCGCTCACCCGGTAGATTCAAAAATTGCGCCTCAGTCTAGGT
>Ga0265797_10008872_pt1 | contig 13251 bp, 17 predicted proteins | sample P2T30metagenome_FD_192433 | JGI IMG/M metagenome (GOLD analysis project Ga0265797, IMG submission 192433) | Plant litter microbial communities from East Loma Ridge, Irvine, California - P2 T30 | ecosystem: Environmental > Terrestrial > Plant litter > Unclassified | place: USA: California... | reverse complement strand
TCGCTACCAGTACCTCCAACATCCTTCAGCAAGCAGAAGGATTTATCTTTTGGGCCCACCTTACTGCTCTCGAGTGTGAAGTCATGAACTCTCGTGATAGCAGCAGTTCTAGCACGTATATTCAGGACATCAAGCGCATCGCGGAGACTCACCTCGATAGAGCCAAGGCTTTGTGCACAAGATATCCTGGACAGACAAGCAGCATCGTAGCCGAGATGGAAGACGTCCGTCGTGTTCTGGTCGAAACTGGGTACCAGAGTCAGATGAAGATGGTGGTGGCTGCCATGCAGGGAGAGTTCAGTGGCACTGGACATTGGTACAGGTGTGAGAACGGACACCCGTTCACAGTGGGTGAATGCGGCATGCCTATGCAGGTTGCACGCTGCCCTCAGTGCGACGCCCCCATTGGTGGGTCAAACCATCGCCCAGCTGCCGGAGTCGTGCATGCTAGTGATATCGAGCGAGATTTTGGGAGCATGCAGATCCGGGGTTAGTTCTAGCATCACCAGCGGTGTAACGCCGCAACGTGACATGACTCTTATTCATGCAAGCGAGTTCGAGATACAATCAAAAAATGAGAAGCCATTTCACAAGTGATCTCGACACAGAATTTTGCACTACCATGGTCAGTTGTTTCGCCCTTCCAGATAAAAATAGTCTTGAGCACAATCGATCGCATGAGTCACAACCACGCATCTTTTACTCCGCGCACTCACGGTACAAACATCCGGCTCAAAAAGGGTGAAGCACAAGAGATCCATAAAATTAAAATAATCCTCGAAATAGTAAGGTGCGGCAAGATTTCGTGGCACATTCCTGCAATGTCAGACTGTACCTGTGCTGCCCAAACAAGCTTCGAGATCTGGGGGCTTCTCGCCAATGGCGATCTCGATATTGACATTGTACAATTGTTACTACATTGTGTGTTCCCCCTCCCTTCTTCTTCAACACCAATAAAACACGCTCGTTCATTCAAAGAAAAAAAAAATAGAAGATTTAGGGGACCTGGTTCAAGCGAGATGCAGCTGCCAGTATGCGCTGTTCAGCCAGTATGCAAAGTTCGCCGATGCTGTTTGATGCTAGCGGACCTGGCTAGCGTTTTGGATGGCCCATGTATTTACAGCAACAGCGAAAAAGCTCTGGTCGGATTTTGAGATGGTCGGCGTATTGGCATTAGAACTGTTTCGCTCGAATTCTCTAGCAGACAAAGTATACGTCGCAAGCAGATTGCAAATTTTCACGAGACGACGAATGTGATCAGACAATGATTCTGCGGATGAAATGTAATTCGGCAGCTGATTAAACACAGCCCATGTTGCAGGCATCAGGCCGTACTCGTGCTTCTAGGGTGATGATATTTCTCGTTGTCCATCTCCTTTTCAGCCCCGGTGGGGCAAGTCGCGTTGCTCGCTACAGTGTTCTCAGCGATGTCGGAGGACATTCTGTCTTTGGGACGCTTGCAAAGCCGTAACGGGTTGCATCGCGAGCCTCATCTTGTTCATCTTACTCTGCACGACCTTTTCACGAGTCGGCGCGCATGTAGCCAAGAGCTGCTCCATCCCTGCAAAGCGTAGACGATTCATGACTGCATCGAAGGCGGCACCTTTCTTGGGCAGAAGTTTGTACCAACTTTCAGTATTAGTATAGGCGATGCTGTGATTAAGAGTTCATCAATACGTACTTTGTTTCAGGGAGATCGCATCCCAGCACAAAGCAGATTCCAACGCCCATATTCGCTTCGATGTTGAGGTACCGGCTTCCACGGTTCAGCATTTCTTCGACATGCTTTTGAATGCCGACGGGTGTACCTCCTGCCATGCCAATCTGTATGGCAGATGCGAAAGCCGTGACTTGAGGCCGGTCAAGTTCCCTGTACATCAATTCGAGGACAATGCACGCCATGCGTTGGGCTATGCGGGACTAACAGTCACCGCTCCTAGCATTCATATAGAATGCAACCAATTCGCCGGTCGCAGAGGTTCCCCAGAATGGTTCCATCGGGTACTTCCAAAAGGATCCCGGGTCATTAGCCCAGTTTTGCAGGTGGGTTTCGAGCAGCTGGCGGGTCAATGGATCCGGTCCTTCATACGAACCATAATTCTGGATCTCCCATTGCTCGCGCTCGACTTTCGTGTTGATCTTAAATCTCACTGCCAGGAATTTCTCGGGTTGCTCCTTCTGCATCGTGTGAAGGGTTTCCATGACTTGTTCGATGATGTGAGATTCCTATCATGAGCGAGAGATCGTCAGTAGCTGTTCTCTCATGCTGTGAGACAGAAAGATAGATACTTGATACACGAGCTGGGAAGCAAAGTTGGATGTAGACATGATGCTGTTTCGCGCTTGCCAGTACTCTGAGTAGTCCCGCCAACAATGATTGCCGTGAGGATGCTCTGATCGTTTTATCATCGGAAGCTCGCTACGACAAGTCTGGTTGCGACAGCTTACAGTCAACGAGCTCGTAAAGATAGCCAGCGCATATGTCCTAAGGTGAGCCGTACACGTGCATGCATAAGTCGTGCAGCGATCATGTATGGCACTAATGCAGCCAGCATGCACAAAGATTCGGCGGAACGAATATCATATTCTCGGCATGCTTCATGTGCGCCAGCGGCATCGGATGTGTTTTCGTGGCCCCGTGCTTTTGTCAAATGTCGCGGGCCTGTTTCGGACAAGTAAAACCGAGCACTATCAGCAGGTGAACTTGGAATGCAATTTCTCCCATTTTTGATTTAGTCCTGTATAGGATGTTAAAAGTGTTGTTGATGGCCTTTCGTGTCAAAAGCTTCAGCAGTGATCATGTACAAAGAATATCTTTGAAGATGGATGCTGTCAATTACCTTTCAAATTGAGTCAGCTAGGACTAACCAACGTGCACCGTGTGTGATACACCTGACCTCTGCCCTGTAGCACTACCTCGATTGTGAAGCATTCACTGCTGCTAGCACATCCGCGCTAAAGCGCAGACTGATACTTTAGTTCGACCTTTTTTTGGCGAAAGTGACGTGCCACACACCTTCCATGACTTCGTGACATGCACCCAGTCACAATCAAAATAAGTGTAGGATCTGCCTTTTTCATGTACATGTTAGCGCTCAGAGGTATGTACGCAGGATTTGGTAGTCCGATGCATCGATGCCCAATACGAGCTGCAAGTCCGCCAAACCAGTTGTGCCACCCAACGAGATCGTCATACAGCAGCAGGAAAGAGCTCTTACCTTGGCCAGGCTACAGTCTTTGTCTTCGCCGAAGTGGGGGGAATTCCGAGCCTGGTTCAGCCACAGTCCCGACGGCTTGCAGTGTCCGGTCTTTTCGCTTCGACACTCAGATTGCTGACCAGTATCTAGCAGCCCCAAACTGCTCTTCCAGGTGCACCCAGGGGAAGGACGCCGGCAATACCGCCGGGTCTCCACCATGCGATCCGATGACTGTCAGTCCTGTACGAGACTCGCCACTCGCGAACCACACGCGCTGTGTGTCGAGTGCATGGTGACACCCCAACCCTAACCCTATCCAACTCTTATTATTGACGACTTCCGTATCACACTCAGTCCGTCTACGTCACTCACGAAAGTACATCTGTACAATTGAAGTTGGCGAGAGATAGAAAAGGATTTTTTCGTTGCTCACTACTTCGCATCAAAGAGATAGGGATATGTTGTGGCCTCTTGTCTGACTCGAAAACCGACGCGTGTCCACTTCGTGAACTGCCGAAGTTGGTCATGGCAAAATTGGAAGTAACCTCCAAGCAAGGCAGACGACGAGTAGGCAGGTGACTATTTAGATGTGTTCGATTCATGTATGAGAGGCTTGCAAATCAGCAATTGGGTGAATGAACGAACAACATTTGCACCCGTCAAAACACATAGTTTTTCCCACCACTTGTATGAAAATGATGTGCTGTGCCAAGTAAATGTCATCGGTCGTCCAAATTTCAGGACCTACCAAGATCCCACCCAGTAGAGCCCAATTGTATGGAGTTGAAGACGGTCGGCAAAGAAGCAGAGAGATCTGTTGTAGAGTCGAAAAGTCGCTGCCGGGTGACAATTGCGCCGCACGAAAGCTCTTCCTTGATCTTTCGTTTGACCACATTGGCCAGACCAAGAATCGGGTCAGTACTGCATTCTGACACACCGATGCTATCACGTCCTGTCGTACGAGGTGGAGACCACTTTACCCAGACGTTGTTGTGGCAAGGCCTCTCCTCGATGTTCAAGGGGTGATTGGCCATATAGACTCCGCAGCAGAAGCAGGAAGGTTTGCTGCATCCAATGTATCGCTTCCCGTGAGCGAACTGCAAGCTTCGACGGTGGAACAGATCCAGTATGGTCATCTCCGCATGAACAGAAGTCCTGAATTTGAGGCTTTCCCACCTCTTTGCATAAACTTCCAAGAGTGGAAGCCATTTTGACTCACACGATCTCGGTGCTTCCTCAACGCCCGCTCTAATGAGAGAAGCGACCATTGCATCCTTGGCGTCTCGTCGGACTGAACCGTCGAGAATGGTCGATTGTTGAGGTAATCGCTGCCGAATCTCGATGGGATATTGAAGTACATCATGAGAATTCATCGCCTGGACGACAAAACTGGCTGACTTTGCCCACGAGGCTACGCGTCCGAGATAATGGCGCACTTGACGGCTCGTGGAATCACTTGGATTTTGCGTGATGTAATCTTTGAGTTCACGATAGTCTTGGCTGGATCGTAGACGATATGCTTCCATCGAAGCATCTTTGTGAGTCGTCGTCTCCAATACCCTGCGGAAAGCCCTGACCGAAATTGCGTCTATTGAGTCAGCAGGGTAACACTGAGCGACAATGTTTGCTCACCTTTGCCGAGAGGACTTCGTCTCTCCATAAGTTCGATATATCTTCGTAGCTCCCGCAGATAGTTCCTGACCTTCATCGGACTTCGGCCTATCCCAGCAACCAATACCTTGTCTTTGACTTCTTCAAGGTTGGTGTTTTGGTTCTCTTGAATACTGTCCAGCTCTTTCAGAATCAACTTCAACTGGTCGACAGCCTTTTGCAACTTTCCGTTCGCTGAAATCCAGAAACACTGACCTCTTTGTGACTCAGACACTGCTATGGAAACCGTCGTTCTGCCGCCACACTCTGTATCACAAAGATAACAAAGGTCATCCAAGAAACGCTGCCATATTTTTCGTTTGACATCATTTCGCTGATTTTTCCCAACAGCCAGTGTACTCCAGAGGGCAAGGTCGCCATAGAATTCGTTGCGTGTCGGCATGGTTGGGCAAATCGTGAGGTGGAAGTGATGATAGGAAGGATCATGGATTATGGAGCTTGGAAAGAGGGAAGAATTTATTTCAACGGGCTCATGAAATCCGAGACCCAGTCATGACTAGTGAAGCCTTTCATCTCAATTCGCCCAACTCTCACATGGAGATACGTCAAAGGGTGTCACTCCGGACTAATGAGGATCAACTTATGCGTTATGAACGCCATTGTCGGGTTAACTCAGGTTGACTCAGATAGGATGCTCCACCAAATATGAAACGAACTGGAATGAAGCAATTCTACGGACTTGACTACGCATAGATCTTGGTCATTGTCCCATCGAGTCAACGAACTTCCTACATGCCTTGAAGGCGGCCTCTTGCCTTGCCTTCGGCTTTGATCCTCCCCTCCCAACGAATTTGCTTCCATTAAATTGGAGAACCGCTTCAAAGCACGGTGGGTACTCGCTGACGGAAATCGCTCTGTACTGCGGTATCTCTCCAATCCGATCACCAAATTCCTTGATTGCTGATACATCTTTTCCAGAAGCTACGATTTGGGGTTGCGGATGTGGCTTGGGGAAAACGAAGGAGAAGCTATCTTTTCTTCGTGGCAGATTCAGGGAGTCGTGGCTTCCCTTTTTGAGTAATTCTTCTGCAAAAGCTTGGAATTTCGGATTGCCGTCGCGCAGAATTGCGCCGAAGGTGGCCATGAGCTCTTCGTGGTCATCGCAACCTTGACGCCAAAGATTTCTTGGGCATTGCTCTTGAATGGTCACCAAGGTCTCCTTGAAGGGGAACTCTCTCTTGAATCTCTCCATACGGGACTGGCGAACGTCAGTAAATGCAGTGGTCTGTTACAAAACTCTCACTGACGTTTAGCTCTGGCCAATTGTTGCCAAGGTCGGGCAGCTCAAGGAGTTGCTTTGCTATGGTAAATTCGAAGTATTTCTCGCCTAGATGATATTCTTTCAGGCTCCAGTCTTCAGATGAGATGTATTGTTCGACATCGGTGTCGGAGGCAATCTCATCTCCAGAGGAGAGCCTTTCGGCTTCGGAATCGATCATGATGGTGGTGCTTCTTGCAGGAAAGGGAACTGCTGGACGGGAAGGAAGGCTTGATGGTCTGCATGAAATTTATGTTCCCCTGCACACATCATGCGGTCGCGCGAGTTGAGGCCCGACACTCACCAAAGGCTTGCTTCCGTACCCTAGCCAGCGCAGCCAGTCGACCAGTTCGAATGCAGTAATTGTTCCGCAGACGTGGTTGCCAAAGGGTATGATTCTCATGCCAACGCATATGTGAATGCAAGGAAGCCACCTGTCATGCGGTCGGCTCTAGGCGTGAGTTGCCCGATCCCAGTCCGGCGGTCTCATATGCGCGAGTAGCAGAGTGGTGGCCCCGCGCTAAACTGCCACTCGCCAGTTTAGTTTGAACCTTGTTCTCCTGCTGTGGGAATCACTAGTCCTACGATACAGCTGCATGCAGCAGTACGGATTGAATTTTGGTGAGATTACGGAAGCCCCGGGCCTCGCTGGGCAGGCGTACGTGCAATAAATCCCTGTAATATCTGCACGAATACACACGATAGCTCGGCTGTACTGTAACAGTGCTGCTTTCTTTTGCATATGCAGCCTGCCACAAGCCGGTGCATAGATTGAGCGTAAGCGTCGGAGTTGGCATGACTAGTACTTGTTTTTGAGCAGCCATCGTGCGCAATCTCAGGCGCGAGCTACTGCCGGCTCGCGAGGTGTGAAAAGTAGGCTTGGTTGCCTTAGGTGACTATCGATGGGAGTATTTCAGACAGCATCGAGGACAGTCTCGTATACCATACAAACGCTACAGTCATGTGTCGGAGCACGATACGATGGAGCTTTTGTTATATCTGTTCCAGATATGGACATGCCCCGCAAAGCGTCGGCGTTTGTGAATTCTAGTTCTCGCAGCAATCAGACCCCACCTTGGTATGAGGCTGCAACAATACCTCCCTAGCTTGGCCCGATCCTACCCCGCCAAAACAGCTGTATTGCACGCAACCTCGGCTTTGTTGAGCCCCACAGCTTTGCCTAAGGTGCCACCAGCTGATGCTACATCCTGTTTCACCGAATGTTATCGATTTTGCGAAGTGCAAGCCGCACCTCCTTGTCGTCTTAATGCTCCAGATCGAGCATGGCAACCACGGAATCAAGCTCCTCCGTTTGTGCTTACAGTCTTGCTCATACTGGAACAATCTCAGTATGGGATACTGCTGAAGCCAAGGCCTTTGATCTTGCCGAGAGGAAACACGATGTAAATGAGCATCCAAATGTTTATCCCAAGAAGATCGAGCATGACTCCTACGCTATCTCATTGCCTACGCCGCCAAACAGTCCGCAACCGCTGCTATGTATGGAAGAAGAGAAAGTGGACAAAGAAGAGATAGAAGACGCAGGGAAGGTGACCTTGAATGGCGAAACTATGGGAAGCACAGAATTTACCTTAGACGTGCAGAAATTGGAATGCGATATCTCCTTGGATGAGATGCAGTGTCGCTCTCCAACGACAACAACGAACAGGCCTTGCAAGCACGTCATACCTAGTAATGAGCACATCGAAGTTTCGAAGCTCCTTCACTTGTTGAATCATCAAGGATTGTTACTAGAGGAGCTTGTGGAACTGTTGGAATCTCTTGTCTCACAGGTACATTGCTTCCAACATAAAACCGGACTTGGGAAGGAATCTCGTCTGGACACATGGATATCTTTCATCGCAAGACCGCACGGAGTGCCAAAACCAGTTCTACTCATATCCAGAGACATCACCAGAGCGTTGAATATATCCACAAGATGTATTGGACTCACACAGAAAAAGGAACACTGTAAACATACCATTGGTGGTCAACGAGTCCATAACTGTAGGCGCACACTGGAACGACTCATCAATCCGGAAGTATATCGCAGCGAACCGTTCGTGGACGCGTTCCTTAAAATCATGGAAGCCAACCGATACTGCAAACACCATACATCTCAGCATCAGCCAGAATTGCAAGGAAATTGGAAGTCAGCGATCGGAATGGCTCGTGAGGAGCCGTTCGTCACAAACGAGACAAGCGAGCATCTTCATATTGATCGGCTTAGCTTGTCTGTGAGGAACCACAATGGCGATCCGGCCTATGCCAGGACAAAGAGCAGAAGTATACGTACATTGTCTTCGCCGACAATCACTTATGTGGCCAGCATAGATGCAGCCACATTCTGGCCCGAAGCCATGGACACCTCACCTTGGAAACAAATGAGCTCCACGATGCAAGGCCCTTCGGTGGAATCTGTGGCTTGTGAGCCTTTGGACGAAGAAGACCAGAAGACGGGACAAATTTACATTTACCGCGTTCACGGGCAGCCCAAACTGTTGAAGATTGGTTACACTAGCCGCTCCATTGCTCGACGGCACAAAGAGTGGGAGTCAGATTGCAACAGAAAGGTCCTCTCGATATACCCTCTCGAAATAAGCGCTCCTGACAGGTTCGAGAATGCTCGTCGCATAGAAGCCCTTTGTCACGCTGAGCTTGACGACTATAGAGTCTGGATCTATTGCCAAAACTGTATGAAGAGACATGACGAGTGGTTCGAGGTTCTGGAAGACCGGGCAGTGTCTGTCGTGAAGAGATGGAGTTCTTGGATGATGACTAAGCCGTACCATGGCACTCGATTGAAGGAAGAAAGGCGAAAAGAGCTCGTAAGGAGAAAGGGCGAATATCATTGTGGGGTTGAAATTCCTGGATCATCATAGCCTTTTGAGATTGATGCAGTAGACTCACCGGAATTACTGCGGGACGTGCCTGGTGAGAGATCGGAGACTGGGCTACATACAGCATCTCTTATTTGGCGATTTGTATCACTAAGGACGGTGTACGGAGATAAAAAGACGTGTATGGACTCGCAGACTGTTGAGCAAGTTTGACCGACCATATCCTGTTTTCGTGGATTCACAACGCACGACCTATCTTGACAGCAACATGCTGATTCCCCAGGCCAAGAAGACGGGTGGAACTCGGTTCGTCAATCCCATGGGCGGATGAGCTACGCATGGCTTGCATGAGCTGTCGTTCACGAAGTGCATGTCCCACCAGACGCAGCGGGAACTGTTCCTGTTGGTCGAGCCTCTTCTATTGGGCTCACATGCAGCTGCAAAGGTCAGCCATGCGCGCCAATGTGTAGCTCCGGAGATTTCTTCACGGTGATGTTGTATGCAATGTTGCACACCTCAGGCCTGAGCGTATCGCAACACTCCACACTTCGCTGCCAATACCAACACACACTTATGCGTACATGTGCGGACCGAGTTGCCATTCTTTGTAAGACAAGGTGACTACAAGCTATAAAAACTTGTTCATTCCATCGTTGGTGTTGCTGTTTTGCCAGTCTTCATTTGCATTTTGATGCGCACTTAACGGGACAACCATGCCTGGAATGAACGGAACCGAGTCTCAAAGCCCTCCTACCCATGGCTCACACGCCACGGTAGCACACTCTACGTGCTTACCAGAAGGTGCGAGAGCAGCATTCGAAACCCTTCTCACCTCAATCAGCATCCTATCGAAGGATCGTGTGTTCTCGACTATCGTTGATGGCTTGCAAAGAATACCCGTGCTCGAAGAAGAAATCGGGCGCAATAAACAAGAGAAGGAATTGCAGAAATTTTCTGTGAAAGAACAGCTGGATATCTACAATGCAGATCGAGAGGCTTTTCTAAATGAACGAAATGCGCTACAGGATGACAAGGCCGCTTCGAAAAGGGAAATCGAAGCATTACTTGAAGCCAACCGAGAATGTAAATTGCAGGAAGCCAGCCATGCGGCAAGGGTGAAAGAGCTCCAGAGTTCGATAGAGGCAGGCAACATGGCGGCACAACGTGATGCAAAACAGATCGAAGGGTTGATCAGAGCCATCGAAGTGGAGAGAAAGAAGAAGATCGAACTGACCACATTGCTCGAGGAACAAAATGCCATTTTATCGAAGACTCGTGACGACTTTGAGACATGTCGACAAACTCATGAAAAGCTACGCAAGAGAGCTGACTGGGATGCTCAAAGACTACAGCGCGCCGCAGAATTGACAACAACACTGAAGCACAACCCCGATACGTAAGATAACACGCTGAAGTACTACTCCGACACTCTGTACTAATACCACTGTTATAGCATCCAGGGCTTGGACGATGTGTGGCGGAGAGTGTCCGATATTGTGACAGATCGTTTTTCCGAAGATGTGGCCCCGTCCGCAATCGAGGTACGAATGAGTCCACGGCGAGTTCTAAAGCATTACTAACATTACAATAATATATCAGGCCTTCCAAGCTCAGTTTCAGACCCCAGGGCATTGGGGGAGTCGCCTTCCTCTTCCGCAAAGTAACACAGAAGCGGCCAAGCAGGCACGATGTGTAGCGGTCATGGCAGTCATGATGAATACGAGAGCCATTTCGATTCACGCAGTGGAGATGGCCTCACAAGCGTCTACTATCGCGCACGCAAGGACTGGGATATGGAAAAAGTATCGGAGACCAAGCCTGGCTCCTCTAGTGACCGTGCCAAGGTTGAGGCAAGAGCGACTTGTTTTTCGAAGGACTTCTTGGAAAAGCTTGGGTACTTCGATTAGGCTATTGTATGATGGTTCGGTTCTGCAAGGGCGCGGAGACACGTCCGAACTGTGTTGCGAGCAATGTTAAGAGTGAGTTATCTTGAACAGCCGTCTGTCCCTCTGCCAAGTAATATATATTTCCGAAGATACCATGTACGGCCAATCGAGCCTTCTTACACACATATGAGTGCACTCACTTCTAAATCGCGATCTTGCAATGTTCTACCACGTCCTCGATCAGGTTCTTGAAGAATATGATAGCCTTGTCTACCTCTTCCATCGCCTCCACGGCGCGCGCCGTATTATTGATACCTCCAGCAGCCGTATCAAAATCTCGCCGTTTCTTGAAGACGGCCTGCCGTGTGCCTTCCAACTCTGGCAGCAGAAATTGTTGGATGTCTGGAACGAAAAGAGTCGCCAACGTGCGAGCTTGAGCCCTAACCAACACGAAAGCACGCCTGACTCTGTCCAGGCCGACGCTGTCGTCAAACTCGGAGACATGTTGCTCGTACATTTCCATGACAACTTCGCATTCGAATATGATGATTTCTGGAAGCCAATCAACAGGGGTGGCAACGATGCCTGTGCGTTGTAGCTCAGTGAGGTTGGACTCGTTTTTTCTGCATTGCTGGAGAGCGACATTCCGCGAGGCAGGACATTGCAGATGTGATGGTCTGGCTGAATAGTATATGCGAATTCGCGGACGCTTGGCACTGGGGTTCCCTTGATGGGGTTTTCGAATTTGAGCATCGTAGCGTGCATGATGCGTCATGCTCCGAGTTGTGACCATTGTGCTTGTCCTCGGGCAAAGTGGTCATGCGCGTCGAGTGAATGGCAGGCTCAATTCGTGGAGAGTGCGCTCACACGGGTGAAAATGCGACGGCATGACATGTTGCCAGTGGTACAGAAGACCGACAAAACTTCACAAGGAAAAGATCGCCCGTTGATCGCCCGTTGATCAGTGGCATGCAGCCAGCTCATGTTTTACACAACAGCACCGAAGCGCGGCGCCCCGCATTCCTGATAGCTCACAGTGCCAACATGCTGAACGCTGTCGCACTGCCTTCCCCCAACCGCAGGGATTGTTCATGAAAATGACACTGGTTCGTGAGACAGGCACTGAGTGGTAAGGATTTTTGCATGAACGCAGGGTCATGCCCTCCTGCCCCGCATGAACACGTCACGATCCGAGTCCGGGCTTGTCTGCATGCATGTAGTCTGTCTGGATGAAATGATATGGTCTAGGTGAAACGTGTAACAATACTACTCATCTTATGAATCACTCACACTCCGAAGGAGTGCATTTCTCCTTACAACGCTGCCCTAAGAGGTTTAAGAGAGGAGTTCTTCGATGCGAAGGTAGAAAGGGTACTCCTTGGACCCGTTTCCCGCTGTTTCATAACCAAACCCACTCGCCCCACAATCCTGTCAAGATGGGCGTCCGTCCATCTTCTACGTTGCTTTCCGCCAAAAGACTAGCCTAGGCGACAGTCGAGATGTGTATTTGCAACCACCGAATGCTGTAACCCGAGCACCATTGCTGGCGAATGTCTAACATAGAACTACCATGTACGGCTTTCTTTCGTGTTCGTACCGTAAATTAAAGGGCTGATGGATGTCCGAACCTTGAGTGGAATTACGCGCAATCACAATTTAGGACGACCTTGTTGAATGAAAACAGGCCTGTGCAGTGAAATCACGAAGTTGTCGAAAATACTCTCAAAACACTCCCGTAAACACTCCCGTAAACACTCCCGTAAACACTCCCGTAAGCACTCCCGTAAACACTCCCGTGAACACTCCCCAATGCATTCTCCAATACACTCTCCGATATCAGTCTTGATTTCCGCCACAGAATCTTTTATGCATTTGCTTGAATGCAAAGTTTTGATTTAGCCAAAAATTGATCCACCCTTCCACCTGACAGCTCGACTGCCCTGTGACAATCCCACACTACGTGTCTGTAGTACGGCAAGTAAGCCGAGTGGTTGGCTTCACCTCCACACTTAGCCCTGAACTGCATTCACAGCCCTTCGAGCTACTTCCTTGGCACGATAACTGTCCAACAGGTGACCGAGTAGAGTGCATATGTCTCCGTTCATATCTAGACCCACATCATGACTCGAACGATAGTAGTATGTTACCTGGGGGCAGCCCTCGAGATATGCGCGGCAATGCATCTAAAATCTGCGTGCAGGTTACGCGCACTTTGCCCTGCAGGACTAATGCACGTCACACAGTTCCCCGACCGCCGTCATCTTCATCACCGAACTAATGCGCAGTGATGACCTACGTGTCTGCCAGCGCATACATAGCACTGTGATATTTGTCCCATTGGTATCGCTAGCCCGTACCACATTACGCTGGAGGACATGGGCTCGGAGTCGCCACAGGTA
>Ga0265797_10008871_pt1 | contig 13251 bp, 13 predicted proteins | sample P2T30metagenome_FD_192433 | JGI IMG/M metagenome (GOLD analysis project Ga0265797, IMG submission 192433) | Plant litter microbial communities from East Loma Ridge, Irvine, California - P2 T30 | ecosystem: Environmental > Terrestrial > Plant litter > Unclassified | place: USA: California... | reverse complement strand
TCGGTAAAGATGGACTCATCGCTAACCCGTGGCAAGACTATTACTTGCAAAGCTGCCGTGGCGTGGGCGGCTGGCGAGGACTTGAGCGTTGAGGAAATCCAGGTTGCGCCGCCGAAAGCGAACGAAGTTCGAATTCGCATACATTACAATGGTCTTTGCCATACGGATGCCTATACACTGAGCGGGAAAGATCCCGAGGGTGCTTTTCCAGTCGTGCTAGGACACGAAGGCGCGGGTGTTGTCGAGAGCATCGGACCTGGAGTGACGAATGTCAAGCCCGGCGATACTGTCGTTGCTCTTTAGTATGTCTACTTCGATGTCGAAGCATATCATCACCTTGGCTAACAAAATCGACAGCAACCCCGAATGCAAAGAATGCAAGCTCTGCAAATCCGGCAAAACCAATCTCTGCGGCAAGATCAGAACAACCCAAGGCAAAGGTGTCATGCCCGACGGCACCTCACGCTTCTCCTGCAAAGGTAAACCTCTGCTCCACTTCATGGGCTGCAGCACGTTATCGCAGTATACCGTTGTCGCCGACGTCTCGGTCGTAGCCGTTGATCCGAGTGCTCCGATGGACCGGGTGTGTCTCCTTGGCTGCGGCATCACGACCGGATACGGTGCCGCGGTCGTCACCGCAAACGTCGAGGAAGGATCGAACGTCGCTGTCTTCGGAGCTGGGTGCGTTGGGTTATCCGTTGTGCAAGGTGCGGTGCGGAATGGCGCGAAGAACATTACTGTCGTGGATGTGAATGATTCGAAGAAGGCGTGGGCGGAGAAGTTTGGCGCCACGGATTTTGTCAATCCTTTCTCGGTGAAAGGAATAAGTCTTACTGAGAAGCTAATTGACATGACCGACGGCGGGTACGACTATACGTTCGACTGCACAGGCAACGTCAGCGTCATGCGAGTCGCCCTCGAAGCAGCACACAAAGGCTGGGGCCAGAGCATTGTCATTGGTGTCGCAGCTGCCGGACAGGAGATCCAGACGAGGCGTAAGTTCCCTTGATGAATCCGTATCGGAACATGACCCGACTAACAACCCCACAGCTCTACAACTCGTAACAGGACGCGTGTGGAGAGGCTGTGCCTTCGGAGGTGTGAAAGGCCGAACGCAAATGGGCGGACTCGTCCAAGACTACAGAGACGGCAAGCTGAAGATCGATGAGTTCATCACGCACCGCAAGACGCTGGACCAAGTCAACGAGGGTTTCCGTACGATGGCTTCGGGCGATTGCATTCGGTGCGTGGTTGACATGGAATGAGAGGCGATGGACGAAAAATGGGCCACGGGGCAGGACATAATGCATCGGCATTTAATAATGTGACCTTATGCGTGAGAGGATTAAATAGCGACATGTAAGGCCACAACACATCATGAGGGTTTTTGTCTTTCCCAGGATTGCCACAATTTTGTCACGCTCGAGGTTCATATGGCGTTGCGTATTCCTTTGTGCACCCTCCTGGCAATTCCACCAAGCGTACTTCGGCCACGAATTCGATTAGTAATTTTCACGACACAAGGCAAAAAGGCACACGACGACACCCGAAAATAGGGACTGAAACGAATGAGGGCGTTCAGATATGCATGCCATTGCAATACTATCTTCTCAAAAGAGAAGAAATTTGAAAGACCAATCTAAACCCACGCTCCCATGAAACCATCTCCATTTCCTAGGATGTGGCGGGATACGCTTTCCCAAAAACAGAGACGCTCGAGCCCCAAAAATGCGCATTCGGCACAATGCTCACTCGTGAACAGACCACAAGATGCATCCCATTCCCCGGTCCCCATCCCCAAAAAACCCAACCCAAAAAGTCCCAGGTATCGAGGGCAAAGAGCCTGCCTTCCCAACAACCCCGATGAAGAGAAGCGAAGGGCCTTTGACACATCCACAGAGGTTCGACCAAGGAGGAAAAAAAGAAAAGCAGAAAACCAAAATGCGACCAGTTTGCCGCCTCGCAGCATTCGCACGGCTTTTTGGCCCCTGGACACGCCGGTCCACGAGGCTGCAAGAAGCGTTTTCTTGGGGGAGCAGCTTGTCGCGCGCTGCAACCCCGACTTTTCGCGCGTGAAAGAGATAAGAAAAGGGAAAAGCCACCGTTCGTGAGAAGGAGCTTGAAAGCAGAGAAAACCGCAGAAAGCACCAGCCCGTCTATGTTGTGCTCCAGAATCCAGAATTAAACGCCGTCGCAGTATTAAAGCAAACCAGAACGCTAAATGTGCAGGTGAATTGTTGCAAGCAGAGTATTTCAAGTTGTTTCGAGGGTTGTGCTGCCGTTTGTCCGGATGGAGATCCAGATGGTTGTCAGCAACATCTCTCAGGTCGTATGTTCTATTTGTTCGCAGGATTGCGTATTGTTGACACTCTCTTGTTGGAAGAGCGAGTCGAGAGCGACAGTAAGGCGTAGCCATGGTGTAAAGTACATGTCGGTGGGTGCCATGTGCATGTCACGAGAGTGACTATTAGCAATGCAAATGATGACTGAACATGAGTAAAACAGTGCTGTCGCCACGCTCAACCTCGAATGGCGGTGGGCTGTGGCGAGTCAAAGTAGCCATCGCGCATGCTGTTGGCGTAGGGGTACCCAAAGCTTGCAGGCGAGGCGGCGCGGTGAGTGTAGTCCGGGGCGATGAGCGGAGATGGCGAGGTGGAGCGAGAGGCCAATGCACTGACAGTAGACGAAGCGCCTTTACGGCTGCTGTGCTCGTCTTCTGGAGTGTATGGCGAGCAAGAGCCGGAAGAAGCGGTAGAGACAGAAGACTCATCATCGGTGCCATCGGCAGCAGCTGGCTTTTCAGCACGGCGGCTGGTCTGAGGCGATGAGGTCCCCTTCCCAGTACCAGACGAGGTGAACTGGGATAGAACGGTCAGCTCATGGCCCTGTGGGTGCGACTCGGGTAGTGACGCCTGCTGAGCTGACGCCTGCCGAGGGTGATTTGCTGTTGGAGGAACCTACGTAACAGAACTTCTGGACGAGGTCACGGTACTGAGCCGAACCCATAGCGGGACGGTCACTACCGCCACTGCTGACACTGAAGTCAGGCTTCTCTTCTTTCGCAGCGATGGGCGAGTCTTTGCGGTCCTGGAGGGCGAAGTAGTCGACATCCTGCTTCTGCGGTGCACCATTCATCAAGCCACTGTTACGGCCGAGCCTATCCTGTGCAGTCGACAGTGCAGCTGATAGTGATGCACCGAAGTCGTAGCGACCTCCAAGGTTGTTGTGTGACTGAGCTGCGCCGGGGGCGGCGGGGCTCCTCTTGGGCTTGGGCTTGAGCAGGATAGATCCACCCGACTCGGTGATGATCTTGTTAGGCGTGCAGAACTGATAGGTGGAACCCATGTCAAAGCGGGCGCCGAACTCATCATCGGTGGAGTCCGAACGACCACGACCACTTGGGGAACTGGGTGGCAAATGGCGGCTGCGGGGGATGGCACTGAGTGGCCTCGCACCCAGAGATGAGTTGGGCTGATTCTTGTTTTTCCTGACAGCCTTGGTGAAGTCGACCTGGTAGTTGCGGTCATCGTTGTTGTCCCAGTAGTCGGTTCCGTTCACGTTGTATCGTACGCAAAGAAGCATAGTCTTGCTTTCAATGTTGGCAGAGTCAGAGAGCTTGATGTTGAAGTTGAACTTGTCGCAGCCGTCAGACGACTGCTGGAGGTCGTTGTTATATTCAGCAACAACTTCTGATGTGGTCCTCCAGTGATCCAATGTGAACCTGGCGACGACCAGTTTTTGGAACGAGAGATTCTGCACAGCAACAGTGCCGACAAGGGTCTCCTTGTCAGAGGACAAAAAGAGGCGCTCGACTCGGACTGGCTTGACCTTACGCTCGAACGTGTCTTGTGGGAAGTTGGAAAGTCTGATCTCAAAGGCGGATTTGCCACTGTAGTCGAAGGGATATTCGGTCTCGCTGTCATAAGTCTCCACAGGTGAGGTACCAGCCGACACGGCCATTGGCTTGTCAACCTGGAGGAAGTGTCTAGTCTGGTTCTCGCTTTCGTTGAAGTGCACCGACTTGTGGTAGGTAGGCGTGCCAGGCATGCTGGAATACCTCCTTCTAGATGATGGTCTCAGTGCGGGCTTGACCAGCTCGCCGGACTTTTTGCGGACAAGCGAGGGTTTGAAGGGAGCATCGTCGTCTTCGCTATCATCAGTTGTCTGAATCGGCGACTCGACGAATGTTGGTCTGTGGGTCACAATCTCGGCAGTTGTCGATCTTGAATGAGAGATCTTGCGGGCCTCTGGTGATAGGGCACTGGGCGAAGTAGTCTGTGAAATTGGAGCAGAGACCGTCAACTGGACGCGCTTGCCGACCTTGTCCGGCGATCCCTCTCTTCGTAGGTCGATCGATCGGACAGCCTTTTGAAGCTCTGCAATTTCGAGCTCGCGACCTCTCTCCTTTCCCTCGCCGTCGTCGGAGTTGTCGGAATCGGGTGGTGAGATTACAGCACCAGAAGGCATCATGTTGTCGTTAACAGGTGACGGTGACTGGCGTACGCTGTTGCGGGCAGCGAAATCTGTGGACTGAACACCGCGGCCGTTGGTCTCGGTAGGTGTGGGAGGGGCCTCAACTTTGGGAATCGAAGGCGATCGTCTTTGTCGGTTCATATATGATGCCGATGAATGTGAGCGAGGAAGCTGTGGGCGGCCTGTCACGGGCGAGCGAGGCATCTCGTCGCTGATTGATGAGCTCCGGCTGATGACGGGACTGGCGGATTTGGATGAAGCAGGCGACTGCTGCTGGGCAGGCGGCGTGTAAGGCATCCCGGGTGGTGTGTGTGGGAGAATCGGTGGAGAGGGTTAGTTGGTAGGACGGAGCCGTCTATGTCGTAAGGCGCATTAAAAGTCGCAGCAGTAATTACAAGCACTGCGGATGGCGATTGGTCAGTGTGGGGTGGTCATTGGAGATATGGCATATGCGAGTGGCAGTGGCCAGCGCTTTGACGCGATGGGGAGGGTGACGACTCACAGAAAGATACAAAAAGTCAGCGTCAGACACTGAGCGACGCTGGACAGGCGACGGGTGGGCCTGGAGGTGTAGTAGGAGGAGGTCGAGGTGGAGGAGTGGTCGAGTCGAGCGCAGCAAGTCAATGCCGGCAAGCCGATGGGAGAAGTGGTAGGCGGTAGCGGGAGGGCGACAAGAAATAAATGTCGAGGGCGGGCAGGAGTGATGGTGGTGATTCAAACGGGCGGTGATTGTGAGGCAGGTGTCTCAGATGCGCCTGCAGGTGTGCGGATGCGATGTTCGACTGTCTGGGGAGCAGCAATTGACTCGACCCAACAACAGCTAGCAGTAGCAACGGCAGCAGCAGCAACAAGAGAGAAAAGCAAAAGTAGCCGGGCGGTAGTGGTAAAGAACAGCAACAAAGAATAGCAGCAGTGCGGGGATGCTATTATCAAGTATGGGCAGAGCGAGCACACGCAGCAAGAGTAAGTTGGGAGAGGCGTCTCGCCGGGCCAGAAGGTTGGCGGAAATGCGGTGCTGTTGAGGTGCGCGTGTGGAGGAGGACGATGGACCCAAGAGACGCACCTCGCCCGTGCATGCAGAACAGGCCGGGATGTGCGAGGAGAGCGATGTGCCCACTCGCATCCATGCGCCCCGGCAGCAGCAGAGGCTTGGAAAAGGTTACAAGGTTACGTTGGGGGCACGAATGCAGCGCTGCCAGACGCGACACAACCCATAGCGGCCATGCATGCCGGGCCTCCCGGCCCAACTTGAGCAGGGCGGACACAACAGAGTGAGCGCTTGCCGATCGATACCGGCAAGGAACCTTTTGCGCGTACCGGGGGTACATCTGAACCAAGCCACAGCGAGTTGTGCATATGTGCGAATTGTTGGGTGCTGCCGTCCATGTTTGCTGCTGTGTATCTCTATCTGTCTACCAGCTTTTACCTACTGCTCTGTCTCTGCTGCCCATCGCGCCTCTTCACCTCCATCGACTCGCCGTATCTCGCCTGCCAACCGTCTTTTCTGAAACGTTGGCAGCATTCCGTCATAGCCTCGCGATGACATCCTCTCCGATCCCACCACTGCCTACTATGGCATCGAGCCTCCGTTAGTCTCGAGCGCCCGTTCGCGCTATGCCCACTGGCGCTCGACCCGTCAGCCACAGAGCGCATGGCAAGCTCCAGTGCCATGGGCAGCCAACCGTCTTCGTGCGCGCGACTCGCGAGTCGCTACACCTCAGCGTCTGTGCGCGCAGGCCGCGCCTCAGCACGCGTCTAACTCTGCTCGACTGCTCCTCAGCCGCATGCTTGACAGAGGCCCTGTATCTGCCTGCCTATATCTGCTCGCCCGTCTCCACAGCCGTCCGTGGGGAATGTCTCTCCTCCTGCGCTCTCCATGGTCCGAGACTGAAGCAAACGGCCCTCCCCATACCCTGAACCGCACTGCAATGAGTGATTGATAGCAAGAACCACGGTGCTGAAAACTGATCGCGCCACACACTGTATGCCAGATTATGTGCAGCACAGTCTGAGCGTGTGGGGCAACGGCGTCGTCTAGCGGTTCCAACGCCGACGACCTTGCAAACCTGGTGAAATTCGTCGCACCTCCGTCACCACTCCTTCGCCCACTCCAACTCCAGGTCCACACCCCCCAACTGGGGGAATATTACTCCAACTCTCGGTCGTACTCTTACTGGAGAAGTGCGGATTGCACCGACACTAAACTGGTCCTCCACCTCTTCACGCGTCAAAGGGGATCATATTTGTACACGAGTCTGAGGCAAGCGCGCCAGAAACCTCAACCAAACCGCTGGCTCGAGCGCTACTCAAGTTCGCAGCGCAAAGAGATTGTCTGACGATCTCAGTCAGCCAGACACGTTCCAGACAAAATGCTGGGCTTTGTCGCACTGTGCATTTCTGTTGCACGTCCTCGCGCTTATTCACTTACCATGGCGCGTGCTCAAAATACAAGTACAGTAATTCAAGATAGGAGACGCACGCTCATCTGTAGTTGTGTATCATGAATATTACTGAGCATCGTAAGGCTTATGCCGCCACTCCACTACTTGTCATCGTCGATGGAGTACTATACTTATGGAGTCCACCCTTGCCGGTGATCAGCCTACCGACTCGCGCCGCTATAGCACTTTTGCATGCGCAAAGAATCGTGATCTGTACTCGCAATCTGTACTCGCAATCTGTACTCGCAATCTGTACTCGCAATCTGTCTTTTCCTTCATCGTTCTCGCGTAATTGCCCTCACCGCCGTAGCCACCACTGTATTTCGCTTTGCCCAGCGTGTCACACAAATCGGATACCGGAATCTCACAGCGAGCACAGACGACACCTTATCTCGCGTCCCGCGCGCCGCTTCGTCAACACATGTGGCGAAATCTCATCCCCGTCAATTAATTCGCCAAACTACACCTCGGTGAAGGCACAAAGCGCTTGAAAGGCTTGACACTTGCATGTCGCGCTCACGACTCACGCAGCTAGCTACCATTCGTGCCTCACATATAATGCACTCGGAGACTGCCCCGCCTACCTTAAAAACCTTGCCCCAAAGAAGGATTAATGTCAACAGAGGCCGAGACCAAAACCTGTTCCTCCTCCTCAGGCTCTCAGCACGCCCCGCGTGCGCCACACGAGGAGATCCTCATGCACGCCAAACGTCTCGGCCAGCGGTTGGCAAGCCTCTAAACGTGGCCTAACCTGCTCTTTCCCATATTGCACCCACACCATCACGCCGCACATGCATTCGCGCGCGCTCCATCTTAAGGTGAAGTCTGCCCTCATCTCGACAATTTCGCATACTACCCGCGTCGTGCCGCAGCGGGTCAGATATAGTGGTTTGAGTATTATCGCTACACTACTGATTGACAACAACTGCCTAGCACCAAAACGCAGCCATTCCGGGCTTCAGCGCGTCGCATGATCATCAAAACATTCCATAGCTACCCCTCCTCCGTGGACGAGGCGCCTGTTTTTCACTGAGTGCAAGCTTTGGCTAACAAGGAAGTCGGAAGATTCTCTCAGGCGCGCGCAGGGCAAGCTGCGAATGTATAGTGCTGTAACGCCACGGTTGCCCGCAGGATCTTCAGGACAAGGCCTCGAAACAGACTCGCGCTGGACTTGATGTGCCGGATAGATCGTCCAGGCCCTCAAGAGGATGCTTGGATGCGACACCCTGCAGATGACAGTGGCGTTCACAACAACACAAGAATAACAACATGAAAGCTTGCAATTACTCGTCTGCTCAGTAACAACGAGGGCTTCGGGCCTGCGTCCGGTTTACTGCGCTCCCCACGAAGCTCCTCGTCGTCCAGACTGCTACCGGCGAGCTGCGAAAAGCTTACTGGAGTCCGTGGCGTGCGTGGTCGGATTCTTGTCAAGCCGCAAGCACGGCGAGAGCTGCGTAGTCAGGCAAACCACAACACAGTCGCGCCGCCGCTTACCATTCGTCGCTATCACTTAGCAAGTATCACCCTGCATGCCACGAGCGCCGAGGACTTATCATAGCAAAGCCAAACCGATTGTACAATTCTGTACAAATCGAGTTGTGCACGCACCGCCACACTCGCTTCGTCCTACCAAGAATATCAGAAGTACCACCGCAAGTACCCCCGTTGTACCCAACAGATCCGCCCTTGCTTCCTCGCCCGCATCTGGGCCCGTCACCGCAACGATAAGGGTCTGCCGCCAACTACATAAGGGATCCTCTGGGGTGCGTTAGGCCACGGGGCAAAGATCTCAATCTGTCGTCTGCTCTCCAGGTTTCTCCACTCCTCCTCCTCGGGTTGTTGCGTTGCACGTATATGGTATTCAGGTATCGGTGGGTCCTAGGTCTGGGGATCTCCAGATACCAAGCGTACCCTTTCTCCACAGACCGCCTGTGTCAGTCTCGAGTAACGCCGACGCGCGACGCGGTCGCCCTCAACGACGCAGATCGCCTTCGTAGCGATTGCAAATCAATAGTCTCGCCGCGGGCAAACTTCTTACATGCTGGCACCGTGGTATGCACTGTCGTGTTCGGGCATCTCTTCTGTCCCACGACAGCAAGCAGAAGCATGCACTCCGCACGAAGGACATGACGACGCCAGAAGGCGCTTGCTCGTTCACTCGTGGTGCTGTCTGCAGGCGCACGACATAATTGATGAGCCAGGGTCTTCCTGCTGTATGGCGTCTCGTATGCTCACGTTCGACCCTGCACTCGGTTCTCGGCAGGCGCTGTAACGATGCCTTGGGCGCTTCAACGTCTTACTGTCTGCTTGCCTGTCTGACTGCTTCTTCCCCGAAAGCTATGAAAGTGGCAATATGTGGCAAACGCGCATGATATTCGATCGATGAGCGCGTTTCCCGTGACATTATCAATCGCTCGTCAAACATGCCACAAAGTGCACAGCGTTGAATTGCCACTTCGTCGTTGGATACCCCAAAGCGTTGCATTCTTCCGGACCCCTCAATAGGCGACATGCACAGAGCCACTCAGCTCGCGTGCTCGCGCACGTCACTTACTACCTAAGACCAGCAGAAGTAGCAGCAGCAGCAGCAGCAGTGTTGATCAGATTGGCGACCGCAATATGTGATCACCAAGCATATGTAAGAAGATCAACACGCACGCGAGCGAGAGCGCGCGCGAACCAAGCGTCCAATCTAATTCATGTAACCACCCTTGAACGTTCACGCTCACGACTCAGAAACAACCCAAGACAAGGCATCGCCTCCTCCTCCACCTCACACTCAGGGTCCCACAATCACATGCAAAAAATTAGAACCTCAACCTCTCCACGAATCCTTCCCTTCCCCTCGTCTCGTATGTACCTTCCTTCCTACCGTAAGTCAATCAAATGAAGTCCCTTTCCTTCGCGAACTCGCACTGTCCTCCTCTATGCACCCCACAACGACCGGCCGTTTCGGTGGCGTTCACGTTGAGCAGACGGTCGCATGCACGCTGCAGGCATGGTTGCGCCATGGCTTGGTTGACGACGTATGGACGCGCGCTTCTTGGAGGTTTCTCCTAGGAATAAGGTAACTGTATGAAGTAGACATAAAGCAAAGCTTTGGAGGATCCGATCTCCGAGAAGCGGTCTCGGCGCGTTCAGGGTGTCGTTAGTCTATTCAGGGTCTTGTTGGTTGTTTCTGCAGAGCCTCGATACTCTGGGGATGCGTGATGCTGGGGTGTAAGTGGTTGGTTGTGGCAGTTTACTGGGTCTTTGCTTCAGACAAACTCGACAGGGTCTGCTCCATGGTCTGGTCTTTCGTAATTTGGTATGCTTGTTTGTGATAGTGATTGATGCGCGCGTACAGATGGATCTAACGACAACGTTGTGGGGTTGGGGGTTTGATTGTCCAGGCGCTATCTTTTGTCTATCCTCACCCTACTACTACTACTGGACTGGGATGTGGTTGGACCTACCATCTTTTGAATCTTTCCTTCTTGCTTGAGTTCGAGTCAGTCCCTGGCCGTTTTAGTTGCTCTGGCCCGCGAGCGGGTCTGAGATGCAAGCGTCCCATGGGGATTGAATGGTGGAGCTCTCTGCCTTGCGTTGAACGAAAGCACTGAGCGCTGCGCACTTCAATCTCAAAACTATCAATTGCCACACATACAGACATCACGGGCATCGGTATCGGCACCGCAAAGGGTTCGGATCCCCCTGTGATTGTTTCGTCTCGGGTCGACTGTCAGTCAGTCGATTGCCGGCTCCGATCGCAACTCCTGGGGAGAGGATTTGGAGCAAGAAGAGGGACCCCTAACTATAGCACTCGCGGTGATATGCAGCTCATAACGCCATTTCCACGCTCTGTGGCGCTCGCCGATCCCCGCTCTGCTGCGTCGGCGCGTGTCGAGAGTTGACCAGAGCGCCGCCAAGAGGCTCGCCTGAGGCGCTCTCAGCGTGCAGACGTGCATAATTGCATTCTCAGCAGGAATCAACGCTACCGCTATCAGTGCCACATCTTTTGCTGTGAAGAGCTCTTTGCGAGGTCGGAGCGGCGAGAGCACGATGCACGACATACTCACGCTGACGGGTGACATGTCTCGGTATTATCGTTGTCATTGTTTACACACGGACACAACAGGGTTCGATTTCCTCGTGAAACACGCACACACGACACACAACAGTGCGAACGCCAGCCGGTATCCGAACTGCGGTATGGGGGTCTTAGGCCTCCCACGCCAGCGATTGGGGCCGGCACATCATGGGTTGGCTCCAGGGTTAGATTCAACTAACGCTGCTGCTACTGTCTATCATCGCCCACCCCAGCACCCAGCAGCGTGCCGTCAGCCGCACGGGCTCGAGCGTTTGGGAAATGTTGAGAATTGAGGTTGACTGTGCTGTATGGTGCGAGGATGCGAGAGGATGCGGTGTCGGCGAATGCAGGGAGCCGACCGCGCGCGTACGCACAGGCAAGCAGGCTTACGAGCGGATCCTTAGAAAGCAAGTGAGATTGATATGTGCTGCAGAGTCACGCCTTTGATACGCTGCGCTGCGCTGTGTTCTGGTATTACTGCTTCTCCTCTCTCTGCGGACTACGGTACTACTCCACATGGGGTACAGGACACAACCAACGATACATGTAGAACGGAAGTTCCCACGACAAGCAAAATCACCGACATGTCAGCTTGGCGTGGTGCCGACTTACTGTCCTCTTACTTCTGCGATGCCATGCCATGTCATGCCATGTCCGGGAGGCTTGCGAGATCTCACAGACAGGTCTGCATCTGATGCACATAACAATATGACATATGTGCCCTATCTGCATCCTGCTGCTGTAGGCCCGTTTCGCTTCGCGGGGTACTGCATTTGCATGTTGCATGTTGCATAGCATGGCATGGCATGGCAGTGTACTGTATGTGGTGAGCATGCAATATGCCCGCGACTGCCGCGAGAAGAAGCCGTGCTCTCTCGACTTGCGCCCTCCGTCTCGTGTTCGTCTGGATGTGTGTGCGTGCAGGTGTTGTATGAGGAGAGCAAGCTGCGAGCGCGATTGTTGGCCAGCAATAGCCCAGGGTAGCTGCAATGCAAGCCGGACGTTCGAGGCCCTGTCCTGTCAAACAACTGAGGGGCACGCAAGCCCTTGTCAGCCTGCAGAAACGCCAAAAGGCGATCTCCTTTGCGTCTTCGGATCTTGTTCCGACTATCTTGAGCGATAGTGCTGAGCACGTGATCATGAATGAGGCTCTGCGGTTCGGCGGACGGTTACTAAGGGAGCTAACGCGATTGGTGCGGAGATGGATGCTGATGTCAGGCCAAAGTCGTGAGAAACCGCGGCTCGATTCGATTATCTGAGCATTCACAACGAGTCCATTGGATCTTGCCATCACACTACACTTGTCACCGCTCTTCTTCAAGTGAATACAGCACTCCTGACTATACAATGGTTGTCTCCCGCAACGTCATGATGCGCGCCTCGCGTGCTCTCGCATTCGGATCCTCAAGAACATTCGCAACTTCCAGAATCGCCGTCTCGGCACCCCGACAAGCACTTTTCCAGCCCGTCAAAAGCACATCGATCTTCGCATCAACAAGAGCCTACAGCTCAGAAGCACCCACAAGCGCCGTCGAGCCGCCCGACTATCTCGATGAAAACGAGCTCAAGGTGTTCAACAAGCTGAAGGAGGCCTTGAAGCCCGAAAGATTAGAGGTATGAGGATTTCTAGGAATGTAATGACGGAGGATACAATGGTGGCTAACGGGGAGATTAGGTCCAGGATGTCAGCGGAGGCTGTGGCTCGATGTACGCGCTGGATATCGTCTCTGAGCAATTCAAGGGCTTGCCGATTGTGAAGCAACATCGCCTTGTGAACTCGATACTTGCGGAGGAGATCAAGAAGTGGCATGGTGTGCAGATGAAGACGAAGTCGCCTTGAAAGGACCAACTTCAGCGGAGTAGCGGGCAGTTCTTGCTGATGTTCGTAAGTTCTGGGAATGGCCTTATTGAAACGACGGAAGCACTCATGGCAGCAACTGGACATGCGCGCACTTCGGAGATTCGCATTGCAGCGCTGCGACAGCAACACACAAGAGCTGATTCAATTTCGGAGACTTGCGCCTGGTTCTTGGGAAATGGCACGAGTGCCCTGTACAATTTTCTGGCAATGGCGAAAGGCTGGGGCCTGCGGATAATCTAGGGCTGAAAGTTGGCTCAATTGTGTATTATATCAGGGACTCTATCAGGCAGGGTAATTGTACAAAGTCGGAACTATCACATTGTTGCTTGCTCGTCTCAGTTATGCTTCACCCAGGAGCCCAAATTTATCAGAAGCATGGTTATAGTCGTCTAGTCTCTACAAGAGGA
>Ga0265797_10008869_pt1 | contig 13252 bp, 15 predicted proteins | sample P2T30metagenome_FD_192433 | JGI IMG/M metagenome (GOLD analysis project Ga0265797, IMG submission 192433) | Plant litter microbial communities from East Loma Ridge, Irvine, California - P2 T30 | ecosystem: Environmental > Terrestrial > Plant litter > Unclassified | place: USA: California... | reverse complement strand
ACCTTCACGATCAAAACCTCCACCCAAAGCAAGACCAGGCATTCCTCCAAAACCCCCAAGCAGGCGCTTCAATGCCGAAGACGAAGATTCCAGGCAAGATGCGTCTGCCATGGCGGCCTCGAAAAGCGCAGTGAAAGCCGCCGAAGAGATCGATGCCACGATCTTCGACTACGACTCTTTCCACGACGCAAAGTCTACGGTACTAGAAGCTAAGAAGGAAGCCACGCGACAAGATGCCATCGATCGCAAGCCCAAGTACATCAACAACCTGCTCGATGCCGCTGCGCGACGAAAGCAAGACCAGCAGATCGCGCGCGAGAAGCAACTTCAGCGCGAACGCGAGGACGAAGGCGATGAATTCGCCGACAAGGAGAAGTTCGTGACTGGCGCGTACAAGCAGCAGCAAGAGGAGACGCGTCGGCTCGAAGAGGAGGAGAAGAAGCGCGCCGAGGAGGAAGAGAAGAGGAAGAGGCAGATGGGCGGCGGCATGCAGAGCTTCTACCGCAACATGATGGACCAGAGCGAGAAGATTCATCAGGATGAGATCGAAGCTGCTATGAAACTCGAAAGAGAAGGCGGTGTCAAGAACATTGTGGAAGAGAAGAAGGCTAGTGATGCTGAGATCGCTGCTGCGCTTAGAGCGAAGGGCGTTAATGTCCAGGTTAACGAAGAAGGTGACATTGCCGATAAGCGCGATCTCCTGAACGCTGGATTGAACGTCATACCGAGTGGCGGGTCTGGCAACGGGAACCGCTCTGCAGACCACTTACGCGCGAATCGACCTGCGCAATCAGCGTTCGCTCGCAAGGATGTTGGCAGTCGCGAGGCTCAACGTGAGCGGCAAAGCAGAATGGTCGAAGAACAGCTCGAAGCTGCCGCGAAGCGAAAGCGTGAAGAAGAAAATGAGCAGCGTGAGAAAGAAGAACGTGCGGCGAAGAGCAAGAAGACCGAGAAGGATGTTGGTGATGCGAAGGCTAGATACTTGGCCAGAAAAGCTGCGAAGGAGCAGGCTCAGGGCTGATGCGAGCGGGCGCGATCATTCGGATAGATTGTATTATAATGCTGTTACGATCAACGGTTTCTTCTATTCTATTCTGTGTTCATTTTTTGTTGCACTTTGTGTTCTCAACCGGTGTCTCCAAGCTCGACACATTTATTTCAGCAATTCTTGTGGCGATGAGGCGTTGACTACTCGATGTACATGTGAATCGTCGGGATTAGGAGACGTCGGAAGCACAAAACTAAGGTCCTAATCTCGATCGCACGTATGTACTACAAGGTAACAAGAGACAGACTAAAAGAGCATTCATCGATTGTGAAGTTGACTATTTAGTACAATCCAGTGCTATGAGACGGCATCGATCCCTAGCCTATCGACTCAAATGAACGGGATAAGGACCATGGTCCTTTTCCTGTAGTCCTCATAGTCCTTGCCGAAGAATTCGACTAGATGGCGTTCCTCAGCTGTATTGACAATGTTAGCACTTATCTCGAGACATGTGATATTTTGGCACAAGAAAGAGACTTACCTTGGATCCTTTTGTTGAAGAAGTGCCATAAGAACACGAAGAACGCCACCAAGCAGATCTTGTTGCCAACGAGCAATTGAGTGCCGACTGCCCACCAGAAGAATGCAAAGTAAGACGGGTGTCTCGAGCAAGCGTAGATGCCCGAGGTAACAAGCTCATGGCCGTTTTGTCTTACCCTCTGAGGCGTGTGGTTGAAGTTCGTTCCAGCAGTCGCCATGGCGAGGGTTCGACAGGCTTGGCCAACGATCACCATGAAGAGACCGATGACGATCGTATAGCAGTTGACGTAGCGTTGCTGGTAGGATGGGAAAACCCAGTTTGAAACCAGAATCTCGAGCATGGCGAGACTATGCGCGATGTTGTATTCTTTGCCGTTGGTGAAGAGGAGGAAGCTGCTGGCACGGACAACGGGAACGTTGTAAGTTGCAGTGACCCAGAACTCGAGGAAGTGGAACAGGCTGAGAGAGGCCATGAATGCGAAAAGGCGCCAGATTGTGTTGCCTGCCCAGGCACATTGTGCTCCGATTATCAGAGACCCAGCGAGAAAGACGCCCAGCCAGAAAGCTTGAGTGCTGATGCTGGACAGCGATCGCTTGCCATCCGGAAGCAGAGAGGGATCGAATGGGACCGGCCTACTGGTGAAGGGACTCTGGATTTCGGAAGTGAAGTCGGATTCGCCTTCAGTAGTAATATCGTGTGCTGTAGCCTTCTCGAAACGATGAACAGTCTCTCCTTCAGAGGCAGGGGCTGAACTGCCAGTCGCCTGTTGGGCCGAAGTTGGCCTCGACGAGGCGGACGAGGAGGTGGATTGACGAGCCATTTTTATTTTTGTGTATCTCGTTGGATGCTGCTCAGAAAGACCATAGCATGTCCTTGTCGAGGAAGTTATAAACTTTTTGTGTTTCGCGTTGTTGCGACTCGAGCTTGAATCGCCGGAAGCGTCACATGCGGCTCTGCGCCTGACAATCCTAACGCACGTGTGGTCGCGCTAGGCTCGGCTCGCACCCCGCCTGCCAAACTTGCGTCACCTTGATCTTCACTTTCACATGCTAGAAGACGTCCTCACATGCTAGACATACACACTTATGCGCCCAGTCGCGGTGTCGCAAACCTTACGCATGGAATATTCAGCACTACCGCATCCGACATGCCCTCAATAGCGGAGAGCAAACGGCAGGTCACCGAAGGCTTGTCTGCCGACTACGAGCACGATGCCATACTTGCCAGCCTCCAGGACGAAATCGACAAACACAATCGAGAGACTGAAGAGATCCGGAAGGAACGCCCGCACAAGCGACGAAAGCATCGCGATGATCGCGACGGAGAGTCAAGAAGTCATCGCGAGAGACACCTTCGCTTTCGCTTCAAGTCTGGCGTAGAAGAACCCAAGCCAAAGAAGCGCTCGAAACGCTCACATTCGCCCAAACCAGCATCACCCGATCCTGATGTCGCGCACCCTTTCCCACGCGAACCTACCGATCCCGATGCTCCGTCTCTTCCCTCCAACACCGCAGCATTCCAGACATCTCTCTTCGACGCCCTTGCCGACGACGAAGCCGCATCTTACTGGGAATCCGTCTACTCACAGCCGATACATGTATACTCGAGACCTGTTCAGCAGACGGAATCAGGAGAGCTGCAAGATATGGATGATGAGACTTACTCGGCGTACGTGCAACGAAAGATGTGGGAGAAGCAGAACCCGGAGATCGTGATCGAGCGGGATCGCATGGAGAGGAAGCGGAAAGAAGAGAAGGAAGCAAAAGAACGGCGGCGCGAAGAATTTGTGCGAGCAAGGCAAAAAGAGGCTTGGGATCATGCTGGTCGTGCAAGAGACTCACGGGACGGACTGGATGACGATCGGGCTTCCAGTCGCAAGCCCAAAGCCCACGGCCCAGACGACGATGTCTACGCCCGTGCATGGATGGCATATCTCTCAGCTTGGGACGCTCTCGTCGCGGCGCTTGCGCAGGCCCGGTCGCCATCTTCCGATCAACCCAAGCGGCCCTCTAAACGCATACCCTGGCCAACGCTGCAGAACCGGCCTGCCACTAGGCCGAATATCGAAGCTTTTATGCGGCATGCGCCGCTTGCGAGTGGCGGTGATAAGAGTTCAGCTGGGCGGTTGCAAGCACTCAAGATCGAACGTGTGCGTTGGCACCCGGACAAAGTGCAGCAGCGGTTCGCCGGCGCGGTAGATGAAGGTACAATGAAAGTCGTCACCGGGGTCTTTCAAATTGTAGACAGCCTGGTGGAAGAGGAGAGGAAGAAGACGAGCTAGGAGGGTCTGATATACCCAGGATAATCGGACTTCTACTTCATTGACTGGATTGCTGCACGCAAGGTCGAAATCGCCCAAAGCGGACAACTTTCTGCAAGCATTGGTCCAACTCGCAATGCGACATGTTTGTGAAGCAGACCTGCCCCAAGCCTGGTCTTCGAAGCGTACCTCGCGAAACACCTGTCATCAATCGTGTCACCACTCTGTGTGAGCTCAGAGTCTGTGCAACCTCGGTCGCTGACGGACGAGGATTGGGAAGCTGTTTTCGGGGTAGAGGGTGACCCGGCTTTGCTTCCAGGCCAAACCCATCTCCGCGAGCGAGAAGCAGACACGTTTCTAGAGGATCATATCGACATTAGAGGCTACGAGTCAAAACGTTTGACTTGGTAGGAAAAGTCCGGGAGGCGCGATATCCCACCTTCGCTGGAGTGGCTTACGATCTCTTTGCAGTGACTGGTGAATGCGAGCGTGCTTTCAGCCGCGCGAAGAAGATGGTCACCGACGAGCGACACAGCTCAAGAGAGGACATGATCGAGCCTGCGCAGTGTTTAAAGAGCTGGCTCATCTCTGGCACTGTAGATGACGCACAGACTTGGGCATCGTTACGGGGACTGAACAATGATCAGGCCCTGCGAGATACGTCATAGTTCTTTGGGGAAAGGCCAATGCCGTCACAGACGGCATGTATGGTGTTTCCAATCTCGAGATTTACCTCTCCGCACGGTAATGATCGCTGCTTAGTCATTGTCAAACAATCAAATAATGTTTCAAGCAAACAAGCGTACCTGCGATCAATCAGTCAAATAAACAACGTGAAATACGTTTCTCTAACAGTCAATACAAATAGGCTCCATTGTCTTGACTGTTTGACAGTCGACACGCCTGGGCTGGACTTGGCCCTGCCGCGCCCAGAGGTAAATCCATGGGGATCACGACACGAACGAACTGTGAAAAAGCTTTATTTCTCGATCATCCACGGTTGTAGCAAGCTCGAGGCAGCCATGCTTTGAACGCAGGATACGATAATGACGAGGATCAAGGAGCACCACCATGAGCTCTCAGTGATAGCAACGGCGCCAGAATAAGCATCTGCAACGAAAATAAGAATAAGACTTCAAGCCTGAACACTAACCATTCCATCTCACCACTTATCCCCCTCATGGTAGGGGTAAATCTCTGGAGACGTTCCATCGGGCTCAATGTTCGTCATTACTGGCTCCCAACTCACTGGCAGCTCCTCATGCTCATATGCACACCGTCCGTCCTTGTTCACGATCTCAAACTTGAGACCAACCCCAACCAACAACCTCACACTAAACTCGGCCAGATTATACTCCTTCCGCAAATGATACCAGCGGTGATTCTTGCGCCTCAGACTGCTTCGGTCTAAAGCTGCCACAATCTCACACACGCGCACGCCATCCCGCGTTTGAGCTTTGGGAAGGCTCTTCGGCAGAGCGCTTCTCCCTGAAGTCGACACCACAAGCTTAGTGCGTTGAGGCTCTTGTTCGCGGCCAATCGCAATCTTGGTGCGATATTTATGCTCTCGGCCCCAGTCGGCGTCCACGACATCGCCCTAGCATTCATCAGTAATGGACCAACTTGAGTGTCGACATCCTGACCTGTTTAATGATCCACTGAATCTGCCGCTCGGCCCATCGCTTCTTGTCAAAAGGATCGAGTGCCACATCTTCTCCTTGATGCTCCTTCTCGTTGTACTCTTTGCGACACAGGATACCCACGCTAATGGGGCAACATTTCTTGGAAAAGACGCTCACCCCTATTTTCGCTTTTTGAATCCTGGCCATGACCAGACCATGAACCACCACGAGTTGTGGCATGTCGGCGAGATAGACAGTCATGTCGCGCGCGTTGGATGGTGCGGTGCCACCACTTGCTTCGTACCGCTCCTTCATCTTTTGACGCACATACGGAGAGCTCCCCATACCGCCTGAAAGGACGAGATAAGACTGTGATTTGAATCAGCGAAGGCCAGCGTCATCAAGTACGATGCCAGGGAGACTGACCAATTTCTCATGTGCATGCGTGTTCAGCACTATCTTCAGTTGTTCATCGATGAGATTCTGCATCGTCTTGATTTGATCATCGAAGATACCTTGGAGCTCAGCGCTGTCTCTGTGTCAGTGATTTGAATTGAGTATTGTAATTGTTCTGGATCGAATTACCGCGTGATGACAATCTTGGAGTCCTCGATGCCGGCTTCAGGGTCATTCGTCCCTTGAGGCAGCTCTGGAACCGGCAATGTATATTTCGGTACATTGTAACCTTCAGCACCAAAGTTACACTTGTAGCTCTGGAAGCTGTTCCGCATCACACGATCGACGACAAGCTCCAGATCGCCATCGAGAAATCTTTCCAAGCGTTTCAAACGTCGCTCAATCAGCAGTCTCACTTTGAAATCAATTACAGTAGATCCTACTGCACGACCCTCGGTAAAGCTCAAAGCCTCGAGCTCCATGAGCCTTGCGGACTTGACTTTCAGGACGTTGACGTCTGATGTCCCTCCACCAGCGTCGCAGACCACAAAGGTTTCGCCTTCCGTCATGCCAGACTTGAGAGCGTAGACAGCTGCGGCCTCCGCTTCGGTGAGAGTAATATGTGCGCGTTCGTTTGGATTACGACCAAAACCAGAAGCTCCGATTTGTTCTTCAATCCTTTTGATCAAGCGAGGGTCTCGCCAGGTCTTTAACATATTAGCAGATACTATGTGATTTAGCGATGAAGAACTTACTGTGGGCACACTGAACACGAACTCAACACGCTTTCGCTCAAATTGCACGAACGAGGCCTTCAAGAATTTGAGCGTGTGCTCTCGAATCGAGGCCAAATAATCGCGAAACCACTTGCAGGCTTCTGCATGAGACGGGTCCCCGGCAGGTCCTTTATAGATTGGATCGAGGTTCAGCTTGAAGTAGTGGTTTGTCTCTTGGCTGTCATTCTCTGGATTGCAACTGAAACCCCAGCCTTCCAGATTATCGTTCTGCATATTGTACGCGACGGACGTCTCAACCTTGTTGTGATATTCGCTGGGCGGCTTGCCAGGCCACTTCTGTATGTGCTTAGGATCTGGCCATTCCGGCCCGTGGCTGTACGCGACCGCTTCTGCATGTTAGATATGGCTTATCGTGCCTAGACAGAAGCGTTACTCACCTGTACATGTCATGCCAAAGTCGATGCCGACGATGAAGTCAGGCTGCCATGCGTCGGTCGACATGATCGAAGAGTCTCAAGGAACACGCTTTGTACTGATTGTACACGTATCGTACCGTGTTCAGATTATATGTTGTGACACACCAACTGAAACACCATTACATCAAGAATATCTGAGTATTTGGGAAGGACTCGACTACCTAAAGGCAGAACTTGGACCAGGTACTCGGCTCTAGCTACGTCCACAATCCATAGGCTGATAGATCGATAACAAGGATATAATCTTGGCACCGCAACCCGTGCAACGAGCTTAAAACGTATCCTGACTGACTAGGACGAATGCATGATACTGAGGCCGTAGCCGCAGACAATGTCCGAAATCAACCTCCACAGATGATTTTCAGCCTCGCTAAATTTGGTAATGGGTGGCGTTTGTCTGTGTGATTCTTTTAGCAGGGTGCATGCATATGCACGATGCCGAATGAAGATGTGACACCAATAAGGCTTGCATACACATTTGATCAGAGCGGGATTGGGGCACAGTACGTGCAGGTCCTTCGTAGGGATTGATAATTGGTGGCTTGTTTGTACGAGGGTCTCGCCCTGTCTTTCACATGAGTCTGCCAGCCGCGCATTCCCATGCAACGCGACAGATTGAAGGCGGCAGCAGAGTACACCTCTTCGAACGCAGGCTGAACTTTTCCATCTTACATACTTGTACCCATTCTCCCAAGATTCGCAACAGGGCTTGAGCCTTATGCACTAAGATGGCTGGTGATCCAACTGCGAATGTTGTTGAAACATTACCGAAAACAATTTCCAGTCCAGCGAGCTCGAGCGAAGATAAGGAGACAACAACATCATCCGCGAACACAGACGCCCAAGTGTCCGGCGATCCATCATCTGGAAAAGGTGTAGCCTCTGGACAGACTGCATCCTCTAAACAGACTGCGTCCACTACAACGCCGGCATCGATTGGACAGATTCCAGTCTCGGACCAATCTGCAACCTCAAGCACTCAGCCTGCTACTACCTCTCCCTCCTCCTCTTGGTCCGTCAACCAGTCAGAATCATTCACAAGCATGACGAACTCCTCAAACCAGGTATGATCTTTGAATTACCACGAAATTAGGATTCGAGTCTCCAATCCGTTATCTCTAACAAGTTTCAGAATTTAGTGGCAGCCACAGCAGCGAACTCGTCGCAAAACGCCGGCAGCACTTCCCTCAGTAACAAGATCGATGCCGGAGCTCTCGCCGGGGGCATTGTCGGTGCATTTTTCGGAGGGGTCATGCTAGCTCTGATCGCAGCTTATGCATTCGACCACCGACGGAAAACCTCCGCCTACAAGACCAGAAGGAGCAAAGTTGTTGAGTCTGTTCATGGCGCACCGACAAGGAAATCTCCAGGCCTTGCAACAAACGCGCCTGTTTGGGAAAGATTGGTACCACAGCCTGTTGACGATGAGACGATGAGCTCTCTTGTCAAGTCTCTTCTTGATCGCGTAGCATTGCATGTCGACAATTTCTATACCCGGAAATCTGTGCAGATTTCCGCCATGGATTTGGAAATATCTGCGAAGGTAGACAGCAATTTGCTGCCTTATCCTCTTCCAGAAGTTATGATGGACCCTAAAATACAGTTGCTTGCGATCAAGCATTGTATTGCTTTTGCGTTGACGAACAGCATCATGCCCGGCAATAGTCCGAGCAACAAGATTCTTCCAATCTATCTTGCAGCATTACCTCTCAAACTTGCATCGAGTTCTGACAACGAAAAGGACACCAAAAGTGAGTTTGGCAAGATCGCTGATAGTCGGAGAACCAGAGCTGATTTCTCATCCAGCCATTCGTCAAGCATATGCAGTCTGGAAAACATTAACATTCTGTCTGCTCCCGAAGCTAGCCGAAGAGCCTATATTGGTGGAATACCGACGCCAAGTCACCCAAAATGTTGTCGCCGATATTTCTGCTGCTTTTCAGGAGTGGGAAGTCAATTCGGACACCGGAGCTGGTCCTGCGAAAAATCTCACAGAGATTGCCGGCGTTGCATTTGACGTCGGCATGAGGATCGCGTCGCAAGCGTGTGCGTTCAAATTTGATTGGAAACAACGTAGGCGTCATGGAATGGAAGAGACTGAAGGTCTCGTGGTTCTGCCGGGCTTCAACAAGCTCACTGATGAGCGTGGGCACGCACTCGGAGGGCCACAGGTGTTGGTGCGATCGACAGCCCATCGAATGCAGCGTGATAGGTAAAGCCGGCCGTCTCGCTCACATACCAGTTGCTTGTCAGGCTCGATGTGCACACCCTGAATGTCGTTTGTAATTGAAATTTTTGCAATGGAAAATGTCATATTTCGTGAGAACTGTAACTCATCTCTCAACTGCAATGTGCTTCCAACCATCGTCGAGACCTTGCTCGCCCTAATTCTGGAGGCGTCGAGATACTCCATCCGACGTGTTGGCTACAATCAGACACACCATCCAAAAGTGATGGAGTGACAGGGTATTCGTCAAAGTCAATGTCTAGCATATTCTCTGCTCTACCTTCAAGCATGTCTCCAGCTAGTTCTGCTGGTAGAATGTTCACATTTGGACTCTCATGGAGGGCATGTTCGCTATCGCCCATGACAACGGAAGCACTGCCAAGCCCAAGAGCGCTTACTCGTCTGCGCAGGTTCCTTTGTCGGACTGCTGTGATCAGTTGTGACTCCTCGTAGCCTGGAGGTGGTTTGCGCTCCGAGCCGAGGCTGCAAGCATAATTGGAATTGTCTTGCACAACGATTATGCGTGGAGTTTGGCGATGATCCAGCATGATGACTGTCGTGTTGAGTTGCTGGTTGGCAATCCCGAGCTGTGTGAGGCTGACCATCTGATCTGGTCAGTAAAGAGTGGCCGGGGGAATGTAGCTGTGACTGCTCTTACGATGTTTGGTGAGTCTTTCAACACGAAATGCATTCTGCTATAGAAGCCCACTTTCCCGCCATGGATTTCTCGATCTACCCGCGTCTTCTCGACCAGTCTTGCGACATGCTCGAGTGCCTCTTCAGTACTTTTGAAAGTCTGTTGAATGAAGTCCTTCTCGCTCGTTGATAGGAGCCCAGACTTTTGGCGTCGGAGTGACCTGGCCGTGTCGAGTTGTCGATTGACTTGATTGATGGTCGCAAGCAGGCTTCTACTCTGTTCCCCAACGGCGAGGATCTCGAAGACCTTTTCAGTGATTCGAATCGTGGTCGTGAGTGCACCTGACACTGCGGAGAGGACCGTGGTGGCTCCTCCGTCGAGAGGCATGGCGTTGTGTAAATTCAAAAAACTGGTCATCTGAGGAAAGAGGGTTCGTTGCGTAAGTATGTTCGAGTACAATATGCAGGCTGTCATCAAGACAAGCGAACAAGGCATGTTGCATCTCATGGTAGGCTATGCTCGCTTGACGCGCTCAATCCCGACGCTCTGCTTTGTGATGCATCAAATTCTACTGCATAAGGCTTGCATCGGCGTTGGCGCCACCGCCAAGTATTACAGCCCCTGTTACAGATGCGAGCGCCTTGATGTCTTGTCATATGCACCTATGGTTTGAGCCGGACTGCGCACCACACAAAGCAGCTAGCTGCTGCATTATCGCCTTGCGCCGCAATATACCAACTCTTCCCGAACTGGATGCAAAGGAGGCTAGCCCCGGAGATACTCGCCTCACGAGCTGCGTGCATGCATAGAGCCCGACCACTCGAGATGAGATACCGTCTGTATTGGTTCTAGACTTTGGAGAGGCAACTATGATTGCGCCAGCTAAAAAAAGACTTGGGAATAGACGCTCATGAGCCGCAGCCTGCTCCCTAAGCCTGACTCCAGGATATAGTACTAGATATTTTGCCCTGGGCTCATCATTGTCTTCCTAGTTCGCTAGAGGTCTTCGTTTTCCAGTCCAACTTCATCACCATGCTGGGGCTCCTGGCAATCTTCCAGCTCTTGGCCTGTTGCAAAGGCAACTTCATCCACCCCACGCCTACGGTTCATGACGGCACAACTCCCACTGCGATGATAATGCCCACGTCACCTCCAAGGAGAAGACAGGTTGGTTTCATGAACGCACATGAACTGTTTCCACGAGACCTCCCGCCTGTGACATGTGGCTACAAGACTTATGATCCCGCAGAGCCATTGGAATGTCCGGGAGACCAGGTGTGCGCCTTTGAAAACGAGAGCAGTTCGTATTGGGGCCCTGTCTGCTGTCCAACACAAACCAATGGACTTGTTATACCAGCCTGTTCCACTTCTGCGCTAGTGACATGCATTGACTACGGGGACGCTGGGAATGATTTCCGACCTATGGATGCAACCTCGTACTCCAGAGCATTGTACTGGTGAGCTTAGCACGATTTCCGTACGGCCCTGATCAGTCGCTAATGTCAGGATAGTGGGTACGACTTCCCAATATGTGGCACGCTCCAAATGACGATCACATCCCCGGTCTCAATCACTGGATTGTACACATCATTCTTTTGCGGCATCTCGGAGTCTTGGACAATCAGTGCCTATCAGGAAACGCAACTTACTTTGACGCAGATTTCATCGGCCCCTGGGACAACTGTGAGCGTCACTACCACGCTGCTTGATACCACCACTGCCCCCAACCCCGTTGCTAACGACGCTGCCAACAATGATGCGTCTTCAAACTCATCTACATCTTCGAGCACAGAGTCTGCCAATCGATCGACCTCGACAGACAGGAGAGAGCCGGGATCAGAGGGCAACTCAAAACCGTCTACTGCAGCACCCACTGGTGAATCACACACGGCTGCCATTGCTGGGGGTGTGGGAGGTGGCATAGGAGGGGCACTCGCCATTGCTGGAATAATTGGATACCTCGTCCACAGGAAACGAAAGCAGCGGAGGGAGAAGGTACCTGAAATTGCAACTTGAAAGATTGTTGAGCTGATGGGCCGACTGAATTCCATTCCGATGGAATAATGTACCAGGACGGCAAAGGAAACTTATGACGGTGCGCGGTCGGCATTCGAGCGACATCGCTTGGCGGGTGCTTGTGCGCTGTACTCAGGCAACCGCTATGGGAGTCTCCTTCAATCACTGCGATCATGTAAACTCTACAGTAAACCTTTCATATGTCCACGTTCGGCAGTTTTTTTTTCGTGCATTTATGCCGAGTCTCTACTTGTATATGTGTTATTTGGCATTATTTTTTGTCCTAAGTAAAAGTCGCCAAAGTAGAAAGCATTTGGCGAGGCCGCTCAATTATCTTGCGAACGTTTGTACGTCCCGCCATTCGTCTGTCACTCAAATGATAGTACACACCATGATACCCTTACTTCTTTTGCGACCACATACGACCATAGGTCAGTGAAAACTGCGCATGCCAGAGTGCACTGTGGTTATCCGCCTAACGCGTGGGGAAAGCGCTGGACGGCCCAGGCGGTGATCATTGACGCAAGCGGCTTTGCAGCGTGCGTATTTGGCTCCTGCGCATAAAGCTCTAAGGTTATCATTCGACACCCGCGATTGCCTTGTTGACTGCGTTGCCGGAGATTTCCCAGCGATGTTTCAAGCTTATCGCCTCGTCTTCATGGCCAAGCAAACCAGCAGCGCACCAAGACCTTTGATCAACAGCCAAGAGCGTTGTATCTGTTTCCCATGTCTGCATATCGCATCGCCCTTCTGTATTCGATTAGCTGTGATAAGGCTAGTTGCATTTGACAATGCCAAGTTCGACCATCCTGTCCGACACATACCAGGATGGACTTCAGATATCTGCAGTGTAGCGGCTCGAGAATGATGCTGTTCCAATCGCACCTCACCCGCCTCTTTCTACACTATGGCCATCGAAGAAAACATAAAACACCAGGAGCCCACCATCAGTGATGTTCCCAAAGTCGAGACAGGAGACGTCACGGACATCCCAGCGGTCAAGCGGAATCTGTCTGCCCGCCACGTGCAGCTCAGGGCCGTTGCAGGAGCCATTGGTGTTGGACTCTTCGTCGGCATTGGAGGCGTTCTTGTAAAAGCTGGACCTATCTCTCTGACTCTTGGATACATGTTCTACGGACTCTATTTCATCTGGCCACTCACGCTGCACGTGGGCGAGATGTGTGCATGGCTTCCGATCCGTGGTTCGCTCTTTGGCCCGGCCACTTGTCTTGTTGACCCGGCTTTAGGTTTTGCTATGGGCTGGACGTACTTCTTTGCTAGTCTCATGCTCGTTTGTACCGAGTACTCGGCCGTTGCAACAGTAATGCAATATTGGACAACAGACATCAACC
>Ga0265797_10008868_pt1 | contig 13253 bp, 18 predicted proteins | sample P2T30metagenome_FD_192433 | JGI IMG/M metagenome (GOLD analysis project Ga0265797, IMG submission 192433) | Plant litter microbial communities from East Loma Ridge, Irvine, California - P2 T30 | ecosystem: Environmental > Terrestrial > Plant litter > Unclassified | place: USA: California... | reverse complement strand
AGCCGGTCCCGGAGCACTGGGCTGAAGAGCATGTGAGAGGTGGTTGAGAGGGTAGCCATCTTGATCGTTGTAGCTGTTTGGATCATGTTGAGGCGGAACAATTCGAGGCATTGGCCCATTGTCCTGCTGGACAACTTGCTGGACAATTTGGGCTGCGCTACTTGCTGTGGTGGGATCGAGCAACCCATGTCTACGCTGATCCATATCTGATTACGTGAAGTGTATGGCAGAGAGGTCCAGTCCTGCAGCAACTCGGGCTTGATGGGCGTGCGTGCTTCAAGTGCAACTGAACTTGTGGGTAGTGCTGTTGGTGTTGGTGTGTGAATGACAGTCCAGTGGAAAGGCTTGTAGAAATCGATCTTCTCTCGCTCTGGACGACCACCACTTTATAGATTCCGTGCAGTTGTACTGGTCTCGGGCTGTTGTATCGACATTCGAGGCGACAATATGCACACGTCTGTGTTCCCCTGACTAGTATATCGCTAGCGCATCGCGAAGAGAAGAGGCCAAAAGGAAGCATGATGCTACCATCGGCGCTGCATGGTATGCATTATCGAGCGAAAGCCCCCGCCACAACCGCGAGAGGAACAAGCGGTCAGGACATGCAAATGGTGATTGGATCGTACGAAGCCTGCTTTCGTGGCGATAGCGCCATCTGTACATTCCAGACGACACAAAGCATGGCGCCAGTCTCGGCTCTGTTCTTCTGTGGAATACGAAGCTGCATCTCTCGTGGTCTCCTGACTGGGCGGCATGGCTCGCTAATCACTAGTATGGACGATGGGGTCTGTCAAAGGCACCCACGCAGCCGTCCGCGAGACATCACTTTCGTGTGAACCACGTCCGGATGCTTGGACCTAGTTCAAGACAGACTTGAGGACGCAATGACGCTGTTCGTCTGAGACAGTGCAAATACTGCAGTTGATGAGCCTCTTGTGGAAGAACTCTCCTTGACATGAATCTACTACCCAAGGCACAGCCGAAATAACGATACCATCGCAGTCGCTCAATCGCTACATTTTATTGTCTGCAGCCTCTTCATCCATTGGCCCAGCATGACGCCTTCGTCAACATCAATAAACCCGGGACGCTGCTCGAAGCAGAATTTCAACAAGACTTCAAATGCCTTGCACACTTCTTCGTGGCTTATATTCTGGCTGTGGGACAGCGTCATGTGCTTCTGTGGCGTCAGACATAGCGATTCTGCCCTTGACACTCCAGCGGCTTCAGGTGTCTCTGGAGCGAATGTTTCCGTGGTCGTGGCTGCTGACGTTACGTCGCTGTCAGCGATGTCAGCTGAAAGTCTCAGGTACCTCGACACGGTGCTAGAGACAAGTCAGCTCAGGAGCTCAAGAACTCAGACGGCACGCCATGCATCGCTCACCATGTGCTATAGTGAAATTTTTCTGCTGTGCAGTCAGCAGTGTAGAGAATCTCCGTCGAGCGTTGCAACTTGAACTGACCGGCAATGACCCTTTGACTGGCGAGAGGATTCTTCGCTCTGAACTCTCGGACTTCCCGCGCGCGCTCATTTCGCATCGCCTCCTTTCTCAGCACCGATCCCCGTTTCGACTTCGGTTTGGTCCACTTTGCTGACGCCGGTGTGGAAAGAGGTAGTGATGCCATTGGTAGTGCCACGTCGATTGTCGAGTCCTTGAGTGTGAAGCCTCGACGCATGGCGGATGCACCTTGTCTCATAGCATGGATATAAGGTCCCATCCATGAAGCCGAGGGTGTGGAGCGCTAAACGAGTGTCGCGTATCGTTTCGGACCTTTGCCTGTCCACGTGTGAGGCATGAGGGTGACGAGCCGGCCCCGGTCGAATGTACAGCCGCGACGCGTCGTGTACGCAATCTATCCGTCGCGGGCCGGGATATGGGAGATTGCCATCGCATGGTTGGAGTCGATAGTCCGGGCGTGCCGCTGGTGTGCCGCGACAGGTGTGTTGTCTTGTCGAGCGGCGAGCATTCGGACCTTGTCACGAGCGGATTCCGTGCGACCGTCCCTCAGGGCCCGGTCCGAACGCTTGAGGACCCATTATGTGTCTGTAAATCGAGCGGAATGGAGCGAGCAGAGCGATTGGTGCAGATTGAGTGGTGACTGGGCCGAACGATCTAAGCTTACCGTAATGAACGCATTGCTCAGAGTCTCCTCCGCGCAGACATCTTCCCAAGAGTTGTATGTCTTCTGAAGTGAGAGGGCTGTAGGAAAGTATAGACGAATGATTGAAGTCTGACAAAATCTAGATATGTACGAACGATAGTCCAGCATGAAAGCTCAGGTCGATCAAAGAGGGGGTGACCTCAGCGTCCTTAATCAAAGGATGACCGCACCGGCGGAGGCGCAACTAGACCACAGGCACTGTGAGTGCTGCGGCCGTCTCATGGTCCTGTAAAGGTTGATCCCGATGGTTGTGACTTTGATGAGTGGTGTCGCGATTGTCATGACGGCGACGGCGGCAGCGGCAGCGGCAGCGGCAGCGGCAGCGGCAGCGGCAGCGGCAGCGGCAGCGGTGGCTGTGGCGGTGATGATGGTAGCGGTAGCTGTGATGGTGGCAGCGGTAGCTGTGATGGTGGCAGCGGTAGCTGTGATGGTGGTAGCGGTAGCTGTGATGGTGGTAGCGGTAGCTGTGATGGTGTTAGCGGTACGAACGACTCTTGACGCAGCGGTGGCAGAGACATCGTCTGTTCCGGCGTTGCTGCTTGGCCTGAAGCTTTCCACAAAGACAAGTCTGAACGTATCTCTCCCAATTCCTCGTGCCCTGGGCAGAGCTCCTCGTCCGTTTTTGGCGGAGTTTGCTCGGTCGCGATCGCGCATTGCAAAGTCAATCTTAGCCATCTGCAAGTGCGAACGCCGAGTACGGGAGCGAGCTGCACTAGGTGTGCCACAGTTTGTCGCAACTCGGACCTTGGATCATTTCTGTGTGATTACGGAGAGTGTACTGTACTGTATAACACACGACAGGCTATCTGATCCAAACACCGACCGCAGCGTCAATTATTGCCAATCGCCGACCATCCCGACCATCCAGATAGCGGTACCGTCGCGTCGTGAGCAAACAAACCATCTTTCGTGGATTCCCGCAGAGTGGAGTTCGATGGGCACGTTGACAGCGCTGGCAGTTTTGATGACCTTGGTGATGGCGGGGTTGACCTGTATGCTGGTGGTGGAGGAAGTCGCGGCGACGGCGGCGGCGTGTTTGGTGCTGGTCGCGTGTCTTGCGACGGGCGACCCCGTGCCGTCTCCCGCGACTGGACTTGCTCGCCGATCTTGGTCGAAGTCTGCCGGATGGAAGTCGAAACTTGGTCCTGCCAACGTCCCTCCTCGAGTTCGTGCTCGTCGGGTGACTTTGGCGGCATCTTGATGACCACCGGCAAGGCTGCCGTGAAGACGGCGGCGAACGCTAGGAACTGAGTCGATATGACCGTCGTTGCAAGACCGCTGTCAAGTGCATCGATCCGTAAAGAGTCCACGTAGGCCGAGAAGTGCCAGATGGCAATCGCCGGCGTTCTGTCCTCAGTCAGCAGCACGCACATCCGGAGAGAGGGACCGACACTCACAGCAACTGGGCTGAAAACACCACATACAGCTTCATCCTTCGATCTCGCTGCATCTCGAGGCGCCACAGCAAGGCGATCCACGCCACGACGAGGCCCACTCCTAGGAGCGCGTCGACTATCGTCACGGCCAACCACCTGGGAGCCTGGTTCAACGTCAGCCGCTGTGCATCTGTCCCGACTCGCCGCTTGCTCGACTCACCTCTGCCGGAATCACGAATCGGCCAGCTCTGTCGTCGTATGTGCATCCTCCCGTCACGAGTGCCATCACTGCACATGTGCACAGTGTGGACACGCCCACCGCCCACCACTTCCCTCGTCGCACCGACACTTTGAACGGACAGGCTGTCCTCGAGTTCTCCTGTGGCTGCCATACCTCGAACAGGAGAAAGACGGTGGCGAGCTTGGCGGCCCCAACACACGCCAGCGTCGACGCTTGACCCAGGAAGAACACCTGCGTGGCAGTCAGCTCGAGCTCGCTTGCGGCAAAGGGTGTGAATGGTCCGACCAGAGCAGTCTCGTAGGCAGCACGTCCGTCACCAGGTCGTGAGTCCTTCCCGAAACCATGGCCCAGGCTGACCGCTGTCAAGATCCAGAACATCAGGCCGAACGCCTTCCGGAAGGTCAGTTGACATCTTTACCACATCATGTTCATGGGAAAAAGCGCACATATGACAGACCTGCCATGCCGTGTCAGTCAACGCATTGGAGCGATCCGGATACCCTCTTCCTCCCTCTCACCGTACATACCATTCATCCAGTCACTCCAGTTCCATCGTCTCAGTCTCACTTGCCTGAAGTAGAAGCGCAGTAAGATGATCGACGTGGAAGCGGTGAGCGTGAGCGCCTGCGTGGTGTAAAGCCACTCCCGCGCGTCGTCGAGGGTCATCGTCGTGAAGAGGTTGCCTTGCGAACGATGCAGGTCATCTTCCCGGCGGCCACGCTGTTATATCTGTGCTTCGTCCGTCCAGAGTGGTGTGGCTGGGCTGTGACGGAAAAGGACATCGCGGGTCGAGACACCACCGAGCACGCGAGTCTGCAAGCCAGATGCAGAGGGTGCGACGATCGCAATGCCTCGCATTCTTCTCCAGCCGAGATTGCGGAATATGTCGGCTCGATGTCCGGTCGTCCGTATAGGGATGGTCTTCGGCTTGCTTGGTGCTTCCTAGTCGTATTTGCTCTCAACAGGCCGGGAGGGGGCATCGGCTGGCGGCTGCCTTTCTTTTGATGCCGCAAACCATGCGTCCGACGTGCGTCAGGCCGTGGTTTACTCGCGGCGAGGTCATTAGGCGAAGCAGATGAATTCGCGTTGTGTCGTCCGCCATACCCTACGGCACATCTCCGCTCGGGACGCACGCGCGAGGCGTCGTCCCAGTAGCGAGACACGGCGTATCGTCATCTCTACAGCACGCCACCGGCATCGCAGTCTGCACATGCCCACTTGCTCATCTATGTATGGTCTGCGGTAGGGGTGTTTCCCATCGAGAGTTGGAGGCGTGGCACGTGAGGACCATCTTGTCCCAGGCGCAACCCGCGTCCGCCTCGGGGCACAGTCGCTCATTCAGCTCCCGCCAGTAGATCGCACCATGGTCCAGACCGGTGTCGGTCGACTCCCTCTCAAGAAGTCTCGCGCGAACTTGCAGCATGCTAACCCGTAGTTTGGAGACCTTCTGACACTCTGCGTCCAATCATTCCGACATCCGCCCGAGTTCCTATTGCAGCACTGCATGCCGCATCACATAGCCAGATCCGCCATCCACCCCGCGGCGGCGTACATCCTTGGTGTGTGCCTGGTCAGGCTCAGTGCGCGACGTGTCAAGGGGTTGCTCAATAGCTTGGCTGCAGCATGAAGGGCTCCGGAGCCCTCCAACGTTGAACGCACTCCTTCTCGTCCCAAGTCACACATCACGAGTGCCCCTTCGCCACCAGCACATGATGGAACAGATCTCCCTTGGATTTCTGGAAGAGCAACTGCAATTCATGACCAGTTCGTGGTCTCCAGAAGATTGGAGCAATAATGTACGAAGATCGAACGCTTATTTTGGGATCTGCGAGCTTACCAGGTGCACAGAAGGATGGTTTACTCAGGATACGCAACCTCACACATGAACCCCGAAACGCTGCACCACGTCGCCCGAAACAGAAACCTGCGAACGATAGTATCAATACACTGAAAGAATTATTGGAGTTGTCGGATGAAGGACAACCATCGTCAGCGCAAGTCGAGCAGATTTCGGACGTCCTCGACAGCGAAGTCGCTCTCATTGAGTTTTGCGGATCCTTCGGTTTGCAACCGAAAGCAACTGCCGTGGCGAAAGCAATATTTCGCTCGCTCGACCGCTCTGTGACTGTCTATAAGGACATCTGGCACAGTCTCCCTAACTTTCACAATTCCGAAGGTACAACAGCATTTCGCCTTCTGGCTACAGACGAGTCGGTTGAGAGCGAAGGGGATGTTAATGGCGCGAGATATAGAATCAACGCCCTGCTGTTTGCACTCTACTATCGTGCTAGGTGCGAGATTTTAGTAAAGTCAAAGCAGAGGGAAACGATAGTATTGAAGGCGATCATGGAAGACTCGGGCAAGGGTATCCATCAGATCAAGAATCTCTTGAAGCGTGGAAGATGGTATACGCGGTGGGTCACCATATTGGGTCCTGGAGCCATACTGATGCTGGGAGGATCTTTAGCGTAAGTCATGCGAGGGCATGAAACATGATGATGATGATGATGACTGACTTCGACATCAGATCAAGCAACCAGATGCACGACATGGACCGATTGATAAGGGTTTGTAAAGCTATGCCTGGCTTTTGTAAGCGATCGCGGACGCTGTCGCGATTTGCGCGCAAAGCCATCATCGAAGCTATCGTCCGGAGCGGTCAGCCAGTCCCTGTCATAACACAGCGCCATATCGATTCTCCTCGCATAGTCGACATCTCAGACGATGATCGACTCGCAGACTCGCGGCCGCAAACAATCGAATGCCAGGCAATAAACCAGCGCTCCCTGTATGAGGTACACGTGGCGTCGGAAGAGGGGAGTCATGCCAGATCGGCCCTTGCAGTTCCGAATTTGACAGATGTCAATCAACGGATGCAGGTCATGGACCAACAAAGGCAGGCAGACACGCGTCTCGGTGGACAACAAGGAAAAGCCGCACGAGAAGCGTCCTCAATACCTTTGGATGATGCAGACGACGAGATGAACATGATGTTGAACACCACTAAGCGGCTCTCACCTCGACCAGTAGCAGCCGTTCATCCGGCTTCAGGTACAGCGCGACAACATATCGACTTTCCCGACGTGGGAACAGCGTCATCAGGTGAACACGACAGAAGCACTGTGTCGGATCTTCGCGGCCACCAGACTTCAAGCAACTTTACTTACAACCAGTCGATCGACGAGCGTACACAAGAAGTGCCAACGACAGAATACTCTTCAATGCCTGAAGAAGTGGCAGTGCTCCAACAGACAATTCCTCAATGGCAAACAAATGCAGAGATTGACGGGCATCAATTACCAGCTGCTCAACAAGCTTTGTTCGGGCCGTCGCCGGATCTGGGTCACTCAATGCGTGCGGCCCTTGCGTGCTGTGGTAGTGTCGCTCCCCAATCAGGAGCAACAGGAGCTGCAACTTATGCCGTAAACCACGCACAATTTCTCGCAGTAGATCAGAGATATGACGGCTGGGACGGGACGTTTTCTGGGAGTCAAAGTGTGATGTTCGACCCAGAATTGTGGTGTTCTAGGTTCTCAAACTGAACAACAAAACGTAACAACCTGCTTTCAGCGTCCACGACATGTCTTCGTTCCATGTGTAAATACCACCTCTTTCACCCGCTGTACCCCACGGCAGTGTCTTCATCTCACTCAGAAGAACGAATCCTTCTGTCGCACCCGACATGTTGCGCGGGGTTTTCCCAGAAATTTCCTTTGTCACATGGGCTTTCCCCCAAGCCACAGTCTGATGTTCCATCTTCTACTTATCACGTCAGCTCCTTGAAGGTCATAAGGAAACACTTTACACACTTGTTCCACCTCCTTTTTGACATCGATGATCTCTTGTGAATCCGCGTCGATCACGACTTCGTCAAAAGGGAAGAGCATTAGCTTGATCCTCTCCCCTTGCTCCAGCAGGGCCGCTGCGCGTCTGGCGGTCTCGATGTCGATGGTACCCCGCTGTATTGGTTTCCCCGCTGACATCGTGTGCTATGCTGAACTTTTCAGGCGCTCTTCGGTCTGCTTAATGAGGAAAGTGATTTGCGTGGTCGGTAGTGGTGTGGTGAGAAGGAATTTGCGAGCTGTGCAGGGATTGTTGAATTTGATGGAGCGCGTGCGACCCAAAACGTACGATCGGACAGGACAAGCGGGACGAAATGTGCTAGATTGAACTGCAAGGTAGTTTCACGGAGAGGCATGGGTAATAGTAGACGAAGGTGCCCTCTGTTTCAAGATAACCTTTCACAATCTGTTGATTACTGTATGATGTTGTTCGGAAGCGGGCATACACTCTGGTGGGGGCGCCAAGATCAACGTCATCGCTTCGATAGACTCTACTGCTCGCGGGTAGAAGCCTTCCAATCTTGGAGCACATATTCAATCGCCAGGCGTAAGTAAGCCTTGAGTGACTTGTTTTTATCTTGAGAGAAAAGACACTTTGAGTAAACACCGTGCCTCAGTTCATCGGCATGTTCATCAATGGCCGCCACTGCGCGCCCGTTGCCACAAGTCGACGGCAGCGCATCGCCGGGAGTGACACACCTGGGCCTCTCGCGCGTATTGCGCACCGAGGTCTCTACAGAAAGCTGCACCGACGCACCCTGACGATGGAGAGACTCCCAAGTCAAGTCGCCGGCAGGGGTGTCCAAGAGTGCCGAATGGAGGCGATCTTGGAAGGCCATCGCCGCCGTGCACGATTTTGTCGGCGAGCGCTTTTAGATGTTTCTGGAGTCTAGACCAGGTACCGAACGTCGGGCAAGAAAAGGGTGCTGTGTTAGATGAAGTAATAGAAACGGTGCAGCAACAGGTGGATGGCGTAGTACGCTGCGAGACCATTAGGGGTGTTGTGCAACTTGAAACGGGTTGGCATATCCGTCTCTGAGTCTCTTTCGGCCAGTCTGCTTCGTGGCGCATGGATCGCTACATTGCTGCAAGACTTCGTCTCACCAACGCCTCTATTTATACCAGAATGCACGACCAGCACTGTACGACTCGTCCCTCAGGCTGCGAGCACCAGCGTTGTCCACCTGAAACTCCCATTTTTCACGTTGTCCCTTCTCACGATGCTCATGATACAGATTGGTCCGCGCGACTGTCTACCCCATTTCCAGATGCAAATCGGCGATGCAGCAACGTACTTCGAGAGAAAGGAAGCATGGGAGCGGCACTTCCGTCTCCTCGTAGTAACTGTCCACTTAGGAGGACAATTGGTTTTGTACTGACATTGAGACCAGATACAAGCATGCATGACCGTCCGTGACAGTCGTGTAAAAAGCGATGTGAATTCTGGGGATATTCTTTTTTCTGCTCTGGTAACCCTTGATGGCGCTTCTGTGATAGGCGATCTCGAGCAAGTACTGACCATATCACGACAGGTGCATTGTCTAGATCAAATCGTCGACGTGTTCATCCAGCAGAATGAACCCCTTCGCGTGGGCACAAACATCAACTTGTGTCATCCTATGTAAGATACTGGTGTATGGAGGGACGGCGCCCAGCTCGATAACATTGTCGCCTTGGCCATTGGTGTCCTGAGCATCTATGAAGATGCAGCCGTCCCGGGTCCCTCGGTTATGGCCATAGTGCTCGGAGATTTCGAGGAGATCTGGTTACACATGATCGCTCCTGTCTTCAAAACAGAATCGCAATCCCTTGGCCAATTCAATGGAGGTGGTTGGCTCCACAAAAGACTTCTGGGTGATGACCTGTATCATCGGATGGCAAAGATGAGGAAACAAAAGAAGACGGCCCGTGGTCAAGGAAGCAGAGCTAAAAATCCGTAGCCATAAAGAGTTGCTTCTCTCCACAGCCACCTATTGAGTAGTCACAGAGTTTTTTCTCCACACGGGGTAAAATCACGGCGTCGGGCAGCGCCAGAGAGGCGTGCGTAAGGATGTGTGGTGACTTCAAGGGCTCGTGTACAACCAAGACAACGATTTCCTTCGGCATCGATTCAAGGAATGACTGCATCCGAATTCGAGATGTTGTGAACGATCCGCTCCACGCCACTACTGAGAGGCAAAATGCATCGTGTTGTACAGTGATATGATGGATTGATGGATGAGCGGCTGGAGCCTCCTCACTACATTCCTCACCTTGATCCTGCCGCTTGCAGCTTCAAGCCCAAAAAAGGCACGGAATACATTCTTACTCCATGCCCTCATCGCCCGCCAAAATCACTACCAAGTCCAATAGCTGTTCTAACGGAGGACACTTCATTTCGCGGACCGTCGCAGGTTCCCATTGCGTATGGCATTGGCGTACGGGAAAAGATCGACAATGCAGTCTTGTTGAATGCTAGAGCCCAGCAAATCTACTTCGGCGGGCTCGTGTTGAGTTGCAGCGGTAGAAGGGGATGTGTGATTGGCTGAAGCAAGAGCTTATAGCGTGCTCCTCAATATCAATGTGATCGCAAGGTGAAAAGGCTTCTGCAAAAGGAGGTTGAAGAAACGAGAAGAGGCCGTTTGGAGACTGTGGCACGGGATCTCGACGAGAAGGCTGGCAAGCTAGAATCAAAACGATACGAGTTGCGCATTGGCTGAGAGATGGATTTAGACATAAATTGTCACTGCAATGTGTCCGGGACGGCGGGGCATGGGGCTCACAGCATCCCTGCAGTGCACGAATGGCACCATCCTGAGATGTAGGAGCTCGTTAGGCGCTTTGTGTGACTTGGATAATAAGCTGTCGATCGATGCAGGGGCTTCCGACCTTCTGCCTGCACGTGTGTACTCCGCCACGCACAAAGGAGGATTTCTTCGGCCATACAAGCAGATGCACATCCATCTAGATATGAAATTGTTCTGAAACACCTCACGAATTCCCAATGTCGTGCATCGTACAGCGCACGATTCGAAGTCTCTTTGACAACCATGTCTCAAGGACAACCCATACCAAGGCCATTGCTACCAAAGCCACCTACCCTACCTTTCCAAGCACGGCTGCAAGCCAGTAACTTGGATCCACGACTGCAAGAACAACCCAACGACTCTACACCACAGGCTAAGAGGACCCAAGTTCGGGTCGCTTGTGGTGCGTGTCAGAAAAAGAAAGTAAAGGCAAGTCAACCGCTTGCGACTGCATTTACATGATGACGCCTGACAGTAGGGTAGTGCGACAGCCTTCGACCTTCATGCGTGCGCTGTGAAAAGGCAAACGTCGTTTGCAAGTACGATGTCGAGCCTGACGTTTCACGACTCACGTCTATGCGGCGGAGGAACGAAGCTTTACAGGCTGAGCGTGACCTACTGCATAAACTTGTTGTCTATATAAGCACTTGCTCCGAGATCGAAGCACATGATATCTTCCGCCGACTCCGCACGAGCCATGACCCTTTAGAGATGGCGAAGTCATTGAGCTATCAGCAGGCGAGTTGGTGAAGTACGAGTTCCCGATTTGTGACTTACTGCTACTTTGTGCATATGCTGAGGATGCAATAGTGCCATCCTCCGAGCTCAGGCGTTGACCTATCTTGCTAAACCATCAGGGCTGCCAGGAGCTAGTGCGAGGTCGCGTTTGCAGAACCGACAGCAACACAAAAGCACGGAGACACTCGAATGAAGTAATGAAGTTTGGCATGCCGTACAACAGGTCAAGCCGAACTCCCGGGAAAAAGGCAAACATGTGAGCTACATGGCGGCCAGTGCAATGTTCCGATTGGGATACAATACGGTCCATACTACAGTGCAGTAGGACTTTGCGATGGTTGAACTCCTTTTTAGCAATTCACTCTCCCAGATCGTCCTCGATGCCGAGTTGCACACGTAGACGTTTAGACTCCTCCGCGAGCTCTAGAAGTTTCTGCATTTGGACCACTACGCGGTGCTCATTTGCTAATGCATCGTCCAGCTCTTTTCGTGCAGCCTCAGACGCTAGACGTGCTTGTTCGGCAATGCGTGCCTTTTCGGCCGCTTCCGCCTCTGCTTTTCGTTGATTCTCTTTTAATAATTCGATGTCTGGGCGTCCTTCGCGATGGATCTGAATCCAACGTTTGCGCCCATCCCTTTCTTTCTTATGGTCTTGTAATTTCCTGAGAATCTTCATGTCTTCAAGATCGTTCCTATCTTCTTGGTTGACTGGATCGGCAATGCTCACCGAAACTGCGACGGCTTCCGCTCGAAGTGGTTCGTCGCCGCCATCGATGGGAGCTGCTGCTTTGTCTGCATTCGGTGGCGGACTTGTTGTCTGGTTTTGTTGGTCGGTCCGTGTTTCTGTGGTTGTGGTAGGCTCTAGTGACGTCAGGGCTTGTGTTTCTCTGCCAACGCGAGCGCTTGGTTCCTGCACGGCGCTCCGAACCTGATCCTCCTGGTCATAAGATTCATGTCCGGCTTCTTCTCCATATAGCCTGCTCGCAATGCTGTCATCGGGTGACCCAGACTGGGCGCCTGACATGCGAATCCTCTGTGGTTGCAAGAACATACTGTGAGACTGTCTTCGTCCTCCTGGAAAGGGCTTCTCTACAGAGCGAGTGTGAGAGTCCGCTGAATGCGCCTTGTTCACCAGCATCCACACCTTCATGTGCCTCTCTTTATTCCAATAATCCCAAAATCGGGGATTCTGTCTATTCGTCGTCTGCTGGTGTAATGCATGCCTGACACCATGTTCGTGCTTGTCTGCTTCCTCGCCATGGTATGGTTGGAAATTATTCTTCAACCACTCGAGTAACTCCTCAGTTGACAAACCGTCCGGTTCGGCGTTCGTGAGCGCGGCGACGATGTGTTTGGTATACGGGACGTATCGAAACCCGTCTGGATAGCCGGATTGTGAACGGGGCGTTGTGATATGCGAAGGCTCGTAGGAGGTCACTTGCGGCGTCGGCGTCGTGACGGTCGCACCCTCAGACGAGGTTGACGCCCTCCACTGGCCAAAGAAATTGGTCTTTACGCGTTTCGTAGAATGCTCATCTGCGGCGGGTCCTTCGTATGTCGAAACTACTTGGTCAGTGGAGTACGCTGCAGCTGCGCAATAACAAGTATCGCTTACGGTCGGAAGGGGTATTCATCCTTTGTGCTGGCGCGTGATGCTACGTCAGCTGCTGAGGTCCGCAAAGTGTTCGTGTGCAGTATCCGTACTGCCCATCATAACAAGAATGTACGCGACCTACAGTACTGTGATCGCGAGCCCGCGTCTGTCCCGAGCGGCTAAATCTCGCGAGCTGGACGGGCTACTCCCCACCAACTTGTTCTCGGGTACTTCACCTTCCGCCAGTCAGTAATTCTTACGCGCTCGGCTGTACTACGACGGTTCGTGATTGGCTGAACGTGTAACTGAGAGTTTGGTCATGATGAGTTTATGTGTGGGACCACAGCTTGTTGAATAAGCTCTTGCCCCAAGATAGGACTCCTTTCTATGAGCCCTGTCGGCCGTACTTCAAGGGTCTTCTATGCTGCTGCCGTGTTGACGCATGGTGTCCGCTGTGCTTGTTCTTGTTCGATAGCTGGTCAAGTTCACCGAAACCTCACCCCTTGTACCTTT
>Ga0265797_10008867_pt1 | contig 13253 bp, 13 predicted proteins | sample P2T30metagenome_FD_192433 | JGI IMG/M metagenome (GOLD analysis project Ga0265797, IMG submission 192433) | Plant litter microbial communities from East Loma Ridge, Irvine, California - P2 T30 | ecosystem: Environmental > Terrestrial > Plant litter > Unclassified | place: USA: California... | reverse complement strand
TGACCCTTGTCGGACTCGCGTGCGAAGATGACGGTCTGGGCAAGGAACGTTGAACAGTTATGAAGAGATGATGGGCGACGCAAGGAGGTAGTCCGCCTCATGAGCAGACCTTGCGAGTAGATGCCTATGTAGCCAAAAGTCAGCAGACTGCATTGAAGCGAGAGGCGTGAGATGGCGCGAAGAGACCAGGCCGTTCAAGGGTAATGACTGTTTCTGCTTACAGTGCTCCAGCATGCATTGCTCTGCTCGAATCGAACAGCAATCCTCCCGGCTGGTTGGCGTCAGGCTCAGATCAGGTAAACGACGAGATCCATTCGTTACCTCTGGAGGATCTTAGACTGCAGGGACACCGCGGCCGCATACAAAGCGACAACTATACTGGCGTCTCGTGCAGGAGTGAGTAGCTTGATTGTAGACCGCAGCAAGAGACGTGTGGTACGTGTGCCAAAGAAAGATCAAGAATCGTTGAACGTCAAAACAAAGAGAACAGCAAACGACACGGTCAATAAGAACACATCGTACAAGGAACGGAATAGGAGATGATGATTTTGCTCCAGAGCACAGTCAAAAGACTGCACGACTGATGAAAAAGAAGGATGAAGCAAGCCAAGAGGCTTCATGAAGATCAAAAAGTAGCCGCGCCAGCCCTACAAGGAATTGAGCAGTCACTCAAAGTGTGCAAGATGAGCTCGGCCCAACTGTCTCTAGAACCATTCATGAGGGCGAGATCCACGACGTTAAGTATGATCAGAGGAGAAAAGTCGAGGAAGGCTGGACGGGAAAACAAATAGATATAGCTGCGCTGGCGTGCCAAGGGCTTGGCGTTGGACTCGACATTGACGTCAACGTGGTTGCAGCGATGTCGGTAGGTGGTCTTGGAGAGGGGTTAATGAGGGGTACGGGTTGCCGTGAGTTGAATGAATGGTGGCGATGAGGCCGGTGGCGGAAGTAGGCAACAAATTGCTTGTGGGTATCGAACAAGATCACTCATCGTTCGATCACGGGAAGGCTTGTCTTAAGCGATGTAAAGTGGTGAACCTTGAGACAGCCGCAGTAGAAGGAGTGTTGTCAGTTGATGAAAACGCACCGTGGGTGAAACAGTCGCACGGCGACCTCACGATCGATTGCTGGCAGGTAGCAGCAACAGTAAGGCCGTCCGAGGATGAGACGGTCTAAGATCGTTCGCCCACGGAAGCCGATAAGCAGTGCTGCTATTGGGAGACGCCAACGATGTACGGGGCAACATGTGTCTCGTAGGACTTACAAGCCGCAATAAGACGCGTGATTTCAAACGGCAGAGCCAAAGAACTAACACCTGGTCGCTTGTCTCCCATAGAGAGGGGGCCAGGAATTGTCGTATGGTCAATAGACCTGCAGTGCGGAAAGCTCCTTGGCCGGTACAGACGCTACGTGATACGGTTCCGCTCCAATCGGTAGTCAAGCGAATGAACGGCCGACAAAGGAGTGCGCTGCCAACAATTGTGATGAATCACAACAATCACGACTCACTTGCGACCAGGCGAACGTGTCGCGAGACTCCAGACTTTGAAGCAATACGTAATGCAAGAGAGCTCGAAGCTTGACCCTGACAAAACAGGAAGCCATTTTTCCCGGCGGAGACAAGTGAATGCAACAGTGATGAAAGGAGCGAGCCGGCGAGGAGCAACAAACATGACTGAGGACACCAGACAATACTTGGGTGTGACCGACGAAGCGTAATGCATATCGCAAGATGTCAACTCATGTGCATTGCAAGATTGTCAATTGAAGCTGGCTCGACGGGAAGGTGTTTTTCTCCAGCGCACAGTCGAAAGACCGCACGACTGAAGGTATAGCAGAAAGGTCGTACAATATGAATGGATGGATTGGGCAATACGAAGCCGCCAGACAGACAAGCTTACAACACAGAACGCGGCGCAGAAGGCATAGATGACTGATAGCGAAGATACCTTTTTGGACTGCTGGGCATCGCTGGAATCGGAGCATATATCAACGACGTCCTTGACATGGGATCACTCGAAGTCTTCATTCCCGTGTGCCACGATGCTTGCTTTGCGGACCTGCTGTAGCCCGCTTACATATACGGATGTATCCAGCACAGGGATATAAACATGAACTGCTCTGCGAAGAGAAGATCCAAGTCAAATCGCAGAACAGGAGATCAATGGAAGAACGAGACATTGAGGTGGTAGGGAGCTCATGCCGACTAGTGATTTGACAACAAAGAGACAGATTTACTATAGCTTATACGCATACATACCTTACGTAAAAGGACTAGACAGCATAGAGGAACCACAGTAAGCTAGCAAAGTAGATCTAGCAGGAGAAAATATAGGTTCCAGGCTCTACAATCAGAAAGCTAGAGGATAAACTAATGAAGACTTAAAATCAAAGCATTAATCAAATTATGTAGAATATGTCATGAAGATAGATAGAGAAGTATCTGATGGTTCCTCTAAGTAGAAACTTGCTATGCTATGTAGTCCAGATGATATTATACTAAAGAAACTATCTTGATTGCTCTTGACAGCATAAGGTGGGAGCAGAGAAATTCTTGTCAAGATGATCCGGCGACACTGAATGCTGTGGTTACCTGCTTTCGTGCTGCATTCAGAAATCGTCCCACCTCACATCCTGATACTTTAGAGTGTGAGCTCGTGTTGAGGGGATCAATCATCCAAAGTATCAAAAAGCATGGCGACGATGTATTTGGAGGATGCTCAGAAGACGATTTGTGCCCCTGAGCAACATGGCCGCAAACAGGTAACGACAAGTCGTTGAGTCTGAAGCAGACCAATCATCTTCAGAGCAGTTCCACTGGTTTCTTGTCTACAGAGTTTTGCAAGCTGATGATCGTAACGTGTTGGTATCTTCTCCAGCACGCAGTCAGAAAGACTGCACGACCGATGAAAACAAAAGAGTTGAAAGGAAAAATTAGGCCCCCTACTACACAGGAGTCATTGCAATGCTAGTACCGAAGTACTAGGAAAGTAAGACCGGTGCCAATAATCGTGAGCATCGACGCCACGCCTACTTACCTAAGTATGAAGAGAGAAGAAGAGAAGAAGAAGGAAGAGTTGGTGGAGGAAGAAAAGATATATACCTTGGGCCTCCGCTAGCGTCTTGGCAATCGACGTCAGTGTCGGTAAGTACTGAAGGGGAAATCCCCGTCGGGGAGGGGTACTGATGAGATTGATCAGGGAAGGTATAGCAGCGGGCTATTGGTCAGGTGGCACTATGGGTGGTGTAAGGATGGAAGGTTGTGGGTTAAAGGAGTCGGCAGGAGGGTTGATGCATGTATTGAATTCCACTTGCTTTGTTGGGTTGATCGATTCGATTCGCGAGTACGTTCAATCATCGACTACATTCCCAAATCGGAAATTTCCAGTCGTGTACCACGTCAATTGACAACGTGGCGTGGTCGTGAGCATGCCGCTGCGAAATCGCCCACGATGTTCGTCCTACAACAACATCTTTGTCCGGAAGAACAAAAGCTGGCTATTCCACTAAATACCATGCACTCTGCAACAAGACACTCGCATCATAAGAGGCGCGCAATTAACCTTTCGCAACCAGAGCAGAGAGCGTCTTGAGATCTGTCGCCTGTTGGCAGGCTGGGCTCGCTAGATCTCACGATGCCTACAAGCAACGGCTAAGTAGGACAAAGATCGCACGGGCCAGGCTTTGCAAAATCTTGACGATACCAACCGGCAGCAGTGGCCTTGCGCTACGCGCATTCCTCAAAGCAACGAGCAAACGCGGCAGAAGATCATACGAGACGTGGATTAGGAGACGAGCGTGAGATCCGGCTCACATCCAGCCATAAAGACACCTACGTAAGACTTGCTCACATTGAGACAGAACGCAAGCAAGAGAGAGAGACTCAGGCGAGCTTTATATCAACTTGCGAGCTGCCCGGTGAAAAGCTTCTACGTACCACATCATGATTCCCAGCACAAGATCTCCGCCCCTTTCCGTATATACGGATTCAATACCTTTTCTTGGATCGTGTTCGTTACTTTAACTTGATCTGCTCACGAACACGTCTGTGATCCTCGATCAGTTGGAAATCGTTAATACTTGTCCTTTGTCCCGTCTGCCACTTTTTGGAAGCCTTGTTTGCAACATAGCCATTGTTGGCTGGACCGGCACGACAACAACTCGTGATCGCTTTCCATGTCAGCCATGACCGAGACTGTACCCTCTCTGGCACTTTGAACAAGAGCGGAGTCACTTTGAGGAGTGAACAGCAGCACAGAGAAGTGTGAGTGCGGGTGTCAAGTGATCAGTGAGTGCAAGTGTCGGCTCAAGCCGAGCGCGCCAAAACATCTCCTTCCGCCACCCACTGGACTTTCTTCTCACCACCACCCACCTTATCACATCTTTGGCGATTCAACCAATTTTTAAATCACCAGACTCACCACCACACATCAGCTTTGAATCTCGACTACCACACTCGCCAACCGCCTTCAGTAAGACTTTACAGCTTTACGACCTTCAACTCCACCGCCAGCACACCGCAGCCATGCACGACTGTCACATTTGCTATGAGGATGCAGGGAAAGAGATTTTGATTAACACCGTCTACACTTGTGCAACCTGTATCAACAAGCTTGTCAGATCCGTTGTCGACGGCCGTGCCTTGTATCCCGTCATGATCAACAACGAACCAGCGGACCTAACCGAGCATCGACAATACCTTGATCGCAACCTGTTCGACCGGTATGCGCAAATGGAACAACAAGAAAGCATCCCTCCGCATTTGCGGGTCTACTGCGCGAAAGAACACTTCGTTGGAGAGCAAGTCAAAACAACGGCCAGAGGCATTTACCTCACCGCCATCAGCCAGTGCAACAAATGCCAATGCGCCACTTGCATGATCTGCAAGAAGCAACTCGACAAGGATGCTCCCCTCACTACCATCGTCGATCACGGCTGCAAGGCACAGCTCGCAGCCGACGAGAAGTTGCGCGCACATTCGTTTGAAGGACTCGTGCGCGGCAAGGACTACCAGTTTTGCCCGACTTGCAAGCGCGACATTCAGCTCGAGGCAGTTTGCCACCACATCGCCTGCCTGTGCACGGCCCACCTCTGCTACCAGTGTGGCGAGCTAGCGAAACCAAAAGATGGCCACTACGAACTGGGAAAGTGCACCTTGTACCCCGTGGTCCCAAATCTACCAGCTCCAGCGGTCGGAGCAGCTCCTGCGATTGGATTCGACGTTGGGGTACTCTACCGTCTTCGGAACGCAGTGCTCGCAATGGAGGAAGATGAGCCTGATGAGGTGTGGGCATACCTGGACGGTCAGATCTACGACCTCGATCTTGAGCACGTAGTCACGGATGAAGCTCTGCTCTCGCTGCGGGAAGACATCCTCGCGCAAAGCAATCTCATCGCTGTCATGGACCAGGCACAGGACCTTCTTCCACCGGACCTTCGCAGCGACGGGCGAGAGAGGGCCGTCGAGATCAAGAGGCTGGATGAGCTGCACCGCGAGAGAGCGGAGCACCGTTTCCGTAGATTGCAGGAGATCATCCAGGGGATTGATGGTCAAGAGGTGGATGCACTTCACGTCGCTGCGGCCGTCCACGAAGAGCGAGAGGATGATTTTATGAACGAGGGCTGAGTCGAACGATTGTCTACCATGGGTGATTCTGTACGTGGGGAATGCCGAAGATCCGCTTGCTTAATCGTGACGACTGCCGGCTCAATCTCTCAACTCAGGAGACATACAACACCTCCCTCAACGGTCTCTTTGCTTTGGGGCTTTCTCCTCCGCCAGAAAACAACAACTATCACCACCATCGCTCTGCGCACATCGCGCAATTGCTTGCTTTTGTTTTTTTTCCCTCGAGAGCCGAAGCATTCTTTCGGCGCTGTTTTGTAATGGTAACGACTGGACTTTGGTACAATTGGCTGCTGTGAGCAGCACATTCGCGCAAGATCATATAGACGTATTCATGAAGATTCACAACTTAACTCTCACCGTGTCTATCATTCGCTATGTCCGCAATATGTTATTAGCCGAAACATTCCTCATCTCATTCCCGTGGGGCGCGTGTGGTCAATCTGCTGCTGACGTTCGTTCAGATACGTTGACACTGACCGACATGACATGTTAAATCTGACCCCGATGCTGTCTTGCAGACTCCAGTCCCAACTCAAGCAGTACAGTCAGATGGTATTCCGAGAGAGACTACGCCGTGGGACGAGCTGCAGCAGCGTGTAGCGAGCAAAAGTCCGGATGCCTCGAAAGCCGCCAGAATCGACCTGTATCTCTCACACTTCTCTCCGCTCATCCTACTCATATCATCCCAGAAACCCGGCTCAAAATCGAGGCCGAAGGAACCCCTGATCCGGTGGACTCGTTCTGGTCTTTCAGCGGGTTTTATCACAAGTTTGCTGATCCTAGAAGTGAATACGAGATAGTTATGGACGTCATGTCATAAGCCCCCTTTATTGCATGTTTGGTGATGTGTCAGAGGTAAGCTTGGGACTTGGCCGGATAAGGGATCAAGGAACATGAGCAGATCTGGGTCCCGAGCAAGTAAGCTCTTGGTTCATGAAACATGAAGGCCAGAGAATGATTGCTAGTTATGAAAGGGAGGATGATACTGATTGAAGCAAATAAAATTCAGTCTTTGTTGCGAGTAGCTTGAGTAAGACTGGAGAGGTTCTTCAATTCTCGCATAACATGATAGACTGTTCCTCACATATGTATTAGCACCTGTCTTGCTTTTTCGTTATATATTCACTTTCAATCAAGTGTCGTATTGGGCTTCTTGCTACTGTTATCGGTTCGATGTTCATTTTCACGGGAACAAGAGTGAGAAGTGATGATAAGTGATCAGTGAGCGCGACCCGAGTGTCCTGGCCCGCGCGTGACACAACACAAAGCTGATCGCCACTCCAGGACTTCTCTCCGACACCACCCGCCCACAACCTCTTGACGACTCGAACCTTTTTAGATCATCGAATCCTTCCTTACACTCCATCTTCTCGATCACGCTCATCATCAAACGCGCTCGATATTCATTGCACACCACGCTCGCTACAGCACTTTCCCAGCACCGAATCAGAGCCATGGCTACCCCCACCGCATCGGCGAACGAGTGCCACATTTGCCTCTCGGAAGTAGGCAGTGAGACGGCACTGCAAGACCTCCTCATCAACAACTTGCACACTTGCGAAGGCTGCCTCGCGGTCGCGGTCGACAAAGTGGCCAGCGGCAACCTCCCATACCCCATCCAGATCAACAACAAGCCAGTAGATCTGGCCGCCTACACTGCGCTTCTCGACCCTCGTCTTCTCGAAAGATACGCAAGCAAAAAGATCGGACACACGACGTACCCTCACCAACGCGTCTATTGCGCATGCAAGTCCTTCATCGGCACCAAGGTTGCCACTTCCACCACCCATGGCGCCCACTTCACGGCCGTCGGCAAGTGTCTCTCTTGCGAAACCGCCGGGTGCATGATCTGCGCCACTCCACTCGACAAGGACTCGCAACTCAACAACGCCCTCAATCACGGCTGCAAGGATAAACTCGCCGCTACCGAGGAAGAGCGACTCGCTTTGGTCAACGGAGCCGACCGCGGTAAAAAATACCAGATCTGCCAATTCTGCCAGCGTCCAGGCTACTTGTTTGGCGCATGCAACCACATTACTTGTCAATGCGGCGGCAAGTACTGTTACGAGTGCGGCAAGAAGACGGTACAGCTCAGCGGCCACTGGAGCAACTCTTTCGGCAGATGTCCACGATACCCGCCGCGAGTCGACGCAAACAACGCGGTCGGGCCAGCAGCCGGCTTCTACCCTCCTCTGCCAGCTGGCGTGGGCGTTGTTGCTCTTGGAGACAATGCAGAGGGTTTGGGATTCCAAAATCATCTTGGACCAGTTCTCCGCTTGCCGCAGATGGAACTGGGATGGGATGCTCGACGTCAGGCTTACAGGGAGCTAAGGGCCATCCAGCCGGCTCACCAAGGGGCGAGGATGGGATTACGTGATCACGGTGAAGGGGTCGTCGAGCGTCAGCATCGCTTCCCCGGTGTGGAACGTTACTTCTTCAGCATGAACATGGAAGAGTACGCCGCTGGCTATCTTGCGCCGCCGTGTGGTATCGATCCCCAAGATTGGCAAGAGCTCGAAGAGGTGGAAGCGCAGGGACGCCAGCGGATGCATTTCCCTGATCCCAATTCTGATCGCTTCTACTTCATCAACGATCAGGGACAGAGAGAGTATGCTCAGCAGCGTATTGTGCCAGCGGAGCGCGGAGCTCCCCAAGGCAATGGTCTCGGTGGCTTGGCAGGTCGATTCGATCGTCTCGTGCATCGCAATGCTCGCGGTGGCCTGGTAGCCGCATTCGATTGACCGCCACCCGCAGAACTTCTTCCAAACACCAACACCAGCTTCCTCACAACCTCCCGAGAACCCAGGTTTATACACCTCCCCTCTACTACACACAATACTCCCCATTACCACCATTCAACGGTACATCTGTCACATTACCCCGCACAACAACGCAAAGATCACGCCACCTCCAACATGGATCCCCAAAGAGAGTGCCACATCTGCGGAAACGCCCTTCACCATCTGTCACCGGATGTCAAGGCGATCTCAATCAACGGTGTCTGGACATGCCGCGACTGCTTGAGCACTGTTGTTCGTCGCGTCGTCCAACAGCAAGACAGATTCCCGGTGAGAATGAACGGCCTCCCCATAAACATCGCCACACACCAGTCCGAGGTCGAGGGCGACCTTCTCCATCGCTACAGTCAGATGGAAACGGCGCAATCGGTCTACCCGTACCTCTGCATGTATTGCGCGTGCGGCTGCTTCATCGGAGAGACGGTCACCCCTGATCCGGCCAACCCCTTTCAGACTATCGGACAGTGCCCTGCCTGCAAGAAGGCAGCTTGCATGGCTTGCAAAAGCATACTCACCAAGGACGATCCCAGCGCCAGTATCCTCAGCCACGGCTGCAGAGAGAAGCTCGGGGCTCTGGCGAAGCAGCACCAAGACCTCCTCGATGGCAAGGATCGCGGCGAGCATTACCAGGTCTGCCCGCACTGTCGCCGCTACATGAAACTTGACTCAGCATGTCAACACATCACCTGTGAGTGCGGAGGAGAGTTCTGCTATGGTTGTGGAGAAGCGACGCAGGGTATGAACCACTGGGGTGTTGCGGCAAGGCAGTGTCCGCTGTATCCAGACAAGCTCTCGCCTGCCCAAACTGCCTACCGACACACACAGCGCTACCCCCACCGGAGTGCACGCGATCAATTCTTCCTCGGCGTTCGTGATGCGCTCCCGCGATACCCAGAATTGCAATTTGAAAGCCGGCGTCCCATGTAGCAGCCAGGCATCGGGCAACCAGCCAACGCGCGACCACATCCGCGCAATCCGATAGGTGGTGAAGTAGCTGGACAGACACAACGCCTCACACTCCAGCCGGGAGGTCTCGAACTCGACTCCGCAGCACGGATGCGTCTACAAGCTGCCTTCAATCCTCCACGCCGTCCAGCCAATCAGCCAGACACTGGAGTCACCGAAACAGCGCGTGACCGTCCAGAAAGTTCGGGCACCCAGCACCCCCAGGAAAATCCCGAGGGCCAGGAATTCCGGCAAGCGTTGGATCAGCGTCTGATCGGACTTGGTTTAGGACCGATGATACAGCGTGGGGCTCGTGGACAGGGTCCTCAACCCTTCGGTCGCTTCTTCAATCGCGATACGCGCAACCAAAAACCGCCACCACCACCTAAGGGGGACTTGCAGCGCGAGTGTGAGGAGGCTGGAGAGAGCAATGGCGCTCAGCAACTGGGCGCGCGTACTTTCTTTTCAAATTTAATTTTTGCGTGACGCAGAATCTCGCTTGCCTCATGGCGGGCGTACATGGGTCTTGCAGCGGTTGGTCTCGTTGGTTTCAGGAGTCTTCTTGCGTATCGAGTTTGGAATGGTCGACGGAGGAATTGAGGGGGCATCTTCCGACGGTAGACAGCATGTAACTATTGAAAGCAATCGTTCTGATCAAAATATCTCTCGTTCTCGCGTCTCGTGTGTTCTCCATGTCGTCGGGGCTCATAGTTCTCCGTTGACCCGTCAACACTTAGTTGTTGTGTCTCATACGGAGGTCGACCGAAGCTCGCGTCGACGATGGAACGATGTCTCTATGCTTGACTGACTTCACGCGAGTCTGACGTACCCCCCCCCCCAATTCGACGCATCCCACCTGCCCCCCCCCCATTATCGGCGCCACCCGCCCGTCGTCGACGCCCAACGTCGCCGCTGTCGCAGTACAGCGCCAAGCCTTTGGCGCCCTCGCACAGGTATAAGTATCCCCCAATTTCTCCCAACCCTCCTCAACTTCCTCTTCCTTCCCCTGTGTTAGGCAGATCGTCGGCTGTACCGCTCCTGATTGGTACCATCCCCTACATGCCTTGGACATTGCACATCGTTCATTGTTGTGTAGGTCTGGGGGCAACTCCAGAGGCGCGCAATTTTTGATCTCACACTCACGGCTTTGTTGTCGTCGCCTTTTGGCGGACTCGTCCTCTGAATGGAGTTGATGGTCCCTTTGTTTTACAATCTTTTTTCATCGGTCGTGCAGGCAGCTTGCCTGCGCGCTGGAGAAGAAGTCTCTTTCCCTTGTCTTGTGGTCGTGTTCTCATCGTAGTGCTGCGTGTCCGATTGCTTGCTGTGATGTCAAAAAAGCCTTTGGCTATTGACGCGACGGTGAGCTGGTGTCTGCAAACGAGTACGCGTGTGCTTGACGCCATCAGCGCTCACCACTTCAAGCAAATGCAAAGTCTCATCACGAAGGAGTCCAATGCAATCCAGGCAAGCACTGCTACGATGGCCTTGTTCATCGACAGATCGCACAGCGAAGGCTCGAGCAGACGGCGACCACCCTGATGTCACGCCGAACCCGCCATCAACGAAGCCACGACCGGTATCAGCACGTCCTCTGACACATTCACCGCTCCAGAGCGAAGGCGGCCCTGATCCACGAGGACGACATGCAAATCTCTTGAGCGACGCCATCAAACGGCTCACTACCGCTCGCACGCGTGCTTGGACAAGAGCCAAGTAGGCCAGACAGAACCAACATGGCACCACAACATTCCGGCCGCGGCGTCTGATCGTGCGAGATGGCCACAGTGCGTATTCAGTCTGCTGAGCGAGCACGCCAGGTTAAGCATCACTCGACTGACAGCAGGCTACTCCATGGAAGAGACGGGCATACCCAAGAAGAAAGCAAGTCATCTTCTTGTCAGCATCCTCAACTCATTTTGCGTCTAGCTGACAACGAACGTAGCAGGGCTCACCGGAATCAATCTCGACAAGTCCAGTCGGGTCTTAAGCAGTAGCTACGCCACACCAACATCCGATCACCCCGGCATTTGCATCAGATCGTTTCGATAGAAGGTGCCTGGAGAGGAGGAACAAAGAAGTCGCTGGCCGCATTACCGAAGGATAGGAAGAGACGAGTACATCCAAGCCCGACTTCTCGTCGATCGAGTGTTCCCCGTCTCGCCCTACTGAGAAGCACAATGTGAGCATGGCCCAGAAGCCTACGCGACACACTCTGCCGGCCGTCGTGCCCAGGCCAGCAAAGAGCGTTTCTTGGAAGAGGGGGGAATCCAGTGAACAACGAGAGACTACGATCCGACGGCTGCGGTGAAAACCTATCACGCGAATCGCCCCTTCGCTTAATCAGAACACTGCGAAATGCACTGAACTCGACCCCTATAGATGCATACCCGCCGGCTAGCACTGCTATGCGACTTACCGCTTGATTTGAAAGATGAGCAGATCAGCGGAGGGGAAGAAGACCTCTTTCCGCGTTCGCAGAGAAACATACGATCGTCAAGATGGACTACATAGAGAAACGTTGGCCCCAGACGAGGCTGTTGGCTCGTCCACTGTGGGACTGGTCTACTCTTGGCCGCAGTCAGCTTTACCGGCAAGAGCCAAATTGTGAGCAGAAAAGAACAGACGTACACCGCAAATCAAAGCGAAAGGCTCACTGGTCAGAAGAACGAACTAGGAGCTAGTGAACTCAACATCACCAGAAGCAGGCGGCAGCAGCTTTGCTCCCTGCCGCTTACACCTGGTGCCGAGCAGAACAAGGAATCCAGACATTTACCTTCCAGCGGCCCACCTCCAACCACAGGCCTTCCAGCACCGCCAACAATGTTCACCAGTAAAAGAAAGGGTCGTTGAGAATTGCACTGGGCGCTTGTTAAGCGTGGAAGGACAATGCATTGATGCTATTGTTGCGAGACTGGTTGGCAAGAGTGACTTTCTCCCTCAAGACGAGTATCAACTGCAATTGTTTTCCACCCATACTCTCTGCCCGGTTCTCGACTAACCGGTACTGCCTTGCTCGTTGTCATCACCTCGAGGTCTGCTCGCAGCCGTAGGGAATCGTCTAATTGTGTTTGTTCAGTCACGATTCTCTTTGTCTTCTTTGTTCACATGTATCACCCTCGCCCTGAAATGCTTCGACTTCGAACAAAGTCCACGACCTCAATGGTGTCGCACGAGTAGTCAGAAAAGCGGAGAGTCAAGCTGGAAAAGCCTTACTCTCGGGTATTGGACGATGTTGTGAAAGCACAACTGGTATACGATCCAATGATCTTCTCGTCCAACGGACCGCATGACACACTCACAGCGACACTCGAGGGCAAGCAAGTACACGACAGATAACATAACGATAAAAAATCTTCTCCAGCGCGCCGTCAAAAGACGGCACGACCGATGAAAAAAGAAAAAGCAAAGGCATCAACACCTGCGAAAGCGGACTGTAGTTCCAAAAATTGAAGAATTGGTAAAACATGAGATTAAAAATTGTGACATCCCTGTACCTGCACCCCTTCGTGACCGGGCACAAGCAACTCGTCGTGGCCGGTTCCTCGTGAGAGCCTCATGAGGGAACGGGCCAGAGAGAGAACAGAGAGCAACGAGGAAGAGAAAGGAAGATGATTCAGCGGAAGAGAGGGGGGGAAACTTATAGACGACGAGGTGTGCCAAGACGCGGGAGTGAGAAGGGTTCCCGTCGGGAGGACTGACATCATCAATGCATGGAAGGTCATGTGGATGCTGTCGATTGCCGGCTGGGTACAACCGAATGATTGAGGTGGCTTTGATAGTGGGAACATGCAGGTCAACTACTCGGCAACATTGTGGTTAGCGAGTCTGGTCGCAGGCTTGAACGACAGAGAAAGTGGAAAGGTTGAAAAGCGGTCGATTGA
>Ga0265797_10008866_pt1 | contig 13255 bp, 14 predicted proteins | sample P2T30metagenome_FD_192433 | JGI IMG/M metagenome (GOLD analysis project Ga0265797, IMG submission 192433) | Plant litter microbial communities from East Loma Ridge, Irvine, California - P2 T30 | ecosystem: Environmental > Terrestrial > Plant litter > Unclassified | place: USA: California... | reverse complement strand
TGCAAAAATAGTGTACGATCGTTGTTACTTATCAGCGCGAAATATAAACGGGTGGTTGGCATAATCCAGGATCTTGTTCTTATTTTCATCATGGCCATAACCACTGCCTAGATTCTCGCCATAAGGAACCGCGCCGCAACCATACTGCTCGGTGTTTCATCCTGTGGTCAGCCCTTGCATACACATAAATGTAGTGCCTTCTCCATGCAGTAGGTAGGTCGTAATCTTGAACCTTGAGAAAGTAAATGGCGACTACTGATCGAACTCAAGCCTCTCTTGTGTGATTGTGACAAGTACCAACTTTTTCCTACGTTCCCGGGCTTCTTTTCCTGGACGTGTCCAGTACTTCGGAAAGATTATACCAATCAAAGCTCCGCGGAATGAATAAGCTTTTATCTTCAGCCAAGACGGCTCGGAAGGTCCGTAACGGGTGACAGGAGGGGTGGCGTTGGCTCGCAAATGCCGCCGTGACTTCTTTTACATAAGTGTTGTGGAGATTGTACTAAAGGGATTTCAACCACCTGCAAATATAATGACACCTATCCAGTGGTAGATATGATAACTGATACCTGTATACTGGTGCCGATTTTCCTGGACATGGCCTTGCACCTGGATTCATACTAGATTTTGTAACACTGCGCAAATCACAAAGACGTCAATTATAGCCGTTATCGAAGAAAGCAAAGGCCCTATCGGGGTATGAGTTTAATTACACGTGAAGGAATCGACACAGGAAAATTATCATGCCACAGTCCACCCTCTCGGTTCGCTTCCAACGCCAAGCACATGTCCCCTCCCAGCAAGATATTGCCACCCTGCAGCGCTGCGGCACAGCGTGAAGTAATCTCAAATTCCACCAAGACGATACCCCCCTGAATCAAAGGTGCTCAATTTGAATCAATGAAATTGTTGGTTATATGCTGCTCAGCCGAAATTCCGAGGTAAGACGCCTCGTATATTTACTGTGTCGAATAAACTTCTGGAAGAACAGAGGCTGGCTTTGCGTAAAATACCCACAGGGTTTCTCGTTTTCGACGCAATCGCTCTACTTAGTACCTTCCTTGCGTCTAATCCTTGTAATTGCTTGTCTAGATGCATCGCTTCACAGCATTTACGTTCCTAGGAGAGACTGCAATTGACTAGCTGTTGCATGCAACATGTAGGCGACATTCATCCGACGAAGTCGAGGCCTGAACGATATGCGCTAGTTCCCCATCTTACGGAGCGTGCATACGCGGTGCTACCATCTCCTCTCTCTATAAATTGCTCAGATTATCTTATGGAGGGAAACAGCAGAGACAATTACAGCTTGTCCTTCAAGCATGAAGTTCATAATCTTTCTTGCAGTCTTCGCTGGCAGTACAATTGCGAAAGCTCCTCAATCTGACACCTTAGCCAAACATGGACTGGAGCAGCTATGGCTTGATGTCGCTAAGCAGCCCAACAGCTACTCGGAGCATTGTACCCCGAGAACAGTAGCTAGACGCCGCGAGTGGTACGATACTAGAGCTCGCTGTGTTTACTCTTTCTGATACACCTTAGGTCCAACTTGAAGCGCTCAGAGAAGCTCAATTACATCGATGCCGTTCAATGCATGGGGAAAAAGAAAGCAAGGTATCCGGCAGCGATTGCGGGCGGCGCGAAGAGTCGTTACGATGACTTCGTGGTGACACACATACTGTTGACACAGTACACCCACGGTAATGTCCGTTCTTCTATCCTCGCCGCTGGTGGTGTTTGCTAACGTTCAAAGGGCAATTTCTTGTCCTGGCATCGTTACTTCATGTGGGCTTGGGAGCAGACACTGCGAAACGAGTGCGGATACAAGGGATACCTGCCTTACTACAACTGGGCACTGTGGGCGGATAACCCTCGTGCATCCCCACTCCTCGATGGGAGTGATACAAGCATCTCTGGCGACGGAGAGTACGTTCCAGGACGAAACTTTAGCTGCGTTCCTAATCCAGGAAGATGCTTCGTAGAGGTCCCACCAGGTCAGGGTGGAGGCTGCGTTGCTTCTGGGCCCTTCAAGAAGTAAGTCATCCATAACAAACGGCATTTCCAGCTTTCTGACTATGGTTCAGTTGGAAGATGAACCTTGGACCGATCTCCAGTCTCGACACAACTGTACCGCCAAATCCATCGCCTGACGGCCTGGGCTACAACCCGAGATGTATCAAGCGCGATATCAACACTCGATCATCCTCAGAGACCACCGATGCTAATATCGCCGCTTTAATCACAACTAGTGCCAACATCTCCGCCTTCCAGAACACACTGCAGAATCCCTCGCCTGGAGTACTGCGTATTCATCTTGGCGGTCACCAGACTATCGGAGGAGACGCTGGCTCGGACTTTTACAACTCACCATCTGACCCGTACTTCTGGAACCACCATGCACAGATTGACCGAGTTTGGTGGACATGGCAGAATCAGGATCTGGAAAACAGGCGGTATACCATTGCGGGAACACTTACTTTCCAGAACGTCCCTCCGACAAGGAATGCAACGTTGGATGATGTCATGACGTTTGGAGATTACTTGGGGTTCCCCAACATAACGATTAGGCAAGCTTCGAGTACGCTTGCGGGGCCGTTTTGTTATATATACGAGTAGGCAATTAGGTGAGATGTCTACAGAAAGATATGGCAGAATGCCATATGGCGTCGAGTGTATTTTTTGTGAATAAGCCAGTCATGAGGCAACATGAGCATCAACGAGATAGACATATAGTCGATGGTGAAACGATGTTAATAAAGAAGCAACACTGTGGTACTCACGAGGAGTTAAACTGTACCACCAGACAACAAATCAACCGCGATTGTAGTTATTAGACATCCTCAAGAGCAATCCTATCCAATAAAGAACTCAACCTCGTAGTTGCCAGGTTGACAGCTCGCTCGCAAAACAATAAAGGTGAAAATGTGTTGGTAAAAGAGGGGAACCTTGGGTCGCGTTGCTGACGTCAACCTTGGAACGCGCCCCACCAAATATTTGCCCAACTTGAGCTCCCATCAGCTACTTTCCATACAACTCTTAACCCGCACCATATAATGGCGGAGAAAGGCCCACTCTACGTTTTCGATCTCCCCGAGGAACTACTAGCATCACTCACCCTCAAAGACCAACCTGACCGACCGCCACAAGAAGCTCCGCTTGTATTACGCAAAGAGGCGGGCTCAGCTGGAAACGACGATGTTGCGCCAGCAAAAGCGACGGCATGCAACCTTTGCGGGCTCAGCTTTGCGACACTTGCAGACCAGCGCAGCCATGTCCGATCCGACCTCCACGGCTACAATCTGAAGCAGAAGATAAAGGGCACCAACCCAGTAAGCGAGGCGGAATTTGAGAAACTCGTTGGAGATTTGGACGAGAGCATATCAGGCTCGGAATCATCGGAATCGGACGACGAGGATGAGCAAGAGGGAACCAAGCCGAAAGACTCGACTCTCAGTGCGCTGCTTAAGAAGCAAGCAAAGATTTCAGATCCCGGTTTTGACGAATTTTCCTCCCGAAAGCAGCAGCGAGGTTCTGGGAAGCCTCCATTGCTGTGGTTCACATCTCCGTCTTTACCTGACAATATGTCGCTCGGCGTGTACCGCGCAATATTCTCGAAAGCAGAGCAGGAGGCAGAGTCGCAAATTCTAGACACTATACGAAACAAGCAACTTTCCCCAAAGCAAGCCCCGAAGATCAAGGCGAACGAGGGCGGCGTTCCGCTCCCCGGAATAGATATTGGGCCGCATTACTTCCTATGTATGATTGGAGGCGGCCACTTTGCTGCTATGATTGTAGCGCTGGCGCCAAAAATAGGAAAAAACCATAATGGATTCGATGAGCGATCCGCGACTGTTATAGCACACAAGACCTTTCACAGGTACACCACACGACGAAAGCAGGGTGGCGCGCAGTCGGCCAATGACAATGCAAAGGGCAACGCGCACTCTGCCGGTTCATCGATACGTCGCTACAATGAGACGGCGCTCATCAATGAAGTCCGCGAACTGCTATCTAGTTGGAAGAGCATGATCGATACAGCCGAGCTTGTATTCGTCCGCGCGACAGGTGCCACAAATCGGAGGACTCTGTTTGGTCCATATGAAGGGCAAGTGCTACGTCAAGACGACCCGAGGAATCGAGGGTTTCCATTTACCACACGACGAGCAACCCAGAAGGAGCTGATGCGCGCGTTTGTTGAGCTTACCCGCGTCAAGCAAAGCACGATCGATGAAGCTGCCATGGCTGCTCTGAATAATCCTGAAGCTACACGAACAACTACAACGCCAGCGCCAGCGAAACCCAAGCCTTCAAAGCCAACCAAGGAGGAGGAAGTTGCTACACTACACACATCACAAATCACTCCCTTGATCAAGCGGTCTAAGGTCCCTGCGTTACTAAACTACCTGAAGACCAACAGCGTTCCACCCACGTTTACATTTCTCCCAGTAAACCATCACACACCCACACCTCTACATCTCGCTGCGTCGCTTAACTCGGCGCCCATTGTCCTCGCGCTGCTCACAAAAGCCGGCGCTGACCCAACGCTCATGAACGACGAAGCGCGAACGCCATTCACGTTGGCGGGCGATCGTGCAACGCGCGATGCTTTCCGTGTTGCACGGTCCGAGCTTGGGGAATCGGCCTGGGACTGGGAGCAAGCCGGCGTACCTGCAGCTATGACCAAAGCTGAAGCTGACAAGCGGGAGGCACAAGAGAAGAGCGAGAAAGCAGCAGAAAGCAAGGCTGAGGCGGATCGAAGAAAAGCCGAGACGGAGAGGGTACGGAAGGAAAGCGAAGCTGCGGAGGCAAAACGAACTGAGACGAAGCTTGGAAAGGGGAAGACATTGGGCGTGCCTGTCAAAACTGCGGCTGATTTGAGGGAAGAGGAGATGCGAGGCTTGACGCCTGAAGCGAGGGCTCGACTGGAAAGAGAGCGAAGGGCTCTGGCTGCTATGAAGCGCATGCAGCGGTGAGCGAGCCATGCTACACTGGACTCACTTGTTTGTTCATGAAAAATTACAGCGTAGCCTTATGATACCCAGCGCCGTCTTGTAGTAATGATAACCTGAAGCCTGCCCTCCAGACTATTGTGATGCTTGATCACGACGGTGATGTTGCTAATAGCGCAGAGAATGAAGATAAGTCTTGAAGTGAAGGATGGAAAGTCCTCTTGGAGCTGCAGTCGCATCATACCTATGTACGCTCATTACAACAAGACGCCCGGAGTCATCAAGTGACTGTGGTACCCACGTGCAGTTGAGCCGTACGATGAGACATCCAACAACACAGCTAAAAGGCCTAGGCTGGTGTAGCTATCCGGCACATCTTCGCGCACGTGCTTTTCGGCCGCTTTCGGGTAGCCCTGCAGCGGAGCATTCCGGGCGGCCCCTCAAACGTCATCCTCCCTCGACATTTTCACATGCCCCTCGCTCCGCCCCTCATCTCATCCACACAACCAAAAGACAACGCGCGAGCTTGTGAAAGCGTGTCCCACGAGCCAAGGTCTTCTGCATGCACTCGTGTGTATACTCCTGCACCGAGCAGGTGATGATGAGTGGCAGGTACTTGGAGATGGGGTAGCTAAGGCTCGGCAACGTAATACCTTGAGCCGATCGCCGGCCGAACGACATCAGCACTTCGTAACATGGTAACTACTTCCGCTCGTCCACTGGAATCCGGGGTATGCCAAGCAGTCCCGTCAATTGCCAGCCGCGTTGTGAGACAGACGCGTGCCAGTCCAAACTAAGGCACTCGGCTTGTGTTGCCGCCAGGACCGAGGCTGGCGGAGCAAATGGTTGTTTGACCTCATACCCGCGGGTAACTTTTGATCATCAGCCATGGTAGGAATATGACTGCTGAATTTCCCTGCGCGAGTAGTGCTTTCTTCGTTCTCTTCCCCTCGTACTGTGGCTTCCTCATTGCCCATCATTCAAGTATCTCTTTCTTCCTTTGTCTGTACGTCCAAAGCCGAGACCCTTTCGAGTGTGTTGTATCTCCTCTCCCCAGATCTGGATTGAATCTCGGCCGCTGTTTCATTCGCAAGCCTGCGTAAACCCCACGGGCATATCTCTGGAGAAGCCTGTGGCTTCAATGACCTGCAACAAACCTTTCTAGCGCTTAGACTCCAACGACACACATCATGTCTGCGAAATCGGTACAGGGGCCGGGCGGCAAGAAGCCAGCTTCCGCAGCGACTAATCTCATTGGTAAGGTCTCGATGTATAGGTATGTGACGACAAGCAATTACTGACTTGTATAGCTGGCGGCGGCGCTGGAATGATGGAGGCGCTCGCGTGTCATCCTCTGGGTGAGTCTTCTACTAGGATGCAAAGTTTAGTTTTTTCCGGGCTTAACAATTCTAGATACGATCAAAGTGCGAATGCAGCTTTCAAGACGAGCTCGCGCGCCAGGGGTACGTGCAACTTACCCATGCTTAGCCACGAATATACCCCCAAAAGCATGACTGATGTGTACCGCAGGCGAAGAAGCGCGGCTTCATCACAACCGGCAAAGAGATAGTCAAGCGCGAGACAGCACTAGGCCTATATAAGGGATTAGGCGCTGTGCTTACCGGCATTGTACCCAAGATGGCTATACGGTTTACCAGCTACGAAAAGTATAAGCAACTACTGGCAGACAAGGACGGCAACGTGGCGTCCAGGTCTACGTTTATGGGTACGTAAAGACGCCATTGCAGTTTTCCCGTGTAGCTTTGGCATGGTCTAACACTGTTTAGCTGGCCTTGCTGCTGGAATCACCGAAGCCGTATTGGTAGTCACGCCCATGGAAGTCGTCAAGATCCGCCTTCAAGCGCAGCACCACTCCATGGCAGATCCGCTTGACATACCCAAGTACCGAAACGCTGCCCACGCCATGTACACTGTCGTCAAGGAAGAGGGCGCAGGAGCACTATGGCGTGGTGTCTCACTCACGGCGTTGCGCCAGGGCACGAACCAAGCGGCAAACTTCACAGCCTACTCTGAGCTGAGGGCACAACTGCAAAAGTACCACGGCACGACAGATCTGCCTGGGTACGAGACAAGTATGATTGGGCTGGTTAGTGGCGCTGTTGGGCCGTTCACGAATGCGCCAATCGACACCATCAAGACGAGATTACAAAAGATGCCTGCAGAGCCCGGCAAAAGCGCTGTTCAGAGAATCGTTGTTATTGCCAAGTGAGTCGCTGAAACAATAATGGGTACGAGCGCTACTGACCAAGTTCAGCGATATGTGGAAACAGGAAGGTATCCGCAGCTTTTACAAGGGCATCACACCGCGCGTAATGCGAGTCGCTCCCGGACAAGCCGTCACATTCACCGTGTACGAATACTTGAAAGGCGTATTGGAGAAAGGCCGTGAGATGATTCCAGGCGGACAGTACGAGGAGTAGCTGGGACGACATGAGAGCGTTGGAAGCAAGCTTATCTCTGTTCCTGGATCAGATAGAATAATTGAGCCATCCATTGATACATGAGATACAAGGTTCACAAGCGTGACATGACCAGCATGTGAAGACGAGTGGGATGATAGGAGGGGCTGCCAAGGTACGGCCAGCAAGCCATTGCCCCACCTTCCCACGCATCACAGTTAACGCTGGACGTCAGGGTAAACAGACAAAACTCTCAGCTCTGCCTACCTAACAAGTCTTTCAACCAAACCGCCAATCCCTCGAGAACATACCAGCAAAGATGCAGTCTGGTATCTCCGGTACTGTGACAACACTCTCAAGCTTACCAAAGCCCCACCGTCTAACAGCTACCCCCCAGCTTCCCAGGAGCTCAAGTCGGCGCTCGGTAGTCTCATAACCTCGACCGACCAACGCGGCATTCTAGCCACGATCCAAAACGAAACTATTGTCCCCAGCGGCACAATCTCGTCGAGTGCCTCCACGTTTGTCGACGACCTCTCCAACCTGCAATCCCACATCCAGCCCAATGCCGCGTTGTACATACTGCTCCGCCGCGCCGACAGCCTCACCTCGCCCGACAAGTCGCTCGTAGCGGTAACCTATGTGCCCAACGCCGCGCCGGTGCGGCAAAAGATGCTCTTCGCCAGCACGCGGCTGACAATGGTGCGCGAGCTGGGCGGCGAGCACTTTGCCGAAAGCGTCTTCACAACCGAAGCCTCTGAGCTGACGTCTTCAGGCTGGGAGAAGCACGTGGCCCACACGGCATCCGACAACCCGCTTACAGCCGAGGAGCAGTCGCTGCAAGACATCAAGGACGCCGAGGCGCTGGAGAGCCGGGGCACGCGGGGCCAGGGCCTCGCACAGGGTGGGCGAATAGCGATTCGCGTCGACGCCGACATTGCGGCCGCGTTGAGGAAGCTGGGCGAGGCCGGGACGGACAATCTCGTGCAGCTGCGCATGCATGCCGCAAGCGAGACGCTGCAGCTTGTGTCAAGTTCGTCGGCCACGCCGTCGACAATTGCGGCCGCCATTGACGACAAGGAGCCGCGGTACGCCTTTTACCGCCACGACGACGCCGAGGCGAGCATCGTCTTCATCTCGACGTGTCCAAGTGCGGCAAAGATACGGGAGCGCATGATCTATGCGGCGAGTAGGGGCAATGTGGTCCGTCTGGCACAGACCGAGGCTGGCTTGAAGGTGGCGAAGAAGCTCGAGGCGACGAATCCGGACGAGGTGACTGAGAGTGTGATACTGGATGAGTTCAAGGTAGAGAAGAAGGAGGAGAGCAAGGGGTTTGCGAAGCCAAAGAGGCCGGGACGGCGATAGGATTTGTGTCTATGACGCTATATAGATGAGGAAAGGGATTTCTAAACAAAAATAAATGGACCATTGCTTGCTTTTACAAGGGTATTCAAATCGGATCCTCCCCCCTGATATTACACATCTCTTTATCTAATCGTCTAATCGTCTCCGTCTCTGAGGAAACCCCTATTGACATGTGGTTTCCGCTCCATTTTCCCAAACCGAGCCTTGTTCTTCTGCTTCTTCTCCGCCTGTCTGCCCTTCAACCATTGTTCCCGCAAATTCTTGGTCCTCCGGTTGAATTTGGGTGGTAGCACTTTGTTTTGCTGTGCTAATACTGCAACGCTCAGTTTTCCCTTCTTCACATCCTTGGCCGGCTTCTCCGTACGCTCAAGGAACTTGATGTGGCGGTTCAATTTCTCCTTGCGCAGCTGCTCTGCGGTCTGCCCACGGCGCTCGGGCGGAGGCGTAGGCGGGCGCTGGTCGTCAATGTTCTCGAGGAGGGAGGCTGGCAACAGGCCGTTGGATATGTCGATATCCATGGTGGGCTTGTCTTCTGCTTCTTTGTCTTCTTCATCTTCTTCCTCGAGAATTGTGGCTGCCTTTGCTTCCTTGGCAGTTTTCTTGGCCAGCTTCTTTGCTTTCTTCTCCTCGCGTTCACGTTTTGCGGCTTGTTGTGAGGCGATGAGTTCCTCGCGTGCTTTTCGCTTGGCTTCTTCCTTTGCTTGTTGAGCTTTTCGCGCGCGGTCGGCATCTGCTTGTGCAGTTTTAACCTTTGATGTTGCGGCAGCGGTCGTGACAACTTCGGGGGCCTCGTCGTCCGAGTCGCTTGCATAGTCGTTGTCTTGGGCTGGTGTAGCTTCAGGCTCCGTAGCGGTGGGGGCTTCATGGCTCTTGTTGGCGACTGGCGAGATTTGTGTGGCTACAGACTCTTGATCGTCGAAGCGCATATGCATCTTCTCTGGTTGTGCAGATGTAGGAATATCCTGCGAAGGTATGGGTGCCATGGAGCTCTCGTATGAAGATGTGGGCACCCCGTCGTCAAACTTGGAGGGTGTCTCTACGACTTGCGGCGGGCTAGGCACCTTTTGTGGTGTCTTCTTTGGACGTCCTCTCCCCTTTTTCGTCGAGGTCGATGTTGGCTCATTATTCGCCTGCTTTGCCTTGGGTGTCGGCGATCCCTCCGTCTGCCTGTGTGTAGCTGGTGTCTCATATACAGATCCCGCCCGCTGCGCAGGAGTGTAGAAGACTGCGTGGCGCGAAGTTTGCGGCTCATCCTCCTTGCCCTCGGTAGTTGAAGAAGCATCGGGAGATTCTCTGGAAACGCCAACTACAGGCGTCTGGGGACCCTCGGTTGTAGGCGCAGCGACATCCTCTCCAGACCCTTGCGAAGGCTCTTCAACGGAGGCATCTGGTTTTTCTTGCGCTTCCTTCTGCGAAGGCTTTAGTGCCACGGTCTTCCTCTGCCTCTTTGCTTGTGTCGGAGTCTCGAGCGCTTCCAATTCTCGCTTTCCCGCCGTTTTTCTCGTCGAACTGCGCGGCGTGGGCGTCGGTGCACCAGGCGTCTCTGTACCTCCTCGCGTAGTGACCATTGTGGCGACAGTAATGCGAGATTTTTGGGTGGTTCTATGTCACTGCGAAGTGAACATGCGGTGTCGATAAGGTGTGGATTTCGCGATGTGGAAAAGATTCTGGTCCTGGCGCGCCAAGATTTCGCGGCCATTGCGGACCTCCGAGACTAGCGACAGGCATGTCCCCAACCTCACACAAAGCCTCCAGTATTATGTCGTCGAGAACAGTATCGCACCTAGTGAGAACAATTTCGAGTCTAGAGCCGTGTTTACTGTGCCAGTCGCGACAAACTGTTTCGCTGGTGCGCCGCCATGCCGCAAAGTCATCACTTTCTTATGAGCCAGCGCTGGCAACAGGCATGCAAACCCGGAGTTATGCCATAAAGCTGAAGCTCGACGGTCCTAGACTCCGTTCTGATGTCGATGCGCGCGCGCGACTCGGCTTCTATACAATCACAAAACAACAAGCCATTCTTCATATCGAGCCGCATACCGCTCAGAGCATCTACGAAGATTTCGTGGCACACAAGGACAAGATGGATTACGGTAGCCATGTTCGACGTATAGTGCAGAGTGGGTTTCAGGTCTACAGTTCTGTGAATAAAGGTGCTGATATCAGCAGAATATAACGTCGAGCTGGATGATGTCACATCTCTCGCAATTGTCACTTTCAAGATACCCGATCTCAGTGATCCCGCGAAGAGGGCTCAACTTCCTCCCAGTCCGCATAAGACAATCGCTGGATTGCTTCTACAGGGATGTGCGCAAGCCAAGGACCCTCTGGCCATTGTACACGTCTTGACTGCTCTTTATCTAGCCGACACAGGGGATGCTGCCGCTCGGGAACTCATGGGCCTGTTTCCGCGGCAGGAGATGGCCAAATACCGTGAGACACTGGATACTCTACGCCTAGACCCGAAGAAGACAACCTTGGGCCCTGAAGTTTTGACTCTAAGAGGACTCTTTCTAGAGCAGGAAGGTCAGGCAGACAAGGCTAAAGAAACGTATCTGGAAGCCATCAAAACAATGCCTTTGAAGTTCGCACCTGGATCACGGCATCCCATGCAATTACCTCTCATGGCGCCGTGGAACGCACTTGGCTACATGCTGAAAAATCGCAAAGATCCCAAATTACAGGCAGAGGCCAAGTCCTATTTTGAAAAGGGCGCTCTGGAAGGTGATGACCCGCTATCGTACTACGAACTTGCAGCTTTTGAGCCCAGAGCAAGCGAGAAGTGGCTGAAATATACTAGCAAAGCGGCCGCATCTGGTCACAGACAAGCCATTATCAATCTCACTGTCTTCTATCAAGATGTCGCAGCAGAAGATTCGGCTGTTCTCAAAGATCGTAGCATACGAAAGGCACTCCATTGGTTGCTAGGGTGGCGACGCGGTAGTGCAGCGGAATTGGCGCGTGAATGGCTTCAAGCAGCATCTAACATGGGTCATAAACCATCGATGTTGCAGCTCGCCGATCACCATGCGTCTATTGGAGACGAGGCGCGGGCCAAGGAGCATTTACGTCGCATACTCGAACCTCCGAACACAGCCAATCAGCAAGAAGAGTGGCCGCAACTCGTGCAAGTTGCGAAGATGCGCCTTGCTGGAATCAGATAACGGCTAATCTGGCGTATGGAGATTGCATACATCTGCTTGCTTCCATATGCAAGTGGCTATCAAACCCTGCTTCAATTGGTGCTAGTCAGTCTACCAGAAAACGTACGGCAACTATGCCGCATCTCATATTGAACGCAACCATCAAAATACTCCAACTGGTTATTTGCAAAATCGTTTCATAAGACGTTTTGGTCATGTTCTCTCCAAAATTCCTATCTCCGGATCTACGCAGACCTACCCCGCCCCGGCAGACGACTTACGGGCCTTCCTTATCTGGAACTCTGATAGCGGGAAGTATCTGACCAGTATCTACATAAGGTTATATATCCAAATCTCTCGTCATGTTTCTCTATCGTGATCTGACAACCATATATCTTTTGTGTTAGTTGTCAAAATTTATTGTTTCTGTCCCACGTCAATTCCACAGCCATGTCCGCCACCACAACCAAACCCCATCGTAAAGGCCTCATAGGCTCACCTTCGAACTTTTGGTTACATTCTACGCAATCTGGATTTGATCTTACACATCCAAAATCACATTCATCATCGCCGTCGGGTCAAACTCACATCATCCAAACAACCACCCAACCTATCACAGTCGATGCGTCAAAGTCAGCGCTTGTCATCATCGATATGCAAAACTTCTTTCTCTCCGAAGCATTTGGTCGCAACCGGAAGGGGCCGGGCCATGCAGCCTGTGAGCAGCTAGTCAAACACGCCGTGCCGGCCGCTCGAAAAGCTGGAATCAGAGTAATCTGGGTAAACTGGGGTCTCACAGAGCAAGAAGTAAAAGACATGCCACCAGCCGTAAAACGCGCATTCGGCTTCTTCGCGATCCCTGCAGAGTCAGATTTTAAACCCGGCAACGATGCCTTTTCCCACCATGAAAGCAGCATAAGCGTAGATCGCCATGGCGAAGAAAACGAATCCGTATACCGCGGCATCGGCGCAGACAGTGGAATCGTGACTTTTTCCGACGGTAAAACTGTTCAAGGAGGCAGATTACTCATGCGCGATACCTGGAACGCAGCACTGTATCCTCCGCTCGACGCCATATATGCTGAAGGCAGTCAGTTATCCTACAACCCCGACGTTTTGATCCACAAGAATCGGATGAGCGGGATGTGGGGCGCTACGACGCCGCTGAAGGAGTTTTTAGATAAAGAAGGCATCAGGACGCTGTTTTTTACGGGGGTGAATACGGATCAGTGTGTGGGGGGTACGTTGACAGATGCGTTTAGTAATGGGTATGATTGTGTGCTTTTGGGGGATGGATGTGGGACTACGACGCCAGAGTATGCGCAAAAGTGTTGGGAGTATAATGCGGCTAGAACGTTTGGGTTTTGTGCGAGTTGTG
>Ga0265797_10008865_pt1 | contig 13256 bp, 14 predicted proteins | sample P2T30metagenome_FD_192433 | JGI IMG/M metagenome (GOLD analysis project Ga0265797, IMG submission 192433) | Plant litter microbial communities from East Loma Ridge, Irvine, California - P2 T30 | ecosystem: Environmental > Terrestrial > Plant litter > Unclassified | place: USA: California... | reverse complement strand
ATCTTCAGCAACGACTCGATCTTCTACGATCCGCCCAAAGCTTTGATGGGAGATTCTGCAATCATCAAGCCTACGCTGCCAGGCAAACCTCCTGCTGACCCTGAAGCTACTGCAAAGCCGACTGCTGATCCTGGGAGCACACCCAAGCCGATCACACCGTCACCGACGAAGTTACCGAGTGTTGAGACAGATCCGCCTGTTGTGTCTAAAGAACCGTCTCAGTCGCCGAAGCCTAGTACCCAAACTCCTGATGTACCTGGCCAGCCCTCTCAGTCACCTGACCCTAGTACAGACAGGCCCGATGTGCCTGGCTCAGATACACCCGATGTGCCTGATAGGCCTTCTGATTCGCCCAACCCTAGCACAGACGACCCTAGCGCACCTGCTGAGCCATCTCAGCTACCCAGCCCCGGCAGCGGTAACTCCGGCAAACCTGAGGCGTCGCCAAACAGACCTTCTGGATCACCCAACACAAGGAGCGACTCTCAGAATGAGGATGATCCCACACCGGCTACCGCGGGGCCAGGACCCTCGCAAACGGGTTCTTCACACAACACTGAAATCGGACCGGCACCGACCGGCGTGGTGATCACAGCTTCCAACGGCGAACAGGTCACCGCGGTACAAACCCGATCCGCTGGACCAGTGGTCGTGGGAGATGTGACACTGACTCGAGGCCAGTCAACAGATATCGATGGAGTCGGCCAAGTAGTCGTCGGTTCCAGTGGGCTTTCTGTCGGCAATACCTTCCACACCTTCACAGCTGTCGGCCCTGCGCCTACTCCCAATGTCATCCTCACTGACAGCACCGGAAACAAAGTCACGGTGTCGCAAGGTTCGGACGTCGGAGATGTAGTGGCTGGTAGCTCTACTGTCGCGCTAGGCGCGTTAATAATCGCCGGACTTGGAGATTTTGCTGCCAGTACAGATGTGCCTGACCATGCCCAAACGAGCGGCGCCTTTGTGGTGGCCGGGACCACATTTACCGCGCATGCTATTTCCGCGGTATCGCTGAGTCCAGACGTGACTCTGGCACCTGGCGGCCCTGCAGTGTCGTTCGATGGTCAGGTGCTCTCATTGGCTCCATCCGGGGCATACATCGTGGTGGACGGGTCTACTCAGCGACCGACTGCTGTTGCAACCGCTGTACCAATATGGGATATTGGTGGAACCACTTACACCGCCAACCAAGCGTCAGGCTTCGTCGTCGATGGCGCCACTTTGACACGCGGTGGTTCCGTCGTCGTTGATGGCACGACCGTTTCTTTGGACGCTTCTGGTGGTTATGCTATCGTGGACGGCAATACGCAGAGTCTCTCTGCTCCGGCTACAAATGCTTCCCCTGCACCAATATTAGAGATTGGTGGAACCACATACACCGCGAACCAAGCGTCAGATTTTGTCATTGACGGAACAACCTTGACGCGCGGTGGATCCGTTGTTGTCGACGGCACAACAGTGTCCTTGGATGCTTCTGGTGGGGATGTCGTCGTGAATGGTGTGACGCAGACCATCTCTGCTCCAGCTACAACTGCTGAGCCCACTACTGACGGCAACGCCAACGAGAGTGCTACGGCGAGCACTACTGATCGCAACGCCGATGAGAGTGCTACAGCAAACGCTTCAGCGAGCGCATCTGATGGAGGATCAACTCCTGCCTCATCTGCCTGCTCAATCGCGACCAACTCGCCATGGGTCAAAGCTCTCGTCACCATGCTCGGCGTTTTCTTCTTGCTTTGAGCGCTTGTGGCTGATAGACGAATCTAATGAGAATGTTTTGTTTGGCGTTCTGCGGGCTGTCACTCGGGCGATATATGCCTTAATGTGCTGGGGATCGACATGGGTTCCGAATTTTCCGGTTATGGATACTGGCAACTTACGCAGTAGATAGAATGGCGTTATCTGCCGGATCGAAGGGCGAGAAGGACCATTTACATTCTTGTTCAATGACATGATCTCAATCTCGATTAATGGCCAAAGGTGTCGTGATAGATCAAGTAGCGCGAGCTCGCGAGCAGTAAGCGGCGAAAGTTGCCCTGCTGGATCATCCGGTCGGGTCTAAGTTCCCATCGCCACCAAGCTGAGGCAAGTAGATCCGGCGCACATGGTCTAGCCTTTGTGGTCTCTGTCCAACCCCAGAGTCTTTCTCCAGACTCCCCACAAAGCTTAATCGCTTTTGCGGAGAGGTCTGGCCTGATGATTTTTGTTGAAGTCTTCAAGTCTATGGTATATAACATCGCTGCACTTCCCAGCAATGATGATCATAAAGCACATCTGCATTCAGTGCCATCAATCACCTCTCCAGCCTTGAACACTTGCCAGGCTACCATTCGAGACCATGGAGGAGACCAAAGTCCCAACCACAACCACTGCACCTCGTCGAGGCTCCATTGGCAGTGCCTTCGATCGACGCAACTCCGTCGACTCCACCGAGCGTCGCCCCTCTATCTCATCAATCAAGAAGAACTTCGACCATGCCAATGCCAGCATGATTGTGCCAGACGCGACACACCTTGAGGTCTACGACGACAGTTTACAAGACAACTCTATCGACGACATCGCCACCAGCTGGTTTGTATGGCTTGTCGCTTTCACAGCCTCTATCGCGGGTGCTCTGTTCGGATACGACACAGGCATCATCAGTGCCGTCCTGGTGTATCTTGGAACCGACCTTGACGGCCGACCGACTTCTTCTGGGGAGAAAGAGCTCATCACTTCCCTCTGCTCTGGCGGAGCTTTCATTGGCGCAATCATTGCTGGTCTGACGGCTGACAAGTATGGTCGCAAGATCGCCATCTATGTTGGCTGTGTCTTGTTCACTGTCGGTGCTATCTTGCAGGCGGCTTCGTACTCCATCGCTCAGATGGCTGTTGGTCGCCTTGTCGTTGGCTTTGGTGTCGGCAGTGCGGCTATGGTCGTTCCGCTCTATATTGCTGAGATTGCTCCTACTAAAGGTACGTCGTAGAAGCTTGTTCTAACAACGAACTCGTACTGACACTAACGATCCAGTCCGCGGCCGCCTCATCGGCCTGAACAACATGTCAATCACCGGAGGCCAGGTCATCTCCTACGGTATCGGCGCCGCATTCGCACACGTACCCAACGGCTGGCGCTACATGGTCGGCCTCGGAGCTCTCCCAGCACTCGTACTCGCCGCTCTCCTCCCCTTCTGCCCCGAATCACCCCGTCAACTCGTCTACCACGGTCGCCTCGCCGAAGCCGAAGTCGTCATTGCAAAGATCTACAAAGGAGCAACACCCCAGCAAGTCCGCACCAAAGTCGCCCTCATCTCGAAAGCATGCGAAGAATCGAAAGAGCTGAACGAGAATGAATCCCGCTGGTCTAAGATCAAGCAGCTGCACACCGTGCCTTCCAACTTCCGCGCTTTGGTTTGCGCTTGCGGGCTCATGGTTATCTCGCAGATGTCTGGTTTCAACACTTTGATGTACTACAGCTCGACTCTCTTCGATCTCGTCGGCTTCTCGAACCCGGTGGCTGTCGGCTTGGTCGTCGCCGGCACCAACTTCGTCATGACCTGGGTGAACATGATGGCCGTCGACCCGATCGGCAGGCGCAGGATCCTAGTCTGCACCGTTTGGGGTATGAGCGCAGGTCTCCTCGCCGTCGCAATCGCCTTCTCTTTCATCCCCATCGATCCGGAAACGCTTGAGCTCCGAAGCGATAGCGTGTCCACGCCCGCGATCGTCGTCCTCGTCTTCATCATCTGGTTCGTATTCTTCTATGGCGTCTCGGTTGGAAATACAGCTTGGATGAGCACCGATTTCTTCCCGATGGAAGTACGCGCCATGGGAACAATGTGGCTTACCTGCTCCTGCTGGGGTTCCAACATCATCGTATCTTCGACGTTCTTGTCCATGATGAAGGGCATGACGCCGAGCGGAGCTTTTGGTTTCTATGCAGCGATCTGCGGCATTGGGTGGGTGCTTATCTGTAAGTTTCGTGTCGTTCAAATCCGATTGCATCCAAGTGCTAACTATACAATGCAGACTTCTTCTATCCCGAGGTCTCTGGTCTTAGCTTGGAGGAGATCAAGGATGTGTTTGATCATGGCTTTGGTGTCAAGTACGCCAGACAGCTTAGGAAGGATCGCAAGGATATTATCAAGGAGAGACTGCGCACGCAGGATAAGCCACTTGCTGTCGGTCACTAGATGAAACATGGACGATGAAGCAAAAAAATTTACGAGCGCAACAAGAAAGCAAAGGTAGTCTAGGACCCCGTCCATCGACTGGACAGATTCAGCTCAGGTACGAATTCATGAGCACAAATGAGCAGTTTCCGCAATACAGAAGTCCCTTAACAATAGATTCAACTTCCCAGCATACCTTTAATTCCCAATTGATCAGGAGACCAGTGCCATGGGATTGTAGTGACTTGAAACCTTGCCAGAATGTAACGGAGTGTCCGGAACATAATCACAAGATAACCCTACTTACCCCAACTTGGCATCCGCCGCGGCGGCTAAGTGTGTATATAGGAGAATCCTGAATCCGAGACTCACCGCCGGATAACAAAACATACTTCAAGCTAAATCTTAGTCATGCATTTGTTCACTGTCGAGGTCTATGAGATATTCGGCTATATATACAGAAGTTTTGACACCCGGCTTGCGACGATATAGGGGGGCTTTGGCGTGGAATTTCGCGGCGACTCGACACCAAACACCAAACGTATCGTGACAACAGTATCACTTCCAGAGCCTAGGCAACGTTTTGAGTAGTCCTCTGTCAGTCATGGCACCGGAAAATGTTCGCAGTCAAAAAGAACCTAACGACGTGATGTCTCACGATCCACACCAACAACCAATGTCGAAGGGTCCTCAGACGCCACCACGAATCAAAACAAGCATTTTGGCAGGAAGATCCCCGTCACACCATCCATCAACAAATCCTATCGGTCAACTCACATCTATTGCACAAGCATGATAGGTCATGCCAGTCATTACCCCCACACAACAAGTCTTTCCACCATGATGGCCACGCGAACATCAAGGTAGACAACCACTGAGAGACGCCGGATTATGCTTCCAACTCATGTCCATCAAGGTCCAGGACCACTAGGAACGGCTTGATTACTACCTGCTGACCACGCTCATGCCCGTTTGGTATTCCGATTCTATTCAATCCACTATCATTTATTTCTTTTGCAAAGTCAAGATGCCTAAACGCTCACAACAGAAAAAGCTCAAAACTTTGCCGGTCACCCTTTTATCTGGTTTCCTCGTAAGTACAGAATGCGGGATGTTGCAGATATCTGTAACGTAAACGATAGCTGATCAATTACAGGGCGCCGGAAAAACTACGCTTCTCCAGCACATCCTCAAGAGTGAGCATGGCTTGCGTATCGCGGTCATTGTCAACGACATTGGAGCGTACGTCACACGATCGAAATGAAACAATTCGAATTCATCGAACGAAGCTGACTTCAAAACAAAGCGTCAACGTCGATGCGTCTCTCATCCGCAGCAGCCACCGTCTGACCAGGACAGAGAGCAAAGTCGTAGCATTGCAAAACGGCTGCATCTGCTGCACCCTCCGAGGCGATCTCCTCGAAGAACTGATGCGTCTCTCCGAGCTCGCAGAGTTCGACTACGTGATCATCGAAAGCAGCGGCATCAGTGAACCCGAGCAGGTCGCCGAGACCTTCGATGTGCGACTTGCAGAGCAGATTAGTGCCGTTGGCGAAGGCCCTGAAGGACTCGACGAGAGTACGATCGCTATGCTGAAGCGGCTGAAAGACGCTGGCGGTCTTGAGAAGTTCGCTCGTCTTGACACCACGTGCACGGTCATTGATGCTTTCACGATGTTCCACGATTTCGAAACTGTGGATCTCATCTCAGCACGTCGTGACGATGTCACCCCGGAAGACGAGCGGACAGTCTCAGACCTCATGGTTGACCAGATCGAGTTTGCAGACGTTATTGTGTTGAACAAGATCGATTCTGTGGACGCTGCCAGCCGCGACTCGGTCCGCAGCTTGATCAAGAAGCTGAACCATCGCGCCAAGATCGTCGAGTGCAACTATGGCAAGGTTCCTGTGGCTGAGATTGTCAACACCGGAATGTTCAACATCGAGCTGGCGCAGACTGGCTATGGGTGGCTGCAAGATCTTCATGCGATGACCGTCCGCGAAGTCAATGGCCGCAAAGCTGTGACGCCCAAGCCTGAGACCGAAGAGTATGTCGACCACATGCCCCAACGATCGAGTGATTCAGTGCTAACATCAAACCAGATACAACGTCCAGAACTTCGTGTACGTTCGCCGGCGACCGTTCCACCCTAAGAGACTCTTCGAATTCATCTACGACAAATTCATCCTCCAGCATCCCGAGATCGAAGAAGAAGAAGACGACTATGAAGATGACGAAGACAGGGAAGACGAAGAATGGGAAGACGAAGAAGACACGGACACCAGAATGGAAGACACCAACGAAATCGAAGCAGGAAGCATAGCAGCTTCCGACTCCAGCGGCGACGCAAGCTCTTCCGTCGACAGAGGCCAAGGTTCGAGCGCACGAGACTCAGCGTCAAGCGCTTCCAGTCCACCCGCCAGCGAAGCTGACGAGGAGGACAAACCCGACTTCGACCTAGAGATCCCGGACCCATCGGTCGTCCTGGCCAACAAGAAAGCAGATGCCTTGGTGTCCCGTCTCTTCCGATCCAAGGGCGAGTACTGGCTGGCCACCCGGCCCAACCAAGCAGGCGAGTGGTCACAGGCCGGCGCCATGTTGACTCTAGCCGGCGGCCGCAAATGGTTCTGTCTCTGCGAGAAGGAAGAGTACGAGACGGGTAGCCCGGAGATCGACGCGATGGTGTTGCACGACATTGAGAAGGGAGGTGAATGGGGCGACCGACGACAAGAAATCGTGTTTATCGGAGAGGGCCTCAACATCCCGGCTTTGGAAGCAAGGCTTGACAGATGTTTGCTTGATGATGAGGAGTGGAAACACTGGCAGGTTGCGATGAGAGGGGACGCTAAGGGTAAAGTGGATGGCGAGGCACTGCTGAACGATCTATTTGATGACGGGTTCCCGGACTGGCCTGAGGATGAAGAAGTAGACCATGCGCATTGAGATCGGACACGCTTGGGTGCGGATGTCGAAGGCTTAGATGCTGTTGTCATCTCAAATCAAAAGTTGACATCATGATAGTTGTACCCACCGCTGAGGTCAACCCATTCGATATTGTCTTCGACCATCAACCAACTCCGAGTCTTTAGCTTGTATCATGATAACTAAGTGAGCTTACCAACCTAGCCGTAATGATAGAAAGTGATCTAAAATCATTCATGCCAATTTGCAGTACAACAAGCTTCGTCATTCTCGATCAAACCCAGCCACCAGAGGGACAAATGGTCGTAGTGTACGTCACCGTTTGCAGCACCGCTGGGAACATGGTGGCATTCGTAGTGCCGTCACCCTCTTGTGGAAGTGCTGTAGTCGGCAGAGGATGATTGGAATCCGTCGTCGAGTTCTGAGACATGGTAGCGAATGTAGCACCATTCGGCGAGGATGTGCCGTTGACCATGGTATGCACTCCCTCGGGCGTAGACGTACTAGTCGCCTGCTCAGTGCCTCGCAGCGTGGTATAGACAGTCGATGTTGAGGCCGCGTTTTGCGATGTAGAGTTGAAAGTCCGTGGGACTGTAGTGGAGCTCGAAAGCATCGACGGTGTTGGTTGCCTCGAAAGACTGAATGGCACAGGAGATGTTGCGTCGCCCGATGTAGTCGACACCGGTTCGAATGAGAGGCACGGGAAATGAGCAACAGGCGCTCCAGTAGAGCTGTCATCCACGGACGCTCGAGTGCATGCGTCCGAGGGATCGGCATGAGTTGAGGAAAGTTGAGTTTGTGCATGGGTCTAGGGAATCAGGGCGACAAGCTGCCAGATCACCGCTAACGCGACGCGTAAGGCGCAGTGGTGAGCTTTGGATCTAAGCATGGTTGTGCAGGGATCGGAGACCTCGGGGCTCGGAGATATTCTCAATTGTAGTCAGGGAAGAGTGGAAGGGAGCGTAAGATATATGTTGTCGGCGTGCAACAGAGAGTTGGTAGGTGTCGTGACATTGAGGCTGACATCAGTCGCAAGGAACGTCAGGTGGTATCACGAGAGCACGCTTGTGACAGCCTGAGTGATTGGAGATATGTGAAACAGTACGAAGGGCCAGCGGATCCTCCATCATCCATAGCCACGTGTGCAATGGAACACATGTGGTAGCTTGTTGCAATCTAACCAGGCAAGGACAAACAAGCATCGTTCAGCACAGCGCACGTGATTGAAATTAATAGTGAACTTGATACTAATTAGTAGCCATATCATTACATACATTCATTCTGATCTGTTTCGTCACGCGTGCCGGCCAGCCATTGGCACAAGATTTACTTGCTGCCACCAAACCAGCTTGAGATTCCGCTCTTTGCCTTCTCTGCGCCCTGTCACGTTGTCAGTATGCCATATGTTGCAAGCCTGAAAGTTTCACCAATAAACTGACCTCGCCAACGTTCTTGTCAAATGCGTCCACGGCCTTGTTCAATTCAGTGCCAGTCTTCTTGATGGTCGAGTCGATGTTCTTTTCCGCTTTTTGCCTGTATTCCTCAAGCTTCTGGTCGACCTTGTGCGTGCCATCGCGAGCCTGAGCGGCGAGCCTGTCAACCTCCTTGCCGGCGTCGGCAGCGAATACCTCGGCGTCCTTGCGAATCTCAGTGCCTTTGCTAGAAGCGTCGTTCTTTCCAGCGTGCTGGAGCTTGGCTGCGTCGGCTGGTGGCGAACATTGATTAGCATTGGCTTACTATTGAAAGTTGATAGAGCTAGTCGTACCTTCGAACCTCTTCTGAGCGGCCTTGGGGTCACCGCCAGCCTGGTAGAAGTAGTATCCGGCACCGACCGCGGCGACGGTACCGCCGATCTTGAAAGCTCTGGACATGTTTGTTGGAGGTGCTAGGTGGAGATAGGTGGAGTGTTGTTATTACAAGTAAGTCGGAAGATGGGAGTACGGAATTGAAGCAAGGATGGATGGGAGAGTGAATCAGATGGTATTTGGAGCAAAAGGAAGAGCTTGACGTACAGCTAGGTAGAACGGCTAGATGGATGGCTGGGTAGCTGGATGCCAAACAAGGCCAATCGCAGAAGCGCATCATAAGACACATGAGTATGACGTAGGAAGCTTTTGCTTTGCGGGGGATGAACAGCGCAAGGAAGGAGCCGCCCGGTTCCACTTTAATCACGTGCCAAATCTTCTGCAGCCTGCAGGCATCCAGGCATCATCAATGCACCAATGGAGAGATCTCTCGCTAGCGTCGTCGCTCCCGGCGCCAGTAGATCGCCATCGCCATCTCCTCATGTTGATGCGCGCCAACGGCTGGCCGGTAGCAGCAGAAACGACAACGCTGAGCCACAATCCCTCCTTCTGCCATGACTTTTCGTAGGCGTCTCAAGTGCTTCCAACTCGTCTTCCACTCAACGGTGATGATCACGTGGTGGTCATGACAGGCGCTGTATAGCAGCAGCATCACATCACAACCACCAGGCAAGCGCTTCACAGGACGAATACCAAGTGTTGACCCGCAGGCGCTACCGCAAGACTACCGCCCGTCCCACCACGACCAAGCGATGCGGCATGAGTGAGTGTTCCCACTACTCTCAGCCCTACACGTCTTCGCTCTGCTGTGCATGTCTCTCTGCCTCCACCATTGATGCAACACGGCCATGTCGCGCTCATCCTCGCTACGGCATGTCGTCAGCGACACCCCCGACGCTGCTACGCTGAAGGCCCAAAATCAGGTCACGCTGATCGACCACACCACGCCCGATCGCATCTCAGCTACAACTTCCGAAGATGGCCTCAGTGATGCTGAGCGGGTGGCTACAAGAGTCGACACCAACTCATCCGAAGCACTCTTCCCAAAGATGAGCCGAACTTCTCTACAGAACTCAGTACGACACCAGGTCAACCGCCAGAAGTATCGACGATATCAACAACACCGCTACTCAGACGGCCCAGCTCCTCCCGACGACGAGAATGCGCCTGCGCAGCAAGAGGGTCAAGAAGCAAGTCCCATACAAAGAGGCTATCTGGAGCGCGGGAAAGCACGAGCAAAAAAAGTATTGAATCGCAAGAGAACACTTGGTCGCAGAGATGTAGAAGACAGTGTGATCGATATACTGTACGAGAACCAAAGAGGCGCCTTCTTCTTTGGTATCCCCATGTTCAGTAGCAGTTCATTGCTCAACTTCGACCCGCGGCCCTGGCAGAATGCTGCTTTCCGAACCTCAGCATCCGACATTCGCAACGCACAAGTACCGGATCCAAGCTGGATCTGGGACTGGAAGAGCTGGTATGTCGATATGAGCCGAGATGTCGATGAGGAAGGCTGGGAGTACAGTTTCTCGTTCCAGAAAGGCGTTGCCTGGCACGGCAACCATCCTTGGTTCCACTCATTTGTACGGCGGAGACGATGGCTGCGGAAACGCGTACGCAAGGACACTTCACACAAGACGAAAGAGCGCGCCCACGAACTGACCGCCGATTACTTTACAATTCACCCCAATATCATTAGGGGTCCGTCATACAACAGTAGCCTCGCATACTCTGCATTGCGGGCTAGAGGGTTCCAGAAAGACGATCTCGACGTCAAAGATGTTGATATCGCGGACATTGGTACGCTCATACTCATCTTGCGCAAGTCGGCTGTCGACCGCGAAAAGCTCGTCGCTGTCCGCAAGTTTGTCGACCAGGGCGGCGATGAACTGTTCTACTTATCAGACCGCATGTCCGATATCATGTCCCTGTTCATATATCAGTCGTCCCGCCGTCAGCTCCTAGCCGAACTCATTCATCATTTCGACACCAGCACTGCGCGCAAGGAAAGTCTCTCCGGCCACATGCACTCTGACGAAGAATCGAAGAAACAGCATGAAGCTGCTGTGAAGCAAGCAAATAACCTCAGCAGAGCTGTAGAGGCTGCAGACGAGCAAGTCAAACGGCTGGAGTACTGGTCAGATATCAAGAGCATGGCGCGACATGGAGAGACTGCACATGCCACTGACAACGATCACTGGAAACCGAAGAAATGGCAAGGCTTGGACCCAGCTTCTCCCAGCCACGAAGAAGAGGCTTTCCGTAGCAAGCAAAGCCACACAGAGCCGGCACCGGCTTTACACAACCATGCCGAACATGACAACCGTCGAGACGAGCAGCAAAGCACCGAGACAGACGCGAGCGGCTACGCCACGCCGGCGACATCGGCTTCCAAAGTCAAAGGCCTCGACAAAGTCACCTCTAGGACAGAATCAGACGGCGAAGTCTACGTTACAGCACCGGAAACACCCTCAGCGGAACCTGTCAACAAATCGTTCAGGGGCAAAGGCAAAGGAAAAGCCAAAGCTCCCGGTGTCGACGGCGTGCTTGAGGAAGATTCCGAGGGCGAGGCCCATGCCGAAGCGGTTGCGGAGGAGGAGGCTCAAGATGGAGATTCTATCTTCAAGGACGCTAAGGAGGTCCAGTCGATTCCTCCCGACACTCCGCTCGAAGATGAATTCCCGCGACCAAGCTCACCAGAGGATGATGATGACGATAGCTCTTCCAACGGAACCATAGTCGAAATTGTCGAACCGAAGGCCATCAATGCCGATTACGACGAGTCCCCTGTACTTTGAGCAGAACGCATCCTCCACACACTGTTCAGCCACGCGAATATACCCCGGATCAGGGCACACGGCCAAGCAACATTCGGCTTACCAATTTTTCCTTCTATCCAACAAATTATCGGCATCGTTCACAAGCACGGCGTCCCGGTGCGATGGCCAGGCTAAGCTTACGAGCGAGCACACGGCATTTTCCTTTCATGTTTTTGTTTCTGTACACTTGGGCTCTTTCCCTTTTTGTCTTGTTTCCCTCCTGTTGTCCTGACGCCTACATCAACGCAAATCTCCTACTGTCCTATATCGATACCACTTATTATTTGGTCAATTTTGTCTAATGTAGATACCTTTTGTACGGAAAGTTTTTCTTGATTGGGTCTTGATTCCTCATCCGCTGTACGGCCTTTCGATTGTAGGGACAGATCCCAGAAACAACGGCAGCAGCTATGAAGTCATCAAAGGGCACAATTGACAATCCGTCAGCGTGTAGAAATGTAAAGGCATTTAGCAGGTGTTGGTACTCGCGACCAAAGATTACAATGTTCTCTACTGACGACACTGCAGAATTTCGTCGCGAGAAACACGGACGAAATTGGAAAGATGGATGCACACAGGTGAGAGAGCTAGAAAAAGAATTCCAAAAAGTGTGTTTGTCATTGCCAATTAACGATTACAGATTAGGTTTCTGTGCGTAGAGAAAGATACGAAATAGTCTTGCCATCCTGGACCAGGCCGTGCAATTGTCTCCTATGCACGCCTGCACTCAACATCCCCGTCCACTGCTCGTCGTCGTTTATGCGAGCTGGCCACGGACGGCACCGGGAACAGCCCTGGAAGAGTGCACATCAGCGAAGAAGCCAGAGGGGTTGTCCTCAATCTTCTTAACATTGAAGCCAAAGCCCTGGTCCTGGCCAGTGGCAGCGTTCTTGACACCAGTGACGAAACCGTCCTTGGTGCCAGTGATGCAGCCGATGCTGCGACGGACACCCGGGCAGACCTCCACGGGGTTGGGGAAAGCGATGCGAGGAGGGCCGGCCTTGCCCTTGACGGCCTCGTGGATGTGCGTGGCGGTCACGGCGGGGGACTGGTAGTCGCCCTGGAAGCCGGTGAGGGTGATGTTGTAGCAGATGACGTTCTCTTTGCTGTTGATGCCGAACTTGTAGATGCCGTGGGCGCCCTTGAGGCCGCCGGTGTAGGTGTTGTTGGCGTCGACGACTTGGTCGGGGGTGGCTTCGATTTTGTAGGTGGAGGTGAAGTCGAAGGGAGACTTCTTGGAGACTGAAAGGGTTGTTAGTTGGGTGTTTTGGTCGATTGATTGATCGATGAACAGGAAGGAGACGTACTCTGGTCCTTGTTGTTGCCCCACTTCTCACCCCACTTCTCAGACCAGTGCTTGCCCCAGACAGGAGAGGCCATGGTAGAGGCGGCCATGGTGGCGGCGATAGCGAGAGAGAACTTCATGTTGAAGGAGTTGGTTTGGATGAGTAATTGGAAATTGGAATGATTGTTGGTTGATTGGGTGGTTGGATGGTTGTGTGATGATGAGAGAAGAATTGATCGATGAAGGACGACCTTGCTCTCCTATATACTGCTGTT
>Ga0265797_10008864_pt1 | contig 13258 bp, 15 predicted proteins | sample P2T30metagenome_FD_192433 | JGI IMG/M metagenome (GOLD analysis project Ga0265797, IMG submission 192433) | Plant litter microbial communities from East Loma Ridge, Irvine, California - P2 T30 | ecosystem: Environmental > Terrestrial > Plant litter > Unclassified | place: USA: California... | reverse complement strand
GATCAGCTGGGTGCGTACGTCTTTGCCTGGGTGTGATTCGAGGTAGTCGTAGGGGCCCTTGACGATGTTCTCCTTCTCAGCGCTCCAGCTGAAGCCGTCTCCGTGTATTAGGTCTCTTCCAACATATTGCGAGATCTCCGCCTGAGACTGCAACTGTGACTGCGACTGTGCCTGAGCCTGCGCCTGCGCCTGCGCAGACGAGCTGCCATGCTCTTCCATCCTCACGAGCGGTGGCGATGCTCTGCTCATCCTGCTCGCGCCGTACCAATCGCTCTCGCTGACCTGTGGCTTCCTCTTCGACTCGCTCGGCGAGATCGTGCGATTCCTCGAATCCTTCGGGCTAGTCGGACTGCCGTAGTCTCCGTTCAAAGCAGCTCTCGAAGAGCTCGTGCGCATAGGCACCGTGGCCGGGTCAATCGAGTTCCGCGAAGGAGCAATACTTTGTGGAGCGCCGGATTGTGCGTCTGCGGCGGAGGTCATCGGTTGTTGCTGGGTTATTCCTTCTTCCATAAACCGGCTCTTGCGATGCCCATCCGGCTCTTGGCCGGTGGTGGTGGGAAGTGGCACGGTGGAGGAGGAAGAGTCGAAGTCGGCAGTCGGCTGGGTTGGAGTACCGACGAGGTGGGTGTGCGTCAAGGTCGCAGTGGCCATGCGGTGCCGAGGGATCCTACTGAGGGGGAAGCTGTCGTTGAGTCGCAACAATCTGTGTATGCGAGCAAGGGTGTCTGTCGTGCAGCTTCAATTACAACAGGAGACTTGGCTGGTGGAGTAAAGTGTTGGCTTGACGTAAGGTGCAGTGTGCAGTATGCAGTTGAGTAATGTTAATGAGTATGTACAAAGGCTATGTCAGGCCAGGTGGATGCTTGTGAGTGAGGGTGAGCTGTCGCAAATAATAACATGAACATGACCTGGAGCTTGGCTCGTGGCAGCCTTGGGAGCTGTCGGAGGGTTCACTGCGGAGGGCTCACTTTACTCCACTGCGTCACGCCGTCGCTTGCCGATCACGATCACATGCCAGCATGTGCCACATTTTGGTGGGATTTGACTTTACCATGTTCCATTACTGATCGCCACTCACACATCGTGACAACAAGACACCGCAAAGTATTCACATGCACATCACATGCACAGCGTTCCAAGGTACTGAATGTGTTCAATGCCCGGATTAGGCCTGGCATCGTTATTGATCAGACGAGGCTGCAAAGTTCTGCAGCTCTATTGACAAACAAAGGAACACGGTTTCTCGACCAACCCCAAGCTTTTTCTCGGCGACCGGCTATCGTTCCAGCATGTTGTGCATGTGATGGAACACACCAATGAGGGTATTCATTGTGAACTTGACAGTTGACCATCACGGTACAAAGACAGGCTTGTCAAAGAAAGATGTGAGTGAGAACACATTGAGATATCTGAATTGAATCACGTAATCACGTGCGAGGAGTGCTACCTCCTAGCTCACTGATGCAGCAAATGAGCGTATCATCATGATCACAATCATGTCTGGTACACTCGACCTCATCACTATCACTTCGTCGAAGCAGACAATATGGAGAGAGAACGAGTACGGTCATTTCTCGAACGATGCCATTGATGCACACAATACGAGGGTTAGGGTTCTGTGTTAAGAGAAACACGAGATGCACATGTGTACATGTACATGTAAATGCATGTGTATATGTAAGTAACGTGTAGAGCGCACGAAGAGCAGCTCACTATATAGCCGAGCCTAATCTGACCTACTTGATATCGTACATGTGCAAACCATCAAAGTCTCTCGTGTGTTCTTGACGAGTTCAACTGATCGGTGAGTCTTGATCGACGATGTTGCCAGAAGACGTTGTACAAGCGAGGAGCTGTAAGGATTACATCTCACTGGTAACTGAGGCCGTTTCTGTCTCTAGAGGCGATTGAACGGGGTAAAAGCGGCTGCAACATTCAAGTGTCATTGACAGTATCTCAATGGTCGGCATACTCGATCCAGTGTGCATAGCCGATGAGACTACCTCCAATGCGGGATCTGTAACATTGAGTGTATTTCCGTACGTTTAAAAGTGTGAGACGATGCACTGAGCCGTTCGGGTGTCAGCATACTCGATCGCGCAACACGCTTTACGTGAAGGACCAAGAGTCGAGTGATAGAACCCAGCTTGCGAAATCCGACCTTAGTCTTATCTTCGTTGCATCAAGATACGTCCTGCGAACAGTCAAACTCGCGCTACAAGTGCTTGAATTTCAACCGAATGCGTCGAAGGACCCATGTCCTTGTTCTGAAGATCGTCCATCAAGCACAACAAAAGCAACACCCCAGAACCCAAAAAGCATACGCGTGCGCACGTCGCAGCCGCGTGGCAAATTAGGGCAAAACAGACATGGGGTCAATTTCTAGATCGCAGATGGTCCAATGGATCAGCGGCCACGAATACTCAAAACACCATGGCCAGGGAATGTGCCGTCGCGTGGATCTAGATCGCAGAATATTCGCGTTCTGCGACTCAAGCAAAACAAGGATCGGACTTCGTCCGTATGTCCGCGTCAGATAGACGTACGTCGTCGTGTTTGGAATTTGCCACACAAGTGAGGTGAGGTGAGGTCGGATTAGTGTTAGCGACGGCCGGCGCCGGTAGGAGTGACTTTCACCCTTGACCTTCACCTTGACCGGAAACGGAGTGTGTCAGCTTTTGCTTGCTTGATGCATAGGTATCACATCGCGCGGCTGCATCGGTATTGTGCTCGTCGTCGAACTGCCGTGTTTTCGAGTGGTGGTACTCGGACAAGTCGTGAAGATTGCTCGTAATCATATTCGTAAGCCACTCGCTCGCTCGCTGTCTTGATCTAGCGAAAGCCGGTCAGCAATCTGATCACCGTGACGACAACGGCACGATACCAGACCAGACCAGACCAGTCTGGATCGCGGACGCCCTGTTGTGCCTGTTAGCAGTAACAACTGCGCAGCGCAGCCCATACGGTTGATTACCCGCCGCCGTGCCGGATAGCAAAGAAGATACGCCTGCTTGCTTACGCGTGACAGCCGCAGAAACGAGCAACCAGCGCGCCATGGCGTGACATCTTTTTCCAGAAACGCTTTGCTCTCTCACCGTCAGACGGCAACCTGACAGCAACGCCGCAACAGGATGTTGGATGGCAAAACCTGAACAACCCAACCGACCGACCGACCAATCTCGCCAAGCGCCCGTCGCCCAGCCAACCATCCTGCATGCATGCATATATGCGTGCTGCAGCCCAGCATGAACCACCTGATCTGCCGCATCCCGCCGCAACGCACGTGGCCGCCAGGTCTGCCAGCGCATTGAAGCCCATCGCCGCGCCGGCGTCCTCACGCGCACAGCACACACCACACCCCACTCTGCAGCCTACAGTGAGTGAGTGGAGTAAGGTAATAATGCTTCTGCGCATATATGGGTTTGCTGGCAAAACACGCAGGTTGGGTTTTACCTTGAAGCGAAGGTGCCCGAGGTCAAGTGATAGATGCACCATGGCAGAGAGCGGAAGTCGGCAAACGGCTGAATGGTACGCTGTGCTGTGCTGCTTGCTGCTGCTTGCTTGCTTGTATGCACGAGTGATGTCGTAGCGTATCGTATCGTTCGGCCTTTTTGGCTGTGCTGTGCGACTCGAGCGGGGTCTTCTGCACCTGCGCCTGCATATGCTTCTGCGCGCATGCGCAGCTTGCAGTGCTGCTGCTTGCTGCCAGGTGTCAAGCCGTGCTTCGTTGCACGGCAGCGGGAGCTTTTTGGGCAATAGGTCTGACCGAGTTTCTTGTTGCGTTTCGAAGGGTGGGGTTGGCGGAAGCGAGGGGAGAGTGGCATTCTGTACATGAGTACCTGACCTTCGAGTACGTGTAGGCGTGACTGATCGTAGTAGAAGCAGGTGCTGCTTGCAGGTGTAGGTCATGCCGCAGGTCTACTGCCTGCCTTAGGTTCCATCCAGTATGACTTACATTGCATGTACGCGATCGGTTTAGGGCACTTTTTCCTGCAGCGAAGAATGCAAGTGTGCAGAACAGACGTCTGTCTGCCTGTCGTCTTCTTCGTTTGAGCGCCGGACTGGGACCCGAGATGTCGCCATTAGCAGATTAATGATGTGGTTAGAAGTTGATTGCAGGACGATCCACCAACCCGACATGAGCCCTCTTCCACGTCTCTCAAACAGAAATCCTGGTGCCTGACCGGTGAGATGTCGCCGTGTCGCAGGATCTGAACCCTTCCCTCAGGATGGGGCTATGTTTTGCGTGAGAGTCTGTGTCTGAGAGAGGACCAACATCCCCACTAACGAGACCTGCGTGGCGGCGCAGCGCAGCCGCGTATCGTGCGAATGCCGCAATCGTGCGCAGGCAGGATCGCAGAAGGGTAACTAATGCGACGTGGTTTTGATTAAGTGCTGACGTGCGGCACGCTGCGTGAACCAGTCGGACGAAGTGCAGGGAAGAGAGAGGAGCAGCAGCAGCGAGTCACAGAGGAGTGCCTCTCTGCTCGGGAGAAGCAGGGTACGTATTGCGCGGGGGACGACTCGATGTTGTCGTCGTCGTACAGTAGATTGCATGCGCCGGCTATCCGGATAGCCCCAGCTCGCGGAAGTACTGTAGGGTAGCTACGTAGTTTGGCGGGCAATTTGGTAAGGTAGTGATCGACGAGAGCAATAGCAGAAGCACGCCTCGGGTCAGGCATCAATATTACGACCCTACATAGCCGCAGTACAAGCGAGCAGGACCGGACTCAGTCGTTGGTGGTGCTTTTCCGGCAAAAAACACGAGATGATGCCGTCGGGCTGATCTTTCCTAAGGAACGAGCGCAGCAGGCGGCGCAGCACGTGGGAAGCGGTGAAAAGGTAGTCAACGTTTCAGGAGACAAACTCTCGTATACCCCGCGGCCGTTCGCAGTAGCGGTCACAAGTTCACAACGGGAGTGGCCTATCGTTGAGCACCAAGGAGATACCAAGGACCCTCTTTGCTCCGCGGTTTGTCGGTGTAAAGATGGGCAGGATTCGCTGGCGGAAGGCAATTAGAAGCACGAATGGAAAGAGGGCAACACGAACGGCACGTGCTCGGAAATTGAGATGGTGAGTGATGTGTACCCTGGTCGCAAGCGAGAGTCGGCGCATCGACGGACTCACACGAGACGCTGGAATTGTGGAATTCTTCTGGGTATTCGGTAGGCACGCGAGATATGTTGGATGGGAAGCGAAAGGAGACGGCAATCCTGGAAGTAGGTTCCATCGCTCGCAATCATAGACGGAACGAAGCGGCGACCGGGGGACTTCCGAAGAACCTTCAAACGAGTAGTGAGCATGTTTGGTTTGATTTGTCGAGTCAAAAAAAAAGTAGTGGCCGCTCATCTCTCCCCACTTGGTACAACGTAGTTTTCTCGTGTTTGAGCTGGTCTACCAAGACACTGCACTGCGCCTACTCTGACCGGCGTAATTATTGTTGGCTATGCTAGACACTGGCCGAGCCGGCTCCGGCTGCTGCTCACTTCAATGCCAAGCGCTGACAATAACAAGGAACTGTGCGGCATCGCGAAGAATAGAACAGGAGGCAGCAGGAATGTGAAGGCGAAACTGGCGGGCGATCCTGTGGTGTTACCATTGGCACAAGCTGTGCTTCGCTGCTGTCAAGGCCGAGGAGAGCTTCATCCTTGCAAGGGCAGCCCGGCAGCTCGTCGAGGGAACAATCCAGAAAAGAGCACCACAGGCATCTGTATGTTACCTGCTAGGATCTGTCTGCGTCTCAGCCTTGCCGGAGGTTGGTGTCAGATCACGCGTGGCTCGTGCGGGCTGGCGAGTCAATGCGATATGACTGGTCGCATGGCAGGCTGGCTGTCACGGCGTTGCCGTTGCCCATCACACACCGCTCTCTTCACGGATTGCGATGCAGACCTCATACACTGATCATGAGATCCGTTCCTCTGCTGCGACGCTGGATAGAGCTCTGTACTGCAAGTCTGCAACTGCACGCAGACCGCTCGGGCGAGCTCTGGCAGGCGGGAAGCAAGCCGAAACGGAGACACCTATCATGACATCGACCCTGTGGGGATTTTCATGCAGCTTACAACGGCGCTCGCGCGCGGCCCTAACGGCGCAAAAATCTTGTTGCTATTCATGGCGCCAAGGTAAGTGGGAAAGGCGCTGGCACTGGGGTTTTCGAAAATGCGCCGCGAATACGAGTGGGCGGGAAAACAAGAAAAGCTGGGTGCTAAACTTGGGAGGACTCGATATTAAAATCTGCAGCCTCGCATGGGTCGAAGAGGCACAGCACGGTGGCTGAGGAGCCTCTGAGCAGGGCTGCAAGCATGTTTGCGGGTGCGAGACAAGCCGAGCGCTCGGCTAGGTGCATGCCCACCGGCATTTGATCCCAAGCTGCCGGAGTAGTGGGCTATCTTACACTCCTGAGCCGTCGCGACTCGCGAGTCGCATAGTCTCAGAACGGCGGCCACGGTGGTTTCGGACCCTTTGTTCGGCGTCGAGGACGAGTTGCAGTCGGCGTCCTAGAGAGACTGCCCCGGCATGGTGATGCTGGGCAGAGGGCGTATCAGGACAGGTAGGGCAGCTGGATAGGAGAGAGCGTGCATGTACCTGGCTGGGGAAAGTCTAGTACTGATTCAGAGGTGTGACTTGCGGCGTGGAGTAGGTAACCAGGTACCAACTTTGCTTCACGTAGCTTTTGCTGACAAGGGGTTTGCGGCAAGTCCAGACGCTGCTGGATGCTGAGCTTCGCGGGCGAGGTGAGAGGCTATTGGGGATAGAGTGCGAGGCTGCGATACCGGAAGTCGGCGGGCTGGGTGTATGACAGGAGAATGATGGTATGGCTGATGAGACGACTCTGGACTGGCAGCACGAGACTTTGAGGCACAACATGGAAGTTGGCAGGGGAGCGGCAGGATATACCACCAACGAGCGCTGAGCCGTGGCTGCCCTCGTCCACAGGCTGGTAAAGTAAGGTAGACGGCTAGTTGGTTGGTTCACTCATCCCATGCCATGCCAGGGCAGTAGTCATGCTCGTGATGCTCTCCCTCTCTGCCCTACGCGGCCCTGGTATGCTACGGTATGCCATGCCATGCTATGCCCTACTGGCCCTGCTCTCGTGCGTGTGCGTGCTCGAAGGCGACAGGCTTGTGCCCTGCTGGAGATTGCATGACGTCTCGCCTTGGGACGGGTCCCGTTTCACTTAGCTTCCGCAGTGCTGGTAACTAAGTTGGTGTGCCGGATGCTGCGGGTCGTGTCTGTGAGAAACTAATTTCGCTGCTCGCAGTGGTAAGGTTTGGAGCCGCGCACGGGAAAGTCAACGCTCGCGCGCACATCGCACCAGCGCCCGTGTCCCATTCATTCGATCCTTCTCTGCGCTTTACTTTGTGTGACTGCTGCCAACAACTGCTACCACTGCCTTTTCCCGCCCCGCGACACCACCAATCCTCGACCGACCCATTACACTCCTTTGCCCACGACCGGATACACCAATACCACCTCTATACAAACCCAATTACCCTCGGACGCCCGCCTGCATCGCACCCAACTCCGCCGTTGTGCCACGCATCTATCACTCCGTCAGGCCCGCTAGCTACTGTAGCTGCTGCTGTAGCCTCAATTGTGCTGTGCTACCTGCTCGCTATACCGCCCGCCAGCGCTGCCCAATCCGCCGACCTGCCTGTCTGCTGCCAAAATCCACATCAGCAGTCCCTAGTCTCGTCCTTCCAGCGCCAACCACGCACTTCGCCCGCCCCCACGCAGCTTCACACGCCCGCCTCAGCCCCAAGAAAGGCGAGGACACCGGATTCACGCGCCTGCATGCTCTGACGTGCATATTCGCTCCACGTCGCTAGCAGCACCCGACAGCACAGCACAGCACTGCACTGCACTGCACTGCTGCTGCTGCTATACCGGCTGCCTTGTCTTGTCCTTGTTGGATCCGCAGCACCCTCTCCGCACTCCGCAGTAGTCGCGCTGGCGCGAACCCGCTAATCATCGCTGGCCGATTCCTCCTGCCTCGCATTACATATCACGCACGCCCTCGCCCACCGCCCATACCCAGCCGGCTTGCAAAAGGCAACCCTGGTGCAACCTCTCATCTCCGGACGGCCTTGCTGCTCGCAGTCCACAATGCCTCGCGCCATGCTCATTGAGTAGCACCGATAGATTTTATATTGGCCCGAAGCCATGAACGTGCCTTCCCGTCCTCACTCGCCATTGCACCAACACCCCAATGGCATTGCTATAAACAACAACACCACCGCCACTCCGCGAGCGCAGGCCGCTTCCAGTGTGCCTAATAACCTCTACAGCCTCCAAACTTCCATCGCAATGACTGTCACACCAGCTTCGGCCGCTGCTCTTAGCAGTGCCGCTTCTTCCTCCCGAGGCAGTCCTCTGTCACAAAAGCCCTCTCTCCGCACGAAGCGTTCCTTCATGCACTCGGATCGTGTCCTGGACAATGGCCTCTCCCCACAGATCTATCCTACCATGTCTCCTTCTGTGCACCCTCGGTCATCTGCACTCGAGAGGCCGATTCACGAACGTTCTCCTTCGCCTCACACCCGTGTGCCCCACCCCAGCTCCATGTCCGATGCTATGAACGGCAAGAGCCCTGGTCTGATCAGACGCTTGTCTCGCGGTGCACACAACAAACTCAGGCGACGTGCATCGACGACCCAATCAATGTCGATCCGAATGCGTGATCAGAGCGCCGGACCGATTCTTGTTCGCCGTCGAAGCGACAGCAACGGCAACTCAGACATTGGCCAGGACGTCTCGGATCTCGAACTCGACAGCCCTCCTGAAATTCCAGACGACGTCATCGAAGAACGATCATATTCTAGAGCTCCCTCGAGAGCACCTTCCAGGGCACGCGGTCGCCACAATGGACTCGCAAACGTCGCTGGCCGACCAAGTAATGCATCAAGCGCGCTTAGCAGCTTCGAAGGCGGCATTGCGCCGGCCATCTCTGCCGTTCTGGAACAAGGCACTTGGGTTACTAAGCACACTTCTAAAAAAGCAAAACGAATCAAGATTTGGCTGGACCCAAACTCGGCGAGAGTATGCTGGCATGCATCGAACCCCGCGAAATCTTTCTTCATCGACGACGTTCGCGAAATTCGAGTCGGCGCCGATTCGAGAAACGCACGTGACGACGTGCAAGTGCCCGAGGAGCACGAAAATCGTTTGATCTCAATCATATACGAACTGCCTGAACGATCAAAAGGCCGTACAATCAAAAACATGCATCTAATGACACCGGATGCATACATCACCAACCTCTGGGCTGACGCACTCAACAAAGTCACCCGAGAACGCATAGAAATCATGAACGCACTCTCCTCATCGACCGAGAAGAGTGAAAAGAGTATTGCGATGGCATGGCGCCAGGCAATGGCTCGCAAGGCCACGGACGCTGATGAGTCTTTTGACATTGATGATGCAAAATGGATTTGCCGCAAGCTTGAGATCAACTGCTCCGAACACACAGTACGCACGCACTTCACCCGATCTGATGTCAACCTTTGTGGCAGCTTGGACTACGCACAGTACCGCGACTTTGTCAGCTCTTTCAAGGAACGCAAGGACATCCAAAACCTGTACCGCAACATCAAATTTGGCACTGATATCGAGATGGATTTTGACACATTCTCGGAATTCCTGCGTGTCGAGCAATGCGTTGACGTGGACAAGGACCGGAGCCACTGGGAGTCTATTTTCGATCGCTTTGCGAAGAATGCCTCGAACCAGACTCGTCTGCCTGATGCCGAACCCGTGGTTGGGCAGCGTACGATGAACATGCTGGGTTTCCAAAACTTCATGACATCCTCTTACAATGCGCCAGTGGTTTCCAAAAAGGGTGAATTCGTTCTGGATCGTCCTTTGAACGAGTACTTTGTCTCCAGCTCGCACAACACATACCTTCTTGGCCGCCAGGTTGCTGGTGCTTCGAGTGTTGAGGGCTACATCTCAGCTCTCGTGAAAGGATGTCGTTGCATCGAGATCGACTGCTGGGATGGCGATGATGGCCGTCCGATGGTCACTCATGGCCGCACAATGACAACCAAAATTCTCTTTGCAGACTGCGTCTCCGTCATCGCAAAATACGCCTTCCACAGCACTCCCTACCCACTGATTGTTTCGCTTGAGGTGCACTGCACCGTCGAGCAACAGATCGCGATGGTCGAGTTGATGCAGAAGCACTGGGACGGCATCATGGTCATCGAACCCTTGATGAATGATTCAGTATCTTTGCCGTCGCCTGAAGAATTGAGGAACAAGATTCTTATCAAGGTCAAGGCTTCTGAAGAGAGCGATTTTGGACAACAGCTCGTCGAAGCCACCACTAACCGTAGCCGCGCACGCAGCATCACCTCCACCTTCACACGCACGCCATCATCTGATCCTAGCTTGATCTCAGCATCGCCGCTTGTCAACAGTCCGCCCACCATGAGCCCTTGTGATAGCTTCGCTGCTACAAACTCCACTCCTCGAGGATCCACCACTTCTGGACCTACATTATCACTGTCACCAAGCTCCTCAAGTGAGGATAGCGATCACCATGCAGCGGCCGTCGACAAAGGCAAGAAGCGAAAGACCAGCAAGATTACCCCTGAGCTCGGACGTCTCGGCGTTTACTCGCAAGGCATCAAATACGCAGGCTTCGGCGCACCGGAAGCCAAGACATACAACCACATCTTCTCGTTCTCGGAAAACACATTTGTCAAGCTCTGCGCCAAGGAGTCGGAAAGCAAGACGGCACTTGAGAAACACAACATGCGCTATCTCATGCGCGTCTACCCTGGTGCTAGGCGTATTGATTCGTCCAACTTCAACCCGCTGCAAGCATGGCGCCGTGGCGTGCAGATGGCAGCCTTGAACTGGCAGACGTACGATGTACACATGCAGGTCAACGAGGCCATGTTCGCGGCCGGCTCCGACCGTCTGGGCTACGTACTCAAGCCGGAAGAGCTTCGCCAGGCAAAGCACTTAGCAATCGCCGATGTTATTTCTGAAGACGGAGAACTTAAGGAGAAGAAATGGAAGAAGATCGTTCGATTCGGTGTCGACATTGTCTCCGCTCAGAGGCTGCCGCGTCCACGCAACCAGTCGTCCGAGACTCCGTTGAACCCGTACATCGAGTTTGAGATGTACTCTGCTGAAGATAAAGCGCGTGGCATTGCCACAGGTGAAGGTGGCACCGATGCATCGGCACGTGATGGCATGCTCGGTATCGGCTCTCCATTGCGCAAGCGTACTCGCGTTGTCGAGGGCAATGGCTTCGACCCAGTCTTCAACCAGCCCATCCAGATGACTGTCGAAACCAAACACACAAGCCTCATTTTCGTTCGTTGGACTGTCTGGAACTCTCCAGATGGCCGCCGCGCCAACTCTAACAATACGTTGCTTGCAACCTTCACTGCAAAGCTTGACAGTCTTCAACAAGGCTACCGACACCTCCCACTCTTCAACCCACACGGCGAGCAATACCGTGACGCCAAACTATTTGTCAAGATTCGCAAAGACGCGCCTGTCACTCTGCAGCACGATGATAGCAGCAGCAGCATTGTCGAGTGTCTCACTTCTGCCACCGTCCGCTCTTCCTCTCCCCGCCCGATCGAGCCGCTGCAGCGTAGCGAAAGGTCGTGGCCACGCCGCATCTTCAGCCGTAATCCGAGCGAACGACGCAAGAGAGGCGAGCAGATCACTGGAAGTCCCGACCTGAATGGCCCTCTAAGCCGCACCTCGAGTCTCGATCGCGATTCAATGCGATGAAAAAACAACAACAATGACAACAATGGATACGACAGAGATATACACCTCTCGACTACCACAAGAACTTCTGATGACTCTCCTTACTTATCAAGCGACCTTTCCAAACCGGCAACTTTCAAGCCGATCAGAACCCCCTCCACCAGACGAAACTGGAGGGCTGCGATGTACTGTACTATATCTACCAGGACCACGGAAACGGATCAGCGAAGATTCGCTAAGAAGGCGCAAACCAAATTTCCCACTCATGGACTCGTGGGAAATTCATTACTACGGCGTTTTGCAAAGCTTTCGGCTTCGGGCATTGGGATTGCCAACGCCCTGGATTCTTTTCCTTTTTCTTCTTCTTTTTCTTTGTGCTTGGATTATACCTTTTCGAAAGGGGAGCTGGCGAAGGATGAAGCTCTCTTTCTCTCTCTCTTCTTTTGTTGTATGTGTGCTACTGTTGTATACCCCCAACCCATCCAGGGCTCTTGCATGTACGAAGGGCAACCCGGATGAGTTTTTTTGTATTACATTTGAGGGAAGAAGAAAGAAAGAACCGTGGGAAGGGTTACTTCTTCCAGATCAATCAAGATAGAGATACGAAAGGAACTTCCTTTTCATGGGAAATCATTATAACTTTACTACTGCTCGCTTCCATCTTGTGTGTTCTCACGTTTTGTGGCCAGAGTGTCTGGGATGATAACTTTTTGGGCGGCTGTGTGTAGGGTTCTGTACATAGACAACTTTTAAAGGAAGACTACTGTGATCGTGTTTGCATCAGATCGATTAGTATTGGCCAGCACTGCTGTTGCAGAGCCAAACCCTCGGAGTTGGATTCTGCCCTCTTTGTTTGCTGCTTACTTACCGCCACGACGTCACACGATCGACAGCTTCGTGGCCGGCTGAGACACACATGCATTACTTCGTGGGTAGCTCTTGCATCTTTCGCTCGAGCATCTTCGATGACCTCGCTTGTTCTTTTGCTGTAGGGCGTGTCACACAAGCTATCTGATGTATGTGTGGTCACACAGGCTTGCAGCTGCTACATGTACAACGAAAGTCTTTTGTTTTACCCAGCTGCCCTCTATGAAGTTTACTGTTTCGGCGAAGCCTGAAGGCTTCGGCCGATGCCCAATAACCATGAGTGACATTCTAATATTGCTTCAAGATCGCCCTGCAAGGATGACCTGACTCTTATCTTGCTGCTCAGATCTGCACGGTGTCCAAGCGCGAGCTGTCAATCTTGGGTGGTGGGTGGGTGGATGCACGGGTAGCGGACGAGCAGAAAGCTCTTGTGGCGGAACGTCGGGCGTGAGAGACAAAGAATTGTAAGTGTCACTGATGGTAGGCTTTGTTCTGGAGTGTTACTTTCGAGATTCGATGAGTGTCGGTGGATCATTTTTTGATATATAACATTCGCGACATCCTCAAGTCGATACACTCCATATCAATCCACAACTTGACCTTCGTTCACTGGCATCAAGGTCTCGATTGTGAATTAGGAAAGATGCGCCTCCACGTT
>Ga0265797_10008862_pt1 | contig 13259 bp, 14 predicted proteins | sample P2T30metagenome_FD_192433 | JGI IMG/M metagenome (GOLD analysis project Ga0265797, IMG submission 192433) | Plant litter microbial communities from East Loma Ridge, Irvine, California - P2 T30 | ecosystem: Environmental > Terrestrial > Plant litter > Unclassified | place: USA: California... | reverse complement strand
GAGAAGGACTGCATTGCTGGAGTGCGACATCTAATCGACCTATGTCTTGCTACATCGTCCATCAAGCCTGCATCCTTCGACTTCTGTTCTTCTGTCAGCACTGTCGCACGATGCCCTGATTTGCACATACCCGAGAAGCTAGCGGAGCTTGACTGGGCTCAAGGAATGGGATACGCTCAGAGCAAATGTGTCGCGGAGCACTTATGCTTGGCCGCGGCGAAGAAGACTGGTGTTCGAGCGCGTGTTCTGCGCGTCGGTCAGATCGTTGCGGACACCGTACATGGCGTGTGGAACGCGACTGAAGCCATACCTCTTATGATGCAGTCTGCACTTACTGTTGGCGCGCTACCTCGACTCCAAGAATCGCCGAGTTGGACACCTGTTGACGTTATCGCGAAAGCCGTGACAGAGATCTCACTCAGCGACGCCGGCTCTGTGGTAGCGAATGTGACCAACGCGAAAAGCTTCTCCTGGACCGACGATCTACTTCCCGCCCTCCGAGAGGCTGGCCTCCAGTTCGATGAGGTTGGACCCAAGGAGTGGGTGCGCAGACTTCGCGAGTCAAGTCAGGACGCTGTGGCGAACCCACCCATCAAACTGGCTGACTTCTTTGCGTCCAAATACGACAAGGATACTTTCGGCCCTTCGCGTACATATGAGACCAGCGTGGCCAGGACTTTCTCTCCTTCACTCGATGAAGCACCTGTGCCGGATCCGTTGTTTGTAAAGACGTTTGTCAAACAGTTCCAAGCTGCTGCTTGGCAATCACATACTCCTGGAGTTGCGAGGAAACCAACCAAGCAGGTCGTTGTAGTCGCCGGGCCTTGTGGCAGCGGCAAAAGCACCATTGGACAACATCTCAGCGCCCGCTTCAAAGTACCTTTTATCGAAGGTGACGAGCTCCACACTGAAGATGCTATTGCATCGATGGCTGCCGGCACACCCCTCGATGACCTCACCCGTGCTCCATGGATCGCCCGTCTCGGGCAGCGCGCGCTGGATATTATCACCAATGAAGATTATGAGTGTGTCTTTCTATCCTGCTCAGCCCTGAAGAAGTCATACCGCGATCAGTTCCGCGCTCTGATGAATGATCAAGTACGAGTTGTCTTTGTGGGTTTACAAGTTGATCAGGAAGAGCTGGTGCGACGAATGCAAGAGAGGAGTGATCATTACATGAAGGAGGATATGGTGGAGAGCCAGCTTGCTATTTGGGAGGTTGCTGATGTATCAGAGACGGATGTGCTGCCTGTAGATGCTGCAAAGAGTGTTACAGAAGTTGTGGAAGAGGCTTCTGGACTATTAGAAGCTCTCAGCTCCGCATAAGAAGCATTTTCGGGTGTTGAACGTGTATTTTACCGCTGTTGCAAAGCTGTAAATGTTATGGTAACCTTTAGACTTAATGACCAACTTCCTCTCACGTGCACAATTGTCGTTTGATATCGATTGTCACGCATAGGTAAGCGTGAAACATAGGGAGAGTTGCAAGACGTATTTAACGAAGTTGTCGCAAGCTATGTCGTGAGCTTGTCGGTCTTGATACGCACGAGTTGGTAAACGTCAATAACCTGAGCGATGAGTGCGACGAGTGCGACAGCAGCAATGTAACAACTCCCAAAACATCGCCATATGATCTCCGGCGGCTCAGGAACGCACTCACCAAGTCAAAGAAAGATAGCAATGTCTCGAATGATGAGACAAAGAGGTGCTTCTCACCGCCTCACAGGCATCCCCCTCAAAAAGAAAATGATAGCCATGGAGTTCATGCTGAAGTATATATCGGAAAACGAAATAGGGCATCGACCGAAAAAACCATGGGGCCCAGCCTTCGTATACGTTTTCATAGGTATAAAAAACAAGGAAGAACGCGCCATTCAGATTGGAGATCTGTAACGGCGACACCACGAAAGGACACTGGTCTTCCGTCGATATCAGAAATCTCGGGAGAGAATCTGATGTCGCTTTCCTGTTGATTGAAGCGGAAAGCCAAGACAACCCACAACTTGATCCTGAAGTGCGCTCTTCAATTCGGTTTTGAGGCGAATCTTTACCACGAAGATCCCGGCTGCAAGTTCAGTGAAGGGTGGCAGAGGCATTTGCGTGCTGCCTGCAATGATCTCATGGATATCAAGCAAGCTAAAGCAGTGAAAGCTTTACGGAAGTAGGACCGTGCTGGCTCCATCGCTGCGACGGCCCCTGCCGCTGTTGTCAATATCTTACCACCTCAGCCTCGCTCTGCACACCTGGATCTCACCGAACAACAAACCCAGACCATGGCAGGCAACTCTGATAACGAGCGGCCATCTCGGCGAGAGAACCGTGACCATGTTGACCCTATCCAAAACCCGCAAAGTGTGAAACCACAATATGGTCTAGCAGGAGCTGACCGCAATCCATCTCCTCCTCAGTTGTCGTACTGCGGAGCTCCCCGCAGCATACGTAAACCCCAACCTCATGGTCATACAGCCACTCCTCCGGATTCTAACGTTTACGGCGGTCCACCCTTTCCACCGACGCAGTCACCTTACTACTGTAATTACCCAATTGAAACCATGAGCTCAGATACGCAGAAGCCTAGAGCTGATTTCCACCCGCAGCTGGGCTCGACAGATCGCTTTGATGGGAGATCTGGATACCGAGGATCGAGTTTGAAGGATGGGGTATCGGACTCGTCGGGTCCAGTACCGAGTCAGCGTAGCACATCTGCTCTTAGTCGTTTCACCACGCTAGAAGATGAGTACGCAAGCTTGTATCGAAAACGCCATGAGATTGGTGTACGAATGGAGGATATCAAGAGGAGCCTTACAGCAGAGCGATACACTGCTTTGATGGCAGAGCTGGATCCCCAGGAGCTTGCAACGTTGAAAACATGGTCAGATAACGCCGACAACTGACAGAAATGTGATAGGCTTTGCTTGGTATAACTTGGGTTGATCGTGTTCAGTTTAGTAGCTATTCGCAGCCTGGAGTGCTAATTCGAATTGAATCGATGTTAAGACGAAGTATACCGTTGTGGTGAAAACTTGAATGTCGTCTGAACAACGTGACGAAGGCGTAGGCGGTCCCTGAGACCCCTAATTACCATAAGCGAATATGGTCCGAGCTCAATCCCGCGGCGTCGCGGGTGGAGCTCCAAGCATCAACACGCCGAAGCAGCCAATTCCCTGCCGACGTCCGCTGTCCCCTCGCACGTCGCCGCCATGCTTTCCGGAATCCTTATCTTCAACCAGAAAGGTGAGAACCTCATCTTTCGCGCCTTCCGTAACGACTGCCGCCCGCGCCTTGCCGATGTGTTCCGAATCCAGGTCATCTCCAACGCCCAAGTCCGCTCGCCCATCCTCACCCTTGGCTCCACCACCTTCAGCCATGTCAAACACGAGAACATATATCTGGTCGCCGTGACGAAGAGCAATGCCAATGCAGCGCTGGTCTTTGAGTTTTTGTACCGTCTGGTGGGACTGGGAAAGGCATACTTTGGCAAGTTTGACGAGGAGGCCGTAAAGAACAACTTCGTACTGGTTTATGAGCTGCTAGACGAGATTCTCGACTTTGGGTACCCGCAGAATACCGAGACAGACACGCTGAAAATGTACATCACGACCGAGGGTGTCAAATCGGAAAGGGCTATGGTAGGTTACGTCCGACGCGGCTGGAGCAACAGCTGACAGAACTACAGGAGGACTCGTCAAAGATCACAATGCAGGCCACCGGCGCTCTCTCCTGGCGACGAGCCGACATCAAGTACCGCAAGAACGAAGCCTTCGTCGATGTCATCGAGGATGTCAACCTACTCATGTCCGCCACGGGAACAGTACTGCGAGCCGACGTGAACGGGCAGATCATAATGCGCGCATATCTCTCAGGCACACCCGAGTGCAAGTTCGGCCTCAACGACCGCCTGACGCTGGGCGAAGATCACCTCCAACAGCCATCGGGTAACAAAGCAGGCGCGAAGGCTACCAGGGCAGCGGCGGGAAGCGTTACCTTGGAAGACTGTCAGTTCCACCAATGTGTCAAGCTGGGCAAGTTCGATGCGGACAGGATAATATCCTTCGTGCCGCCCGACGGCGAATTCGAGCTCATGCGCTACCGGGCGACTGAGAACGTCAACCTGCCTTTCAAGGTGCATGCCATTGTCAATGAGGTTGGCAAGACCAAGGTTGAATACAGCATCGCCATCCGTGCCAACTATGGCTCCAAACTCTTCGCAACAAACGTCGTCGTGCGGATACCAACACCCCTCAACACTGCGCGTATCACCGAGCGTACATCACAGGGCAAGGCCAAGTACGAGCCGGAACATAACAACATTGTCTGGAAGATCCCAAGATTCACCGGGCAAAGCGAATTCGTTCTTAGCGCCGAGGCCAGCTTAACGAGCATGACCAATCAGAAGGCTTGGTCACGGCCGCCGCTTAGTTTGAGCTTCTCGTTGCTGATGTTCACGAGTTCCGGATTACTTGTCCGATACTTGAAGGTGTTCGAGAAGAGCAACTACAGCAGTGTAAAGTGGGTGCGCTACATGACGAGAGCGGGTAATTATGAGATAAGGTATGTTTCTTTCCCCCCTAGACCTGGTTGCATTCGTCTTACATTGATGGTTCAGGTTTTGAGCATTATTATTCTGTATATTAGCTTGGATTTACACAAGTGTTGTTGCATTGCAGGCGCCATGGAGCCATTAAAGATATCCTTGAACGCAATGAAAGTACCTCATCGGTTTCTCCAGAATCTCCTCATGCGCTTGTCTTGGACAACATATCCTAGGGCCGACTGCTCAGCCCGCTCCACACAGTCTTGCTTGCAGCACGCAGTATCGCCATGCATCGCATTGCATCGCATCGCATGATGTCTCTCCCTTTTTGGACTGCTTGTAACAATGAACCTATATGGATGTATTTCACGCTTACTACAAACACTGAACATTGAAGTAACTAGAGAATTGGGAGAATATTGATATGTCAATACGTTGCGCGTTGCTTTGGGGCTGTTTTAGAAGCAGATATGGGAAATCGCAACATGTCGCTAAGTCTTCTCATCTTTACTTTTGAGTGTAGTAGTAACACGAGAATGTCGTTCCATTAAGAAGTGAGCTAATGTCATGAGAAGATTTCCTGTTCGTAAGGGCTATCTACCTAACGTGCTCTGAAATCCTGTCATTGGGACTGAAACAATCCTGCTCCGATAAAAGACATCGCAAGACCAGCGCCGCAAAGTCCCCAAACCCCATTGTCGAATCCGTTTGGGCCCCATGCTGCAACCCAGGCATCGGCAACACATACCAGAACCCAAGCCATCGTCAAAGCACCCATCTCTTTGGTCTTGCGTTCGCTATAGAACCAGAACAACGTCAAAGCTGCGGCTACGTCACGGATACCAAGAAAAACCATTGACTTCTCGTTGATTTCATAGCCTTCTGGTGAGGTAGGAACGACACCGAGGCCCTTCGAGGCGGTAGTTGGCGAGACAATGGCCAAGGTTCCAAGGCTAAAGATCATCGTCGTGAGACCGAGTCCTACTTGACGCCATGTTGACTGGCTTAACAAGTTGTTGGGAAAGGACATTATGAGATGCGTTTTTTTGGAAGGAATCGTAGCTTGATCGGAGTTGGGAAGAGAACTTGGAAAGACGTGAAAGTGTAGGACTGTAGCTTTGGTAATCAAACATGGGTGAGGCTATGTCAGTATACTATTTATATGGCCTAAAAGTGAGAGAACGATTGGCGATTATAAATCAAGGATTGGCAGTCGCTGATCGAGCATGTCTTGATTTGGCTACTCTGCTATACTATGCTAGTTTACCGCTCACAAGAACCTTGTTTCTCGGTGCTACTTTCTTCTTCTCCGTTTCCTCCGACTCCTCCGCGATCCGAGCCGGTCTCTATATTTACAAATGATACTGGCCAACAAACACCTTGGACTTGCTTGCTGCTTAGGAATGCATAATCTTGACCTTCTCGGACGCCTGGTCGCTTACGACTACGAGCACTAAAATCGCGCATGACGCATGGAAAGCACCAAGATCTTGGCACCATTTCAAACAGTCTGGACTTTTGCATTAGGTTTAGACACTGTTATTGGAGAAGATTGAACATGGTGACTAGCCAAGCACTTATCTTCATTGTAGTCAAAAGAGAAGATTTATGATCCATTCTGAACGACCACCATTATTATTGCAGCATAGTTGAAAAATAAATACAGATGTAGAGATGAGAGGCAATATCAAACTCCCTGCAACATTGCTACCGACCAATCATGCATTAACGGGAATTCCACGGTTCGGCTTGACACGGTGCCAGTTCATATGGGTCAGTGGCGGAGGGGCTACCAGAGGTTTACCACTCAGTTCTCTTGCGTCAACCCAATTGCCATGAATTTGAGCTCGCATGCGCATTGGTAGCTCAATAACTGCTACCGGAGTCTGGAAATCACCCGCGGTATCGAGAATGACAACATTGGTGAGATTGACATCAAGACGATCGACAGCGAAGATGATGTATCCATCGCCTTCAGGGGCGTCGTCAGAGCGCGGAATGTGGACGGGTTCTTGACAACGGCATTGCGGCCCGGGAGAGTAGATCTTAAGCTCCCCCGTGCTCTTGGTGAGCATTGCGGTAGCATTGAGTCCTTGGTAAATATGCTTGTTCTCAAACAGGTCCAGACTTCCATCCTCGGAGTGAAATACGTTCATGAAGATCTTGTCATACTTCCTGCATTGGTAGCGTTCGTCGATTCGGCAAAACTCGTTTGGAATGTCAACGAGGACAACAGGATCAGGGATGGAAGAGTTCGTAGGCTTGCTCGGATCGATCTCGAGCCTAACCAGATCGCACAGCTCGGTTTTCGCCACGGGTTTCCCGTTCGCCTGTTGCCAAAACGGAAAGTGTCCATGATGGGGCCAAACGCCTTCGAAAAAGATCTTCCCATCCTCTTCCCAGGCTCCCGCCGTGTGCAATATCTCGGAATTGTAAGGATGAATGTAGATGCGACTTTCGTATGGCGCCCATCCTGAACCCTTCAAAGGCGACTCCGGACGTCGTGGAGTTACTATGAACATAGCAGGCCGCTCAGTGTCCCATATAATAGGAGAAGCACCTGGCTCTTTGCTGGGATTGGGGAGGGTCGGCCATTGGCAGAAGACGTTCCAATTATCTGTGATAGCCATGTCATGAACAGTACCGAAATGGGACTGCTTGAACAAGTGCTCATTCTTAACGGTGCCCTGACGATCGATAGAATAAGAAATGATTTCCTTCTTCATGAAGTCAAGGCTGTACGTGACGAGCTCATCGACATGCGGGTCGACGTGTGGATGTGCCGTGAAACTAGTGGTGGTAATTTGGTCGCCAAAGGGATCCTCTCCAGTGGTCTCAAGCGTGTCGGGATCCATACTATACGCCGGGTGTATTTCTACAAGCGCAAGCAATCTTCCAGCCCAGTGAATTATGTTTGTGTTGCTGGTAGCGCCTAGCACAGCACTAATACACGGATGTTGTTGACTCAGCGGTTCGTTTATGATATCTGACCAGAGAGTCTTCTTCGCGTTCCTCTCGATCTTGTACCGATCGTTGTGAACGTAACGGACTTTGAAGTCGACATGACCATCATGGATTCGGAAAGCTGTAACAGATCCGTTGCCTCCAATGGGACTCAATCCTTTTGGAGCCGGAGTAGCGAGATCCTGACAGACACGATAGAACGTTCCATCAATACTCTTGGGAATCGTTCCGCGCACCATGACGTCCCCAATCTCTCCCTCCAAGCGGATCGGGATATCGAAACCAGCCAAATCTTCCGTGAATGCCCACTGCGATGGCAAACTTTCAGCTCCTTTGATGGGGCGCGGGGTAGTCATCTTTTCGAGGAAGAGGCGGTACAGGCTAGAATGGATTTGAAATGCTTATGGACAAATAGCAGGAGGAGGGTATTCTCAATGTGATGAAGTATAGGATCTTCCTCTTTGCGACTCTAAGAGGACTTATATACTCGTGAGCGAATACCTACGCTCATCAGGAGAACCTTGGACTTAGGTTAGTCCGACTGCTGTGAATCTCCATACCCTAGAACCATTACGTGGCTATCACAGCTCGGAGTCCGCGGAAACCTAGGCGGTATGGAGTTGTATAGGCTCACCTACGTGCAAACGCCCCCATATCCATTTCCAGACATCAAAATCGTAGGATTCAAGGTACCGTGTCAAGGGCATGACCAATGAGAGTGAAAGTAATTACACAAGCGTTCTTTGTTTGCATACCTCCGTAACGTAGATTCGGTCAGACCAGCCATCAGGTCAGAGTAGTTGAGGGTCCGCGTGGTAATACCTTGCAGCCTTCATCGAGTGATAAACGTAGGCACTTGCTACAGCAACTTTGGCGCTAATCCGGAACCAGCGATCGAATCCGCCAAGCTTTAACAACGTTATGAACTAATGCGCAAAGACCTTCTGGTACTTGCACGTCAACAAAGATCGATCGCGCCGAACGTTCAGTATAGACAGGCTTCCTCATCGCTTCAACCTCTGCATCTATGGTAGTTGAAGTCTTGTATATCATGCCCAATGCAGAGGACAGACCTTGATTGTCGCTTCACGCTAGCATTGGATAACGGATTGTTACACATACATGCATGAAGCTATATAACTATGAAATCTTTTGAACTAGGTAGTTTTCCGGGAAGTAAACATCTCTGCTAGCTAGCAGTTTGGCTATCCGTTGAGAGCGCCTGGCTCGGCTGCTACTAAGAACCTGCTCTTGTCTGAACACGCGCAAAGCTGTAGGAAGGGTGAAGAAAGCAGACCAGAGTCCGTGATACTTGAATACTGGCTGCAGGAGATATGAGGTGCTGTCACAGATCATATCGGCCAGAACTAAAAGTGAGTATTCCGCAGAAGCTTCCGTGTATACATTTGTGTGGGTTTGAGAATTATGTCCCTTTGCTGTAGAAGCAATCTGGTGCAAAGCGCTGATATGTGTTCTCACAACGATCTCGAAAGCCCAATAATGCGTGAGACTAGTTGCTGTCATCATATTCGGAAACCAGAGAGCATTCGCACCTGGTAAAGACCAAGTCTCGGGGTCAGACCTTGACCAAAACAAAGGATGCGACACTTGGGATTTGAACGTCTGTTCCCACTCCCGAAGTCTGGAGAGGACGGCGTGAAAATCCTGTTCAAGCTGGTTAACCGTAACAAGGTCCGGAAGGCTCGATATGTGATTGATCTCGCAGAATCTCTCCAATAGTGCCGGAAGACCGCAGGCTCTGTTCAGAAGCTGCTGGATTATGGACACAGGTTGTCCTTGAAACGGCTCAGTGATCCATTCTTCTCGCGCAAGAAATGTTCCATGTCGGTGGAGTATCGAGCTCAATAGCTAGACAACCCCCCAAAAATGATTAGTCCTGTGCTCAGCACACCTATAAGAATCGTTTGTAACCTACAAGCAGAGGTCTAAACCCAATAAACATCGTATGCATTGTTCCAATGCTGAAGGCTGTAGGTCCTAGTCGTTCTAACATGTCTCCAACAGCTCTTACATGTGTCATCCAACCGGACTTTAACTCTGGGGCTATGATCTTCATTCCCACTACGTTAGCCTCCAGACGACGAATAGTATGCAGCGGATTGGAAACATACGTCGGTATCTGCTAAACACATGATCGCAGTAATGTGCTCGATGCTCGATGCGCCTCGCGCTTCTGCTATTGCTCTGCCCATATGCCTAAGCGACTCGCAGTACACCTCGACTATCCGGGGCCGGCACCCTTGTCCATCGACATCAACATCGGAGTGCCGGCGGAGCGCAGAGGCTAACGCCCTAATTGCAGGTACTAGGGGGTAATCTTTGCTTCTGTTTTTGGCAATGAGTGGAAGAACATTAATCCATGCCCCGCAGATTTGATTATACGACAAACTAGGTTCTCCAGAGGTATGTTCATCAGCGGGTGCAAATTGTTCCATGATGAATTGAATGTCGTCTTCAAGGTCATAACAGGATTGACTCTCAACGATGCTCGCCTCAACGGGGAGGACTGGTCCCGTGGTGTCTGAAGGTGAGGCGCTTCGTTGAGTCTTCTTAGCGTGAATTGTATGAGTATCAAGAACCACCGTGGACCTGGCAAACGTGGTCTTCTTCTTTTGTGCTGATTCTGTGCGAACGTTGGTGTTGACAGTGGTGTTACCCACGAATACGAATTCTTGTTTGTATCCGCTGCAACGGATTTGTTTAAACACGCATTGAGAGCATTCTGGTTGCGCGCCATCGCACTTCAAACATCGTTAGCGGATCAACCCCGTACCTGCACAGCAACGACAAGGACTTACGGCAAGCTTTTTAGCTCTACAATTCTGGCACACGTTCTTTCTTTTTGGCCTCATACTGGGAGTTAGAGGGTGGGGTAGATGCCTTACAGTGAAATCTACAGTAACTATTTGAGGAGTTCTGTTTCGCCAAGACCCTGGGGTTAACCGGAGGTGTCTAGCTAAGCCGCCTCATCGAGCAAAATGATTACTCATTAGACATTGAAGACTCGGCGAATTAAGTGCCTGCATGTAGTTAGCGTGTTCACGCCGTACTCGGTCTAACTTTACTATGCATGGATTAGGGTATCGTCTTGCGCAATGTTCCTATATCTACATTACTCTTGAAACACCGACTTCCTCCTTGCTGTGTGACGTAGGTGCCAGCAGGCACTCACTGCAAATCATGTTGGGCGGTCCGTGTCATTACTGCCTTACATACCTGTCATGCTGTGACACTGGACTTTCAGGGCTATGAACTGATGTACGGAAGATAAGTCATCGGGCTATTAAGGTATGTTTTGTAACGATTGAACATGAGCTTCTATGGTAATATAACCATGCTCTGTACAATTCTGTAAGTTAGATTGATGTAATCTAGTTGTATTGGTGTTTAGTAGAGTACGCCCTTGGTACTGCGGACCTCGCCCTCCCACTGCTTTACCACGGTTGTCGCATGCCTGATAGCAACTGCAAGTGCCTTGAAAGCGCTCTCGGCCCTGTGGTGGTCGTTGTCGCCGCGTATGCAGTCGACGTGGAGGGTAGTGCCAGATGCTTGCGCGAAGCTTTGCAGGCAATGGGGAATCATCTCACAGCTCAAATCACCAATCTTCTCCCTCTTGAGACCCAATTCAATAATGCTGTATGGCCTGTTCGATAGGTCGATGACGGCTCGCGACAGTGCCTCGTCGAGCGGTGCGTACGCGTGTCCAAAGCGAGCAAGACCCGTGCTTCCCTGCAACGCATTCTTGAAGGCCGTACCTAAGGCCAGAAAGGTATCTTCGCTTGTGTGATGGTCGTCAATGTGGAGGTCGCCCTTGCACCGTATGCGCAGACTCCAGCCAGCGTGCTTGGCCATGGCGTGAATCATGTGGTCGAGGAAGCCGATACCCGTGTCGACGGAGATTTCTTGAGACGCCGACTTCTGGGTCGCATGGTCCTTGTCGACCTTCTCACCCTCGCCATTGAGATTCTCCTTGTCGAAGGCGGCCCAGAAGTCGCTGTGCTCGTAAGGGGAGAGGTCGCCGCCATCGAGGTTTATCGAGACCTGGATCTTTGTCTCGTTGGTATCGCGGTTGAGGCAGCAGGTGCGCGGCATTTTGGCGGTGGTGTCCGAGGGGTATGTATGTTTTTGGGTGCTTCGGGTTTACCAATGGCAAAGTGAAGACATAAAAAGTTGAGGCGGACTCAGACGGGCTTCCCCACGCCCCACGTCATGTTGCCAAGCGATATAGGGCTGAAAAAGTCTGGCCAACCAACGATTCGCCGAACCAAAGTCCGCCCCAAAATTTTGATATCGCAAAGTCACGACCCATCTTTAGGATCAAACTTGGGATCAGAATCAACTCTCAGCGCATTGTCCCTCGTCTACCGCCAGCTGGCTATAAAGAGCAAGGAATAAGAACAAAATGCCAGGCACAACACAAGAACCTACCCAAGTTCCAATCATAGATCCTACCTCTGAGAACAACGAGGAGATCGACCCAGCAGTTGATCGCGACAGGATCAGAGTCGTGCGTTGGATCTAGACCAGTGTTCAAGTACACCGTATCTAATTCGCTATAGCTTTCCGGCGCGACGGAAACCGCCGCGTCTTTCCAGTTTGATGGAGAGGATCATACTCTAGGCAACGCGTTGCGATACATCATTCACAAGAAGTAAGTTGAACAAGTCGTTGCAACTTGACAAATAGCTGATGACATTTCGAGCCCCGACGTCGAGTTCTGCGGTTACTCTATCCCGCATCCCTCGGAAGCCAAGATGAACTTGCGCATCCAAACATATGGTAGGTCATACAAACGAGATCGTCCTGAGCGCTCAGCTAACAACCAAGTAGACGGCGTCAGTGTATACACTGTGCTTGAGAAAGGGTTGGAGGATCTCATGAACATGTGTGATGTCGTCGAGCAGAAATTCACCATTGCACGTGATGACTTTGTCAACAAGATGGAGGAGTAGGCCCGCGACGCGGTTGTTATGATAGCATTGCATTACCGGCGTTAAAGGGTAGCATAGTTCATCGGCGAAGGGAAAGGAAAATGGTATTGACTTCAGCTATATACACCGAATTTTGTTCTTGGTTGTTCTTGGACTCTGGTAGTAATAGTCAAATCAGTTGCGACCCTATGCGTATGTTAGCATCGAGCTGCCCCGGAGTTCAAATCAAACATGAACATACCTCCAAGAAGCCGTTGATGAAGTTGTTTGGTAGCCGGGCCTTGGGGTCTTCCTCAGCACGAAAGTACTTGAGAACGTGGGACAGCTGCTTCCAGAAGTTGAGCGTCTCCTGTGCGTTTGTTAGCACATGCCCTCCGAGTATCAAACATAGTGAGTCAGGGTGTACCTGGAACTCCTGGTGACTGTTGAACAGCAGTACATCCACCGTCTTTAGTTGATTCACGTATCGATGCCGCTCAAATTCCTGCCGCATTTTCGTCCGAAGTGTAGATACCGGCATGTTCAGCGAGTACATGGTCTGGATCTCGGGAGCCTGCATAATCATAGTCAGTACGGGTTCCTGGCTCCGCATCTCACGCGTTCCCTCGTCTCGTTCCAGCTGTTCCGCGTACACGTCCAGTATCTAGGACGCAGTTCCTGCTAGTCAAGTTCCAATGACCGGGAAGCAACGTACCGACCGCAGCCAGTCCCGGTAGCTGTGAATGACCCTCTTCTTCGCATCAGTCCAGTTGACCGCTGTGCCCGTGTTAGCCTTTGTGCTCGTCCAATGTTCCGTGTGCGTGTTCGAC
>Ga0265797_10008861_pt1 | contig 13260 bp, 12 predicted proteins | sample P2T30metagenome_FD_192433 | JGI IMG/M metagenome (GOLD analysis project Ga0265797, IMG submission 192433) | Plant litter microbial communities from East Loma Ridge, Irvine, California - P2 T30 | ecosystem: Environmental > Terrestrial > Plant litter > Unclassified | place: USA: California... | reverse complement strand
CGGCCATCCCATAACATTGGGCGGCTCTCACCAAAGCTTTGGCAAGGGCCGCCGAAGCTTCAACCCGGCGAGTTGAGAACCACGGCGCCGGAAACGCGCTAAATAGCTAACTCGTACAGCCGGCCCTCTTCGGTACTGATGAGCAGTGTATTGGCATCTTTAAAGGCCGCGCCCTCCGTTTGTCCGGCACCTTTCAAATCGATGTGCCGGGGCGTAGCTTTCAGAATCGCGTCCCACGAATTGCCTTCCAGAATAAACAGCTCCTGCCGGGCGAGTAGCACCAGGCGGCGGCCATCGGGCGACAAGGTCGCATCGGTCACCTGGCCGGGGATGGCGAGTTTGGTTATCAGCTTGGCGGTGTAAGTGCCGGGGGTTTCGGGCACGGCGTACACTTTGCAGGTCGTCTCTTGGGCGCGGTCCTTAGTGAATAAATACACTTGGCCGGCGTGCCACAGACTAGCCTCGCAATCGAAGGTGCGCAGGGCTTTTTCGGGCGGAAACGCGGTTTGGTCGGGATACTTAAAATTGATTTTACCAATATTGGCGGGCTGCGTGGGGCGGAAGCGCAGGATGGCCAGGTTGCGGCGGTCGGAGTTGTTGTTGCCGCAGTCGCCCATAAAGTAGTTGCCGCTGTTGTCGCGGCTCAGGCTTTCCCAGTCGTGGTTGGGCGCACCCAGCGTAAACTGGGCCACCTGCTGCCCGGTACCATCAATGCGAAACACAATGGGCTGCTGCCCATCATCGCCAAAGGTGTAGTAGGTGTCGGCCTCGGGCGCGGCGCACAGGCCCGAACTTTCGAAGATACCATCACTAAGAGAGCCTACGCGGCGCAGGCCGGCGGGCAGTTCGCCCTTGCCCTTCTTGGCGCCGCCTTTCTTACCTTTTTTACCCTTCTTGCCCGTTTGGGCCACAGTCTGAGGCTGGTCGGCGGTGGTAGATTGGCTTTGGGCACTATCGGCGGGCGAGCAGGCCGAGGCCACTAGCACAAGGCCCAGCAAGGGGCGCACAAGAAACGGGATATACAGCATAAGACCTCCGCATACGGCAAAACAGCCCCCGAAGGTCAGCCTTAGGCTACGGCACCGGGTCGTAGCCGTGGCCGCCCCAGGGGTGGCAGCGCCCAAAGCGCCGCAGCGCCAGCCGCCCCCCACGCCACGGCCCGTACTTGCTAATGGCCTGGGCAGCATAGGCCGAGCAAGTAGGCGCAAAACGGCAGCTCGGGGGCGTGAGTGGCGAAATAGCCAGCTGATAAAAACGAATGAGCAGCAGCAGCAAGCGGCGAAACATAGCAGTAAAAGGCCAAGCGGCCGGGCAAAGTTCGGCCAGGCAGCCCCGGAGCCCTACCAGACAGGATAGTAATCAGGCAAATTCTTCCCCTTAAAGCGGCGTTTTTCGCTCAACCTCAGCAGTATATTTCGACTTCTTTCTCAAGAAGCGCCTATGCGGCTACGGTTACTTCAACTCCCCTTTTTAAGCTTTGCCTTCCCCGCCCGCCTTTGGGCCCAGGGCAACGGGCCGGTTGGGCATGGGGCGCGGGCGGTGGCGCTAGGCAATGCCTCGGCCACTCTAAGCAATGAAGTATGGGCCGTAGCCAACAACGCAGCCGGCTTGGGTACCCTCACCCGCCCCACGGCCGGCGCGCACCTCGAAAATCGCTACCTCATCACCAGCCTTAATGTGGTGGCGGCCGCAGTAGCCGTGCCGCTGGGCATGGTAGAGCCGGCCGGGGCCGAGCAGCCCGCCCGTGCCAGCCGAGGCGTGGTGGGTGCCGAGGTACAGCGTTTCGGCGGGGCGCTGTATAGCGAAGTTCGGCTGGGCGCAGCCTATGGCTACCGGCTGGGCGTGGTGAGCCTCGGCGGGCGGCTCGATGTGCTGCAAGTGAACTTTCAAGACCTGGGCAGCCGCCGCACGGTGGCCGCTTCGCTCGGCGGGCAGGCCGACGTGGTGCCCGAGCGCCTCGCCTTCGGCGTGTACCTCTACAACCTCAACCAGGCCAAACTGGCCGACTACCAAGACGAGCGCGTGCCCACCGTGCTGCGCGCCGGCTTGGCCTACCGCCCCAGCAAGCAAGTACTAGTGCTGGCCGAAAATGAGAAAGACGTGGAGCACAATGCAGGCCTGAAAGCCGGCCTCGAATACCTGCCCCTGCCGGCCGTGGCCGTTCGGGCGGGCTACGCCAGCCTGAGCCACCAAACCACAGGCGGCGTGGGCATAAAGGCCGGCAGCTTTCAGTTTGACTACGCCGCCGGCTGGCACAGCGCATTAGGTTTAAGTCAGTTTTTGAGCGTAAACTGGCAATGGGACCGCAAGCTATGAGGCAGCCTTTTGGGCAAGTAGGGCAGAGCTCCCGCTTCGCGCGACGGGCGGCGAGCCTAAGGCCATGCGGTGCCAAATCGGTGCTTTGCGCTGTGTTAGCGCTAGCCCTTCTCAGCTTGGCCCTCGCCCAGCCAGCCCAAGCGCAGGAGCTACCGCGCCGGGCGCCCGACCTCGACCGCCTCACGCAGGAGCTATTCGCCGAAATTCAGTCGGACCAGGTGCCCTACGAGGATTTGTACGAGACGCTACTGCAATACTACCAGACGCCCGCAAACCTCAACGCTGCCAGCCGCGAGGAACTACGGGCGCTGCTACTGCTTTCCGAAACCCAGATTACCAACCTCTTAAAGCACCGCGAAGCCACTGGGCCGCTGCTAAGCTTGTACGAGTTGCAAGCCGTGCCGGGCTGGGATTTGCGGGTCATCTACCGCGTGCTGCCCTTCGTGACGGTACAAAGCACCGACCCCAACCGCGCCCGCGGCCTACTGTGGCAGCGCATCAAAAACGAAGAAAACAACGCGCTTTTTCTGCGCTACGAGCGGGTATTGCAGCAGCGCAAGGGCTACTCGGCCGTGGACACCTTTCAGGGGCGGCCCACGCAGCGCTACCTCGGCACGCCCGACAAGCTGCTGGTGCGCTACCGCGTGAGCCACGCCCACGATTTCAGCTTAGGGTTCTCGGCTGAAAAGGATGCGGGCGAGCCGTTGGTCTGGCAGCCCAGCCAGGGCCGTTTTGGGCCTGATTACCTGTCAGCGCATTTCTTTTTGCAGGAGCGCGGGCGGCTGAAAGCGCTGGCGCTGGGCGACTACCAGTTGCAATTTGGGCAGGGCCTGCTGCTGTCGTCGGGGCTGGCGGTGGGCAAGGGCGCGGAAACCATCACCGCGCTGCGGCGCTCGTCGGTGGGCGTGCGGCCGTACTCGGCGCTGCTCGAAAACACGTTTTTTCGGGGCGCGGCGGCCACGTACCAGCTCACGCCGCGCTGGGAGGCCACGGCATTTGCCTCACGGAAGAATGTGGATGCCAACTTGCAGCAGGCCACCGACTCGCTGACGCAGTTCGACGAGTTTGGCACCAGCTTGCTTTACACCGGCTTTCACCGCACCGCCACCGAGCTGGCCAACCGCCACAACCTGAGCGAAACCGTGGGCGGCGGCAACCTCGGCTACCTCAGCCACAATGGCAACCTGGCGCTGGGCTTCACGGCGGTGGGCACGCACTACGGCACGTCGCTACTCAAGCGTAACGAGCCGTATAATCGCTACGAATTCAGCGGAAAAGACAACCTGGCGCTAGGCCTGCACTACAGCTACGTGTGGCGCAATCTGCTGCTGTTTGGCGAAACGGCGCGCACCACCGGCGGCGGCCTGGGCACCCTCAATGGCGTGCTCGCCAGCCTCGGTCCGCTCGTAGATGCCTCGGTGCTGGTGCGGCACTACGACGCCAATTTTCACACCTTTTATGGCAATGCGCTCAGCGAAAACACCCGCAACATCAACGAGAGCGGGCTGTATTTGGGGCTAAAAATCCGGCCCATCGCCCGCTGGGAAGTGTCGGCTTATTTCGACCAATTCCGGTTTTCGTGGCTGCGCTACCGGGTGGGCGCGCCCTCGCAGGGCGATGATGCGCTGCTACGCGTAGCCTTCACGCCCTCCAAAACCAGCCTGCTCTACGCCCAGTACCGCGCCCGCCTCAAGCCCCGCGACCTCAGCAGCAGCCTGGGGCGGCCGGTGCCGCTGCCGGGCCAGCAGCTGCGCCACTCACTGCTACTCTACTATGACACCCAGCCCACCACCCGCCTGGGCCTGCGCACCCGCCTGCAAGCCTCGCGCCTGCGCGACGACGAAAACCTACCCTGGCGCCGCGGCTACGTGCTCAGCCAAGATGCCACCGTGCAGCTAAGCCGCCGGGCCTCGCTCGCCGTACGCTACGCTCTCTTCGATGCCGACGACTACGACACCCGGCAGTATGTTTTTGAGACGGACGTACTCTACGCCGTGTCGCTGCCCGCCCTCTACGGGCAGGGCACGCGGGCCTACGCGCTGGCCCAATTCACGTTCAACAAGCACTTTACGCTCTGGCTACGCTACGCCAACACCAACTACCGCCACCAAGCTACCATCGGCTCGGGGCTGGAGGAAATCCGGGGCGCGGCCCGCTCAGAGATAAAAGCGCAGCTGCGGTACAGAATGTAAAACGGAGTGGCACTCTGTTTATGCGCAGGCATTTTCTACGTGCGCACTACACCACTTCTTCGGGCGCGCCCGTGGCCATCGCCTCGGCCACTTGGGCCTTGTTTTGGGGGCCTACGGGCGTGGCGCGCACGCCCAGCAGCAGATAGGCCAGGGCCAGCAGCACGCTGGTCAAACTCACGGCGTGCACCCAGGGCAGGTGCGCGGCTTGGTTGCTGAATACCCAGCCCGCTAGCAGCGCGCCCAGCCCAATGCCCACTTCGAGGGCGATGTACATGGTGGCTACGCCGCGGCCCCGGCGCTCGGGGTGGCTCAGGTCGATGGTCCAGGCGTAGAGCGTGGGCGAATTCAGGCCCGTGCCCACGCCAAAAATGAGGGCTCCCACTAGAAACACCGGCACCGACGGCGACCACACCAGCACCGCCAGCCCCACGGCCAGTATGCCGGTTGACCAGCGCAGCACCGGCACCCGGCCGTGCGTGTCGCTGACCTTGCCCGCCACCAGCCGCACCACCAGCGAGGCCACCGTGTAGCAGACGTAAAACAAGCCCTTGGTCGGCCCAGTCAGGCCCAAAAGGCGGCTTTGGTCGGGTATTACGGTGAGCACCGCGCCAAACGGAAGCAGACACAGCAGCGTAGTGAGCGCCGGGGCCAGCACGCTAGGCTCAAATATGTCGTTACGCCAATTCAGCTTTAGTAAGAAGAAGCGAAAGCGCTGCCGCTGCACCTTAGGCAGCGTTTCGGTGAGCGTGCCCTGCACCAGCACCGACAGCAGAGCGGCCGCGCTGGAACAGTAAAACATGGTATTGAGGGAGAAATGCCCGGCCACCCACGAGCCGAAAGCCGGCCCGGCGGCCATGCCTAGGCTGCCCGTCACGCCGAGCAGGCCCATGGCCTCGCCGCGCTTGGCGGCGGGCACAATGTCGGCCACGAAGGCGGCGGTGGCCGTGGGCTTAAAGCCGGTGCTAAAGCCGTGCAGCAGCCGTAGCCCCAAAAAGGTGCTTACCGTGAGCGCCCACGGGTAGGCAAACCCGCACACAAAGCACACCAGCGAGCCAAAAACCATGACCGGAATGCGCCCCACGGTATCAGTAAGCTTGCCCGAAAACGGCCGCGACACGGCCGCCGTAAGCGTGAACAGGGCAATGATAAAGCCTTTGTACTCGCCGCCACCCAGCTGCGTGAGGTGGTCGGGCAATTCGGGCAGCAGTAGGTTGAAGGACAGGAAAAACAGAAACGACGAGAGGCACATCAGCCAAAAGCCGCGCGAATAGGAACCCAGCATAAGTGCTGCAAAGGTCGGGAGAAAGTAAGTTGGTGAGTTGGTGAGAACTGTCATTGCTTAGCTGCGCTCGCAATGACAGTTCTCACCAACTCACCGCCCCTGCCAAAACGGCCACTCCCCCACCCCGGCCCCAAATGTGCCGTACTGTTGACCTATGAGTTGGTTAACCTCTATCCTGGAACGTATTTCGGCCAAGAACCCCAAGCACAAGCATGGCCCCGCGCAGCCCGCAGTGAGCGTGCGCGAGCGGGTGTCGGCCCTGCGCCACCTGCCAGCCTTCCTCAAGCTTATCTGGCAAACTTCGCCTGCCCTCACGCTCGGCAACATAGCCCTACGACTGCTGCGAGCGACCCTACCGCTGGCTATGCTCTACGTGGCCCGCCTTATTCTCGACGATGTCGTGCAGCTGAGCCGCCTGCCGGCCGCCAGCCGCACCTTGTCGCCGGTATTTGGGCTGGTGGCGCTGGAATTTGGCCTCGTGCTGCTCACCGATGCGCTCGGCCGCGGCGTGGCCCTGCTCGATTCGCTACTCGGCGACCTGTTTGCCAATGTCTCGTCGGTGCGCCTCATGCGCCACGCCGCTGAGCTCGACCTCGACCAATTCGAAGACAGCACCTTTTACGACAAGCTGGAGCGTGCCCGCCGCCAGACCCTCTCGCGCTCAGTGCTCATGAGCCAGGTTTTGGCCCAGGGCCAGGATACCGTGACACTAGTGCTGCTGGCAGCCGGCCTCGTCGCCTTTCAGCCGTGGCTACTGGGCCTGCTGCTGCTGGCCGTAGTACCCGCCTTTTTAGGCGAAAGCCACTTCAACGAGCGTAGCTACTCGCTCTCGCACTCCTGGACGCCCGAGCGCCGCGAACTCGACTACCTCCGTCAGACCGGCGCCAGCGACGAAACGGCCAAGGAAGTCAAGATTTTTGGCCTGTCCGAGTTTTTGATAAACCGATTCGAAACGCTCTCCGACCAGTTTTATCGCCAGAACAAAGCCCTGGCGTTGCGCCGCGCCAGTTGGGGCACGGTGTTCGCGGCCATCGGCGCGGCGGGCTACTACGGGGCGTATCTCTACATTATTTCGCAGGCCGTGGGCGGGGTTATTTCCATTGGTCAGCTCACGTTTTTGGCGGGCTCGTTTGCCCGGCTGCGCGGCCTGCTCGAAGGCATTCTGAGCCGCTTTAGTCAGGTGGCCGACGGGGCGCTGTACTTGCAGGATTTCTTCGAATTCTTCCAGATAACACCCCGTATCGTGCGGCCTACCGAAGGTCAGGCGGTGCGGCCCTTTCCGCGCCCCATCCGCCAAGGCTTCACGTTCGAGGATGTGGGCTTCAAGTACAAAAACGCTGAAAAGTGGGCCTTGCGCCACCTCAGCTTCGAGCTGCACGCCGGCGAAAAGCTGGCCCTGGTGGGCGAAAATGGCGCGGGCAAAACCACGCTCGTCAAGCTGCTGGCCCGCCTCTACGACCCCAGCGAGGGCCGCATCCTGCTCGACGGCCACGACCTGCGCGAGTACGACCCCGCCGAGCTGCGTCAGGAAATAGGCGTCATCTTCCAGGATTTTGTGCGCTTCCAGCTACCCGCCGGCCAAAATCTGGCTGTGGGCCGCATTGCTGAGCGCCAAAACCAGCCCCGCATCGAGCAGGCCGCCCACCAGAGCCTCGCCGACACCGTAATCGCCAAGCTGCCCCTAGGCTACGACCAGATGATAGGCCGCCGCTTTAACGGCGGCGTGGACTTGAGCGGCGGCGAGTGGCAAAAAATTGCCCTCGGCCGCGCCTACATGCGCGAGGCCCAGCTCCTCATCCTCGACGAGCCCACCGCCGCCCTCGACGCCCGCGCCGAGTACGAAGTCTTCGAGCGCTTCAAAGAGCTGACCCAGGGCAAAACCGCCGTGCTCATCTCCCACCGCTTCAGCACCGTCCGCATGGCCGACCGCATCTTGGTCGTAGAAAACGGCCGCGTGCAGGAAATCGGCTCCCACGAAGAGCTTTTAGCCAATAATGGCCGGTATGCAGAGCTATTTCAGTTGCAGGCGGCGGGGTATCGGTAGGGAGCAGCGAAACAGGACGAAGCAGCTAAATTGCGGCAATCATATCACAGCTGGTATGATTGCCGCTACTACTGGGCAAAGTATTTGCGGTAGTTTTAATGTTAGTGGTAAGCCGTCAAACAATAATGAAAAGTCTATTCGCATTCACACTCGGCTTGTTATTAACCAGTTGTTCATACTTCGAGCAGAATGACTTTCTTGCGACTGAATATATCGGACAAGTCAAGAATGAAACATTTTTTTATTCAGCGTACCAAACCGGTATAGATAATTACAGAATTGAATTTAAAGTGGCAGTAAACCAAGACACTTCAAAAATATTCGATTACTACATCAATGATGCAATATACAGTAAAGAAGGCTCATTTTTATTTAAAATAGCTCAAGACACATTAGTTGTTACTACTCCGCATCAGTATTGTAAATACTATCGTAAAACAAAAAAAGGCACAACTATAATAATGACGCCCACCCACAAAACTGAAGTTTGCGAAGACTAGATGGTTATTGACAAAACAGTACGAAACCGCTATAACATTCCTCAGCCACGGTCAGCCGCAAATTCAGTTAGAAGATGGCCGATACCTCTTCCAGCACTGTCAATCCTATTATCACTCACTCGCCAGCCTCGTTGCGGCGGAAATACGCTACCAGCCACGTAGTCTGCGAGACTATTACATGATGCTGCAACGAAGGCAGCTGCCGATACAGCTTGAACTTCCGGCCCCGGTCGTCGTCAGTGTCGGGGTTCGCTACATCTACTAGCAGCTGAGGCTTATTCGTCCTGCGGCCCAGCTTCTGGCAAGGGCTCGACCCGAAGCGGTGCTACGCCGCTTTTCTCATATACCTCGGCCACCGTCAGCTGTAAGTTCAATTCAGCGATAACCAGTACTTCTTCCGGCTCGGTGAGCACGGTAATTACCCATTGGTTGGCCTCGTTGCGGCAATACCATTCTACGCGCCAGGTATTTTGCGCTATCATCAAGTAGTGTTTGAGCGAGGGCAGTTTTTGGTACTGCTTAAACTTTAGCCCTCTGTCGTAGGCCGAGGTAGAGGGCGAAAGCACCTCCACGATGAGTATCGGGCTATACACCTGCTGGCTTTCGCGTTGGTCGTGCGGGTCGCAACTCACCAGCACATCGGGATAAGTATAATAGCGGTTCTCTTCTACCGCTAACCGAACGGATTCCATATGCACTAGGCATTCTTTATCACGCAGGCTTTGCCGTAGGGCCATAGCTATGTTAAGCGCAATAGTATTATGTGCCCTGCTAGTGCCCGCCATTGCAAATATCTCGCCCTCGAAAAACTCTTGGCGAACATCGCTTGCTGCTTCCAAAGCAAAATATTCTTCGGCCGTGTAGCGGCGCGGCTGTACTTCGGCGTGTCCCATAAGGCCAAATATAGGGCCTGGAGCCACCGAAGCGACTAAAATTGCCAGCTTAGCCCGCCGCTTATAATCTGAGCGCTAGACCAGTTGTGGGTCGGATTACGTAACTTGGGAGGACTCATTCCCCATTCATCTAATCTGTTTATGAAACCCACCATTACGCTTGCGGTTGGCGGCTTGCTGAGCCTGCTGTCACTCTCCGGCTGCCTCACCTCGCGGGAGGCGCGCATCGAATCGAGCTACAGTTACCGGGGTCGCTTCCGGCACTACCGCACTTACGGCTTCCTCAATGGCACTGGCCTCACCGCCGACAGCACCCGCCTCAGCGAAACCCTGCGCGATGCTGTGCGCCAGCGCATGCGCCTGCAAGGCTACAAGTACTCGCGCAAAAACCCCGACCTCATGGTCAGCTTCAAGCTTTTTGAAGGCGACATGCGCTTTCCCGGCTTTCAGCAGGAAGATATCACGTACTGGGTAAAGCGCAACGACGCCGAAGACGACGAGACGCCCGAAGACCAGCGCCACACCTACCTGCCCAAGCGTATGCTGCTGCTCGACGGTACGCTTATGGTCACGCTCATCGACACCCACTCCGATAATGCCATCTGGAACGGCTACGCCTCGGGCGTGGTAGTGCCCGAGGGCGTGCGCGGCGAGTACGTACTGGTGCGCTCGGTGCGCTCCATCTTCGACCGCTACCGCATTTTCACCGAGAACTACTTTAACGGCGCTAACCTCGACGGTGCCATGAATGGCGAGCCCAGCCTGTCGCCTACCGAAACCACGCACTAAGCGGCGTCTTCCACCAGCTTATTTTTGCCCAAACCGGCGCGGGTGTACCTTTGCCTGTCTGCGCCAGTGCGCACCTTGGCTAACTAACTGACTTATATGCTACTCGCCGTTAATTCTTCTTACCAGCCCAGCGACTACCTGCCCATTCTTATTCAGTTCGGATTGGCCGTAGCGTTCGTAGCCTTCGCCATGACGGTATCGCACCTTGTGGGGCCGCGCCGCATGAGCCGCGTTAAGGATGAGGCCTTTGAGTGCGGCATCGAGAGCGTGGGCAATGCCCGCACGCCCATCTCGGTAAAGTATTTCCTCACGGCCATACTCTTTGTGCTGTTCGACGTGGAAGTAATTTTCATGTACCCCTGGGCTGTGAATTTCCGCCAGCTCGGTACCGCCGGCTTTGTAGAAATGATTATCTTCATGGCCCTGCTAATGGCAGGTTTTGGCTACGTCATCAAAAAGGGGATTCTGCGCTGGAATGAAGCTCCTTCTAGCCAAACTTATACGGCGAAACCGGTGTTGGAAAATCGTCCGGCCGAGATTGGACAGGCCGCTTAAGATAGTTGTCAGTGGATTGTTGTCAGTTGTCAGTTTTTGACGATTGCACCAGCAGTGACTGACAACCAACAACTGACAACTAACTCACATGGATACCCGCGTTCCTGAAATCAAAACCGTAACCGCTCCCGAAGGCATTGAGGGCGCTGGTTTCTTTGCTACTTCGCTGGAGAAAGTAGTCGGCATTGCCCGCGCCAACTCGCTGTGGCCGTTGCCCTTTGCTACCTCGTGCTGCGGCATCGAGTTTATGGCTACTATGGGCTCGCACTACGACATTTCGCGTTTCGGCTCCGAGCGCCCTAGCTTCTCCCCCCGCCAGGCCGACCTACTCATGGTAATGGGTACCATTGCCAAAAAGATGGCCCCCATTGTGAAGCAGGTGTACGAGCAGATGGCCGAGCCCCGCTGGGTGCTGGCTATGGGTGCCTGCGCCTGCTCGGGCGGCATCTTCGACAGCTACTCCGTGCTGCAAGGTATCGACCGCATCATCCCAGTCGATGTGTACGTGCCCGGCTGCCCCCCTCGCCCCGAGCAAGTGCTCGATGGCCTGATGCGCGTTCAGGACCTCGCCAAAAACGAGAGTTTCCGCCGCCGCAACTCACCTGAGTATCAGGCGCTGCTAGCATCTTACAATATCAAGTAAATTCTTAGCTGTTAGCCTTTAGCTGCTAGCTGTTAGCTTCTTTCCAAGAGGCTGATTAGCAAAAAAGCTAATAGCTAATAGCCAATAGCTAACAGCTAAAACATGGCTGACCCCACTAAAGAAGAATCGCCCGCCGCGCAGGAAACTGCCGCTACCCAAGACCCCGCTGCTCAGCAAAATGCGCAGGCTCTGGCCTTGCTGCACCGCCTGTTTGGCGAGTCGACTTTTACCGATGTGGAGGAGCCCTATGGCCTACTCACCGTCACGACCAAGCGCGAGCACATCCACAACATCATTGCTGGCTTGCAGCAGGATGAGGAGTTGAAATTTCACTTCCTGACTACGATGTGCGGTATCAATTACCCCGAAAACCTGAACCAGGAGCTAGGGATGATTTACCATTTGCATAGCCTGATACACAACGTCCGGCTGCGCATCAAAATCTTCTTCCCCGTAGCCGACCCGGTAGTGCCGACCCTCACCGACCTCTACGCCGCCGCCAATTGGATGGAGCGTGAGGCCTACGATTTCTACGGCGTCATTTTCACCGGCCACCCCAATCTGCGGCGCATCCTCAACGTGGAGGACATGGACTACCACCCCATGCGCAAGCAGTACCCAGTGGAAGACGGTACCCGTGAAGACAAAACTGACCTCTTTTTTGGTCGCTAATAGCAGTTATAAAAAATCAGTTAATCTGACACATAAATCCTCCCGAGTCGTCAGGCTCCCCCTCTCCCAAAAGAGAGGGGGCCTGCCCCAAAGGGGTCCCGTGAAGTTATGGCAGTAAACGACGCCCTGGCAGGCACCCACAAGATTATCCAAGAAGCCCACGAGCAACAAGGCAATTTTGTGCCCACGCTCAACGACTTCTCGCAGGAGCTAACGACCCTCAACCTAGGGCCGACCCACCCGGCTACGCACGGCATTTTCCAGAACATCCTGCAAATGGATGGCGAGCGCATCGTGTCGGGCGTACCTACCATTGGCTACATCCACCGGGCATTCGAAAAGCTGGCCGAGCGCAAGCCGTTCTATCAGATTACGACCCTCACCGACCGGATGAACTACTGTTCATCGCCCATCAATAACATGGGCTGGCACATGACGGTAGAGAAGTTGCTCGGCATCACGGTGCCTAAGCGCGCACAGTACATGCGTGTGATACTGATGGAGTTGGCTCGCATTACCGACCACCTCATCTGCAACGGCATTTTGGGCGTGGACACGGGTGCCTTCACTGGCTTCCTCTACCTGATGGAGGAGCGTGAAAAGGTGTACGAGATTTACGAAGAAGTTTGCGGTGCCCGCCTCACCACCAACATGGGTCGCATCGGCGGCATGGAGCGTGATTTTTCGCCCGTGGCCCTCGAAAAGCTTCGCAAGTGGCTGAAGGAATTTCCAGCCGTGATGCGTGAGTTTGAAGCCCTGTTCAACCGCAACCGCATCTTCGTCGACCGCGTGGTAGACGTAGGCGGCATCTCGGCCGAAAAAGCCTTGAATTACGGCTTTACCGGCCCCAACCTACGGGCCGCTGGTGTCGATTACGACGTGCGGGTGATGAACCCTTACTCTTCGTATCAGGATTTTGATTTTGAGATTCCGGTTGGTTCCAAAGGCGATACCTACGACCGCTTTATGGTGCGCAATGAGGAAATCTGGCAGAGCCTGCGCATTATCAATCAGGCACTGGAGAACCTGCCCGAAGGCCCTTTCCACGCTGACGCTCCGCACTATTACCTGCCTCCCAAACAGGCTGTGTATAAGAACATGGAAGCGTTGATTTACCACTTCAAAATCATTATGGGTGAGATTGAAGCACCAATAGGTGAGGTATATCACTCAGTAGAAGGTGGCAATGGTGAGCTAGGTTTTTACCTGATTTCGGATGGTGGCCGCACGCCCTATCGCTTGCACTTCCGCCGGCCGTGCTTTATTTACTACCAGGCTTATACCGAAATGGTGGTGGGCCAGTCGCTCTCCGACGCTATCGTGACGTTGAGCTCGATGAACGTAATTGCCGGCGAGCTCGACGCCTAGTTTTTA
>Ga0265797_10008860_pt1 | contig 13260 bp, 16 predicted proteins | sample P2T30metagenome_FD_192433 | JGI IMG/M metagenome (GOLD analysis project Ga0265797, IMG submission 192433) | Plant litter microbial communities from East Loma Ridge, Irvine, California - P2 T30 | ecosystem: Environmental > Terrestrial > Plant litter > Unclassified | place: USA: California... | reverse complement strand
CGCCGCGGCGGTGCTCACGAGTGTCGCGGTGATGGTGGTCGAGGCGACGAGCGCCACGGCTGCGAGGACCGAGGCGATGCCTCGGAGCACGGGCCGACGCCGAACCCGCCATAGGGGAATGCACAGAAGAGCTGCGATGAAGCTCGCGATCACCAGGTGCGGTGCGAATCCTGCCCACACCATGGTGCCTCCGAGCGTCACGATGTTCGTCGCCGCGGGAACGAGGTTCCCGGCGGCGAGCAGGAGAACCAGCGCAGCGATGACGGACGCCGCGACCGCGGCAGCGGTCCGCACCCACCCGCGCCGTTTCGACCGGTCACTACCGGCCCGCTGCTCCCTCGAGGGTTGGGATCCGGCCGGCTGCTCGTGCGTGTTCATGATGCCCTTCGTCGTGAAGCGGTAGCGCTTGCTCCAAACACACTACGTCTAAACCTAGACGCCGTCTAGCCATTTTTCGCTAGACTGCGTCCATGAGTTCTTCTGTTCCTCCCCAGGGTCGGCGTGAGATGTTGAAGGCCCGGTCGCGTCGATCGATCCTGGATGCAGCCACGGAACTGGTCGCTGAGCGCGGCGGTCCCTCCTTCACCGTCGAAGAGCTCGCGGAGCGAGCCGACGTCTCCCGCGCGACGGTGTTCAACTACTTCCCGTCAGTGTCGGATGTCTTGGTGACCGCGAGCGTGGAACAGTTCGAGAGCGCATGGGCAACCTTCGACGAAGTCAGCACGGCAGCACCAGCAACGGACGGATCTCGTCCGGCGGTCTTCGACGAGGTCGCTCGCTCCCTCCGCGCCACCGACCTACCGGACGTCATCGTGTCCGTCGGCGCGGTAGTCGGACGAGGCGACCAGGCCTCACCTCGACACGAAGCCCTACTACGTCAGGTCATCGATCGAACATCGCTCCATCTCGCGGACCAGATCGCGGCCCGATATCCGAGCTGGAGCCGCCTCGAGATCGATCTGCTCGTCGGCGCCCTCATGAACGGCGTCATCATTACCTCGAGCCACTGGCTACTTGGCGTCAATGCGGAACTCAGCACGGAGTCCCGGGCAACCTGGGCTCAAATGCTCGATCGGGCCATCGAGGGCGCGCGCAACGGATACGGCCAGGCCAACTGAACCGGCCAGTTGCCATCATGACTGCGCAATGAAAATGTGTGCCCGGCACGAGGCTTGGTTGGGTCAGAACGTCTGCGTTGGGCTTGCGCGACCACGACCACGACCACGGCCACGACGGGACCGCTGACCGACACATGGGCGTAGGGGGAAACACACCTACGCTCCGCTCACATCCGAAGTCGGTTGCTGCGCTAGCGGCCCTGCTGGGCGCGCTCAGCGGAGCGGTTCGCCCCGCGGCCGCGCTTGGTCTGTGGAACGTCGACGCGCTGCCCCCGGGCGGGCGCCTCTGAGGCGGGGCGGCCCTAGGCGACTTCGTGCCGCATGCGGACGTTGATGGTCTCCTGCGGGATGCCATGCTCGCGCATCTGCGCGGCCATTCCCGACCTACGCTCAGCGCTGTCGTACTTCACCTCACCGACGCTGTGCTCTGCGTTGGCGCGGCCCTGGTCGCTGGCCGCGTTCACAACGGCGCCAGTCGGTGCGGGCTGCTTTGGGGCACCCGCGTCGCGGCTCGTTTCCGCGTCGGTCCGGTAGAGCTGCGCCTGCGCACGGGCATCGCCAGCGAGCTCGCGGAGCTCGTCCGGGTGCTGCGTCGGCGTGCCGCCGGCGTCGGCCTCCTGGTCGTACTCGCGGGCCTGGAGCTCGAGCGCGGCGGCCTGGTCGATGCGGGACTGGTCCGTGCTGCGCTCCGTGTTGTCGCCGCTGCCGGCGGAGGCGTCGACCCGCTCGTCCGCGGCGCGGGTGTCGAGCCGGTCGGCCTCCCGCAGCGCCTGCTCGGCGAGCGTGAGCTCGACGGCGGCCTCGCCGCGACCGCCGCTCTCGGCCTGCGCGTTCTGCGACGCCTGGGCGGCCTCGGCGCGCTCGACCTCGGCCCGGGCAAGGGCGGCACGCACATCGTCCGGGTTCGCCTTCGGGTCGGTCACGTCGACGCCGTAGCGCTGCTGGAACTCGCGTGCGATCGTCTCGGCCGAGGCCTGCGCCCGGGGGTCGAAGTCCTTCCACTGCTTCGCCGTCTCGTACATCGCGGCCTGTGCCTTCACGGTCGACGTATCCCAGAACGCAGGGGCCTCGACGACGGCGAGACGGGCACCGGCGGCGTCGCGCTCGGCGGAGAATCGGGCCTGCAACTCGCGCTGCTCCTGCTCCGAGCGGCGCTGCGAGTCGCGGGCGATCTCCTCGCGGGCACGCGAGAGGTTCTGCGCCATCTGCGCGGCGACCGTGATCGCGATTCGTGCTGCGCTGGATAGCTCCTCGTCGACGCCATCTCCTGCGTCGGTCATGGTGATCCTCCCCGTTATCTTTCGTGGCCGTCGCGCTCAGGCGCGGCGGGCTTGCGTGTGGTGGGTACGTCGACGGTCGGCATGACCCGCGGCGTGAGCTTGTTCGGCACCGGCGATCCCATTCCGTTCGCCGCTGCAGCGCGCTGCATGACCGCGCGGTCCGCTGCCGGTAGTGCGGCGACGTCGTTCGCGCGGACCTGCGCCGTGTAGCCGTCACGGACCTGGGTGAGGCGGTCGCGGATCACAGCCGAGGTCTCATGCGCCACGCGAGCGTCGCCGGACGCCTTCGCTGCCTTCCCGATCGCGACCGTCGTCTTCACGAGCTGGCGGAACAGCATCGCCTCCGCGGCCGCGTTCTTGCCCTTCCTCGCCTGCGCGAGGATCAGCGCCGTGGTGTTCACCATCGACGGCATCTGAGGCGGCCGCGGCGTGGTCTCGGATGCGCGGAGCTGCGACGAGCGCGCAAGCGTCCATGACCCCGCGCTCAACTGACCCGGCGGCTGCGGGCCCGAAGTAGGTGGCCCTTCCCTGGAATCGCTAGATTCAGCGGGTGAGAATACCGGTGAGGGCGTGATCCCGTGGGGCGTCGACCATGCGTTAAGCGCCTCGAACAGCGGCGGGCTCGACGACTCGTTCGGAACCGTTTTGTGGGCGGTGTCCGTCCTGCTGAGCGCGATCGTCGGCGTGGTCTTCACACGCACCAGTGACAGGTGGCTCCAGCCGCTTGGCGATCACGAGCTCTGGATGGACTTCACTGCGACACCCCTGTTCGTGAAGCACCCCAACACGGCGGCCACAGGCGTCACCTACCTCGTCGACGGGACCCCGGTGGAGACGCCGTATCAGGTGCGCCTCTGGGTCTGGCGCGCCGGGGCGAAGGACGTACGCCCCGATTCCTTTTCCGGCGACCTTGAGGTTCGTCTCGGTGCCCCCGTTGTAGCTTCAACAGTTCGGTCGGAGGAGCACACGAGTGCCGCAGACGTGCAGTTCGAAGCTGGCGAGAACGCAATCTGGCGCGTGCGGCCGAGTATCGTGCGCGCGGACTTCCTCGTTCGGTATGAGTTCATCAGTGACGGGCTGCCGGCCGTGCAGGCGCACAACCCGGTCGCTGACCTCCGGATCAGCTCGTTCTACGACGACACCGAGAACCGCAATGGTCGACGGGCGTTGCTCGCCTCGGTTGGTGCAGCGCTGCTAGTTGCAGGAGTCCTCTGGTTCATCGTCGCCGCGATCCTTTCGGTGGCCGTCAACCCTGACATCGGCTCTTGGATCCCGGTAGGCATCCCTGTAGCAGTGATCGGCGTACTGGCCCTGGCTTCTTCTAGCGAGGCCGTCCCCCGCCGGGCCCGGCTCGCGCGCAAACGGCTTCACGAGCGCGTCGGACGGCGGGTGCTGCCCTACAACCAGGTCCAAGTTCCAGACACCATCTTCGTGCGCCCCGAGTCATCGGCTTAGAGAAGCGTTCCGGAAGGGAATCGTTCACCGGTCGCACTCAACTCACATGCGCACCGAGCAGGGTCCGGTTGATGTGCCGCTCCATCCATTCGCGGTCGAAGTCGCCGCTGCGGAGCAGCCATCGGTGGAGGACGGGGCCGAGCAGGAGCTCCGCGGCTGCGGCCGGTTCGGCCGCGCCCGCGAGGTCGAAGCGCCGCGCGACGGCGGCTATCTGGGGTTCGAGCAGCCGCTCGCGGTACTGGCGAGCGAGCTCGAGGTCGGTCTGAATCGCGGCGGTGACCGCCCGGAGCAGCGGTTCGGTCGTTGGTGAGGTGAGCTCCTGGACCGTCTCCTCGACCAACAGGAGCAAGTCCGCCTCTAGATCGCCGGTGTCCGGCACGGAGACCGTGCCCTCCGGGGTCTCGCTCCGAGCGAGGAGGGCGTCGAACACGATCGCTGCCGTCGACGGCCAGGTCCGGTAGAGCGTCTGCTTGCCGGTGCCCGCGCGGCCGGCGATGCCCTCCATCGTCAATCGCGTGAATCCGACGTCGGCCACGAGGTCGAGCACAGCCTCGTGCACCCGTGCGCGCGTCCGTTTGCTAGCCATCACACCAATGTACCAAAAATGAGACGGTCCGTCTCATTCTGTGTAGGGTGGCCGCATGAGCACTCGACAGGTCTGGATGATCACCGGCGCCGCCCGCGGCCTCGGCCGCGCCCTCACCCTCGCCGCGCTGTCCGAGGGACACACCGTCGTCGCGACGGTCCGCGGCGACCACACCCTGCCTCGGCACGAGCGGCTGCACGTCCAGCGTCTCGACGTACGCGACCGTGCCGCGGCACGAGCCGCGATCGCCATGACGACCGCCGAGCTCGGTCGACTCGACGTGCTAATCAACAACGCCGGACACGGGCTCATCGGAGCGGCCGAAGAGGTGGAGGAGAGCGAGGCTCGGGACCTCCTCGACACCGACCTCCTCGGGCCGCTCTGGCTATCGCAGGCAGCAGTGCCCGTGATGCGAGATCAGGGAAAAGGGCACATCGTGCAGATCTCGACGGTCGGCGCGGTCGGCACCATGCCCACGCTCGGGCTTTACAACGCGGCCAAGTGGGGCCTCGAGGGATGGACCGAGGCGATGGCGGCCGAGGTCGCTCCATTCGGCCTCCGCACGACAATCGTGCAGCCCGGGGCGATCGACACCGAGTGGGCTGCCGGCAGCATGCGCTTCGCGACCCCGGCCCCTGAGTACGACAACCTCCGGACCGGCCTCTTCGGCACCGCCGAGGTGCCGTGGCCCACCGGTGGCACCGGCGGCGGAACCTCACCCGCGACGATCGCGGCCGCCATCCTGACGCACATCGCCGACCGCGACGACCGCCGCCTGCGCCTGCTCGTCGGAGACGACGCTCCCGAACAGGTCCGCGCCGCCCTGGACAAGCGGATCGAGGACTACCGCCTCGATCCCCAGTGGCCGACGACCTAACCTCGAACGAGCGTCCCGTTAGGGGATCCCTACCGGACGGTGCGACGTGGGCGGGCCGGCGTCACCGCCCCGCCCACGCCAGTCAGCGAAGCTGGATCAGGCCAGCGTTCGTCGAGGTGAACCCGCACGCGTTCAGATAGAAGTCGCGTAGGTGGTCCTCGAAGTCGACGTGCAGCCACTCGCATCCCGCGGCTGCGGCGTGCTCGCGTGCCGTCTCGATGAGGCGGGCACCAATGCCTCGTCGTCGTGCGCGCAGTGCCACGGCCGTGTCCTCGACGAAGGCATGGACCAAACCATCCCAGATGATGTTGACGAAGCCGACGAGGCCCTGGTCGTCGCGAGCGGTGACCCACCCGAGGCTGAGGCGGCCGAGCTGGTCGTTCCAGTCGTCCTCGAAGAGGCGGTGGTCGAACGCCTCGGCGTGCAGGACGTTGACTTCTTGGTTGGTGAAGGATCCTCGCCATTCGTAACGGACGGGATCGAGTTCAGAACTAGACACAGATGTGGCTCCTTGAGAGGGGGCCACGCGCTCGTGGCCCTCAGAGAGTGATGAGGGAACGGCGAGAGGTGGTCATCAGCTGCTCCCTTCTTCTCTGCGCAACGAGCCGTTGCTGGTGAGACGGTAGCACCGGGAGGCCGGCGGGAGCCCCGCTCCGGATGAAGGAGTGCGTTCCGATAGGGGGTCCCTCCCCGGACAACGCACGTGGAACCACGCGCAGCGCGGTAGCCCGAACTCGGTGAGCGACGCTATCGTCACAAGCTCCCTTCCACGGTTAGCGCTGCGGCGGCTGCTCCCCGTTGGCCACCGTCTCGATCCAGTCCGTCGCCTCGTCAGAGAGATGGAAGCCGTCTGGCGCCGGCCCTCCCACCCACCAGGCCGCCGATGTGATGACACCACCGGACGCGACAATGCTCTCGAGCACATCCGCCCGCACTGGCTCACCGTTGTGCGCGATCAACCAGTCGCGCGTCTCTTCATCCCGTCCCTGCCACCACTCGTGCATGTCCATACCGGAAGTCTCCTACCCGAGAGCCCTCCCAACGGCACAGGAACACGACGGCGGTCAGCGCGCGCTGCGGCCCAGCCCGACGTCCGATAGCGGATCCCTACTCGAACGGCGCGAGGGTGCTCTTGCTCTCAGGAGGAGTCGCGTGGGTTGTCCCGCTTTGGCTTCCGCAACAGGCTCACCACTCCAAAGATCGCAATCGCCGAGAACCACACTGCCCTGAACCAGTTCCCCGCAGGCTCCGGATTCATCAGCACCTGAATCACGCTCACCACCGCAACTATCGAGATCACCACCGTGAGGACGATCATCAAGCGGCGGATGCGCCGGCGTACGGCAGGGGACACCTCGGGCTCCATGACACGAACCTAACGGCCGGCGCCCTGGCCTCGTACGTGCCCCAGCGGGCAACCCTGTGAGCTGCCACTGGTGTCCGACAAGGGATCCTTCACCGGACGGCTCTACCGTTTCGCGACCGTGTGCGCCGGTTCGGTCAGCCCGCCACGGTGAGCCAGTCGAAAATTGCGTCGGGAAGCTGCTCGTCATCCACGACTTCGTCCGGCTGGATAGGGCCCTTGTAGAGCCGTCCGCTCCGGTCGGCATCGAAAGCGGTCGTGAGGTTGAGGACGGCCCCGTCCGAGAGGGTGCGGGCCTCGTTGGCGCTGGTGAAGCCGTAGCTCGGCTGCCCGAACACGCGCACGCCCTCCTGTCCGACGAAGGCGATCGCCACCGCCTCACCGGCACTCACCGTCCGTTGGCCAATGACGACGGCCACGGGCAGATCGGTCTCAAAGCGCTCGACAGTGGACTCCGCCAACACGGTGCCGTCGAGCGCAGCCGCTCCACCTTGCACCGTGGCCTGCTCGGAGCTGTTGCGGCCCTCGAAGGCGAGCACCGGTCCCTCGTCGAGGAGAGAGGATACCGCAGCGAGCATCGGCCATATCGCGCCCCCGTTGTTGCTCCGCAGGTCGACGACCCAACCACGGGTCGTCGCCGGCGCAGCATCGACGATGGCCTGGGCGCCTCTGTCGACATACTCCTGGCGGATTTCGGGATTGGGGCTGCCGAAGGAAGGCACGGTGACAGTCGTGGTCCCGTCACTCGTCCTGACGGTCGGCACAACCCCGAAGTTCCTCGTGCTGGTCTCCGAGTCGCCGAACATCGACGCGGCCGCAACCGGACGGATGAAATACGTGTGCTCGCCACCGAGCTCCTCCCCCGCGCGAGTGAGGGACAAGTAGGTGTCCTCATAGCTCTCCGCAGCCACGACCTCACGCTCCACACGGGAGCGCACCTCGTCGTAGCGGGTCGGGTCGGCGTGGATTCCGTCACGCATGTGATCCAACGCGATCGCCGCGTACTCCTGCGGCGACGCTGCCTCGTCGCCCCCACGCGCATCGTCAAATGCGCCCGAGAAATGCAGCCCGCCCAGCACGAGCGCCACCACGGCAAGAACGCCGACGATCAGTGACGTCGCGACGCGAGGACGACGAGGGACTCGATCAGACATCTCCCCATCCTGACTGCGAGCAACCCCGCGCGGCGCATCCAGCGACAAGACACGTGTCCGGCAGAGGATCTTCTGCCGGATGGGCCCGACCGCCTCGTGGGGCGTGGGCAAGATGCAGCTTGCGCTTGCTGAGCTCGTTCTGGGGTCGCACCCGAGGTCACTCCTCGTAGCCATTGCCAGCGCTTCCGGTCAGACTGAGCCGCATGCGCTACCCCCGAGTTCTCGTGCTCGCTGCAGCCGTCGTCCTCCTCCTGAGCGCCTGCGCCGGGGATCCCGGCTCTCATGACGCCGACGACGAGCTCACGGGCGTAGCGCTGGTCCTCGACGAAGGCGACGGATCACAGGTGCAAGCGTGCTTCGAGTTCGTCCAACAGTCCTTTCCTCCGAAGTGCACGGGTCTAATGGTGCACGGGTGGGACTGGTCCGCCGTCGACGAAGAGGAGACGGCAGCCGGCGTGACTTTCGGTGAGTACGACGTCACGGGCACCTGGGATGGGACAGCCCTCACGCTCACGCGGCCCGCAACTGTGGCTGGTCCAGCACCAGGACCGGATGCGACGACCGAACCAGCAGGTCAGGAGCCAGACCCGGCGTCGGTGAAGCGTGCATTCGACGACGAGGATCCACCATGGCAGGGAGACGATCGAGCCGTGTTCATGGAGTACGGCGACGGGCCCTTTAAGGTCACGATTGTGTTCGACGACGGCAGAGTCCAAGACGCGGCTGATGCAAAGTACGGCGAGGGCGTGGTGCAGGTCTCATCGGCCCTCCGACCGATCGGCGACGCGCAGGATCGCTAGCTCCGCCAGCACGAAGAGACGCTCGCTCGTGGATGATCGCCTGACGTCCAAGTAGGGGATCCTCTACCGGACGCCGAGATTCATGGATCCGGAACCGCACGCGGACAGGACGCCTCGTAGTGTCAGCACATGAACAGGGCCCGCACGCTAGTTGAGCTGGTGCCCTACGACCCGCATTGGGTCCACCGCTTCCACGTCACCGCCGCCGAGCTTCAACCCCTGTTCCCGGGCGCAGCCATCGAGCACGTCGGTTCGACGAGCGTCCCCGGCCTCTCGTCGAAGGACACCATCGACGTGGCGGTGGGGGTCCACGACGTCGCCGACGCACTCGGCGCCAAGACGTTGCTGGGGATGGGGCTTCGGGGCTTCGGGCATGTCCCCGCGTCATTCGCCGACGACCCGGACCATGCCTTCTTCCACCGCATCGTGGACGACCACCGGACAGATCACGTTCACATCGTGCGCGCGGAGTCCGATGCGATGAGGGGCTACCTCCTCTTTCGGGACTTCCTGCGGGCGACACCCGATGCGACCCATCGGTACGAGACCGCGAAGCGCGATCTCGCCCGACGATTCGCCTCCCACCGGGACGACTACGTGATGCAGAAGCAACCCGTCGTCGACGCGCTCATGGCGGAGGCACGAGCATGGGCCCGACATGTCGAGTGGCTAGCCGGACGCGAGGAGCGGTGAGCGTTGGTCGCTCCGACTCCGAGAACGTCCGGCAATGGATCCCCTACCCGGGCGCATTCAGGCCCACGACACGCGACGTGCCGAGGGATCCACAAGGTGCTCGTGTTCTCAGCCTGCGAGAGGCGCCGTCGGGCCATCGGGACCGTCAGCTACGAAGTCCAGCGTGACGAGGTCTAGGTGCGCCCGGGAGACAACGGCGGTGACGACCCGTCCGTCTACCAGAGGCGCGCCGACGGCCACGACGAGCTCGTTGCTGTCGATCCTCAGCCCTCCTGTGACAACCTCACCATCGACCACGACCGCCGCGGGCTGGGCGCCATCACGGTGGACCAGCCGCACCCACGGATGCTCAGTGAAGTCGCCGAGACCCGACTCCTCACGGAACACGTTGTGCAGGACGTAGTCCGCGTGCGAGGCGAGCAGCCCCGCGACACCCAACGCATCGGCAGCGGACACCCCTGCCGGCGGATAGTGCGTCTGCACCGCTTCCCATAGCTGAGGGAACCGGCCGCGGTGCCGCATCCACACCATCCATTCGGGAAGGTCGTCCGGTACCGCTTCGGCCTGCATGCGGCGCAGAGCGTCATCGAGCGGTCGGAGGTTAGCCGGGTCCTCGAGGTCATCGGGGTTCCGCAGCACGGTGTAGAAACGCGACAGCGTGACAGGCTGCGTGACCTGCTCCCCCGCGACTGTCCGCTGAGATGTCTGGAGGCCGCTGATGCCCCAGTCCTCCAGATGCCGTTGCGGCACCAGGCCTGCCGCCGACACCCCGAGCTCGTGCGCCTGATCGCGCCATTCGGCCCTTGGGTCCGGTAGGTCCGTGCTCGCTCGCCCCGTGAACTTCATGGGGCACCCTCGCACAGGCTCCTGCACGGGCCCCCCGCAACCGCCCGTCCGCGAGGCCACGGTGGCGTTCGGTTAGGGATCCACTTGCGGACACCGCCGACGAGGAGCGAAGTCAGATGCTGGACCGGGCGCGGCGCCGTGAGGCGGCGATGAGCAGCACAGTAGCCAGAGCGGCACACGCGATGATGATCGCCAGGCCGAGGAGCATTCCGTCCTCAGCAGCCCCCAACTCCACAGTACGGACCGTGTTCTCTGTCGGAAGCGAATCCACCAAGAGAGCCGAGCGCACGGTGCTCTGGATGAGGAGCACGGCTCCGTAGACGAAGCCGGCGACCAGCATCCCTACGGCAGCGATGACGAACGCGGTCGAGTCCAGCACGCTCGCCGCCTTGCGGTCGCGATGGGACCTCATAGTTACAGCGTGCGGGCTTACCGGACAGCGCGCGTCCGCCGCTCGACTGACTTGGGCAGCGCGATTTGGGCAGCCGCACGTCGGTGGGAATCGTCCAGCACGACTACGTCCGGCAGGAAATGGTTTACGGGACATCTCTTTGCTCTGTTAACGATCCGCGCCTGGGACAGTAGTGACAGCCTCCCGGTCCGCTGTCCCCGGGGGGCTTATATCAGCTGCTAGTTGCGCCAGCGGGCGGATCATCCTTAGCGGCCGAAGCTCCCGTGTCGTCAGCACCATCAAAGCCCCGATCGAAGGAGCGGTCGCCTCGCAAGATGAGCGCCATCCCGAAAAGCAGCAGGGCGATTGTCACCCCGTGAGCGACGGGAAAGGGCAACGGCAGCCCCAACGCCCCGAAGAGGAAGGGCGAGCCGACCGCCCACAACACTGCCAACACGACGAGCACCTGGCCGATACGACGACGTCTGAGCGCTGATGTGCTTTGCATCTGTCCAGTATGTCGACGCCTTCGCCAGACTCCTGGCGTCCGATAGGGGACCGCTCACCGGACGTCGCGGACGGGTGACGCTCCACCGCGCCCCCCGCCAAGGCCGCGTGTCTCAATAGACCCGTCCGCTGAAGAGTCCGGTGAAGGGGGCTAAGCGAGACGCCCTGCGTGGCGTCTCAGCTGCTGATCGCGGCCGCCGCTTCGGCTCTCTGAATCTCCCGAAGTCGGCGGTATAGCGTCGCCCTCGACATGCCCATGTCGCGCGCGACCTGGGCGGCCGGCTCTCCGGCATCGATAAGCCGGGCCGCGTTCCGCACCTGGCTGTCGGTGAAGGCCTGGCGCCGGCCGCCCAGGTCCTTGCCCGCAGCCCGCCTCTTCGACACCGAGTCTGTGATCCGCTCCCGCTTGATCTCGAGCTCCATCTGCGCGAGCGCCGCCATGACCGTGAAGACCATCGACCCCATCGGCGTCGCGGTGTCCACGTCCCCTCCCCCGAGGTTCAGCACCCGAAGCGACGCACCTCTCCCCCGCAGGTCCTCCGCGAGGGCGAGCATGTTCTGCGTCGAGCCGCCGAGCCGGTCGAGGGTCGTTATGACGAGGGTGTCTCCGTCGTGCAGCGCGCGCAGCGCCTCATCGAATGCGGGCCGCGATGCGCGAGCACCGGAGACGCCGTGGTCGACATAGAGGTCATCACGCCGGATGCCGGCGGCGAGGAGATCTGTGGTCTGCCGATCCGTGTCCTGCTGACGCGTGGAGACCCTTGCGTACCCGATGAGCTTCCCCACGACGACCAACCTGTCTTACAACCGATGATGAACACAGCTAGTCAAGCAGCTACTTGAAGTACATGGTTACGCGACACTCCCCCGCCAGGAAGTAGCAGTGCCCCGCGCGCCGCTCGTGAGACGTCTCGCAACCCAAGGCTCGCGAGGCGCGCGTAGCGAGCTGCCGGCGAATCGCTGCGGGAGCTCAGCTGATGCCGATCATCACGCAGAGAGGAGCCGGGAGCGCGCCCCGGAGGCTCTCGAGCAGCGCGACGTCGCGCGTGGCGATGACGTCCCAGGAGGCCTGCCAGATGCGTTGCGGATCCGCGCACAGCAGATCGCCGAGCGTGTCGGTCACCGCGCCACGGTACCGAGACCACAGCCCCGGGCGGCGCGGGGTCAGGCCGCGCCTCGTGCGCGGAGCAGCGCCTCGAGGACGGACGCCCCGCGATCCGCGTCCGCCACGGTCACGAGCCGCGCCCGCCCGCCGCGCAGGCGGACGACGAGCCCGGGCCCGGAGCGCGTGACGTATGCGAGCCCGCGTCCGGAGAACCGGAGGCCCCAGCCGCCCCACTGGCCGGGCGAGACGTCCTCCCAGCCCGCGGACTCCATGCGGTCGAGGGGCACGCGCATGATGGGCAGCCGGGTCCACGTGGACGTCACGCGGAGGCCGCGGCGGTCGGCCGTGACCTCCACGCGCGCCATCGCCAGCATGCCGAGGCCGGCCGCGACGAGCGGGATGCCGGCGAGCGCGGCGGTGCCCGCGTCGACCGCCGAGGCGGCGACGCCGGCCGCGACGCCCGTGACGAGGATCACCGCGCCGATGCCCGTGAACCAGCTACTGCCGACGGATCCGCGCCAGGAGACCCGCGCCGTCGCGGGCACGTCGAGCGGCTCCACGTCGTGCGCGGGGACGGGACCCGCGACGCGCACGAGGGCGACGAGGGGGATCGCCCCCGCCACCCCGCCCACGGCGAGGAGCACGAGGCTCCACCACATGGGGAAGGTGCCGTCGCCGACGGTCGCGGACAGCGCGAGCCCGACCCAGGCGGTCGCGAGGCTGCCCGCCAGGAGGTTCGCGACGAGCAGCCACGTGCCCGCCGTCCGACGGTCCCGAGCCCGCAGCGCGGCGACCGCGAGCGCCACGCCGAGCACCCCGAGGCCGAGCGCGATCCCGAGGAGCGCCCACGGCGATCCCCAGCCGTCGGCCCGCCCGTCGGCCTGGAAGTGGATGGGGATCCGCGCGGGCAGCACCGGCGCGAGCACGGCAGCCGTGGCCCCGAGCGCGAGGACGAGCACCGCGGCGGGGGCGACGATCGCCACCCGCGTCGCGGTAGTGAGGGGGGATGCGGCGGTCATCGTGCTCCCTTGATCATGGTCATGAGGTCGTCGAGCGGAACCCCGAGGGTCTCCGCCTGGTCCCGG
>Ga0265797_10008859_pt1 | contig 13260 bp, 11 predicted proteins | sample P2T30metagenome_FD_192433 | JGI IMG/M metagenome (GOLD analysis project Ga0265797, IMG submission 192433) | Plant litter microbial communities from East Loma Ridge, Irvine, California - P2 T30 | ecosystem: Environmental > Terrestrial > Plant litter > Unclassified | place: USA: California... | reverse complement strand
TTGCATTCATATCGAATTTTTTTTATTCATCACGAGACTATTCTACTTACTTCAAGGTATCGTTTCATATCATAGTATTCTAGTAGAGCAAATACACATTAGAACATATACTCCATGTAGAAAGTAAAGAAGAAGAAAAATTGAATATCAACATTAGTACGTGTAGCTTAAACTACCAAGCACAAATGCTTGTGCAATTGTTTTGCTCTATTCTTCTACAGAAAAAAAATAACTTATTGATGCCATTGACCTTGTTCTTATCTACTGCTACGTGACTGATCACTCCGTGTGCATATCGTTACAACACAAACTACAATTCGTCTTTCTCGTTGGCATCTTCTCTTGAAATGCTTTTCGCTTCAAAGCTATCGCCATCTTTGGCTATCCTCCGTAACCGGAAAACTCGCGCTGCGTGACTTTTCACGTCTGCCTTGAGGGTGCCACCGGCTTGAACCACGCCAATCTTCTCGCCAAAAAGTCGGGCATCTTCTTGCGCAAGACCCTTGGCGTATGGTACCTCTGTAGCGTTGTACCAGTTGGCCTTTGCCATGACCGCTGCTCTATCGCTGTCGTTTGCCGCGGCAAGTAGCGCCTCTGCCGTTGATTCGGGCATGCGGTGGGCCCAAAGATCGTGGATGGCCCAGTCGTACTTGACGTGTGGCGCCGATCCACCAGGCCCGTACGGAATGAAGATCTCGGCGAGGGAGATGCTCATTTCAATGTCTTCGCCACCAGCGTTCAAGAGGATGACGGCTTCATCTCCGTTGTGCAGGTGTCCAGCCCAGACGTGGGTTTCGCCAACACCCCATTCATCCTTCGCTACGCCCGCCGTATCCCTCCGTACACGCGTCACACTCCGTCCATGAGGATCCTGACTAAGTGCGATGATGGCGGGGTTGTTGATGATTGTGAGTGCAGAAGCTGGCATATCGCGTAGATTGTTTCCGAGGAACAGCGGGGATTTAAGAGCGGCCCAAAGTGCAAAATGCGCTTTGTACTCTTCGTCAGTCATACCACCTTGTCCAACCTCGAGCATATCGAGATCGCTCCATCCGCCAGGAATGCTACGGTCGGCAAAAGGCGCAACTTTGTTCAAAATGAAGAGAACAGAGCAATGCGTGCCAGGTGCTACACAATTGACATCGCCTGGCGAAATACTGTTGCAACCGCAGAGGTCATCCGGGCGCGTAAAGGAATCATAGATGTCTCCGGTAATCCGCCATGAGTTCGAAATCGACATTCCCCACTGAGTCACAAGGTTAGTGTGTGCATGGTGATGCCCCTGTAGTGGGTTTTGCTTACTGTGTGGACTAGATCTTCTCCCCAGTTACACAAGTTGAGCAGAATATTCTTTCCCGTTGCTTTCAAGGCGTCCGACATTGCTTTGAAGCGGTTAAATGACACAGACGGTGTACCAACACGACCCATGTGGTAGCAGCTGTCGTACTTCAACATGTCAACACCCCACCCGGCAAAGCTCTTGGCATCTTCGACCTCGTGGTCAAGTGAGCCCTCTACTTGATATTAGCAAACGCTAATGTCATTGGGTATACGCTCCCTCGTACCAAATCTCGCACAGGTCATCTCGCCAGCACTACTATACATGCCGAATTTCAAGTTTTGACCATGAAGATGGTCTGAGATCGAGTTCAGCCCATTGGGGAACTTTTCCAAAGATGGTTGAAGTCTGCCCTTCTTGTCACGACCTTTCGGGTCTTGCCAGCAGTCGTCCAGCACGACATAGTCGTATCCTAGGTCCCGCAGACCCAAGCCTATTAATTGTGCAGAGGTTGTGAGAAGTAGGTTCTCAGAGACGTCGCAGCCGAAGGCGTTCCAATTATTCTTGTGTCATCAGCAAACGAACAGGAGTGATGACCAGGAATACTCACCCAGCCCATTGGAGGGGTGATGGCAAGTCCATTGTTGATGGCAGTTGCGCCACTCAAGAGTGTCGTTATCGCAACGACAGTGCTACGTGAGGGTGACATTGTACAGATTGGAGGACTGACTCCAAGAAGATGCTGCCCCTGCGTCTCAAGCAGACTTTAATGTCTATATGATCTGGACAGACGGTTACGTTGCAGGCTAACATCGCCAAGTCGACGAGTTTGGGGGTCCACTGTGGAGTGCTCCGGGCTCCGCAAGTTGGGAAAAGTCGACAAGTTTTCCGCCGCTAGCGTCTAGCGACATCGTCACCCTGCCATTAACCCTGCGTCCAGCATGCCTGAACTTGCGCGGCTGTCCTTTTCAGCTTGGCGTTCCGGTCATCATGTGTCGCCATGTAAGAGAAGGATCTGAGCATGGTCACAAAGATAAGACCGAGTGACACGACAATGGTGACTGTCTGCTCAGCGCCAACAGCGCCTCATATTCGGGATCGTTATCTCTCGGCTCCAGCTCCATGTGAGGCGCGAATTGGACCAGGAAGCGTAATAGCCATCGATCAAGGACAAAGCTGGTCTCCTTGCTTCGGAGACAGGTTTGATGGAATGCCCGCAAGCGACTCATCGCGCCGTCCACACTTGACCAATACGTGCGCAATCGCAACAATATCTCAAAGTTGCGCTCCAGTCTTGATTTGGAGATGCGTATTTCGCCTTCGTCGCCAGAGAAGAGCAGGGTGTGGATCTGGATGGTGGACGCAATCACCAGAATATGTGAGACGGCCGAGTACAAGACTTCGCTGCCAGGTGTTGATTGAGAGCGGTAGACAAGAGCGCAAAGCCGTGCAGCGTGTTGTTTGCAGGCATCAGCATATCGTGCCGAGTCGGTTGGTGCTTCGATTGATGATGAGAGAAACTGATAGTTCAAGAGTTGGCCATAGTGGTAGTACCCTAGGTAAACAGCTGCGAACATACGGCCTAGGCCGTGTGAGGCAAAGTATTCGAAATTCGCCGGCGTGTCGTGCATACGTTGCGGAAGATTCTCCAACCACACGTCTAGATCGCGGGAGAGTTGGCGCATGCCTCTCTCGAGGGGCAGGCCGTCAAGATGTTCAGATACGCATGTTCGATTGAAATCGATAATCTTGGACAATATCCTGTTGAGCTTGACCATCTCGGCAAGGAGAGGAGAGGTCACTGACGAAGGGTCTTCAATGAAGTCACATCTCAGATCGGTATTCATGGACGAGAAGGGTATTTCATCGACTGGAAGCGGTACGGCGCATTCAAAAGGCATGATGCGCGGCATCCTGACGGCGGCAGACGACCAGACGTCCACCATACAGATAGTCCACCACATCCTGATGTTCACCTCGCGCTCTACCAGGCTGCTAACGGGGCGATTGGGCAGGTCCAAAGCCAAGCACATACGCCCGGCCATGGTGTAATACATGTTCTCAACGTCCGTGTCGCCACTGGCAGCTGCGTATGCTCCAAGCAGAAGGCATACCTGGACCGTTGTAGGAGCAAGATTACGGATACTGAACAGTTCCTCGCTCGCCTCACGATAGACTTCGCCGCGTAGCCTTGGGTCTGTGCCAGTGAAGACGTCGTTGGTCGAAAACCTCGCAGAAAGAGCGAAGAGGGCGAAGAGCACAATGGCTGGCACCCGATCGTTGACCACGTCGTCCATGAAGGACGCCTTGTGGTACATGGAATGGAATTGGTCGTGGATGTATTCGAAATACAGCTCCGCCAATTCCCGCCTCAAAGCCATGGGTGGCAGTTCTTGATGGTACTGGCTTGGTGCTGACACTGCTTGGCCTGGAGAGGTTTGCTGGGACGCACCAACTTGATGGAGCCTAGCCCGCCGTCTTGCATAGTAACCGCCTTCGGGGGGGCCTTGCAGACATTGCAGTCCATGGGTCGAGCAGTGCTCGCATGTTGTCGTGAGCCTGCTTGTCGGGTAGATGCACTTGCGACGACGGGCTCTGCGGTATGGTTAGTGTGTGCGCGCCTCTACTGCCAAGGTGTGAAAAGGCTTGCCGACAGACGCTACACGCAGACGGCTTACGCATGGTGGTGCTTCAGAGGGCGGAAAACGTTGCGGACATGTAGCAGTGGAAACGCGGGAAATTGGCGGAGAATTCGATCAAGGCGGTCGCTCCTGCGCAACTCGCATCAGCCTCGGCACAAGTCGCCGCCACAAGAGGAAACGGCTCCGCAGCAGAAAACACGGGCACGGTCCATGGTGTGCTTAGCGGCGGGATACGGGCGGAAAAGTCTCTCACGGCCTGGTAGACGACTTGGCCCAGCTCATTCTACCTTCTGACAGGCCGTTACGCGCGCTCAAAGACCCCATTATATCCCCATGGGCACTGTGCACGAACACGCCGCCATGTGCTTCCCCGCAAGTCGATCCAGACTTTTCCCCATCCAGGCCACTACCGCATCCTGGGCACCCAAGCCCTCGGGCTAGCCTTTCATCCAGGACATGGCTCTTGCCGCAGTCTCGCCAGTTGGATATGCCAGGCCGAAATGTATATAGACCTCAGATCCCTACTCCTTTCTCTCGCTTTCCTTCCTCATCTTCTGTCCCAAGAAGTCGGCTTCACTGGCTATCGGCTCACGCACCTCGGACATCCCGCAGTCGATCCAATATGGCGTCGATGGAGAAGAACGAGGGCCATGTGGCGGAACGAGTCACTTCAGCGCCTGGCCACCATGCCGCCGACGAGACCAGTGCGGCCATCAACAACGAGCACAACATGTCTGTCAGGGAGTCCCTGAGATTCTGGTGGAAAGCAATCGTCTTCTCATTTGTCATCTCGCTCTGCGTTGTAATGGAAGGCTACGATACAAGCCTGATGAACAAATTCTTCGCCTTTACGCCCTTCCGCAACAAGTTTGGTGACCAAGTCGATGTTGACGGCCAGAAGATTGTCTCGTCAAGATGGCAAACCATCATCCTCAATGGAACCCAGGTATGTCATCGCTGTCTTTTTAGAGCATCGGGCGCAGATTTACTCACGCGTACACAGGTCGGTTGCATTTTGGGTCTCATCATCAACGGCTACATCACCGAATGGATTGGATACAAGAAGACCATGGTCGGTAGCATGCTCTTCATGGCCGGTGCCGTCTGCATTCCATTCTTCTCAACTGGACTGGAAATGTTCCTTGTGGGTGGCATCATACAGGGTCTTCCATGGGGTGTCTTCCAGACACTAGCAATCTCTTATGCTGCTGATCTCTGCCCTACGCATTTGAGAGGTATGTGTGAGTAGTCACAAGCTACAGGATATCGCTAACCATGACAGGATATATGACTTCCTGGATCAACATGTGCTGGGTTATCGGTGGCCTCTTATCTACCGGTATCCTCACTGGCCTGATGAAGAACACTACACAATGGGGCTATCGTATACCTTTTGCGCTCCAGTGGATCTGGCCCATTCCCATCATCGCGGCTACCCTTCTTGCGCCCGAATCGCCATGGTGGCTGGTTCGACAGGGTCGTATCAACGAGGCAAAGGCGGCAATCAAGAAGATCACCACTCCTACAGATGGCGTCGAGTTTGACCTAGATGCACACGTCGAAATGATGGTCGTCACTAACGAATATGAAAAGCAAGTCGGCGCCGGAACAAACTACTGGCATCTTTTCCGAGGAAGTGACCTACATCGGACAGAAGTTTCTGCTATGGCTTTCATCACCCAAAGTCTCTGTGGAGTTCCCTTCATGGGATTCGGCGTCCAATTCCTTCAAGGCGTCGGCCTCAGTCAGGACGACTCGTTCCACCTTACCGTTGGCCAAGATTGTCTGGGTTTGGTAGGATGCTTCATTGCCTGGTGGATTATGACACGGTTTGGCCGACGACCCATTTACCTTGTTGGTCTTTCTGCAATCACCATCATCCTCCTCATCGTTGGGTTCATTGGCCTTGCACCGTCAACAAACAAAAGCGCAAGTCTAGCGGGAGGTGTCCTGATCATCCTCATGATTTTTTGCTTCCAGGTACGTGTTCCCCCACAATGGAGCTCCCTTCACTTCACTGACCAACCCAGCTTTCTCTGGGACCCATTTGCTACTCGCTTGCAGCCGAAATTCCGTCGTCTCGCCTTCGTGTAAAGACCGTTGCGCTCTCCCGTGCGTCCTACAACTCCATCGTTTTCATCACCAACACCATTATGCCGAAGATGGTAGGCAAGAACGACTGGAACTGGGGCGCAAAGGGTGGCTTCTTCTGGGCCGGCATCGCATCACTATTCATTGTGTGGGGTTACTTCCGCCTTCCCGAACCAAAGGGCTTCACGTACTCTGAGCTTGATCTCATGTTCGAGCACAAGGTTTCTGCCCGCAAATTCACGCGTGAGGCAGCGGACGCGTTGAAGCCTAATCTGACAGACGTCGCAATGCAGTATGAGAAGCAAAACGACGTTGAGCGTGTGGAGTCGCGTGCATAAGATAGTTAGAGATGCATCAATCGAACGACCTAGCAGTACAATGCTCCTGAACGTGATCCTTCACCGCTGTGCTTACCCATGCCAAGTTTCCCCTCGGCGCACGGATCAAAGTTTAATATTCTCCGTCTCCTACAAACAAGGGTTACGGGTATAGCTCTCGTATTCATGTAAAGGAGAATCCTACGATCAGACATTCAGCAGTCCAACAACAATTCAAATCCATCTAACAATCTCTACACAAATCTCATAATGTACAATCCAATATCGCAACCACTAGCCTAAACACTCGCACGCAAACCAACACAGGGTATAGCTCTGGTGTCAGCAACCCGTATTCTCAATGTTGGTGTCAAAGGCACAGACAGATATGCAACGTTTAACTGGACGGCAACGAGATTCCAAAAGCTCCAACAGACGGGAAGGTGCACTAGCCCATCCCCATTAACGGCGTAACCCTGATTACTCTGTACACCAAGCCTCCAGACGACCGCCCTGACAATATACAGTTCCCTCCATCGCCTACCACCATACACTGTTCAATGTTCAATAACATGGCTAACAAAGTATCTTCTTTAGAGTATTAACATGAGAGGGAAATATGTGGTGAGGCCAGGAAACGCACGCCCCTAGATAATACGCCCGAAATGAAGCACCGAGACAACTCACTCCCCTCTGCATCTAACACAAGATACATTGAGTCCATGCCCTGGCACGACATAGCTGTGCCGCTTCCAGACCTTTGGGCAGATCTTGCTCTTCAACATACTCGCCCTACAACTCCACACTCGTTTGCATGACCGAGACAATAGCCAAATATAACTAGCCATGTGCATGAAGCACCTCATCACCCAATCGCAACTCTGTGGAATAAAAGCGCCTACCACCTACAGCTCGTAACCATGACTAGTTACGGGGTTCAGAAGCCTGGTACTGACCAAGTGGATGGTCATTTTACATCACTTCACCAATCTCCACAGATAACAGTTTGTATAAATACGGGGGCAGCCCCATGGTTCTTGTCTATCTTTACCGGTATCACTCAACGTTCATTGTCAATAATATACATTCTCTCTTTGCCATGCTCTCCTCTGCTCAGATCACCGCGATACTCGCCTTTACTGGTGCAGTAGTTGCGAAGCCTTTCCCGCTGGGTAAGTCAGTCCCTGCACTATTGGGACGGAACTTCATAGTCTGAAAATTTTCATCGAGCGCTATTTAACTTCCCCATCATATAGGCGATCACCCCGTCACTTCTGGTAGTGCTACCTTCTCGCTCGAGCAGACTAAAGGATCCCTACGCATGAGAAATGGACCGAATGAGATGCTTAAAGTCATGGCCAGGTACAACATGGAGTTGCCTGACAAACTTGTGGATGCTGCCAAGAGGCAGGCGAAGAGGATCTCTTCCCTGAAAGCTCGAGGGCTCACAGGCACCGTGTCTATTGTTCCAGAGGACCAGTATGACAATGGAGCACTGTCGGCCGTTTCCATTGGTGGCAAGACTCTTCATGTGTGGATTGGTACCGCGAGCTCTGATATGTAAGATATGATTTCGATGATCTCTTGTTTTTTCTGGAGCTAACCACGTCTAGCTGGGTCTTCTCCTCATTGCAACCAAAGGACCAGCTCAAGGGCCATGATTACTATACTGTCAACCCGGCCAACCGCAAGGAAGGATACAAGTTCTATAACGGTTACAACGGTGGCTCTCTGCCCGCAGAAGGCTTGGTCTACACTGAGAAATGTATGTAAGCCAGGTTTTAGCTAACCTCTTTTCCTTGGATCCGAAAACAAAAGCCATCTGAAATAGGCTTTGTATACTTTCAACCTTGCCCACTTAGCTTCACGTATACTGACTTGTTACTCTCTAGTCAAACTCGGCAACCTCTCAACTCAGCAACTTTTTGCCGCTGCTACAAACGTTTCCCAGGGCTGGCTGAACGACGTAGATGAAGACGGCATAATCGGTCTTGGCTTCAAGGGCGCCAATATGATCACGCCCGGGCCACAGAATACCTTCTTCGACAACCTGCGGCCCCAGCTCGCTCAGCCAATCTTCAACACCGCTTTCCGGACAAAAGCCCCCGGCTGCATTGACTTTGGCTTCATTGACGCGAAGAAAGTAGACGGTCCGATTACTTACGTCGACGTGCTTCACGATGACTGGTATGCCTGGGGCTACGTTGGCGACGGCTTCGGCATCGGCACCAACCCCAACATCACCTCGCGAAAGCTAAACACCCACCTCGACACCGCCACCTCGCTCATGTTCACCCAGCCGGATATTGTCACAGACTACTGGGCTCGTGTCCCCGGTGCCCACTTCAACGACGACCAGCAAGCCTACATCTACCCCTGCAACGCCAAAACCTTTCCCGACATCACCTTCACCGTCAACGGTGCCAGGCAAGTCGTTGCCGGCGATGCACTACGAAGCTCGCCCATTGACGACGATGGCAAGTGGTGCTTTGGCAATCTCCAGAATATTGGCGGCGGCGTCGATTTCGGTCTGTTTGGTATCCCTTTTATCAAGGACAAGTACATTATCCACGACATGTCGAAGCCTAACAGCAGGCTTGGATTTGCAAAGTTGAAGAAGCACTAAGTGTTTCTTTTCTTCTTTCTTCCCTTTGCCATCTACGACTCTTTTTCTTTTCGGGGTGGAGGGGGGAGTGTCTGTCTCACCCACTATTCATGGCTTGCTCATAAATATCATACATTGTTTTACTTGTTCTGATGCTTAGCGGAACATGCTATAATGTAATTATACGGGAACACTCCCCCTTCTATAACCGAAAGAAGAAGAAGAAACTTGCAAATCGATCATAGACGATATCCAAACTCACACTGCGGTTTCGTTGCGGCCTGAACGTTTTCTCTCTCTCTTTTCTTTTTGCGGATTTGATATATAGGACTTCAAGATAGTACATGAACATGCCAAAGTACCGATTGTGTGGATTGCTGTTGTAATTACTAGATGATTAGTTATCTTATGTAATGCTCCATTTCACTCAAACGCGACTTGGGGTGAGGCTCAACTTGTACTTTTCCTACACGTGCAAATGACTTGCTATACGCATGTTTTTCATTTTCCATTCGTCCTCATCTAACAATCATACTTGTCACACAGCTTTCTGCGAATTGACGTTTATTTACCCTCCTCGCCAAACAAATCTTTCTCCACCATCTGTCTGCAGATTGGATGATAAAATTCCCTATTCGCTTCAAAAGTCTTGACAGCCAACTCCCGATCCGCCTCGTTTAGTAGCCTGAACATGGGCCGCACAAACTTCATGCGCCCAATCTTGCCCAGCAACTCAGCCGCTGGTGCATACGTCTCCTTGGCTTTTGCCATGAGGCCAATGTTCAGGTAGCGCGACAGGACCTCAATGTTTTGCGTCTTGTCGTATCCGTAAGTTGCGCCAAGCGTGTGGACATTCTCAGGCGAAAAGGTGCTGGCAAAGGATTGGAGGCGTTCGAGGAAAACGACGGATTGGTTGGATACCCAGCCGTCAATATCCGAGGCTTGCGGCTTGAAGGTGCTGGAGGTAGAGGAGACAGAGGAAGCCGCAACAAGGGCCTGCCACTTATCTGCAAGCTCGTAGCAGCTCTTGACCATGGTTTGATCAAACTCTGGCTTTACAGGATACCCGGGCGCGTAGAATAGCTTGTCCCAATCGAATTCCTCGAGCTTCTTTTTGCACTCTGCGTCCTTGTCGAAGAATTCTAGCAGGCAGCTCTTGAAGTCATACGAGTCAACGCTCTTGAATTTGAAGGTATCAAAGTAGTGTGGGATAAAGGAATCCCACTTGCTCTTTCCAAGAAGCAGCTCGAATTGGTACAAGGCGTGGAAGCCCTTTTCGTAAGGGATTGAGGAGAAGGCATCATCTGGATCCTGGCCCTTGAGATCAAGCACAAGCTTAGTGTAAGGATGGTCGGCACCGTAGTTCTCGATGCTTTGTTCGAGCGCCTTCCAACCAATGATCGCGGAGAAGTGGCGATGCGCTTCTCCGTGGATAGCGGCAGCGATCCTACGCTCCAAGTACGTGGTCCATCCCTCGTTGAGCCAGAAATGCTCCCAGCTGGCTGCGCTGACCAGATTGCCAGACCACGAATGGGAAAGCTCGTGTGCGATGACGTCAACGTTCTGCTTATCGCCGGAGATGATGGAGGGTGTAGCATAGGTCCAAACAGGGTTCTCCATGCCTCCATATGGGAAGGATGGGGGTAAGATGAGCACATTGTATTGTCCCCATTGGTAAGTTGGCGAGACGATGGACTCAAGAGCCTTCATAAATGGTTCAATCTCACCGTCAAGTTCACGTTGGCACGCAAGGAGTTCTTCGGGGCCGGACCATACTGTGCTACGAGGACCAATGCTAGCACATGCGAGATCACCACTTGCGATGGCGAAGAGATAGACTGTCATTGGGACCTTTTGCTCAAATGTGTACTTCATCGTTCCACTCTCGCCATCTTTCTTGGGTGGCTGGTAGTCGCTTGCTCCAGTCGGCAGACCCGAGGCAAGAACGGGCAATGGTGAGCGCAGAGCGAAGCTGAAGGTCGATTTGACATCTGGGGTATCCTGGCAAGGGAAGACAGATCGTGCATGTATGGCCTGGCACTGGGAGAACATGTATGGATGCTTCTTGTTAGAGGTCTGAGCAGGCGTCATCCACTGGAGTGCAGTGCATTTTTCGGTGGTTGCGACCTTGATCTCGACATCGATAGTTTTGCCTTTGGTAGCCTTGGAAGGGAGCGTGATGGTGAGCGGGCTGCCATATGGTTCCACTCTGTCGCCCACATTGAACTGGACGCTCTTTCCATCAACCTCTACAACAGAGACGTCCAAAAAGCTAGGATTTATCAGCACAATTCATAACCAAAGCCATTGTAGGAGAAACGTCTTTCATGCCCTACTCTCCTTCTCTCCATTCCAAAGACATACCTAGAATCCAACACAACCTCCTTGACATCCTCATCTGTCAAACACTCCAGAGTCAACACCACACTCCCAAACAATCTCTTTCCCTTAAAGTCAACGTCAAAGTCCACACTTGTATGCCTTGTGACAAAGTTGTGGTAGTTGGACAGTGTATTGGGATCCCTGGGTGTGCGAATCTCGATATTCGGGTCCACCATGGGTCTTGTCACCATAGCGGCGGGGGAGCGATGCATGGTTGCAAAGTGTTTCCTGAGGCCGAGATGTGGAGTTGTTGCTATGGGATTTATCTGGTGTTGTTGATGCTGCTGTATTGGAGAAGAGGGGCAATGGGACGATGTCGTTGGCGTGGTTAGGTATCGAGTAGATCGGAGTGGAGTGGCTTCATATGCCGATCGATGCCGCAGTAGAGCGAAAGTAGACCGCCTGCCTAATCCAACTGTACATCTGACCAGCATCACCGCGACTCGCTCAACTTTACACCTTCTCGGTTGGATTGCAAAGATGGACGATTCAGCCAAGGGGGATGACGGCGCACTACGGCAGGCATCTCGCTTGATCGTGTCGAGGCGCACGGCCTTCGGCGATCCGATGAAGAACTCTGTTCGCAGCTATCCTCAACATATTCACACTACATGCAATCAAGGCATCCTGGGTGTGTGCGCAAAGTCACTAGAGCTTGGTTGCTATGTAAAATCACGGCTTGTTGTTGCGCATATCCATTGATTATAGATATCCGGCTAGCCCTGTCTTAGAACCATGGAAATTCTTGATCAGGATACCACTGCAACATCATGTGTAGCTACAGCCAATATCAACGCCTGTAAGATGCCCACGACACAAAGTACCTTTGTTGCGATTCAATCCTTCTTGTTACCATTACCTTTTCTTGCTCTGTCTCTCAGAACAAGGTTGAAATCCGGTCTTGCGGATTGGTATTGCTGTGCAGATCTGGATACCGAGCGTTCCGTGGATGCCATGGTCTCTTCTGCTCTTGACCTGCCCCTGTCTCTCTCATCATCACCAATTTCGAACGCGTCGTCTCGCAATTCGATCAGATCACTCAGGTCACCACCGACCGCACCAAGCACAGGTACAGCGCTGCGTTTCCCCTGACCTGGTGTGCCCGGTTCGTTCAGAAGCTTCTGCGCTTGTGTGCCAACTTTCCTGACCCAGCCCTCTATGGCACCTCCAAGTTCCTGAAAGTCCAAGCCAGTGCCGCTGAGAGGTGTGACAGCGCCAGATCCGCCATATTGACTTGAAGTTCCTGCGCCTGCATCTAGCAAACTCGGCGCCCACGGCGTGAAATACTCTTGTCCGGGTGGAGGTGCCATGTTCGGCAAATATTGAGCAAACTTTTTATTGAGGCCATCCTGCGCAGGCCCTGGACATCTCACGTTCTTTCCCATTGTACCAACACCTCCTGGACCGTGCAGACCCCATGTCTGGCCTGACGTGCTCCTTTGGCGACTTTGCATTGAGGCGGACGACAGATTGCTAGATGCGCGCGGTCGGACGGACTGTGAAGGAGAGGATGTGAGTGGGTTGGTGGAGGTTGAGGAGCGAGGTAGGTCAACGGACGCTCGGGGTGTGGAAGCGTCGGAATAGACAAGGGACTTCCGCCTTGCGGGTGGAAAGAAACCCAAAGCTTTGCGTGGCATACGGGCAATTTGTGTAGGCTGCTTGTCGTTAGGAAGTAGTACCCAAGAATCGTGCTTCCACGGTGCTTCTGCATCAGAAGAGAGATTGGAGCTGGCATCCTGGTCTTTTTTCTTTGGAGTGGTCCAACCATTGGGGAGACCTTGGGTATCTGATGACGGAGCCTTGCTGCTTGACCCGTCACCGAATTCTCCTAAAATCAGATCCTCGGCAGGAAGAGCATCTGGCCCTTGGACCGGCCGGCCCTTCACCCCACAAGCATCCACCGGCAGGACTATCTCCTTCTTTATTTGTATGCTGTCATTTGGC
>Ga0265797_10008858_pt1 | contig 13260 bp, 15 predicted proteins | sample P2T30metagenome_FD_192433 | JGI IMG/M metagenome (GOLD analysis project Ga0265797, IMG submission 192433) | Plant litter microbial communities from East Loma Ridge, Irvine, California - P2 T30 | ecosystem: Environmental > Terrestrial > Plant litter > Unclassified | place: USA: California... | reverse complement strand
TCGAGCAGAAGCCCGAGTGGCTCGTCCGCGAGCGTGCGACGCAGGCCGCCGTGCACGCCGAGAACGCCCGCGTGAAGCAGGAGCGCGCCGCCAAGGCCGCTGCCCGCGCCGAGGACTGACCCCACCCCGCACCACTCCGCCGCACCGAGGACGTCCCACGTGCACGAGACCGTCGCCGACGCCATGCTCGTCGTGCCGCAGTTCGCGTCGGTGTGCTGCATCGTCGGTGACCGCTACCGACCGCGCCCGGGCGTGATCGTGCCGGCGGGCGTGATGCTCGTCGCGATGCTCATGCCCGTCGTCGACGCCGGAGCGGTGTGGACCCTGTTCGCCGCGACCCTCCTGCTCCTGCTCGCGCCGCTGCCCGTGATGCGTCGCCGCCGCGCCGACGGTCGCCGCGCGGAGCCGATGGACGTCCACCGCGCGCTCTCCGCCGTCGTGATGGCGGGGATGCTGCTGATGGGCCACGCCTCGGGCGTCGCCGGCGACCACGCCGGGCATGGCATCGCCCTGTCCGCGGTGCTCGGCGCCGGCGTGATCGGCTACTGCGCGTTCAGCGGTTGGCTGCTCCGGTACGAGTGGGGCCGCGAGGACCGGCGGGCCGTCCGCAGCGGCGAGGTCTTCGCGATGACCGTCGCCGTGGTCGGCATGACCCTGGCGATGTAGCCGAGCCGCCTGCTCCGTCAGTCACACAGCCGGTCCGTCGGGTCCGTCAGTCGCGTGCGGCGCCGTCCGTCGGGGCGTCCGCCGCGTGCGTCACCCGCTGCTTCGCCGCCTGGATCGTGTCCTTCGGCACCGGCGGCACACCCCGCCGGATCCCGCGCAGGCCGACGACGAACAGGATCACGGTCACGATCGCGAACACGACGAAGGTGATCCCGGTCGCCGCCCACAGCGGCAGCGCGAGAGCGAGCAGCGCCACCGCGAAGCCGGCCAGCGCGACCAGGGTCGTCAGGGCGAACCCGACAGCGACCCCGGTGAGCACCAGCCCGGTCTTCGCACCGCTCGCGCGCTCGCCGATCTCGCGCCGCGCCGAGGCGACCTCCTCGCGGACGGCGCGCAGCACCGGCTCGAGGGCCTTCTGCACGAGTCCGGCGGTCACGGTGTCGCGGAACGACGGCCTTCCGGGAGCGGTGGTGTCGTCGTGGTCGGTGCTGCTCATGGGGTCTCCTGTCCGGGCGCGGCGGTCCGCGTCCCCTGACGGGACGCGACCGGTCCGATGATCGTCACGCTGACTCGCGTGCGCCCGGTGCGTTCCCAGGTTGCGCAACGGACGGGAGGTCCGCCCCGCGTCGTCGACGCTGGACGGGCCTCCCGGGTGGTCGGGCCCACGGCCCTACTCGGCGACCTCCTCGAGGTCGTCGATCCCACGGGCGGCGGCCGCTGCGCGGCGAGCGCGCATCGACGGGGCGGCGACGGCGGCGAGCACGGCCACGACCGCCACACCGGTGCACGCCCAGAACCCGATCGTGAAGGCGTCGTCGGTCGGCAGCCCCTGCGGCGTGCTGTGCGAGGTGATCAGCGCTGCGATGACGGCGGTGCCGACGCTCGAGCCGATGGTGCGGACGACCGTGTTGGCGCTGATCGCCTCACCGGTCTGGTTCGCGGGGACGCTCTCGATGATCGCGTTCGAGCAGGCGGCGAGGGCCATGCCGATGCCGATGCCGGTGAGGACGCCGGAGGCCACCACCTGCCACAGCTCGGCGTGTGCGATCGCCGGCAGCACGAACGCGGCGACGATGGCGAACCCGCCGATGAGCATCGGCGGCTTCGGGCCGACCTTGCGCACCAGGATGCCCGCGATGGGCCCGGCGACGACCATCATCACGACGGTCGGCAGCAGGAAGAGACCGGCCTGCGTGACGTCCTTGCCGAAGCCGTAGCCGAGCGCCGTCGGGAGCTGCAGGAGCGTCGGGACGAGGACGAAGGTGCCGAACATCGCGAACCCGAAGACGAGTGCGACGACGTGGGCGGTCCAGACGCCGCGGACCGCGAAGAGCCGGACGTCGATGAGCGGCTCGGCGACCCGGAGCTCGACCAGGACGAACACGACCAGTGCGACGGCGCCGAGGGCCAGCAGGCCGATGGTCTTGCCGTCGCCCCAGCCCCAGGTCTCGCCCTCGCTGACGGCGAGCAGGATGGCGACGAGCGACACCGCGAGGACGAACGTGCCGGCCATGTCCAGGCGACCGGGCTTCCGGACCGGGGACTCCGGCATCCCGAAGACCGCGCCGAGCAGTGCGATGACGACGAGCACGGCGGGGAGCCAGAACAGCCAGTGCCACGACAGGTGCTCGACGATGGGCCCGGCCGCGACGATGCCGACACCGGCGCCGATGCCGAAGATCGCCGACAGCAGACCGATCGTGACGCTGACCTTCTCCTTCGGCAGCTCGTCACGCACGATGCCGATCGACAGCGGCATCACCGCTCCGGCGGCACCCTGCAGCGCGCGCCCGACGATCAGGACGCCGAGGTTCGGTGCGAGGGCGGCGAGCACGGCGCCGACGAGCAGGATCGACAGCACGACGATCAGGACCTTGCGCTTGCCGATCATGTCGCCGAGGCGACCGAGGATCGGCGTGAGCACCGAGGCGGAGAGCAGGTACGCGGTGAGCACCCAGCTCGTCGCGCTGGTGGAGGCGCCGAGGTCCTGCCCGATGGTCGACAGTGCCGGGGCAACCAGTGACTGCAGGACCGCGAAGGACAGGCCGCCGAGGGACAGGTAGACGATGATCGCCGTGCTGTTCGGCCGGCGTCCGTCGGTGGTGGGGTGCGAGCCGGTGCGTGGGCTCTGCAGGGTGTCGGTCATCGTGCTCCGTGTGGTCGTGGTCGTCGATGTAAACAATTGCTGACATGACGAGCGTACGCGTTCGAGAGGGCATGTCAACGCTTGCTTACATCCCTGTGAGGACCGCTAGGCTGCGCTCCATGAGCAAGGACGCCGCGGCTACCCGACTCCTGCTCGTGCAGGCCGCCAGGCGTCGGTTCGCCTTCGACGGATACCGCGGGACGACGGTGCGCGACATCGCCGGGGACGCCGGGGTGAACGTCGCCCTCATCAACCGGTACTTCGGCTCGAAGGAGGGGCTCTTCCGCGCCTGCCTCGACCGCGTCGTCCGCGACCTGGGGGCCGAAGAGGCGAGCCAGCAGGGCCTCGAACGGGCGCTGACCGGCATCATCACGCACATCGTGCGCGCCCCGACCGACGACGACTCCCTGCAGCTCATGCTCCTGCTCCGGTCCTCCGGCGACGACGGCGCCGATGCCATCCGCCGTGAGACGCTGCGCCGGTACGCCGAACGGCTCGCGGGCACGGTCGGCGGCGCGGGGTCCGAGGAGCTGCTCGTCCGTGCCGAGATCGCGCTGGCGGTGGTGCTCGGGATGTCGATGCTCCGGCAGTCCACCGCGGTGGAACCGCTGGCATCCGCCGACGACGCCGTCGTGTCGGCCGCGCTCGAGGACGCCCTCCGCGCCCTGCTCGCGCCGTCGCGGTAGCGTCGAGGCGTGTCCGACCGTCCCGCACGTCGCCCCGACCCCGCTCCGCGCCTCGACGAGGTCGACGAGCGCATCCTCTGGACCCTGTCGGCCGACGCCCGGATCCCGAACAACCGGCTCGCGGCCGCCGTCGGCATCGCGCCGTCGACCTGCCTGGCACGGGTCCGTGCGCTCGAGGACGCCGGCGTGATCCGCGGCTACCGGGCCGAGGTGGACGTCGCCCGGCTCGGGTTCTCGATCGAGGCGATGGTGTCCGTCCGGGTGCACGCCGCGGCCCGCCACGAACTGCGGGACTTCGCCAAGCGCCTGCTGCGGGTGCCCGTCGTGCAGGACGTGTCGTTCCTGGCGGGGGACAAGGACTTCCTCGTGCACATCGCGTGCGAGTCGACCGAGCAGCTCCGGGACTTCGTCGCCGACGAGCTCAGCGGTGACCCCTCGGTGGCGACGACGCAGACGAACATCGTGTTCGAACGCCTCGTCGCCGACCGGGCCACCCAGGGCCGCTCCTTCGACGAACTCCGGCGCTGGCGGGCCTGACGCGCGAAAGCCCTGATCAGCGCGGTCAGAACAGCGCCGTCGGGTCAGCGCTTCCGGGTCATCGGGATGTGCGGGATGCGGTCCTCCAGGTACTCGTCGCCCGAGCGCACGAAGCCGAAGTGGCCGTACCACTGCTCCAGGTGCGACTGGGCGCCGAGGGCGATGCTCGGCGAGCGCGACTCGGCGATCGCGGCCTCCATGAGCTGCGCGCCGAGGCCCTGGCCGCGGGCGTGCTTCGCGGTGGCGACCCGGCCGATGCGCTCGGTGCCGTCGGGCTCGCGGAGCAGGCGGAGCGTCGCGTCCACCGAACCGTTGCCGGCCCAGAACTGCACGGTGCCCGGCTCGAGGTCACGGCCGTCGATGTCGCCGTACGCGGCTTCCTGCTCGACGACGAAGACGTCCTGGCGGAGCCGCAGGATCTCGTGCAGCGTGACGATGTCCAGGTTGCGGGTCGGAGCGTTGAAGATCGAGACCACGGACGGCCCTTCCTGAGAATTTCTTCCGAAACAGGATGTGTTCCGGACCGGATCGGCGTACATTGCCGGTCAACCACTCTACGTGCGCAGCCGAGATCAGGAGGTGAGCGCATGGACCACCCGTTGCGCGCACCCTGGCGCGCCGCACTCCGCATCGTCCTGCTGGGCGTCGGGACGCTCGCCGCCCTCGTGCTGCTGTCCCTGCTCCTCGGCGCGCGACCGGCCTTCGCCGCGACGACCTCTGCCGCACCGACCGAGCAGCGCGGACTCGTCGGCAGCGTCGTCGACGGCTTCGGTGGCACCGTGCAGGGCGTGACCGGTGAGGTCGGCAAGGTCGTCGGCGGCGTGACGGATCCCGTCCGCAAGGCCGTGTCACCTGCACCCGCACCTGCTGCGCCCGCTCCGGCGCCCGCGCCCGCACCTGCTGCGCCCGCTCCGGCCCCCGCGCCCGCACCTGCTCCGGTGCCCGCAGCGCCCGCACCGGCTCCAGCAGCACCCGCTCCAGCTCCCGCAGCCCCCGCGCCGTCGAGCCCCGCTCCGGTCGCGACCACACCGGCTGCCCAGCCGACCACGACCGCCCCTGCGGCCCACCCGGCCACGCGCCCGGTGCGACAGGTCGTCGACCAGGTGAGCAGCGCCTCCAGGCCGGCCACCGACACCGTCGCGAACGTCCTGCGCCCCGTCACCGGAACCGTGGAACGCGTCACCGACACGCGCCCCGTGACCGCCGTCGTCGACACCGTCGACGACGTGGTCGGCAGCGTCCCGGTGGTCGGCACGGTCCTCGGCGACGACACCCTCGGCACCGTCACCGGTCCGGTCACGGGCCTGGTCGACGACACGCTCGGCTCGGTCGGCACGACCGTCGGCACCGTCCCCGACGTGGTCGAGGGCGTCGTCCCGTCCGTCGGCGGCACCCTGCCAGGAGGCACGAACCCCGTCGTCGACGTCCCCGCGCTCCCGGTGGGCGGCGGCTCGAACCCGTCCGCCGGGCCCGTCCCGTCGGTGCCGGTCGCGAACACACCCGTCCGGCCCGGAACCGTCGCCCCGCAGGGCGCCACGGTGCTCATCGCACCCACACCCGCATCCGCGCGCGTCGTCGCTGCCGATGCCGTGGGCGACCGCGCAGCCGGACTCCGCCCGTCGGAGCCCGTCGACGTAGCCGCCACGACGGCAACGGTCGGCCCGGTCGTCTCGGCCGTCGATGTGCAGGACGCGACCCTCGGCGGACACGCGCTGCTCGTCCCCGCGGACGGCGAGGGCCACGGGCTCCCGTTCGACGGAGCCGACGCCGGTGTGCTCGGCGGCAGTGCCTCCTCGACCTCCGGCGGCGCAGCAGCCGTCGGCATCGTCGGCTCGACCGACGACATCGTCTCCCTCGCCGCGGGGTCTCGCGGCACGCTCTCCGACGACGCGGTCCCCGCATCCGTCGTCGGCGAGCACGACGTCGCCCCTGACTGAGATCGGTGCGCCTGTCCGCCACGGCAGGCACGCACACATCCCGGCTGCGTCCGCGGTCGGTGACGATCTCGATCAGGGAGTACGACCATGAACAAGTACGTCTCCAGAGGGCTCTGGTTCGCCCTCTTCGTCGGCGGGCTCACGCTCGGCGGCACGGCTGCGGCGAACGCGGCCACGACATCCGGTGCCGACGGCATCGTCTCGGGCACCCAGGTGGCCCCCGCCGTGGACGCCCCGGTGTCCCTCGGCGGCAACGCGATCGCCGTGCTCGGCGACGCGGTGTCGACGGCGACCGGGTCCACGCCCGTCGCTCCGGCGCCTGCTCCGGCCACGGCGCCTGCTCCGGCCACGACCGCTCCTGCCCCCAGCACCTCGGGCCAGGACGGCACGCTCTCGGGCACCCAGGTGGTGCCGGACGTCGCGGCACCGGTGACGGTCGGCGGCAACGCCGTGGCGGTCGCCGGTGACGCGGTCTCGGCCGCCGCACCCGCACCCGCGGCAGCTCCGGCGCCTGCAGCACCGGCACCGGCACCGGCACCGGCTCCTGCCGCTCCTGCCGCTCCCGCTCCGAGCACCTCGGGCGAGGACGGCACCGCTTCCGGCACCCAGGTCGCTCCGGCCGTGACCGTCCCCGTGACGGTGTCCGGCAACGGGATCGGCGTCCTCGGCGACGGCACCGCGACGTCGACCGCCGCGGCGGCGGCGACACCGGCGCCGGCTGCCGAAGCCCCGTCGGCGCCCACCACCTCGGGCACCGACGGACTGCTCTCCGGCACCCAGGTGACCGGCCTGGTCGACGTCCCGGTGACGATCGGTGGCAACGGCATCGGTGTCCTCGGTGACGGGACCGCGACGGGCACGGCGCCCGCTGCGGGCACGGGTACCGGAACTGCTCCGGCGGCCGGTGGTTCGACCTCTGGTTCGGACGGCACGGCTTCGGGCACGCAGGTGTCCCCGGTCGTCTCGATCCCGGTCACGGTGGCGGACAACGGCATCGGGCTGCTCGGGACGGGCACCGCGACGGGGACGGCGCCCGCTGCGGGCACGGGCACGGGCACGGGCACCGGGACTGCTCCGGCGGCCGGTGGTACCACCTCGGGTTCGGACGGAACGGCTTCGGGTACGCAGGTGTCCCCGGTCGTCGACGTCCCGGTGACGATCGGTGGCAACGGCATCGGTGTCCTCGGTGACGGCACGAGCACCGGCGGCGCCACGGCTCCGGCCACCGGCACCACGACCCCGACGACCGGCGGTACGACCTCCGGCGACGGCGGCCTGCTCTCCGGCACCCAGGTCACCCCGGTGATCAGCCTGCCGATCACGATCGGTGGCAACGGGATCGGCATCGTCGGTGACGGCACCAGCACCACCCCCGGCACCGGCACGAGCCCCGGGACCGACCCGGGCACGGACCCGGGCACGGACCCCGGCACCGACCCGGGCACGGACCCCGGTACCGACCCTGGTACGGACCCCGGTACCGACCCGGGCACCGTCCCCACCGACGGGACGGGCACCGACACCGGCACCACGCCCGGCACGGCGACCATCCCGGTGGGCACGGTCGACGTCGTCGAGCCGACCCGGGCCTCCACGACGGGTGTGGTGACCACCACGACCGCTGCCACCAGCGGGGTCCGCACCAGCGCCGGGACCGTCGCGGCCGGTGACGGCCAGCCGGAGCTCGCCTACACGGGAGCCGGCTCGCCGATCCTGCCCGCCGGGTTCGCGCTCCTGCTGCTCCTCGCCGGAGCGGGCACGCTCGTGCTCCGTCGCCGGCACTGACCGGCGGGTGATCGAGGGGCGTCACACCGTGGCGCCCCTCATCACCATGCCCGGGGGGCGTGCGCGTTCCACGACAGAACACCGGAGGATCGACGGATGTCCTGTCGGAACATGTCGGCGCATCGGATGCGTGTGCATGTTCCGACGGACCGCTCGTCGATCGACTCGTGCATCGTCGCAGTGCGGACGCCGGACGCCGGACGCCGGACGCCGGACGCCGGACACCGCGGGTGCCACGTGCTCACCGCGCCCGGGGGAGACGCCCGGTTACGACGGCGCTGCCACCGTGGCGCGGACGTCAGCGGCCTGGGGTATCGTTCCGACTACGCAAGCGCTCCGGGGTCGGTGTAATTCCGAGCCGGTGGTGACAGTCCACGAACTGATGACGGGTGCGAACCCGACAGAGGTTGACCCGGTGGGATTCCGGGACCGACGGTGAAAGTCCGGATGGGAGGCGCGCTGGGCGGACAGGACGACCCCACGACCCGTGGGGTGCGACCCGTCCGTCGATGCCGACGATCGTCGAACGCCCCCGGAGTCCCGTTGAGAGGACACCAGTGTTCACCGGCATCATCGAGGAACTCGGCACCGTCACCGCCGTCGAGCAGCAGGGCGACTCCGTCGCGCTCACCGTCCACGGCCCCGTCGTCGTGCAGGACGCCCGGCACGGCGACTCGATCGCGACGAGTGGTGTCTGCCTGACCGTCGTCGAGCAGACCCCCGAGACCTTCACCGCCTTCGTCATGAAGCAGACCCTCGACATGAGCGCCCACGGTGCACTCCGGGTGGGGGACCGCCTGAACCTCGAGCGCGCCGCCTCGGTGGGTGACCGCCTGGGCGGGCACATCGTGCAGGGCCACATCGACGGCACCGCCACGGTGCTCGAGACGGCAGACGGTGACGGCTGGCGACGCGTGCGGTTCTCGCTCGCGCCGGCGCTCAGCCCGCTCGTGGTCGACAAGGGCTCGATCGCGCTCGACGGCGTCTCGCTCACGGTCAGCGCGGTCTCACCCGAGGACACCGCGCCCGACGCGGCCTGGTTCGAGGTGAGCCTGATCCCCGAGACGCTCGAGGCGACGACGCTCGGGCTCCGCGTGCCGGGTGACCGGGTGAACGTCGAGACCGACGTCCTGGCACGGCACGTCCGCCGCATGCTGCGGCTCGACGCCGCGGCGCAGTCGCTCGAGACCGTCGGATCGGAGGCCCGGTGATGGTCGCCGAGACCGGTGCCGTCCCGCAGGCACTCGGGCTGTCGAGCATCGAGGCCGCGATCGCGTCGATCGCCGCCGGGCGCCCGGTGATCGTGGTCGACGACGAGGACCGCGAGAACGAGGGTGACGTCATCCTGTCCGCCGAGCTCGCCTCGCCGGAGTGGATCGCGTGGACCGTGGCGCACTCGTCCGGGTTCATCTGCGCGCCGCTCAGCACCGAGATCGCCGACGCCCTCGACCTGCCGCCGATGGTGGCGCACAACGAGGACGTCCGCGGCACGGCCTACACGGTCACCGTCGACGCCGCCGTCGGCGTGACCACGGGCATCAGCGCCCACGACCGTGCCCGTACGCTGCGGGTCCTCGCCGACCCGACCTCGGTGCGCGACGACCTGCACCGCCCCGGACACGTGGTGCCCCTGCGCGCACGACCGGGCGGGGTCCGGGAGCGCGCCGGGCACACCGAAGCAGCGATCGAGCTCGTCACAGCAGCCGGGCTCCGGCCCGCTGCGGCGATCTGCGAGATCGTCGACGAGGACGGCAGCATGATGCGGCTGCCGGCGCTCGTCGCACTCGGGGCGCGCGAGGGCGTGCCCGTCATCACCATCGCCGCGCTCGCCGAGTGGCTGGACGCGGCAGACCGGGCGGCGGCAGCGACCGCAGCGCCCACGGAAGGAACGACACGATGAGCGGAGCAGGCGCGGCGGACCGCGACCAGGTCGACGGCACCGGGATCCGGGTGGCCGTCATCGCCGGACAGTGGCACGACACGATCGCGGCGGGCCTGCTGGCCGGCGCACAGCGCGAGGTCGAGCGGCTCGGGGCGACGGCCGAGGTCATCCCCGTCCCCGGCAGCTTCGAGCTGCCCGTGGTCGCGAAGACCGCGCTCGAGGCCGGGTTCGATGCGGCGGTCGCGCTCGGCGTCATCATCCGCGGTGGCACCCCGCACTTCGAGTACGTCTCGGGTGCTGCGACGAGCGGCCTGACGCAGGTCGCGATCGACACCGGCAAGCCCGTCGGGTTCGGCGTGCTCACGCTGGACGACGAGCAGCAGGGACTCGACCGCGCCGGGCTGCCCGAATCCAAGGAGGACAAGGGCGCCGAGGCCGCACACGCGGCGATCAGCACCGCGGTGACGCTGCGGTCCCTGCGCCTCGCGGTCTGATCGGCTCGTGATCTGACGCTCCACGCAGAACGGCCCCGCACCGGTGAGGTGCGGGGCCGTTCTGTGCTTGCTGGTCCGCGCTTGCTGGCTAGCGCTTGCCGAACACGTGGATCGGCAGGAAGAAGGAGAGGCTCATCAGGAGCACGCCGGCCATGAAGACGAAGGCCTGGCCCGACTCGACCTGGAAGGCGAACCCGAACAGGTACATCGACACCAGCAGCAGCAGGATCGAGAAAACAGCGGCGATGACGCGGCCCACGGGATACCTCCGGGTGTCGACGAGTGGATCGTTCCCCAGTCTATCCCCAGCCGGGGGTGTGCCGGTTCACGCCCCGGGTCGCGTCGCGATCAGACGGTCGACGACGGTGAGCAGGGTCTCCATGTCGACGCTGCCCCGCTTCGGTCGCACCTCGCTCGCGGCACCGAGCGAGGCCTGGTGGTACAGCCCGTCGCCGAGGAGCTTGACGGCCTGCGCGGTCGGCTCGTCGCCGAGGGCGTCGACGAGGGTCGCGAGCCAGGCGTTCTCCGTGTCGTCGAGGGTGCGTCCGGCCTCTTCGTAGCCGGCCTGCTGCAGGCGGCTCGCGGCGAGCAGGGCGAGGTCCAGCTCGCTGCCGACGAACAGGCAGTTGCGGACGAAGTAGCGTGCGGCACCGTCCTCGGCGTCCTGCATGCGCTCGACGTCGATCGCGGACAGGTCGGACAGGCGTTCGCAGAGCCCCTCGACCAGCGCGGCCTTGGAACCGAAATGGTAGAGCAGGCCGCCCTTCGAGACACCGGCGCGCGCGGCGACGGCGTCGAGCGTGGCGGGACGCTCGCCTTCCTCGCACACGATGGCGACGAAGCTGTCGAGGACGCGGTCGCGGGCACTGGCCATGCCCAGAGTCTAGGAGCAGTTCCGGGGGTCGCGGACGCCGGCTCCTCCGCCGCCGCCGTGAACGCTCACGAATTGCCGCAGGACCATTGCCGATCGCTCTGGCGCCCGCTAGCGTCGAGCCGACCGTGAAGGTTCACGAGACGACAAGGATCCGCATGTCAGCGCAGACGGCGAACACCGCCACCACCCCGACCTCGACCACCACCGACCGCCCCGGGTGGGCCGTCCTCGGCCCCGGCAGCATCGCCCGACGCTTCCTCTCGCAGCTGCCCGCCAGCGGGGGCGTCCTGGTCGCAGCCGGCAGTTCGTCCGCCGAGCGGGCGCAGGTCTTCGCCGACGAGGCCGCCGGGTTCGGGTTCACGGACGTGACTGCCGGGACCTACGACGAGGTCCTCGCCGACCCCCGGGTGGACGCCGTCTACGTGTCGACCGTGCACACCGGGCACGCCCGGCTCGTGCTCGCCGCACTCGAGGCCGGCAAGGCCGTCCTGTGCGAGAAGCCCCTCGCCGTGAACCACGGCACCGCGATGGCGCTCACGGACGCTGCACGCCAGGCCGGTCTGCCGCTCGTCGAGGCGTTCATGTACCGCTTCCACCCGCAGACCGCGGCACTGCTCGACCTGGTCCGCGACGGCGTGATCGGCGACGTGACCCACGTCGACGCCTCGTTCGCGTTCCGGACGGGCGAGCGCACCGGTCGACTGTTCGACGTCGACACCGCCGGCGGCGGGATCCTCGACGTCGGCGGGTACCCGGTGACGATGGCCGCGGCGATCGTGCAGGCCGCCACCGGGGTTGCCGTCGCCGAACCGGTGGACCTCACCGCCACGGGCACGCTCGGGCCGACCGGGGTCGACGAGTGGACGGTCGCGCAGCTCACCTACCGGGGCGGGATCACGGCGACGGTCCGGACCGGCGTCTTCGTGCAGGACGACAACGCCGTGTCGGTGTACGGCTCGCGCGGTCGCATCGTGCTCACCGACCCGTGGACCCTGGGCGACGACCCCACCATCGAGATCCACACCGTCGACGAACCCCCTCGCTCGCTCTCGTTCGCGGGTGAGCACCCCTACGCCCGAGAAGCCGACGCCACCACCGACGCCCTGCGTGCCGGTGCGGTCGAGGCGGCGCAGATGACCATCGACGAGACCCTCGCCACCGCCCGCACGCTCGACAGGTGGCGCGCGGCGATCGGCCTGCGCTACCCGTTCGAGGCGGAGACCGCCGACATCCCGACGGTGTCCGGCCGGCCGCTCACCGTGCAGGACGGCAACCCGATGCGCTACGGCGAGGTGCCGGGCGTCGGCAAGCGGATGTCCCGCCTGGTGATGGGCGTCGACAACCAGCCCGACCTGGCACACGCCAGCGCGATCTTCGACCTGTTCGTCGAGCAGGGCGGCAACGTCTTCGACACCGGCTACATCTACGGCGGCGGTGTGCTCGAAGGACGGCTCGGCAAGTGGATCCAGAACCGGGGGATCCGCGAGGACGTGGTCGTCATCACGAAGGGGGCCCACACCCCGCACTGTGACCCCGAGTCGATCACCCGGCAGCTGCTCGAGAGCCTCGAGCGCCAGGGCACCGACTACGCGGACATCTACATGATGCACCGCGACAACCCCGACATCCCGGTGGGGGAGTTCGTCGACGTGCTCGACGAGCACCGCCGAGCCGGGCGCATCCGCGTGTACGGCGGCTCGAACTGGACCCCCGCACGGTTCGACGAGGCGAACGCCTACGCACGGGCCAACGGCAAGCACGGGTTCGAGGTGCTCAGCAACCACTTCGGTCTCGCCGAGGCGTACGACGTGCCGTGGGACGGCTGCGAACACGCGACCGATGCGGCATCGAAGGCGTGGCTGGAGGAACGCCAGGTCCCGCTGCTGCCGTGGTCCTCGCAGGCCCGCGGGTTCTTCACCGGCCGTGCGACGCCCGAGGACACCAGCGACGCCGAACTCGTCCGCTGCTACTACTCGGACGACAACTTCGAGCGGCTCCGGCGTGCGCGGGAGCTCGGCGAACAGTTCGGCGTCCCCGCGACGGCGATCGCCCTGGCGTACGTGCTCAACCAGCCGTTCCCGACGTTCCCGCTCTTCGGACCCCGTACGATCGCGGAGGCCCGGTCGTCCATGACCGGCCTCTCCGTCGAACTCTCCCCGGAACAGGTGGCATGGCTGGACCTCCGCGCCTGACCCCGGGCGGCCGCGCGACGATCATCGACGTCGCCGCGGCCGCCGGGGTGTCCCGGCAGAC
>Ga0265797_10008857_pt1 | contig 13261 bp, 17 predicted proteins | sample P2T30metagenome_FD_192433 | JGI IMG/M metagenome (GOLD analysis project Ga0265797, IMG submission 192433) | Plant litter microbial communities from East Loma Ridge, Irvine, California - P2 T30 | ecosystem: Environmental > Terrestrial > Plant litter > Unclassified | place: USA: California... | reverse complement strand
CCATCGGCGCGCTCGAGGTCGCCGGCGCTCTCGGCATCGTCCTCCCACCGCTCACCGGAATCGCACCCGACCTCGCCGTCGCCGCGGCGATCGGACTCGCTCTTATCCAGCTCGGCGGCACAGCCCTTCACCTCTGGCGCGGAGAAGCCGGCGTCCTCGGACTCAACGCCGCACTCCTTGCTGCGGCGGTCGCAACCGCGGTCCTCGCCGCACTGCTCCGCTGACCACTGCCCCGACCCAGAACGGACATCCCATGTCGAAAAACAACACGAAGTCGACCGCGAGCGGACGCTCCGCCGCTCCGCGGGCCAAGCGCACCGCAGCCCGCACGATCCACCTCATCGCCGGAGGGCTCCTGGGACTCTTCATCTACGCCCCACCCACGTTCGCCGAACCCCTGCGACTCTTCCTGCAGGTCGTCGTCATTCCAGCCGTCGTCATCACCGGTGTGTTCATCTGGAAGCAAGCAGCGATCCGCCGACTCCTCACACGCCGCCACCGCCGTCCGATCTGACCTGCGGCGACGGCCTCGACATGTCCGAAAGCCGATCCCCTGCCGGACACCATCGGCGTCCGGGGAACGCTCCCCTTCCGGGCAGTTCGATGAGGCGACGCCGCGGCGATTGTCACCCGTTTGCGGTGGTGCCACGGTGAGCGGCACGACTCAGCGGACCCGGTCCTGACATTGTCAGGTGAAGCCGATGCTGCCGAGACTGCAAGTGGCCGCGTCAGGCGCCGCGACGCGAAAACTGCCCGACTGGACACCCACTGGCTCGAGCCTCGTCGCCGATCTCGCAACGGTCCAGCTCGACGACGAGACGCTCTACGCCATGTACCGATAGGCCGGCGCTCTGTACGAGCACGACGGCGAGGCGGGCGCCGACCCCTTCAACGACGACCCGACCAGATCGCAGCGGTCGTGCCCAAATGTGGTCATGAGCTGCGCCATGTCGTCGGGCACCGCTCGCTTGGAATGCGCGCGGACTACCGACAACTCACAGCTCAGCCCGCGGTCCGCTGTTCCCCGCCGTGTCGAGCACCTCCAAGATCCGCATCACGCCGAACTGCCAAGCCTCATCGACCTGCCCACCGAGGTTGAAACCACCGTTGAGTTCCATGCTGATGAACCCGACAGCCCACGCCGTGAAGGTGCGAGCCGCTTCCAGCGCATGTTCCGTGCCGGCAAGTCGGCCGGCGAGTTGAAGAACCGCGGCACTCGCGGCGGCGCCGTACTCCGCACGGGCAACTGGGACGCCGGCACCTGGCGTCATCACCAGCTGGAATGCGGCGGGGTGCGCGTGACCGAAGGCCCGAAATTCGTCGGCGATGTCAAATGGGCCCGGCGCGCTGTCCAGGCGGTTGGCCAGGTCGGTCAATGTCGCCTCTGCCACCAGCCGGATGAGGCCGTCCCTGCTCTGAACCCGCTTGTACAGGGACGGGGCTCGGACGCCGACTCGCAGGGCCACGGCTTGCATCGTGAGGCCTGCCAGCCCGTCGTGTTCGAGGAGGTCGCGCGCGGCAAGGACGATGGCATCGATGGAGGTCTTGTCCGGCGTGGGCATGATCTAAGCATAGCTATTGCCCCTAGGCATGAAGGCTACGTATAGTAGCCATCATGGAACTTGCGTCATCGCTTCATCGCATCGGCAACGATGTCATCGCCGCTTACCTTGTCGTCGCTCCCGAGGGGGTGACCGTCATAGACGCAGGGCTCGCGGGCCACTGGCGAGACCTCCTCGTCGAACTCAAATCGGTAGGACGCTCGGTTGCTGACATCAAGGGTGTTGTCCTCACCCACGGCGATTCAGACCACGTGGGCTTCGCCGAGCGGCTCCGACGCGATCACGGCGTCCCGGTGTACGTCGGAGCAGCTGATGCAGATCGCGCAAAGGGCGGTCCCAAGCCGGCCAACGCCAAGCAACCCATGAAGCTCGGTGGTCTGCTGAGTTTCATGGCGTACACGGTTCGGAAGAACGGACTGCGGACAGCTTGGCTGACCGAGGTCCTCGCCGTACACGACGGTGACACGCTTGATCTCCCCGGCGCACCTCAGGTCATCGGCCTCCCCGGTCATTCCGAAGGGAGCATTGCCGTGTTCGTTCCTGTCGTCGATGCCGTGTTCGTCGGAGACGGGCTCACGACTCGTCACGTCCTCACCGGGAGGACAGGGCCCCAGCCGGCACCGTTCACCGATGAACCCGAGCAGGCGATCATGTCGTTGCGGGCCATCGTCGCCACGAACGCGACCTGGGTGCTACCCGGACATGGTGCGCCGTGGAACTTCGGGGTCAGGGCAGCCGTCGACGCTGTCGAGGCCGCAGCTCACGACCCGGCCTAACGAGCCGAGACGCCCGGCGAGCTCCGGCGCGTCCGGTAGCCGATCGTCCATCGGGCAGGCCGGGCGCCCCGTAGCCTGACAATGTGAGCCGTGGAACCAACAGGGTCGTGTTCTGGGACTTCGATGGAACGCTGGCGTTCCGTGAAGGGCTCTGGTCCTCAACTCTCGCGAAGGCGCTTGAACGAGTCGCGCCGGACCTCCCGCTCACCGCAGCCGACTTCGGGGCAGGGCTTGCCGTAGGGTTTCCGTGGCATGCGCCGGACGTCGTGCGAGTCACGCAGTCCGCTGCCGAGTGGTGGGCTGCGCAGCATCCGCAGTTCCTGCGCGCCTACACGTCGTCCGGCGTGCCAAGCGATACCGCGGAGGAGGCCATCGCTGTTATCCCTGCGGAGTACTACCGGCCGACGGCATGGGCCCTCGCCGACGACGCGATCCCAGCCCTCCTAACGACTGTTGCCGGCGGTTACCAGAACGTCATTCTCAGCAACCATGCGCCCGAGCTTCCGGGCCTCGTCGCTGACCTCGGACTCGGGCCCTGGATCGACGCGACGGTCACGAGCGCCGCGGTGGGATCTGAGAAGCCGGATGCTCGCATCTTCGAGCACGGGATGCAGCTCTCTGATGCGGGTGACGACGTGTGGATGGTTGGTGACAACCCCACAGCTGACATCGCCGGCGCCGAAGCCGCCGGAATCAGAGCGATTCTTGTCGGACGCGACCGCACGCTGATCCAAGCTGCGCAGCAGATCGTGCACTGGTCACCCCGAGCAAGGCGCGAGTGACACCAGCGCTACCAGTGGCGTCCCGTAGCCCGATCGGCTACCAGACCAGCTCGCGTTCGTAAAGGCTGGAAGCGAGTTGCCGCCCACCGTCGAGGGCAGTGACCATTACATCGCGAACGTGCCGGAACCCCTGCCGTTCGTAGAAGCGCCGCAGTCCAGGGTTGTCCGTCGCGCAATCAAGTCGCACGAAGGCCGCCCCGCGGTCGGCAGCCCTTTCCTCTACCCATGCCAGCAATCGTTGCCCGAGCCGACTGCCACGATACGTCTGAGCGACGGCCAATCGATGCACGTACAGAGCGGGACTGCTCTCCGCACCCCACGTCTCGGAATCCGAGTCGAACACCGTGACCATGGCCACGACCACCTCGTCCTGACGTACGACGAAGAGACTGCCCTGCTCTGCGTCGCGGAGCAGAACGGCGTCCGGCACTGAGTCCTGCCACTGATCGATCCCACGCGAGCGCAGCCACCGCCTGGCGCCATCGATCACCGCCTGAGCCGCAGGAACGTCCGCGGCGGAGGCCATTTCGACCGTCAGCACGTCTTGATCCATAGGACAACGCTACGGGGTGACCTAAGCGGATACGAGCGGAAGCGCCGTCGCTGACCGCCCGGTAGCCGGTCCGCTATCCGACGGCGTAGCGGCGGTCCCATGCTGCACGGATTCGACCAGGGCCGTCGTGTGCGCGACAGGTCGGGGTTAGAGTCAGGTTGAGCCTGACAGCATCATGTTTGTTCAGCTCAAGACCGGCTATGACACGGACGCGGGCCCGTCCTGGATCGCCAGCGTCCGATTCTCGAAGTCCTGGTCAACGATCTATTTCCACGACCGCACGCTGAGGCGAGTGACCGGTACCGCCTACGCGAACTACGACTCCAACTTCTACGATGTCGAGTCGGGCGAGCGCTACTGGGTATCAGGTCCGAAGCGCGACCAAACAGACGCTCGATACAGCAGCGGAAAGCCGACCGTCGAGGACGACGCGCGCGTTGCTTACGAGGCGTTCCTCAACGGTGAGCCGCTGCCAGGACGAGAGCGCGGCCGAATCGTCTCTCCCTACTGGAGCTGTACGTCCACTTCCAGTGTCCGACGACCGATCGGATACTGAGATGGCCTGCAGTCGGCCGCGTCGTTGCTACGGTGAACTGATGGATGTGGCGTTCGTTGGAAGGCACCAGTCGGGGCGCGTCCGAGGGCGGGAGCCGCACGTGGTCCGTCGGTCAGTTCTCTATGGCGTCATGGGGAGCGTCGTGCCGTGAAGATCTCCGTTGTGCTACTCAGCGTGGCTCTTGTGCTCGGGGTCACCGCAGTGGTGATGATCTTCACCGTCCCTGGCTTCAAGAACTGGTTCTTCCTCGTCGAGATGATCGTCATCGGACTCCTTGTAGCTGGCGTCATCGTTCGCGGCCAGTCGCCGAGGTAGTGCCGGAAGATCGTCCATCCTTACTGAGTGAGCTATCTCATGCCTCGTCTCGGTAGCCGATCGGCTACCGAGGCGCCTCTGACGACCGAACCGAACAGCCCAACCTGAAGACGGTGGCCTGGATGCTCCACAGTCGGAGTCAGCTGGGCTGATGCCTGGCGAGGAAACGGCCCGCTCTCCGGTACATCACGGCGAGCTGGACGAACGCGGCGATGAAGCAGGCGGACACGATGACTTCGAGCAAGCGAAGGAAGAGAACATCGGTGCTCACTGCTGTCGAGACAGCGAACAGCATCATCGCTGCGTAGATCGGAGCTATCCCGAGCGTGGCTTTCCGGCTCTGAGCAGCGACCGCACTCACCACGCCGGCATGCTCGGCGTCGAGCGGTTCGTTGCCCGCGATCTGGCGTTGGACGGACCGCTTTTCAGCACGCGAGAGTGGACTGCTCACGAATCGCCATCGCGTGATGTAGTGCCCGGTCCGGTAGGCCCACGCGAATCCCACTCCGCCAACGATGAACCCGATGGCCAGAAGCGCCACCTGCACGAGCAACCGTACGGTCGAGGTGTCGCTCGTCGGGTCACCGTGCCCTGCGGTCGGCAGAATCAGCGCAAGTCCCACTCCGGCGGCCCAAGAGACCAAAACGAGGGTCCCCACCCAGATCAGGACACGGGTTCGGCGGCGGAGTGTTCCGTCATCGGTCAGGCCCTCAGCGAGCCGAGCAGCGGCGGTCCATCGCTCCGAGTCTGCAGGCGCGGTGTGAGAGGGAGGCAACCTGGTGTTCCTGTCGTCGAGGTCGCTTCAACTCTAGCGAGGACGGTTGCGTCCGCCGTCTTAGGGCGTGGCCGACCGGGTCGATCGGGGTCGTCCTGCTCCTTCCCGTTTGCCAGGGACACATCGCTTTGGGTCGGGTGTCGAACCATGGCCGTAAGAGGATCCTTCAGTGAGACGTAGCAGTGTCGAGGCCGAGTCTGGCGGCGATGTGTTCGGCGGTCGTATCTGCGGTGAGCTCGCTGGTGTCGAGCCACCAACCGCGGTCTCCGAAGTCGCGACGCATCGCCTGGTCGAGCTCGTCGTACCCGTCGAAGATGAACCGCTCGTTCGCTTCCCTGCTCGCGTTGCGTTCCCTGCACGTTTCCGTGCTCGGAGCGAGAACGACGAGGGATGAGGAATCCGACGAGAGATGCTCGAGGAGCCGGTTGAGGTGTGCACCGTCCTGGATGACGCAGTCGACGACGGTGACGAAGCCAGCGGCGGTGAAGTTCTGGGTAAGTGCGGCGAGGTTGCGGTAGCTGAGCTCGACCTGGCGGGCGGCTTCGTCGGCGGGCTGACCAAGTGGCCATACAGCTCCGGCGATGATCATCGCGTTGAGGTCGTCGGCTGCGATCCGCGCGGCGCGTGGCAGTTTCGCCGCGAGGAGGCGACTCACGGTGGATTTGCCGGCGCCGGGCATTCCGGTCAGGATCACTGTCTCCACGGAGCCATCTGACCACATCTGTAGTCACCGGCTCTCCGCCGGTTCTCCAGCCGTCAGCGTAATTCCCTCGGCTTAGAAGTCGCGGGTGTCCGGTAGCGGATCGGCTACCGGATGCAGGAGCGACGAAAGCCGGCCAAGCGGCTTTCGCTCGGTCCACAACGGTGACTGATGTTGCCGGCGCGGATTCCCGCGAAGTTCGGCTCAACCATCAAAAGAAGCGGTTGACTCACTCTGTGCGCGCTCTGTGGCGACTTCGCACCAAAACCGGAAGGTTGGTCCGCCCGTTGCACGTGCTTCTCGGATCGCTCGTTGTGCTGTCCCTTCTCGTCGCTCCTGCGATCGCGCGGCTCCAGCACCTCCAAAGGGACCCGGTCTCCCGACGCCGAGAGATTCTGGTCATGCGTGGGGCACTCGGAGCGCTCTCCCTCGGCTTGTTGATGGCCGCTGCATCTGTCCTGATTCAGGTTCTGGGCTAGCGGCCGAAGGGCAGCATGGAACCGGCCGGAAGGGGATCGGCTATCGGCTATCGGAGAATTTTTGAGGACGACGATCGTGGTCAGGGCTGGAGTGCGCGTGTCATCTCGAGCAGCCGCAGTGACGGAGTGCCGGTGAGGCGGTCGCCGAGGAGCTGCAGGGGACGATGCCGGCCGGGGGGATGGAAGCTTTGCCGCGAGTAGAAGCGAATCGCTGGCACCGCGTCCTCGTAGACGTACGACCGCAGAGTTGGGCTGCGCCTGGCGGCCCAGTCAACGACGTGTTCCAGGAGCGTGTCTGCGATGCCATGACGAGGGCCTCGGAAGTCAGGGGTGACGTACACCCCGGTCAGTATTGGGGACGTCCCGTCAGCGTCATCGTGCTGGGCGCTCATCATTCCAACCCAGCGCCCTGACGCACGCTCGATCGCTACCACGCTGGTCGAGTCGATCCCGTCTCCGCGCTTCGCGCGCAGCCGCCAGTCGCTCTCAGTCATCTGGAGCGTGTACTTCAAGGTGGCGCCGTAGGAGATCGGATTGTCGGTCGCATTCTCGATGCGAAGCTCCCTCACCCGCTCCCAGTCATCCTCGGTGGTGGTGAGGATCAAGAACAGCTGGGACATGCCGCCACGGTAGCGATGAGCCCGTCCCGGTAGTCGATGCTCCCAGGGGACGCGTGACTTGACAGATGCCGCGGTGGCTCGCGGTTCCACAATCTCTCAGCCGACGCCTTCGCTGGAGACTCGCCACCCGTTGACGTGGTGGTGGAGGCAGAGCCCCCAGATGTTCGACCCGTCGGTCATTCCGGTGAGGCCGGACTCCCGCATGCCGTACTGGAAGCATTGCTCCGGGTCGGACCGGTCCGATGCGCTCTTCAGCCCAGTCCAGGAGTACATCGTCGCGTCGCCGTCGCCGTCCCACTTCGTCCAGCGGCTCGCCGGGCACCATGTCGTGTCAACGGGGGATGAGAGGGCGCGCATGCCATGGCAGTCCCGGCAGACCGCGGCGTCCAGGAACGCCTCTGCGATCGTCCGCGCGGATGCGCTCGACGGGGGCAGCGGCGCGGACGGCCCCGAACGACCGGGGACGTTGATCACGACCAGCCCCGCCACGACGACCGCGAGAGCGAGCCCGACCACGATGGATGAGATGCGCACTTGGCCATCCTCGCGCGGATTTCTGCTGACGGCGCAGAGTGACCAGCGAAGGGTGGACGGCGGATCGGTAGAGCATCGTCTGCCGGACGCTGACTCCGCCTCGAGTCGGACGCCTTGACGGAAAAGAGAGACACCGGGGCCTTTATGGCGTGTAGCCGCCGTCACTGGGGGTGAGGAGGACCCCACCGTTGAACTGCAGCGCCACGGCAAGGCCGATACCAGACGTGACGAGAACCGCAACAGCTGCCATTGCCCAGCTCCCGCGTCGCTCGTCTCGTTCGCGCGGCGCAATCGATCGCAGAATGACGAGTCCGAGCAGGTGTGCGAGCACAAGCGGTACTACGCCGAACATCACGAAAAGACCGTCGGTCGAGGTGTCGCCCGGAGGTGCTTTGGCTGACTCCGTCACCTGCTCCATGGAAGCCAGAGCGAGCCAGATCCAGGCGCCGCACATGATCGGCGCACCCAGCACAGTGAGCGACCAGAACGCGACCACTCTGGCCTTGCGTTGCCGGCCACTGAGCCGTGTCCCCACCGCGTCGCCCATCCCCTGATGCTATGTCTCCGCCCGGTTGCGGGTCTGGTCCTCGTCAGGTAAGACGGGAGTGCTGTGTCGTAAGCCGATCCCTCATCGGGCACATAGGCGCAGCTTGCCTTCCCGGCCGACGTGTCGTCGATCCCTCGACCGATGCGCAGCCACTGTGCCGCTGACAGGGTGGCAGTCATGGGACACCACCACCGGCTCTATCAGTACGACCAGCGCGGAACCTCGTGGCGAGTGACACCCGCGGTCGCAGGCCTCATCAGTATCGCAATCTGGGTAGTGCTCTTCTTCGCCACTCAGGCGCAGTACGTGCCTCTCGAGACCGCCTATCAGGTGCATCTGGACACTCTCAACAACCCTCCGATCCTTCAGGACCCACCAGCACAAGTTGCCCGCGCCGAGTTCTTCGTCGGAGTAGTGCTCGTGCTCGCCGTACCGGTAGCCGGTGTTGCGATTCTCACCGGCCTCAGCTCCGCGTGGAACAGCCGAGGCGTGACCTGGATCCGCGTCCTCGGCTGGTCAACATTCGGTATCGGTGCGCTCGGAGCGATCCCCGCGCTGCTCGCCGGCTTCATCGGTGCAGTTGGAGCCTTCTTCAACGCACTGACATTGCTCGGCTGACAAGACGCTGGTCCTTGACGCAGGCGCTTGTGGCGTCCGAAGCGGGATCGGCTACCGGGCGGAAGCAGTCGACCTGCGCTCACCCGTGGGGCAGACTGGTCAAATGGGGACGCAGGACGTGACGGCGGGGCTGGCGAGCATCGGATGGGTGTTCACAGCGGTGCTGCTGGTGATCGCCGTTATCTGCTGGGCGGCGGGCAGAGGCAAGATCGCGATCAACGGTGTGGTCGGGATTCGCATTCCGTCGCTGAAGCGAAGCGAAGCAGCATGGCGAGCAGGCCACGCGGCGGGAGCGATGCCGGCATGTATCGCTTTCGGAGTCGCCGTCGTGTGCAGCGTCATCGGGTTGTTCGCTTCGCCGGCGTATTGGGGGACGTTCGTCGCGCTGGTCGGAGGCCTGGTATGGGTGGTCGTTTCAGCGGCTCGAGCAGCAAACGCAGCTTGAACAAGCAGAACCGGTTCGGATAGCGATCCCCTGCGGGCGGTCTCTACGGTGGTGGGATGCGTTCTCTCGTCAAGCTCGATGACTGGTCTTCAACTGACGTCAATGCGGTCTTCGACTTAGCTGACGCGTACCGAGAGGGCCGGGGACCAACGGTGATGGGCTCCGCGGTGATGTTCTTCCCACCGACGAGTCTGCGCACGAGGGTCACGTTCGAGCGGGGAGCGTCGCTGATGGGGCTTGAACCGATCGTGTTCCCGGACACGACGCTCGACAAGCCGGAGGCGCTTGCAGATGTCGCTCAGTACCTAGACAGCTGGATCCACCTCATTGTGGTGCGCCACCATGACCTCGCCGTGGTCGAAGCGTTGGCCGCGACTCACGCGATGCCGGTCGTGAACGCCATGACCGATGAAAATCACCCGTGCGAGGTACTGTCCGACCTTTACTCCTTGGGACAGCGTGGGGACATCGCTTCGCTCCGCTTCCTCTTCGTGGGAGCTGACGGCAACATCGCTAGGGCCTGGCAGGAAGCTGCTCGCGTCCTGCAACTCGACCTGATTCAAAGCTGCCCAAACGACCTCGCAACCCCGGGAGCTGTGTGGACTGAGGACCTTGAGGCAGCCGTTCGGTCAGCGGACGTGATCCTCACAGACGGTCCCGGTGCACACGCTGAGGCCCTCGGCCCTTACCGGATCACGGCGGCTCTCCTCGACCTCGCGCCAGCAGAAGCTCGCTTCAACCCATGCCCACCGTTCGTCCGCGGCCGTGAGGTAAGTGCGGACGCGGTTGAACACCCCGCATTTGTCGGGCACGACTTCAAAGCCGGACTTCTCCCGGTGCAGCAAGCCGTGATGGCGTTCTGCCTCGGCCTTGGATGACGAGGCGTCCCGGTCAACGATCGGCCACCGGACACTCCCCACGAACGACGACCCTGATACCAGGAGCTACGCGCGATGCATAAGCGAGGGTCAGTCCGAGCGTTTCTTGTCGACGCCGGGGAGGTCCTTCGTCCGCTCGCGCTGGCGCGCACGCAGCTCCTCCAGCTGAGGGTGCTTGTGCACCCCATCGATGCCCCAGCCCGTCGTGACGACGGGACCCGGCTGCAAGCGGTCGGGGGCGTAGATGATGAACGGCAGTTCGTCGACGGCGCGCAGCTGGACGACACGTCCGGCGCCCTCGCCGGCGCGAAGTGCAGCGGCGTGCTCGGGCCATCTAGGAACGTCCCGTAGCTCTGCACGATGAACACGTGTCCAAGGTGGACATCGGTACCCAGCAGATCGATGACGAACTCGGTCTGCTGGATCAGGAACGCGGACTTCTCACGCTCAAGTGCCTCCTCAATGGTGCCGCGGCGGCCGTTCAGTGTGAAGTTGAAGCCATCCACCTTCGGGTAGGGAACCGCCACCCCCTGCAGCACCCTGCATGCGACTCGGGCCCAGATCCACTCGTCGAACTCAATCTCTCGGTCTGGGAGCCGGAACTCGACATCGAGTTCGTTCTCGAGCGTGATCAGGTCGTTGAGGAAGGTCACGAAACGGGCGTTCTCTTCGAACTCAGCTCCTGGGTACAACGCCACGGCGTAGGTCTTTCCGTCGACCTCGAGCATTAGCTGTCCAACCTTGTTCAAGCTTTCCAGGAAGCGGATGAGGCGGCGGATGTCGCGGGCACGGTGGCCCGCGAATGACGTCTCTGTCCGGATCTCTCCCGCGGCGGCTTGATCGCGGGGCACCGTCCAGCGAGTCTGCAGGCCGCCAGGGAAGTTGATGACGACCCGGCCGGAATCGGTGCCGACCGCGATGTTATCTACCGTGCCGGACAGGCTGCCGAGCCGCACGCCATCGGTCGTGCGCGAGGTGATTGTCGCCGGCAGCCCCGCACCATTGTTTCCAGGGAGCAGCGTGAGCTCCCCACCGGCGTACTCCTCCGCGAACCACTCCGGGCCGACGAAGCGCACCTCCTTCAGCATCTCGTCCCGGAGTGTTACCGCCTCGGTGAGTCCGTGCCGGAGCGCGTCCTCGTACGCCTCCCCGACGTCCTTCGTCTCGTCGGTGAACTCAGTCGTGACCTTCATCTCGAGCGGCTCGGCCTCGGCGGCATTCTCCGTCAGGGGCTTGAGCTCCTCGGTGACGTTGCCGTTCTCGTCCATCGTCACAAGCGACGCCCAGTGGTCGCTGCGCTTGCTGACTTGGCGGTGAATCTGACCCATGACTGCTGCAAGGTCCCCGGGCTGATTAAGGGCCCACTCCGGGCGGCCGACGTCGCGGAGCAGCTTGCGGCCACGATCGATCGTGAAGCGTTCGAGAGCCTCCGGGTGGTCGCCGAGCAGCGCGTCAAGCTCGGCGGGGCCGAGGATGTCGATGTCGACCTTCTTGCCCTTGCCGAGCTCCATCACGAACTGCAACTCGCCCATGGACGGGTTTCTCGGCGTGACCAGCACCCACTTCGCTGGTCGGTGGTTCTCCCACGCCCGGTCGAATGAATTGGTGATCTGCTGCCGACGGCCCTTCGTGCGTGCCGGCCAGCCGTCGAGAAAGTGCTTCAGTTGAAATATCTCGACCACGGTGTCCGTGGCGATGTCCCAGACGCCAATGTCGATACCGCCGTCACCCCCGCGACCGTTGATGGCTCGCGCACGCCGCCCGCGGGCCTCGTCGGAGAACTCGCGAACGAGCAACGCCTCGACGACCTGGTTGAACCGGTCCTCGCGGATCACGCTCCAATCGACCGGATCGTCCACACGCACACTCCTTCGTCGTGTCGAGCCTATGAGGCACCACCGACGCGACGCGCGCGGCTGCAGCCCTGACGGTGATGCCCGTAAGCCGGTCGTCCACTGGTCCACACCCGGCGGTGACAACCACGACAACTCGACCATGTTGTGCTTGATCGGGGAATTCCCGTATAGGTGTCCCGCGAAAATGCCCGGTGAAGGGGCGCTAAACGCTACAACGCAGCGGGCGCGGTATCGTCGCGGTCAGCTGTCTTTGCCGAGGTGGGGGAGCGAGGCGTCCCGAGCTGGCGTAAAGATCGGTGCGGTCGATGCCGAACTCGCCGGCGATGGTGGCCGAAGCACGCCGACGCTGACGCGTCAGCGTGCTTCTACGACCTGATGGTCGGTGCGCTTGCGGGTGCGCCTACGATCTGACGATCACTGCGCTTGCGGGTGCGCCCTTGTACACACCGGTGGGCTTCGGGACGCGTTTGCGTTTGCGTTTGCGTTTGCGTTTGCGTTTGCGAACGACGGTGCGAACGAAGTCGCCGAGGAGGTTCAGGATGAGGCGACCGATTGAGCCATCGGTGTCGGGGCTGGAGGGCTGATGCTTGAGATCGAGCAGATGGGAGGGGCTCCAGGTACTCGACCTGACATAATATGCATTATCGGCGCGTGCCCTGGGCTACGGACGAGACCCACGGAGTTCCGGGAACTGCTCGTCTCGCCACTCGCCTTCGATGGCCGCATCACTCGCAGCTGCCGCACGTTCCTCACGCTCGCGTAGCTCCACACGACGGATCTTGCCGGAGATCGTCTTCGGCAGCTCCGCGAACTCGACCCGTCGCACCCGCGCGTAGGCCGGCAGCGCGGTCCGAGCGTGCTCGAGCACCTGCTTCGCGGTCTCGGCCGTCGCCTCCCACCCGGCCGCCAAGGTCACGTAGGCCTTCACGATGTTGAGTCGAGCGTCGTCAGGAGCCGGTACGACGGCGCTCTCCGCCACGGCTGGGTGCTGCAGCAGGGCGCTCTCGACCTCGAACGGCGAGACCTTGTAGTCGGAGGACTTGAACACGTCGTCGGTCCGACCGATGAAGGTCAGTTCGTCGTTCGCGTCCCGGGAGGCGATGTCTCCAGTGTGGAAGAACCCGTCGCGCATCGATGCTGCCGTCCGCTCGGGGTCGCCGAGGTACTCCGCCATCAGGTTGACGGGCCGTTCACGGAGGTCCAAGCAGACCTCGCCCTCGTCGCCCGGCTGCCCGGTCACCGGGTCCAACAACGTCACGGTGACA